>Ga0102587_1002086_pt1 | contig 12512 bp, 18 predicted proteins | sample AraplaF_Col_mTSA_FD_76853 | JGI IMG/M metagenome (GOLD analysis project Ga0102587, IMG submission 76853) | Arabidopsis root microbial communities from the University of North Carolina, USA - plate scrape MF_Col_mTSA (SPADES assembly) (version 2) | ecosystem: Host-associated > Plants > Roots >... | reverse complement strand
CACGCCGTCCTATGTGATCGGCAACGAGCTGGTGCAGGGCGCGGTCGGCTTCGACGACCTGGAAGCGAAGGTCAAGAACATGCGGACCTGCGGCAAGACGAGCTGCTGAGGCTCTCGCCCATCAAATCGCCAAAATCCAAGCGTTTCAGCCATGTGGACAAATATGGCACGATTCGGGATGCCTATCCCAAAGGGCTTTCATTAAGGCCATGGGGAGTCTATAGGTTGCCCTCGTGCATTCAATGGAACACTCGATGACGCAAACGATCTTCGTCCTGAACGGGCCAAACCTGAACATGCTGGGCAAAAGAGAACCCGGCATCTACGGTGGCAAGACGCTCCAGGACATCGAGGCGGATTGCCGGGCTGCGGGCAAGGAACTCGGTTTCGAGATCGACTTCCGCCAGAGCAACCACGAAGGCACGTTGATCGACTGGTTCCATGAAGCCAACGACAAGGCGGCAGGCGTTGCCATCAATGCCGGCGCCTACACGCATACATCCATTGCACTGCATGATGCGATCAAGGCTATTTCCATTCCGGTGATCGAGCTCCATATCTCGAACGTACATGCACGCGAAGAATTCAGGCACAAGTCGATGATTGCCCCTGCCTGCAAGGGCGTGATCGCGGGCTTTGGCCACAATAGCTACATTCTGGCGCTTCAGGCGCTGAAGAACCTCACGGCATAAGAAGAAGACAGGGCAAACACTCATGGCTGAAAAGAAATCCGGTATCGACCAGGCACTGATCCGTGACCTCGCGAACATCTTGAACGACACGGACCTGACGGAAATCGAAGTCGAGCAGGAAGATCTGCGCATCCGCGTCTCGCGCAGGCACGCCCCAGTACATCCAAGCGCCGATCGCAGGCCCCGCCTATGCGGCACCGGCTGCGACTGCCCCAGTCGCGGCAGCTGCGGCTGCTCCGGCCGCAGCTGGCCGTAACCCGGCCAATACTGTAAACGCGCCGATGGTCGGCACAGTTTACATGGCCCCGGCCCCGGGTGCGCGTGCGTTCATCGAACTCGGCGCCACCGTCAAGGAAGGCCAGACGCTCCTCATCATCGAAGCGATGAAGACGATGAACCAGATCCCCTCGCCGAAGTCCGGCAAGGTCATGGAAATCCTCGTCGAAGACGGCTCGCCCGTCGAATACGGCCAGCCGCTCGTCGTCATCGAATAAGGCTTTGCCAATGATTTCGAAGATACTCATAGCCAATCGCGGCGAGATCGCCCTTCGCGTGCTGCGCGCCTGCAAGGAGCTCGGCATTGCAAGCGTTGCCGTGCATTCGACGGCGGATGCCGACGCCATGCATGTGCGCCTTGCCGATGAGAGTGTGTGCATCGGCCCGCCGCCGTCGCGCGAAAGCTATCTCAATATCCATCAGATCGTCGCAGCCTGCGAAATCACCGGCGCTGATGCCGTACATCCGGGTTACGGCTTCCTGTCGGAAAATGCCAAGTTCGCCGATATTCTCGAAGCCCACGGCATCACCTTCATCGGCCCGACGGCCGAGCATATCCGCATCATGGGCGACAAGATCACCGCCAAGACCACGGCACAGGAACTCGGTATCCCCGTCGTTCCCGGCTCCGACGGCGAAGTGAAGACCGAAGAGGATGCGCTGAAGACGGCTGCCTATATCGGCTATCCGGTGCTGATCAAGGCAACGGCCGGCGGCGGCGGACGCGGCATGAAGGTTGCAAAGACCGAAGCCGACCTGATCGAAGCCTGGTCGACGGCCCGCACCGAAGCGGCCGCCGCTTTCGGCAATGACGCCGTCTACATGGAAAAATACCTCGAAAAGCCACGCCACATCGAAATCCAGGTGTTCGGCGATGGCGAAGGCAATGCCATCCATCTCGGCGAACGCGACTGCTCGCTGCAGCGCCGTCACCAGAAGGTCTGGGAAGAGGCAAACTCGCCTGCCCTCAATGTCGAACAGCGCAAGAAGATCGGCCAGATCTGCGCTGACGCCATGAAGAAGCTTAGGTATCGCGGCGCCGGCACGATCGAGTTTCTCTACGAGAACGGCGAGTTCTATTTCATCGAAATGAACACCCGCCTGCAGGTGGAGCATCCGGTTACCGAAGCCATTACCGGCATCGACCTCGTGCATGAGCAGATCCGCGTTGCCTCCGGCGGCGGTCTCTCGGTCACGCAGGACGAAGTGCACTTCCACGGCCACGCCATCGAATGCCGCATCAATGCCGAGGACGCACGCACCTTCGTGCCCTCGCCCGGCACGATCACGCATTTCCATGCACCGGGTGGACTTGGCGTGCGCATCGATTCCGGTGCCTATCAGGGCTACAAGATCCCGCCCTATTACGACAGCCTCATCGGCAAGCTGATTGTTCACGGCCGTACACGCGTCGAATGCATGATGCGCCTGCGCCGCGCGCTCGATGAATTTGTCGTTGACGGAATCAAGACGACGCTGCCACTGTTCCAGGATCTCGTTTCCAACCAGGATATCGCCAACGGCGACTACGATATTCACTGGCTGGAAAAGTATCTCGCCAACAGCAAGCCGGCAGCATAGGACAAGAATGGCAGGAGCGCGCAGGAAGTCACCAGGTATTACCCCGGAAATCCTCTTGCGCGCCTATTCTATCGGCCTCTTTCCCATGGCCGAATCCGCCGGCGATCCGGAAATCTTCTGGGTCGAGCCGGATATCCGCGGCGTCCTGCCGCTGGACAATCGTTTCCACGTCTCCAAAAGCCTTCGAAAGACAGTCCGCCAGAAGCCCTTCGACATTCGCTTCAACAGTGACTTCGATGCCGTGATTACCGCCTGTGCCAGCGAGACATCCGATCGCCCGAGCACCTGGATCAACGAAACCATCAAGACGCTCTATTCCGCCCTGCATCGCATGGGTCATGCGCATTCCGTCGAGGCCTGGGATGGCGATGAACTCGTCGGTGGGCTTTACGGCGTGTCGCTCGGATCGGCCTTCTTCGGGGAAAGCATGTTCTCTCGGCGGACTGACGCTTCGAAAATCTGTCTTGTGCATCTGGTGGAACGTTTGAGGCAGAAGCACTTCACGCTTCTCGATACACAATTCACGACGGAACATCTAAAGACATTCGGGGCGATCGACGTACCGAAGGCGGATTATGCGCTGTTGCTCGCCGCAGCAATGGAATCGCCACATCTGGAGTTCTAAGGAACTCTCTTCGCCAGGAAAGACGTTTATTTCGCGCCGGCGCTATCCGGCGGCGGGACGTCGGAGTTCTGCTTGCAGTCCTTCAGCCAGACGTCATAGATCGGATGCTCGACGGCGTTGAGGCCGGGGCTGTCGGCAAACATCCATCCGGTGAAGATGCGGCGGATCTTGCGGTCCAGCGTGATCTCGTCGACTTCGACGAAACCGTCGATCTTCTGGGCTTCCGACTGGTCGCGCGAATAGCACGCCTTCGGTGTGACCTGCAGGGCGCCGAACTGGACCGTTTCGTTGACATAGACGTCGAAAGTGGTGATGCGGCCGGTGATCTTGTCGAGGCCGGAGAAGACGGCGACCGGATTATCGATACGGGCAGCCTGTGCGGGAGTGGAAAGAAGCGCGGCGGAAAGCGCCAACAGCGATACACTTCCCGCAGCCGGCAGGACCATGTTTCGCAGGGAAAGCTTCATATCTACCCGTCTCCAGCACATATCAGGTTCATGGCCGCAGCGATTGCGGCCAACCTGCGGGTAAAGGTCAATTGTGGCCAAAGCGCGGGGCAGAACCCGCCATCGAATGCTTGACGCTCAGTTGCCGGGCGTCCATGCGTCGTAGTCGCCGGTCACGCGCGGACGTTCGCCGGCAACCGAGAGCGAGCCCGGCGGGCGATAGGCCTGCGGCGAACCCGTGGGGTTGGCGCGGTGCGGCTTCTGCCATTCCTTGGCAACATAATTTTCCTTCGACGGCGGAACGTCGGTGCGGTGATGCATCCAGCCGTGCCAGCCCGGCGGAATGGCGGAGGCTTCCGCATAACCCTTGTAGATCACCCAGCGCTTCGGCAGGCCGTATGAGGAAAGGCCGCCTTCGTAATAGACATTGCCCAACTCGTCCTCACCAACGCGCTTGAAGCCGCGAAGGGCGAAAAGCGTGCCGAACGTATAGTTGTTCCACCAGGTGAAGGTGTGCAGCAGGAACTTGATCATGTCTTTTCCTCGTGGCCGCAGGACGCGGACGAAAGCAGATGGGCTTTTTCGCTTATGCCGCCGCCAAGCCGAATTGTCCAGTGATTCCCGCCGAAACGGCGGTCATTTCAGAGCCATCTTGAAACCGATATGCGAGGGCTTGAAACCCAGCCTTTCATAGAAACGATGGGCATCCTTGCGCACTGCATTCGATGTCAGCTGGACGAGCCGCACGCCGCGACTTTTCGCCTCGGCAATGGCGAATTCGATCATCCGAGCACCAATGCCCTGCCCGCGCAGATCGGCACGCGTCTGCACCGCCTCGATGATCATGGCAGATGAGCCGCGTGCGTTGAGCGAGGTGGTGATCATCGTCTGGAAGGTGCCGACGACGCCACCGTCCCGCTCAGCGACGTGAAGCGTCTGGTTGGAAGACGCCGTGATCGTCGCGAAAGCGCCGGCATAATCCGGATATGCTTCAGGATCGGTCGTATCACCATGACCGCCGAGAGGATCAGCGGCAAACATCGCAATCAAGGCGGGCAGATCGCTTTCACGCGCTTCACGAATGATGATGTCGCCAGATTGCATATCAGTGGAGCTCGAGCGCCTTTTCGAAGACCAGCGTTGGAATGCCGGACTGGTCGGGGCCATTGTTCTCGTTACGGCCGGCCTCGACGAAACCAAGCCGCTCATAGAAATGGGCAGCTTCGTGGTTCTGAACCTCAACTTCCAGCCGCATGATTTCTGCATCCGGGAAGCAGGTTTCGAGTTCGGCGAATATATCGCGGCCGATGCCCTGTCGTTGCAGATCCGGCCGGACATAGAGGAGATACAGCATGACGGTCTTCGTCATGTCGTCCGACATCGCCGCATAGCCCATGCCGCCGATATTCCGGCCGTCATCGGCAACGAGGAATTCGGCATTCTTCCTCGTCAGCCGCGCCTTCAGCGCAGCCGGCGAAAAGAGATGGGCAACCAGTTCGTTGATCTTTTCAACGCCATGCCCGACGTCATAGGCGGTATGGAAGCTCTCGACCAAGAGGGCGCGGACCTTGTCCAGATCGCGCTCGCTGGCCGTACGGACGAAATAAACCAAGACCTTCTCCTTGCGGCATCGGTCATCCGAAAGCCGCTTCACACGTTTCGGCTACTGCATAATTTCATCCTCAAATCAGAATCGATTTGAGGATGAAATTATGCAGCAATTCAAAGTGCTACAGCGTCCTTTGCGCGTCTGAAAAGACGCGCGGCGCTGTAATGCCGTTGGCTTATTCCTCGATGCCGAGCTTTGCCTTGACGAGAGCCTGCACGGCCTGCGGGTTGGCCTTGCCGCCGGTCGACTTCATGACCTGCCCCACGAACCAGCCGGCAAGCGTCGGCTTTGCCTTGACCTTGGCAACCTGATCCGGGTTGGCGGCGATGATTTCATCGACGGCCTTTTCGATCGCGCCTGTATCCGTCACCTGCTTCAGGCCGCGGCTTTCAACAATCTCTGTGGGATCGCCACCCTCGTTGAGGACGATCTCGAAGACGTCCTTGGCGATTTTGCCGGAGATGGTCTCAGCCTTGATGAGGTCGATGATCGCACCGAGCTGAGCCGGAGAAACCGGCGTTTCCTCGATATCCTTGCCGGTGCGGTTCAGTGCGCCGAGCAGATCGTTGATGACCCAGTTGGCAGCCGTCTTGCCGTCGCGGCCTTCGGCAACGGCTTCGAAATAGTCGGCAATCGCCTTTTCCGAGACGAGCACGGAGGCATCATAGATCGAGAGACCGAGCTCGCGCACAAAACGCTCTTTCTTGTCGTCGGGCAGTTCCGGCAGATGCTGGGCCAGATCACTGATGAAGGCGTCGTCGAATTCGAGCGGCAGCAGGTCCGGATCGGGGAAATAGCGATAATCATGCGCATCTTCCTTGGTGCGCATGGACCGCGTCTCGCCCTTGTTCGCGTCGAACAGGCGGGTTTCCTGATCGATCGTGCCGCCATCCTCGAGAATACCAATCTGCCGGCGGGCTTCGAATTCGATCGCCTGGCCGATGAAACGGATGGAGTTGACGTTCTTGATTTCGCAGCGTGTGCCGAAGGGCTCGCCCGGACGGCGCACGGAGACGTTGACGTCGGCGCGCATGGAGCCCTCGTCCATGTTGCCGTCACAGGTGCCGAGGTAGCGCACGATCGAGCGCAGCTTCGTCATGTAGGCCTTTGCCTCATCGGACGTGCGCATATCCGGCTTGGAGACGATTTCCATCAGCGCCACGCCGGAACGGTTGAGGTCCACATAGGACATGGTCGGATGCTGGTCGTGCATCGATTTGCCGGCGTCCTGCTCCAAATGCAGGCGCTCGATACCGATCTCGATATCCTCGAACTTGCCCTGACGATCCGGGCCGAGCGAGATGACGATCTTGCCCTCGCCGACGATCGGGTCCTTATACTGCGAGATCTGGTAGCCCTGCGGCAGGTCCGGATAGAAATAGTTCTTGCGATCGAAGACCGAGCGCTTGTTGATCTCAGCTTTCAGGCCGAGACCGGTGCGCACCGCCTGCTTGACACATTCCTCGTTGATGACAGGCAGCATGCCGGGCATGGCCGCATCGACGAGCGACACGTTCGAATTCTGCGGCTTGCCGAATTCCGTCGAGGCTCCGGAGAAAAGCTTGGAATTGGAGAGCACCTGGGCATGGACTTCCATGCCGATGATGACTTCCCAATCGCCAGTGGCGCCGGGGATATAACGTTTCGGATCAGGCGTGCGAACGTCGACAATGGTCATGAGATGCTCTTCGAAGGCTGTTCTTTTCAACTGGTGAGGTAAAGGAAATGGCCTGCCGGTGCAAGGCTTTCAACGGTTAGAAACCGGGGCCGTAACCTTCCGGCTCCTGCGGGCCGAGATGCTTGGTGAGCCCGACGGACGGTACGTCACGATCGAGCTTCGGATTATAGGCGACCGAGAGCCAGTGGATCGAGTACCCGTGCTTCTGAAAGAAGGCGATTGCCTCGGAATTTCCCGAGTGGGTCTGCATTGCCGCCTCCTCGAAGCCTCGCTCAAATATATCGGCCTCGATACGCTCCAGCAGAGCGGTGCCCAGCCCCTGCCGGTTGAAGCTCGGGTCGATCCAGAAGTCGGAAATCGTCTCGTCCAGCCCCTCGCGCGCGGCCCAACCGGCAACCTGTCCGTTCTGCTCGACGACAGTGATGGTCAGCCAGTTATTATCCACAAAAGTCCGGAAGGCGCTGCGGGCTCCATCCGTCATGGCGTCCGATTCGCCGATCAATGCCATCGCTCTTTGCCAGGCTCGTAAGCCGATCTCGCTCAAGAGTTCCGTTTCGCCTTCGCGGGCATTGCGAATGTGGATCAATGGCACCTCCGCTCTACAACAGAGAGTAGACCATTGAGTCGGGCAATTTTCCAGTGCCTCCAATGAGATAAAAGGGGAAAGCATTTCGATCGGCTTTTGTCCGCAAGCCTCGTCCGGCTTGACCGGATTGTGGTTGCTGATAAAAGACGCGCCAGAGGTGTTTTATGTCTAACCTGTCTGAGTCCCGGTAAAGGTCCCTGCCCGCAAGCACAGGCTCGCGCGCATGGACCCGAAAAACGAAGCCGCGGCGTATCGGCTAAGCCCGAACGCCAAATCGTTTTCGTGCGCCTTCATGAAGGCGTGTTTCCGGATCGACAGCAATGGACATCTCGCGCGCAGAACAGCGCATCCTGCACCTTATGGCCCAGGGCGGCCGTATCGAAATTACCCGCGACGACAATAAGAAGATCGAAACGGTGAACTGCTTCACCCGCGACGGCTGGGTCTATCCCGGCTTCGGTCTGGAGCTTTTCCGTAAGCTGAAACGGCTGAAGGCGATCAAATCTTCCGCCGGCCAGCCTTATCGGATCACGGACAGAGGGCTGAAACTGGTCAGGTCACAACTCGATAACAGATAGGTCTGACAAGAGCTTGGCCGTGCAGCAAAGTTGCTGTGCGGCCGGCAGAGTTTCAGAGCTTTTCGGAAAGCTCCGGACGCATCGCCGTCCACTCCTCGGCAATCGTGCCCGCGCCGACCGTCTTGCCGGCGCGGCGATACCAGTAGCCGGCGTTCCAGTCGTCGCCTTCGACGCGATGACAAAGCGCATGGCCCCAATCGAAGGGCTGTTCGCCTTCATGGTTCTGGCAGATTTCGTGAACCGCCTCCCACTCCGCACCCACCTTGAAGCCGCTGGCAGCGAGGCGATCAAAGGCCTCGATCAACCGCGCAAGATCCCGTTTCGGCATGAGGTCCTCCCCGCAAAGTCCTCCCTCTATAACAGGCGCCGCCCCGAAATCCGAGACAGCACCTGCTTTTCTTCAATCGCGAAGATTGATGATGTCGTTCATCAACCCGCCCGTACCGTGTGGATGGTCAGGTGACCAACCTTGCCGGCGATGGTTTCAAGGACCTCCAGCTCCTTCAGACGCAGCATGACCGGGGTTTCGGCCATGACCTTTGCCGTGTTGAGGAGCGAACGCGTGGCATTCGTTTCCTCACGGCGGCGAATGACGTTCGCTTCGGCCTGCTTCTTAGCAGCAACGACCTGGTTGAGAATCTCGCGCATCTCGCCCGGCAGGATCACATCTTTGAGTTCGATACCGGAGACCTCAATGCCGATCGTCGCCATGTCCTCGCACCTTACGCTCAAGAATCTGATCAAGCGTCAGGCTGCCAAGCGTGCAGCGGCTGTGCTAGCGCTGGGCCAATTGCGTCTTCAAACGCACCGGCAGAATCAACAACGCCGACCATTTTATGGTCGGCGTCTGTAATCTTTTGGATCGTCAAGCCAGTTACCACCACTTGGCCGGCGTGAACTTGCCGGCGGCCTGTTCGATGACATGGGCGGTCTTGAAGAGGGTTTCCTCGTCGAAGGCCTTGCCGATGAGCTGCAGGCCGAGCGGCAGGCCCTTATGGTCCAGACCGGCGGGAACGGCGATGCCCGGCAGGCCGGCCATGTTGACCGTCACCGTGAAGATGTCGTTGAGGTACATCTTGACCGGATCGGCGGCGAGATTCTCGTCGGCAACGCCGAAGGCGGACGACGGGGTGGCCGGCGTCAGGATGGCGTCGACGCCGGCATCGAAGGCGAGTTCGAAGTCGCGCTTGATGAGCGTGCGAACCTTCTGGGCGCGCAGGTAATAGGCGTCGTAATAGCCGGCCGACAGCACATAGGTGCCGATCATGATGCGGCGTTTGACTTCCTTGCCGAAGCCGGCGGCGCGCGTCTTTTCGTACATATCGACGATATCCTGGCCGTCAACGCGCAGGCCGTAGCGCACGCCGTCGTAACGAGCGAGGTTCGAAGAGGCTTCGGCGGGTGCCACGATGTAATAGGCCGGCAGCGCATATTTGGTGTGAGGCAGCGAGATGTTGACGATCTCCGCGCCAGCATCCTTCAGCCAGGCGATGCCCTGCTGCCAGATGGCTTCGATCTCGTCCGGCATGCCGTCGACGCGGTATTCGTTCGGAATGCCGATCTTCATGCCCTTCAACGATTTACCGATGGCGGCCTCATAATCCGGAACCGGCAGATCGACCGAGGTCGTATCCTTGGCATCGATGCTTGCCATCGACTTCAGGAGAATTGCGGCATCGCGAACATCGCGGGCGATCGGGCCGGCCTGATCGAGCGAGGAAGCGAAGGCAACCGTGCCCCAACGCGAGCAGCGACCATAGGTCGGCTTGATGCCGACGGTGCCGGTGAAGGCGGCCGGCTGGCGGATCGAGCCGCCGGTGTCGGTCGCGGTAGCACCGGCGCAAAGATGCGCGGCAACGGCTGAAGCCGAACCGCCAGATGAGCCACCCGGAACGAGTTGCTGGTTGGAGCCTGCGGCGCGCCAGGGATTGATGACTGCGCCATAATGCGAAGTCTCGTTGGAAGAGCCCATCGCGAACTCGTCCATGTTGAGCTTGCCGAGCATGACGGCACCGTCATCCCAGAGGTTCTGGGTTACGGTCGATTCATAACGCGGCTCGAAACCGTCGAGAATGTGGCTGCAGGCTTGGGTGTGCACGCCGACGGTCGCGAACAGATCCTTGATGCCGAGCGGGATGCCTTCGAGATCGCCTGCCTTGCCGGCTGCGATCCGCTCGTCGGAATTCTTCGCCATGACGCGGGCGAGATCCGGCGTGACTTTGATATAGGCATTGAGCTGGCCATTGGCCGCGTCGATCGCCGAGATATAGGCTTCGGTCAGTTCGCTCGCGGTGATCTCCTTGGCGCGCAGCTTCTGGCGGGCTTCGGCAATGGTCAGGCTGGTGAGTTCGCTCATCGTGTTTTCGCTTCAGATCTGAAAATGGCAACAGGGTCGGAAAGAGGCGTTGAGCGCCTTATTCGACGACTTTCGGCACCAGGAAGAAATTGTGGTCGGTGATCGGGGCATTGGCAACGACATCGGCGGCCTTGTTGCCGTCATTGACGACATCGGTCCGCTTCTTCATCTCCATCGGCGTGACCGAGGTCATAGCCTCGACACCTTCGACGTCAACTTCGGAAAGCTGCTCGACGAAGCCGAGGATGCCATTCAACTCACCGACCATGCGATTTGCCTCTTCTTCCGAGACGGCAATACGGGCAAGGCGCGCAACGCGCTTAACGGTGGCGAGATCGACGGACATAGCATTCTCCGGATAGGAATTTTCCTATCGCTATAAAGGCCATGTCCGTCCTGTGCAACGGGTTTGCCTTTTCGGCAACGCAGAATTCCTCTCCTCAAATCCACCGGGATTTGAGGGCTCATGTATCAGAGCGACAGGCTTTCGCCAGGCCTCGGCGCCTTCACTTGCGTCTTCGACGCTTCCATACCGGCAATGAATTTTTCCGGCGTCTGGTCAATGATCGGGAAGGTGCCGTAGTGGCAGGGAATGGCTGTCTTGAAGTTGAAGTAGCGCTGGCAGGCAAGAGCCGCCACCGCGCCGCCCATGGTGAAGCGATCGCCGATCGGCACGATGCCGATATCCGGCTGATGCAGCTCGTTGATCAGCGCCATGTCGGAGAAGATATCCGTGTCGCCCATGTGGAAGAGGCTCGGCTCGTCGTCGAAATGCAGCATGAGGCCGTTTGCGCTCCCGAGCGAATGGGAAACACCGTCTTCAGTGGTCTGTGCCGAGGAATGCAGCGCATTGGTGAAGGTGGCGGTGAAGCCGCCAAGCGAGACCGTGCCGCCAGTATTGCCCATTTCGAGTTTATCGACACCCTTGGTGCCGAGCCAGGACGCAAGGTCTGCATTGGCAAGAACGACGGCGCCGGTTTCCTTGGCGATCCCCACGGTATCGCCGACATGGTCGCCATGGCCGTGGGTCAGCAGGATATGGGTGATGCCGTTGGTCACTTCCTTGATATCCTGTCCGGAGAAGGACGAATTATAGGTCAGGAACGGATCGATCAGGATTTTGGCGGCTTCCGTCTCTATCCGGAAAGCAGAATGGCCGAGCCAGGTGATCTTCATGAAAAGTCTCCTTTATTACATGATGCAAAAGACGATTTTGGAGCCAAAGCAATTCCGGCCGGAAAACCGTTTCGCACTTTTTCTGGAATTGCTCTAAGGACATAGCCAATATGGCCGCAAAGAAAAGCGGTGGGCGCTTCAATTTCTTTTGACAGGATGACATGACAATGACGGTGCTGACGATCGAGGAACTGGCCGAAGCGCTCGGTCCCGGACAGGCAATCGCCGGCCTCGATCTTGGCACGAAGACGATCGGTCTTGCCATGTCCGATCTCGGACGCCGCTTTGCGACGCCGCGCCCGGTCATCAAGCGCGAGAAATTCACCATTGATGCCGAGACCCTGCTGGCCTTCGCAACGAAAGAAAAGGTCTCAGCCTTCGTCATCGGCCTACCGATAAATATGGATGGATCGGTAGGGCCGCGCGTTCAGGCGACTCGGGCCTTCGTGCGCAACATGGAGCAGAAAACCGCCCTTCCCTTTGTCTATTGGGATGAGCGGCTATCGACGGTGGCGGCCGAACGTGCCCTGCTGGAAATGGATGTTTCGCGGGCTAAACGCGCCGAACGGATCGATTCGGCTGCGGCAAGCTTCATCCTTCAGGGAGCGCTTGACAGGCTTTCCTTGCTGGCGAGCTCGGCAGACGATACGGAGGCGTGACGCGCCCTCCACCATGCCGCAATCTGACGGCGCTTACGGAAGCCCATGATGGCGAAGACGACGAGGCTGTCGATGGCGATGGCGCGGGCGACCAGCGGGGGAATTTCCTCCGGCGGCAAGCCGAGCACCTTGCCGTAAACCTGGAATGTCAGGTCATGGACCTGCCGCGTCAGCATGAAGATGCCGAAGTTCAGATCGTAATAGGAAAGCCAGTACCATCCTGCCAGGAAGACGATCGGACCGGCCCAGA
>Ga0102587_1002085_pt1 | contig 12519 bp, 8 predicted proteins | sample AraplaF_Col_mTSA_FD_76853 | JGI IMG/M metagenome (GOLD analysis project Ga0102587, IMG submission 76853) | Arabidopsis root microbial communities from the University of North Carolina, USA - plate scrape MF_Col_mTSA (SPADES assembly) (version 2) | ecosystem: Host-associated > Plants > Roots >... | reverse complement strand
ACATGTACATCGTGGCCGGCGCGGCCGAGCTGCTGGGCTGCCGCCATACCGGCCGGACCGGAGCCGATGATCGCCACCTTCTTGCCGGTATGGATCGTTGCCGGCTGCGGGCGGATGAAGCCGAGCTCGTAAGCCTTGTCGGCAATCGCCTGCTCGACCGTCTTGATGGCAACAGGCGCGTCCTCGAGGTTCAGCGTACAGGCCTCTTCACAGGGAGCGGGGCAGACGCGACCTGTGAATTCCGGGAAGTTGTTGGTCGAATGCAGGTTCTGGATCGCCGCTTCCCAGTTGTTGTTGTAGACGAGGTCGTTCCAGTCCGGAATCTGGTTGTGAACCGGGCAGCCGGTCGGGCCGTGGCAGTAGGGGATGCCACAGTCCATGCAGCGCGCTGCCTGTTTCTGCACTTCCGGGTCCGACATCGGGATCGTGAATTCGCGGAAATGACGGATGCGATCCGACGCCGGCTGATACTTCGCCACCTGCCGGTCGATTTCCAGAAAACCTGTAACCTTACCCATATTTTCGTCCCTTACCCTCATGACCGCCTCGCCCGCGGCCAGTTGTCTGTTCAGCCTCGATCGCGGAGGCAGGTTGTTTGTCTTGACCGTCATCAGAACATATCCCTTGTCGCCATCCACGCGGTTGCGCAAGCTTCGGGCTTGCGGCTGATCGTCGTTGAGTCATTGAGATATTTCGGTCATCCGCCACGCGCGCTTTGGAGCGTGGCGGATTGTTCGGTGCAATTATTCGGCAGCGATGCCCATCCGGCTGCGTTCCATTTCCTCAAGGGCGCGCCGGTACTCGACGGGCATGACCTTGCGGAATTTCGGGCGATAGTCGGCCCAGTGCTCAAGGATTTCCTTGGCGCGGGTGGAGCCCGTATAGTGCAGATGGTTGGAGATCAACTGGTAAAGGCGCTCCTCGTCGTGGCGCGTCATGTCACCAGAGACGTCGACTCGTCCCTTGTGCATGAGGTCGCCTCCGTGATGGTGCAGCTTCTCCAGCATGTCATCCTCTTCCGGAACCGGCTCGAGCTCGACCATGGCCATGTTGCAGCGGCTGGCGAAATCGCCTGTCTCGTCGAGAACATAGGCCACGCCGCCGGACATGCCGGCCGCGAAGTTGCGGCCCGTTGCGCCGAGCACGACGACCACGCCACCCGTCATATACTCGCAGCCGTGGTCGCCCACGCCTTCAACGACGGTGATCGCACCGGAGTTGCGAACTGCGAAACGCTCGCCCGCGACACCACGGAAGTAGCACTCGCCTTCGGTCGCCCCGTAAAGAACGGTATTGCCGACGATGATCGAGTTTTCAGCGACGATCCTCGAATTGTCAGGCGGGCGGATAATGATCTTGCCGCCCGAGAGACCCTTGCCGACATAGTCGTTACCGTCGCCGATCAGGTTGAAGGTGACGCCGCGTGCCAGGAACGCGCCGAAGCTCTGCCCGGCGGTACCTTTCAGGGTGACGTTGATCGTATCTTCCTTCAGCCCACGATGGTTATAACGCTTGGCGACCTCGCCCGAGAGCATTGCACCCGCCGAGCGGTCGACGTTCTTGATATCGACTTCGAAGGCGACGGGCGTCTTCGATGCCAGTGCCGGCTCGGCGGCCGCAATCATCTTGCGGTCGAGAATGTCGTCGATCGGGTGCTTCTGGCGTGTTGTCCAGTAGGTCTCTTCCTTCGGTGCATCGACCTTGTGGAAGATCTTGGCGAAGTCGAGCCCCTTGGCCTTCCAGTGCGCCAGCATCTCATCCTTCTCGAGCAGTTCCGAAGCACCGATGATGTCATCGAGCTTGGTGAAGCCGAGGGAGGCGAGAATTTCGCGCACTTCGTTGGCGACGAAGAAGAAGTAGTTGATGACATGCTCGGGAGTGCCCTTGAAGCGCTTGCGCAGGACGGGATCCTGCGTCGCCACGCCGACCGGACAGGTGTTGAGATGGCACTTGCGCATCATGATGCAGCCGGCAGCAATCAGCGGAGCCGTCGCAAAGCCGAATTCGTCGGCGCCGAGCAGCGCGCCGACGACGACGTCACGGCCGGTCTTCAGACCACCATCGACCTGCAGGGCAACACGAGAGCGCAGCCCGTTCAGCACCAGCGTTTGCTGTGTTTCGGCAAGGCCGATTTCCCAGGGCGACCCGGCATGCTTCAGCGAGGTGAGCGGCGATGAGCCTGTACCGCCGTCGAAACCGGCGACCGTGATGTGGTCGGCACGGGCCTTGGCAACACCGGCGGCAACCGTGCCGACGCCGACTTCCGAGACGAGCTTGACCGATACATCCGAGGTCGGATTGACGTTCTTCAGGTCGTAGATCAGCTGCGCCAGATCTTCGATCGAGTAGATGTCATGGTGCGGTGGCGGCGAAATCAGGCCGACGCCCGGCGTCGAGTGACGGGTCTTGGCAACGACCGCATCGACCTTGTGGCCGGGCAACTGGCCGCCTTCACCGGGCTTAGCACCCTGCGCAACCTTGATCTGCAGCACATCGGCATTGACCAGATATTCCGTCGTCACGCCGAAACGGCCGGAGGCGATCTGCTTGATCGCCGAGCGCTCGGGGTTCGACGAACCATTCGGCAGCGGCATGTAACGGTCGCTCTCTTCACCGCCTTCGCCGGTGTTCGACTTGCCGCCGATCCGGTTCATGGCGATTGCCAGCGTCGTATGCGCCTCGCGGCTGATCGAGCCGAAGGACATGGCACCCGTCGAGAAGCGCTTGACGATATCGACCGCGGGCTCAACGCTGTCGAGCGAGACCGGCGTGCGGCCGAGTGCCTCGGCGCTCTTGATCTTGAAGAGGCCGCGGATCGTGTTCATGCGCAGTGCCGAGGTGTTCACCATCTCGGAGAATTCGCGGTAACGATCCTCGGCATTGCCGCGCACCGCATGCTGCAGGGCAGCCACGGCATCCGGCGTCCAGGCATGGCTTTCGCCGCGCATACGGTAGGCATATTCGCCGCCGATATCGAGGTTGTTGGCCAGAAGCGGATCGCGACCGAAAGCAGACTTGTGACGGACGACCGTCTCGCTCGCGATTTCTTCCAGACCGACACCTTCGATCGTCGTTGCCGTGCCGAAGAAATACTTGTCGACGAATTCCGACTGCAGACCGATCGCATCGAAGATCTGCGCGCCGCAATAGGACTGGTAGGTCGAGATGCCCATCTTGGACATGACCTTCAGGATGCCTTTCCCGACAGCCTTGATATAGCGGTAGACGACTTCGCTGGCATCGACTTCCTTCGGGAATTCGCCCTTGGCATGCATGTCGAGCAGCGTGTCGAAGGCGAGGTAAGGATTGATCGCTTCGGCGCCATAACCGGCCAGCAGACAGAAGTGGTGCACTTCGCGCGGCTCGCCGGTTTCGACGACGAGACCGACCGAGGTGCGCAATCCCTTGCGGATCAGGTGATGGTGCACGGCAGCGGTCGCCAAGAGTGCCGGGATCGCAATACGATCCGGGCCGATCTGGCGGTCGGACAGCACGATGATGTTGTAGCCGCCCTTGACCGCGGCTTCCGCCCGTTCGCAGAGACGGTCGAGCATTTCCGGCATACCTTCGGCGCCGCGCTCCACATCATAAGTGAAGTCGAGCGTCTTGGTGTCGAAACGGTCTTCCGTATGACCGATCGAGCGGATCTTTTCGAGATCGCCATTGGTCAGGATAGGCTGACGCACTTCGAGGCGCTTGGCGTTCGCCATGCCTTCATGGTCGAGAATGTTCGGACGCGGACCGATGAAGGAGACGAGGCTCATGACGAGTTCTTCGCGGATCGGGTCGATCGGCGGGTTCGTCACCTGCGCAAAGTTCTGCTTGAAGTAGGTGTAGAGCAGCTTCGACTTCTCGGACATGGCCGAGATCGGCGTATCCGTACCCATCGAGCCGATCGCCTCCTGGCCCGTCGTCGCCATCGGCGACATCAGGATCCTGGTGTCCTCGGTCGTGTAGCCGAAGGCCTGCTGGCGGTCGAGCAGCGAGACGTCGCGGCGAAGCGCGCGCGGTTCGACCGGCTTCAGGTCTTCGAGGATCAGCTGCGTGCGGTTCAGCCAGCTGCGATAGGGATGAGCGTTCGCAAGCTGCGCCTTCACCTCGTCGTCAGAGATGATGCGGCCCTCTTCCATGTCGATCAGCAGCATCTTGCCCGGCTGCAGGCGCCACTTCTGGATGATGTTTTCTTCCGCGACCGGCAGTGTGCCGGCTTCGGAAGCGAGGATGACACGGTCGTCATTGGTGACGAGATAGCGGGCCGGACGCAGACCGTTACGGTCGAGCGTAGCACCGATCTGCTTGCCGTCAGTGAAGGCAACGGCTGCCGGTCCATCCCACGGCTCCATGAGAGCGGCATGATATTCGTAGAATGCCTTGCGCTCCGGCGACATGGACTGATTGCCGGCCCAGGCTTCCGGAATCAGCATCATGACCGCATGCGACAGCGAATAACCACCGCGCAGAAGGAATTCGAGTGCGTTGTCGAAACAGGCCGTGTCCGACTGGCCCTCGTAGGAGATCGGCCAGAGCTTGGAGATATCCTCGCCGAAAAGCGGAGAGGAGACCGAAGCCTGACGCGCTGCCATCCAGTTGACGTTGCCGCGCAGCGTATTGATTTCACCGTTATGGGCGACCATGCGGTAGGGGTGCGCGAGCTTCCAGGACGGGAAGGTGTTGGTCGAGAACCGCTGGTGCACGAGTGCCACGGCGCTTTCGAAGCGCGAGTCCGACAAGTCCTTATAATAGGCACCGACCTGGTAAGCCAGGAACATGCCCTTGTAGACGACGGTCGTGCTCGACAGCGACACCGGATAGAAGTGGCTCTCTTCACCGTCGAACTCATCATAGATCCGGTTGGAGATGACCTTGCGAAGGGTGAAGAGCCGGCGCTCGAATTCGTCGTTCGTCGCAGCATCCTTGCCGGCACCAATGAAGACCTGCACATGATGCGGCTCGGTCGCGGCAATTGCCGGCGCCTTGGAGAGCGAGGAATTGTCGACCGGTACGTCGCGGAAGCCGATGAAGACCTGGCCTTCTTCGGTGATGACGTCCTTGATCACCTTCTTGAAATGTTCGATCTGCTTTTCGTCACGCGGCATGAAGATATGGCCGACGCCATATTCGCCGGCCTTCGGCAGGGTAATGTCCTGCTTGGCCATCTCCTCACGGAAGAAGCGGTCGGGAATCTGCACGAGAATACCGGCGCCATCGCCCATCAGCGGATCGGCGCCGACGGCACCGCGGTGCGTCAGGTTTTCGAGGATGAAGAGACCGTCCTTGACGATCTGGTGGGACTTCTGACCCTTCATATGCGCGACGAAGCCGACACCGCAGGCGTCATGTTCATTGCGCGGATCGTAAAGCCCCTGTTTTTTCGGCAGGCCGGAGGCAGATTTACGCGTATTGGCCGTTGTGCGCACGTCTGCTGCTGCGAACTGGTCAATACCCATGGATGGCGTCATCTTCGTCATCGTCTTCCTCCTGTCGAAGCCCGCGGGGCTGCGGGTGGCTTTTTGTCGCGCTCCGCACCCTGAAGATAGGTCCGGCGCGTGACAGCGCTGTTGCATTGTGAAGATCCGGTCGCAGACACCTGCTTCTCAAGGAAAGCAAACCGTCGCGTTCCGCGCCTGCCATTCGCCTCCGCGCGCCGCCATGCAAGGCTTGGCGCTCGAAAGAACTATAGCGTGAAAGCCGCTCTGTGCCAGGGCTTTTGGCGCCTCTTCGGCCGGGAAGGCCAAAATAGGACAGCAACCCTGTCCTAGTTCATCCGTTCAATGCCAGAAACAATTCCTCTTCGCAAGGGCGTCCTCTTAAAAAAACATCAATTTGCGACGAAAGATTGCCAAATTGACCAAAACAGCGACATAAAATTACACAGAGAGAACACATTTTGTTTTTTGATTACGCAGTTCAATTTCTGTGATGCATTCCGGCTTCCACCCTTGATCCTGTGAAGCTTTGGCGTAATGTCCCTTCCCGAACCTCCCGCCCCATCATTTTCAATGGTTTCCTCCATGATTTTTGCTTCTGACAATTGGGCTGGCGCCCATAAATCCATTGCCGAACGCCTGCTCGCCGAATCCGCCGGGTTTGCCGCCGCTTATGGCAACAGCGATCTCGACAAAAAGGTGGAAGCCCGCTTCTCCGAGATCTTCGAACGCGAGGTTTCCGTCTTCTTCGTCGCTACCGGCACAGCGGCCAACTCTCTGGCGCTGGCGAGCGTCCAGCGCCCCGGCGGGATCACCTTCTGCCATTCGGAAGCCCATGTGATCGAAGACGAATGCGGCGCGCCGGAATTCTTCTCCGGCTCCGCCCGCCTCATGGCTGTCGACGGTGAAGCCGGCAAGATCGATCCGGCCAGGCTCTCGGCAAAGATCGCGCACTTCCCCGAAGATGCCCTCCGTCATGGCCGCGCCAGCGCTGTGACCATCACTCAATCGACCGAAATCGGTACCGTCTATTCGCTGCCGGAAATCGGCGAGATTTCCACGATCGCCAAGAAGCGAGGACTGCCCCTGCACATGGACGGTGCGCGCTTTGCCAATGCGCTCGTCGCACTGAAAGCAACACCTGCCGAAATGACCTGGAAGCGCGGCGTCGACATGCTGTCCTTCGGCGGCACGAAGAATGGCTGCTGGTGCGCGGAAGCGATCGTCTTCTTCAATCCGGAGCAGGCGAAGGAAATGCATTTCATCCGCAAGCGCGCCGCCCAGCACTTCTCCAAGTCGCGCTTCATCGCAGCCCAGTTCGATGCCTATTTCGAAAACGGCCTCTGGCTCGATCTCGCCCACCATTCCAACGGCATGGCAGACCGCCTGCGCGCCGGTATCGGTGCCAGCAATTCCGCTCGCCTCGCCTGGCCGACAGCCTCGAACGAAGTCTTCGCTGTCATTCCGAAGTCCGCGGCGAAGACGGCAGAAGCCAGGGGCGCAAAATTCTACGAGTGGCCAATCCCGGCCGGCACGTCGGATCTGGTTTCGGAAGGCGAAACGCTCATTCGGCTGGTCACCAGCTTCGCCACGACCGAGGCCGATGTCGACGGCTTCCTGAAGTGCCTGGCGGCCTGATTTTCGAAAGCACCGGACGCCCGCTCACAAGGTGGTGTGTTCCGGTCTCTTTTGGAACAAAGCCGGTTTCTTCGAATGAAAATCCCGCCGTTCGGGCGGGATTTTGCACTCAGGTAGACCGCAACCCCCTGACCTTCTTCAAAATATCCTCCGAAAGGGCCGCCACCAACGCCTGATCGGCTCCCTTGCGCGGCACCAGAACGAATTCGACATCCTCCAGCACCGGCAATCTGCCCGGCGCGATTTCCTTCAGCCCCGAAGGCGCCATGCTGCGCGGCTGCACCAGCACCCCCATGCCGGCGCGCGCCGCAGCCGTCAGCCCGCTCAGGCTGCCGCAGGTGCAGACGATGCGCCAGGCCACACCGTGGCGTCCGAGCGCCTCCAGCGCGATAGCGCGCGTGACGCTCGGCGGCGGAAAGGCGATCAGCGGCAATGGACCGGAGGAAAGCACATGCTCGGGATCACGGGCCAGCCAGACCAGCGGCTCCCGATAGACGAGCCTTCCAAGCTCGTCGCCGAGCCTCCGCTTGGCAAGCACGAGGTCGATCGCTCCCGCATCCTGCATTTCGTAGAGCATACCCGAAAGTGCGACCGTCAGTTCCAGGTCGACGGAGGGATGCGAGCGCACGAAGTCTTCCAGCACCGCCGGCAACTGACTCGTCACGAAATCCTCGGAAACGCCGAGCCGCAGGCGTCCCCGCAGGCTGCCGCTTTTAAACAACGACTGCACCTGCCCCTCGATCAACAGCATGGCGCGCGCATGCGAAAGCAAGGCCTCGCCGTCACCGGTCAGCACGACCTTGTGCGTATCCCGCTCCAGCAGCCGGCGCCCGAGCGAGGTCTCCAGCCTCTGAATGTGCTGGCTGACCGTCGACTGCCCGAGACCCAGCCTTTCAGCAGCAAGCGTGAAGCTGCCCATTTGTTCGACGGTAACGAAACTGCGAAGCTGTGAGAGATCCAGCATGCCCGAGATCCAGATTTGTGATAACTGTTATTTCTTGCATCCTGGATCATAATGAGCGACAGAACAATGACTCATTTATTCCAGCGAGACCGCCATGCGCCGCTTTTTGCCCGATACATTCACGATCCTGCTCGTCTGCACCGTTATCCTCGCCTCGATCTTCCCGGCGAGCGGCACGTTTGCCGACTGGTTCGGAGTAGCGACCGATATCGCCATCGCGCTGCTGTTCTTCCTGCATGGCGCGCGCCTTTCGCGTGATGTCGTCATCGCCGGCCTGCTGCACTGGCGGCTGCATCTGGTGATCCTGCTAACGACCTTCGGTATTTTCCCGATCCTTGGCCTCGCAGTGGGCCTCATTCCAGATTCGATCCTGCCGCAGCCGCTCTATCTCGGCATTCTCTTCCTCTGCGTACTGCCGTCGACGGTCCAATCCTCCATTGCCTTCACCTCGATGGCAGGCGGCAACGTGCCGGCGGCGATCTGCTCGGCTTCAGCTTCTAATATCTTCGGCATGTTCCTCACCCCGCTGCTCGTCGGCCTGCTGTTCTCGGTCGGCGGCCATGGCGGCTTTTCCTTCGACGCGCTCGAACAGATTCTGCTTCAGCTCCTGGCCCCCTTCGTTGCCGGCCAGATCCTGCAGCCGTGGATCGGCAACTGGATCCGCTCCAAGAAGAAGATCCTGATGCCCGTCGACCGTGGCTCCATCCTGATGGTTGTCTACCTGGCTTTCTCAACCGCTGTCGTCGAGGGCCTGTGGCACACTTTCTCGATCGGCGACATCGCTGCCGTCATCATTGCCGACATGGTGCTGCTTGCCCTCGTTCTGATCATGACCATGTACGGCAGCCGCTGGCTGGGCTTCAGCAAGGCCGATGAGATCACCATCACCTTCTGCGGCTCGAAAAAGAGCCTCGCAAGCGGCGTACCGATGGCAAACGTCATCTTCGCCGGCCAGTCGATCGGCGCGATCGTTCTGCCGCTGATGCTCTTCCATCAGATCCAGCTGATGGTCTGCGCCGTCATCGCCCAGAAATATGCCACGGCCGCAGCCCGCCGAGCGTCGGAAAAAGAACTCGAAGAAGCAGCAAGCCCGGCCTGATCGAGCAAAACAATCCCAAAACAAAAACGGCGCCCTTTCGGGCGCCGTCAGACTGATCCATAGGAAAGCGGATTAGCTGTTGACGACCTGTGCTTCGATCGCCTTCGGAGCTTCGACCGGCTCTGCGGCAATCGCAATCTTGCGGGGCTTCAGAGCCTCCGGGATGCTGCGCAGAAGGTCGATGTGCAGGAGGCCGTTCTTCAGCGAAGCGGCAGTCACTTCGACATGGTCGGCAAGCTGGAAGCGGCGCTCGAATGCGCGCTTTGCGATGCCGCGATACAGGTACTCGCTGCCATCGGCATTTTCTTCGCGCTTTTCACCTTTCACGGTGAGCGCATGGGCATGCGATTCGATAGCGAGTTCGGTTTCGTCGAAGCCGGCAACGGCCATGGTGATGCGATAGGTGTTCTCACCGGTCCGCTCGATATTGTAGGGCGGATAGGTCGGGACCTGCTCCGGCTGGGCAAGGCTGTCGAGCATCGTGAAGAGACGGTCGAAACCGACGGTGGAACGATAAAGGGGAGAGAAGTCTACGTGACGCATGATGTCCTCCTTGGGAAGCGACGTGTTGCGATATGATGCCCCTGAAACCCCATTCTTGGCGGCTTCGGGACGGTTACGCGGACCCTTCTGGCGTCCGCAAAGTTCAGATGGTGATGGCCTTCCGAGACTTCAAGCCCTTCTCCAAATCGCTGGAATTCCTGCGTGAACCCTGCATGAACGGCAGGTTCGGCAAAGGTTCAGGCGCAACGGTCTAGAGATAGGCGCATCGGGTGACACTGGCCCGAAGGCTGGAGTGTATCGTCCCTTCTTCTTCAGCCCAAATTCGGCCGGCCAAGAGCTCCCTCAGCTCCGCCGGCCTTTTTTCTTCAGGCATAAAGGTCTGCAAGCTGATCCTGCGTCGCATCCAATCTGTTAGCAACGGCATCTTGATGGCTCAGAATGAGGGCGCTGACAATGCGCGACAGGGCCGCTGAATCGCTGCTTGAAAATATCGAAAGAGGGCTGCCAGCGGCATGGCCATGACGCCGGCATATTCCCGCGCGAAAGCTGACTGTAACTTCGGATTGTCGCTGAACAGCTTCAGGATCGCCAGATGAACATCCGGCGGATCGATACCGAGATAATCCGACCGCAGATAGTCGGGAACGGACTCCGGCCGCTCCGGACCGGTTGATTGGTGGGCGCCGGAATTGACAGACCCGACGGAAGAAACCGAATTCGTGGCCAGCCTCCCGGCGCCCCAATCTTCAGTCATGAACGTGCGGATAACCGGCTTCATGCCGGGACAAATCTTTCGTTCGCACTAACCATAACGTGTCTCTGCTTTCGCGAAACTTGCCGTATAGAAAAATCTGAATATATTATACTTTTCTTATATTGAGCGGCAATTTCGCCATTGATTTTCCCAGCTTCTGCGATATCCCCTACTATATCTCTCACACGAAGAAACATTCAGCCTATGGAACAGGTTCTTTATTCGACTCCAGACAATCCGGCGCCGGAGAACCGCACCGAGGGCTTTTTCGAGACCCACGACGGCCATAGGTTGCGTTTTGCCGTCTTCCGGTCGCAAACACCGGTCGCCCACGGAACGGTGGTTCTCCTGCACGGACGCAGCGAATATATCGAGAAGTATTTCGAAACGATCCGCGACCTCACCGCCAAGGGGCTCTGGGTCGCGACCTATGATCTGCGCGGTCAGGGTGGCTCGTCCCGGCTGATCAAGAAACGCAATCACGGCCACATCCGCCGCTTTTCCGATTACGAGCGCGATCTCGACACGTTCCTCGAAAAGGTCGTGCTGCCGGATACAAGGCTGCCCTTCTACATGCTCGCCCATTCCACAGGCGCACTGATTGCGCTTTCCGCCGCCCCTTATCTGTCGACGCGCATCGAGCGCATGGTGCTATCAGCCCCTTTCCTTGGCCTTATTGGCCAGGCCGCTTCCGAGGGTATTATCCGTACGGTATCAGCCACGCTCAGCGCCATCGGCCTCGGAGGCGTGCCGCTCGGCAAGATGAAAGAGCTGCAATTCCCTGATAACCCTCTCACGTCGGATGAAACGCGTTTCGAACGGAACGCGGCGATCGCAAAGGCCCACCCGGAGCTCGCTCTGGGAGCGCCAACCGCCCGCTGGATGCACGAATGCATGAAAGCGATCGACCGGGTGACCCAACCCTACCATCTCTTCTCGATTACCATCCCTTCCGTCGTCATCGCACCGACGCGCGACGGGCTGGTGCCTTATACGGCGCAGGAACGGCTCTCACGCTATTTCCGCGCCGGTCAGCTTGTGCCGATCAACGGTGCCCGCCACGAGATATTCCAGGAAAGGGATATGTATCGCACCGCCGCCCTCGCTGCCTTCCATGCCTTCATTCCCGGCAGCGACGCTGAGGCCACTGACGACGTGACGGCGATCGGCGTCTGAGCCCTTTCTTACGCATGTCGCTGTAAAACCGCTGCACACTTCTGTGCGACATGTTTAGCGCTGCAGGATGGCGATCGCCTCTTCGTAAACCGCCTTGCTGCCGGCTGCGATGATCGAGCCACCATTTTCCGGCCGCCCACCGTCCCAGGTGGTCATGATCCCGCCGGCGCCTTCGATGACGGGAATGATCCCGCCGACGTCATAGGGCTTGAGGCTGTTCTCGATGACGAGATCGACATGGCCTGCGGCCAGCAGCGCATAAGCATAACAATCACAGCCGTAACGGAAGAGCCGCACCTGACTTTCGATCTCGCGATATTTCTCCATCTCCTCGCCGACGAAGAGATGCGGCGAGGTGGTGAAGAGGATCGCATTCGAGAGGGCACCGCAGTCGCGCACCTGCAGCCGGCGCTCGCCCTCTGGCCCGCTATAGGTCGAACCGTTCTCATCGCCGAAATACCGCTCGCCGGTGAAGGGCTGCTCGATCATGCCGGCAACTGCCCGGCCATTCTTCTGCAAGCCGATCAACGTTCCCCAAACCGGGACACCAGAAATGAAGGCGCGTGTGCCGTCGATTGGATCGATCACCCACACATGCTCGCGATCGAGGCCGACATTGCCATGCTCTTCGCCGAGAATGCCGTGCTCGGGGAAATGCGCCTCGATCAGCGCACGAATGGCCGTTTCCGCCGCCCTGTCGCCTTCCGTGACCGGATCGAAGCCCGATGACAGCTTGTTGGTGACATTGATCCCCGAGCGAAAGCGCGGCAGGGTTTCTGCCTTTGCAGCTTCGGCGAGACGGTTGAAGAACGAACGGTCAGGGAGCATGGAGAAATCCACATAGCTGGCGGGAAATGACGTTTTTCATAGCGAAAAAGCGGCGGAATGCAAATACAACAGGCAATTTCCGATTAGCTGCCTAAAGATTTTGCAGTGCAATATATTGCTTGACAATTGT
>Ga0102587_1002082_pt1 | contig 12542 bp, 12 predicted proteins | sample AraplaF_Col_mTSA_FD_76853 | JGI IMG/M metagenome (GOLD analysis project Ga0102587, IMG submission 76853) | Arabidopsis root microbial communities from the University of North Carolina, USA - plate scrape MF_Col_mTSA (SPADES assembly) (version 2) | ecosystem: Host-associated > Plants > Roots >... | reverse complement strand
CCTTGTCGTCGTCGCTGGCGCGGCGCATCAGCACGCCCACGCCCAGGTCGTAGCCGTCCAGGATCACATAGGCCAGCATTGCCAGCCCCATCACCACCAGGAAGACGATGGGCATCCAGCCGGCGGCTTGCGTCAGGTCGGGGGCAAGGTCAAGCATGGGGAGCTCCTTCCTTTTCGGGATAGTTCACGACATTGAGGTCCTTCTCGGTCTCGCCCGCGCTGCGGTCCTCGCCAAAAGGCTTGTCCGCATGCTTTTTGTGGCGCGCCAGGTAGAACACCACAGACACATAGGACGCCAGCAGCACCGCATACAGCGCCAGGTACAGCGACAGCGTCAGCGCGATGCGCGGCGCCGGCACCTTGGAGGCCGCGTCGGCCGCCGTCAGCACGCCCGTCACCAGCCAGGGCTGGCGGCCGATTTCGGTCACATACCAGCCGGCGACCAGGGCAATCCAGCCCGCGAAGGTCATGGCCACCAGCACGCGCGCGTGCCAGACCGTCAGCGTGCGCGCCGGGTCTTTCTTCCAGGGCGCCAGCTGCAGCACGCTGGCCCAGCTGACCAGCAGCATCAGCACACCCACGCCAACCATGATGCGGAAGGCCCAGAACACCGGCGCCACCGGCGGGTGTTTGCCCTCGAACTGGTCCAGGCCCTTGACCTCGCCGTCCAGCGAATGTGTGAGGTAGAGCGAGGCCAGCTTGGGGATCGCGATCTCGTAGCGGTTTGCCTTGGCTTTTTCATCCGGTAGCGCGAACAGGATCGCGGGCACGCCTTTTTCGGTTTTCCAGATGCCCTCCATCGCGGCCAGCTTGGCCGGCTGGTGCTCCAGGGTGTTCAGGCCGTGCTGGTCGCCCGCGACGATTTGCAGCGGGATCAGCATCGCGGCCATGTAGATACCGGTCTTCAGCCCGGCCATCACCTCGGCCCCGCGGTCCTCGCGCAGCCAGCGGTAGGCCGACACGCCCGCCACCAGAAAGGCCACCGTGAGCCCCGAGGCCAGCAGCATGTGGATGAGGCGATAGGGGAAGGACGGGTTAAAGATGACTTGCAGCCAGCTCACGACATGCGCCTGGCCGTTGATCATTTCAAAACCCGCGGGCGTCTGCATCCAGGAGTTGAGCGCCAGGATCCAGAAGGCCGACAGCGTGGTGCCGCCCGCCACCAGCAGGGTGGCCACGGTGTGCATGGTTTCGCTGACGCGTTCGCGCGCAAACAGCATCACGCCCAGCATGGTGGCCTCCAGGAAGAAGGCCGTCAGCACCTCATAGGCCAGCAGCGGCCCGGCGATGTTGCCGACCTTCTGCATATAGCCCGGCCAGTTGGTGCCGAACTGGAAGCTCATGGTGATGCCGCTGACCACGCCCAGCGCGAAGGTGAGCGCGAAGATCTTCACCCAGAACTGGTAGGCGTCCATCCAGTACTGGTCCTGGCTTTTGACGAAGCGCAGCTTGAAGTACAGCAGCACCCAGCCCAGCGAGATGCTGATGGTCGGGAACAGGATGTGGAAAGTGATGTTGGCCGCGAACTGGATGCGGGCCAACAGGAATGCGTCAAGTCCGTCCATCGTCAACTCCTGGTGTCATCGGGAAAGTTGGCAGGCGCCGCCGCGGGTTCAGGCGCATCGGAAGGCGTGGCTGCCACTGTGGGGGATGCCGCGCGGCCTGTCAAACCGGCCTTCATGCTGCCGGCGACCTTGTTTTTCATCTCCAGCAGCTTCTGCACCTTGGCGCCCATCTTCATGAGGCTCACCAGCGTGGCCGAGTCCATTTTCTGCACGTCGGCCAGCCAGCCGGTCATGAGCTCGATCAAATCGTGCATCTGCTTCATGCGCGCCTGGGCGTGGATGTCGTCCGCGTGCGAGGGGTGCTCCATCAGCGCATCGCGCAGCATGGACAGCGTCGGGTCTATCTCGCGCTTGCGGCGCTCCTCGGCCAGGGTGCGGAAGATCGCCCAGACGTCTTCAGGCGCCTGGAAGTACTCGCGCCTGTCGCCCGGCAGGTGCTGCAGCCGCACCAGGTTCCACGATTGCAGCTCCTTGAGCCCCATGCTGACGTTGGAGCGCGAGAACGCCAGCGCCTCGCCGATTTCGTCGGCATTCAAGGCCCGGGGGGACACATAAAGAAGGGCATAAATCTGCCCCACGGTGCGGTTGATGCCCCAGCGGCTGCCCATTTCGCCGAAATGCAGGACAAAGCGCTGGGTCAGGGGAGGAAGATTCATGGCGCCGGGCCTCTTTGATTTATTGAATTTTCAGGAATTACTGAAATTCTAATAAATTGAAACCACTGTTGCAGATGCCGCCTTGGATTAACCCTGCGAGCCGGTTGGTCAGGGGCCGCTTGACGGCGGTACAGGCCGCTAGCGCCGGCTGGCGGGCGAAACGCGGCGCGGCTTGCGCGCCGGTTTTCGGGCCGGCGGCGGCGCCACGTCCACCTCGGGCGTGGACTCCGGCACCAGCAGCACCACCTCCTTGAAGCCCATGCCCAGCATGCCCAGCTCTTCGGCCGCGGCGCGGCTCAGGTCGATGATGCGGTTGCCGGCGTAGGGGCCGCGGTCGGTGATGCGCACGTCCACGTCGCGGCCGTTGACCAGGCTGTGCACGCGCACCAGGGTGCCGAAGGGCAGCGTGCGGTGGGCGGCGGTGAACTCGCGCATGTCAAAACGCTCGCCGCTCGCGGTGCGCCTGCCGTTAAAGCGCGGGCCGTACCAGGAGGCGGTGCCGCGCTGGAATTCGCGCGGCACCTCGCCGCCCAGCAGTTCGGGGCGGGGCCGCTCGGTCAGGGGGACGGGCGCCGGCACTTCATCGACGGCCTGGCCGGGCGCATCATGCTGCGGCGCCGAAGCGGGCCGAGGCGCAGCCGTGCGGGGACCGATGGGCGCGGTCGGCGCCGTCGTGCAGGCCGCCAGCCAGGCGATCAGGGCTGCCGCAACGGCGGCACAAAGACTGCGGACCACACCCTCGCGCATGGGTGGCCGGGCTCAGGCCCGCTGCAGCCGCCCGATGATTTCGGTCGTCGCCGCGGCCTGGTTCATCGTGTAGAAATGGATACCGGGCACGCCCGCTGCATACAACTGCTCGCACAGGCCGGTGACCACATCCAGGCCGAAGCTCTTGATGGAGGCGGTGTCGTCGCCAAAGCCCTGCAGGCGCAGGCGTATCCAGCGCGGTATCTCGGCGCCGCAGGCATCGGAAAAGCGCATGAGCTGCGTGGAACTGATGATGGGCATGATGCCCGGCACGATGGGCAGGTCCACGCCCAGGGCCTGCGCGTCGTCGACAAAGCGGAAATAAGCGTCGGCGTTGAAAAAATACTGCGTGATCGCCGAATCGGCGCCGGCCTTGACCTTTTTGACAAAAGCCTGCAGGTCGGCGTCGGCCGACCGGGCCTGGGGGTGGACTTCGGGGTAGGCCGCCACCTCGATGTGGAAGGCGTCGCCGGTTTCCTCGCGGATAAAGGCCACCAGGTCGCTCGCGTAATGGAACTCGCCGCCGGCGCCGTAGCCGCTGGGCAGGTCGCCGCGCAGCGCCACCAGGCGCTTGACGCCCATGGCCCGCAGTTCGGCCAGCTGTTTGCGCACCGTGGCTTTGGTCGCGCCCACACACGAGAAATGGCAGGCCGCGGCCACGCCTTCGTCCAGGATTTCCTTCACGGTGCCGAAGGTGCCCTCTTGCGTGGAGCCGCCGGCGCCAAAGGTGACCGAACAGAACTCGGGCTTGTGCGCATACAGCGCCTGGCGCGCCACACGCAGCTTGGCCGCGCCTTCCGGCGTCTTGGGGGGGAAAAATTCAAAGCTCAGAGGCAGGTTCATCTCGGATCTCACTCGTCGTTACTCGTCGGTATCGGTTTTTTTGTCGCGCCGCTTGCCGCGTGCCGGCCCGGGCTGGCCGGCATGCGCGAGTTCGGAGTCTTCGTGCGGCGCGCGGGAGGCGCGCAGCTCGGCGCGCGGCACACGCTTGGCGACCTTGCGCTGCGGCGCGGCCGGCAACGGCTGGTCTTCACCGGCCACGTCACTACCCTTGACGGCCTGGATAAAAAACTCGCGGTTGCCGTCGCCGCCTTCAATCGGCGAATCCAGCCAGGCTTTGACCTCCAGCCCCAGGGCCGCGCAGGCATCACGCAAGCGTTTTTCCACAAACGCGAAGTGCGCCGGGTCGCGCACGATGCCGCCCTTGCCGACCTGGCCGGGCTGCAGCTCGAACTGCGGCTTGACCAGCATCAGCAGGTCGCCGCCGGGCTTGAGCAGGCGCACCACGGCGGGCAGCACCAGCGTGAGCGAAATAAAAGACAGGTCGCCAGTCAGGAAGTCGAAGTTGGCTTCAATGGCCGGGCCCTCCTCGCCTTCTTCGCCCTCATCTTCATCGTCGAACTCATCACCAAAGTCCATGTCGCCGCTGTCGCCCGCATGGCCGGCCACCAGGTCGGCGGCCGTCATGGAACGCGCATTGAGGCCTTCGATGCAGACCACACGCGGGTCGCCCCGCAGGCTGGCATGCAGCTGGCCGTGGCCCACGTCCACACCCACCACCTGCGCGGCGCCGTGCTGCAGCAGGCAGTCGGTAAAACCGCCGGTGGACTGGCCCACGTCAAGGCAGCGCAGGCCGGCCACGGACAGGCCCGTGGCCTTGAGCGCGCCTTCAAGCTTGAGCCCGCCGCGCGAGATGTATTTGGCTTCGGTGGTGTCCAGCAGCTGCAGCTCGGCACCTTCGGGAATCTCGTCGCCGTTCTTGGCGACCTTTTTCCAGGGTGCGTCCGCTTCCGCGCGCCACTGCACACCCGAGGCAATCAGGCGCTGGGCCTGGGAGCGGGTGGCGGCATGGCCGTGGTCGACGAGGAAGAGGTCAGCGCGCATGTAGTGGTTCTCGGTGTTCCAACGGCCTCAAGGATCGTTGCGGGCGCATTCCGGCCGGTGCGGCCAGTCCGTTCACCGAACCGGCCGAAGTATCGACCCGACTCGGTGAACGTTCAGATGTTCAGAGGCGGACGCTCATGCAGACCGCCATCGACCACTCATTAATAGCGGTAAGTGTTGGCTTTGTACGGGCCGGCTTTGGAGACACCGATGTACGCGGCCTGCTCATCGCTCAGCTCGGTCAACACCGCGCCGACCTTCTTGAGGTGCAAACGCGCGACCTTCTCGTCAAGGTGCTTGGGCAGCACATAGACTTTGCCGACTTCGTAAGCCTCTTTTTTGGTGAAGAGCTCGATCTGGGCAATGGTCTGGTTGGCGAAGCTCGACGACATCACAAAGCTCGGGTGGCCGGTGCCGCAACCGAGGTTGACCAGGCGGCCCTTGGCCAGCAGGATGATGCGCTTGCCGTCCGGGAAGATCACGTGGTCGACTTGCGGCTTGATCTCTTCCCAGGTGCATTTCTCGAGCGCGGCGACGTCGATTTCATTGTCGAAGTGGCCGATATTGCAGACGATGGCCTGGTCTTTCATCGCGGCCATGTGCGCATAGGTGATGACGTTCTTGTTGCCGGTGGCGGACACAAAGATGTCGGCCTTGTCGGCGGCGTATTCCATGGTCACGACCTTGTAGCCTTCCATCGCGGCCTGCAGGGCGTTGATCGGGTCGATCTCGGTCACCCAGACCTGGGCGCTCAGCGCGCGCAGGGCCTGGGCCGAGCCCTTGCCCACGTCGCCGTAGCCGGCCACCACGGCAACCTTGCCGGCCACCATCACGTCGGTGGCGCGCTTGATTGCGTCGACCAGCGATTCGCGGCAGCCGTACAGGTTGTCGAACTTGGACTTGGTGACCGAGTCGTTCACGTTGATGGCGCGCAAGGCCAGCGTGCCCTTGGCCGACATCTCATTGAGGCGCAGCACGCCGGTGGTGGTTTCTTCGGTCACGCCGATGATGTTCTTCAGGCGGCGGCTGTACCAGGTCGGGTCTTGTGCGAGCTTGGCCTTGATCGAATTGAACAGGCAGGTTTCTTCTTCGCTGGTGGGCTTGGAGATCAGGCTGGCGTCTTTTTCGGCCTTGCTGCCCAGGTGCATCAGCAGCGTCGCGTCGCCACCGTCGTCCAGGATCATGTTGGGGCCTTCTTCAGGCGTGCCCTTGGCGCCCTTGAATTCAAAGATGCGGTGGGTGTAGTCCCAGTAGTCGGCCAGGGTTTCGCCCTTGATGGCGAACACCGGCGTGCCGGCAGCGGCAATCGCGGCGGCGGCGTGGTCCTGCGTGGAGAAGATGTTGCACGAAGCCCAGCGCACGTCGGCGCCCAGGGCCTGCAGGGTCTCGATCAGCACGCCGGTCTGTATCGTCATGTGCAGCGAGCCGGTGATGCGCGCACCCTTCAGGGGCTGCGCCTTGGCGAATTCCTCGCGGATGGCCATCAGGCCGGGCATTTCGGTCTGGGCGATATTCAGTTCCTTGCGGCCCCAGGCGGCAAGCGAGATGTCGGCAATGATGTGGTCGGTGGAAGGCTTCAGGACGGCGCTCATACGGTTCTCCAAAAATCAAACGTAACTGGGCAAAATCGCCACGGGCACGGCATTCAAGGTGAGGGGGAATTCAGTCATTCACCCGGCTTGAGAGAGCACATGCGGGTGAGCGTGGTTGCAATGAAGTCCTGAGCCTGGTCCACGTGATGTGGCTTGCAACGCTCCTCAGGAAGACGCCATTGTATCCAAGCTGCCTGCGCTTGCCCAGCCCCGTCATCTAAGCCCTGGGCCACCATGCGAAAATTTCACCATGCAAGAACTCCCCCACTGGCCCGCCGCGCAGCGCGAGGGCATCACCGGCATCTTCACCGACATCGACGACACACTGACCACCGAGGGGGAAATCACCGCCGATGCGCTGCAGGCTTTGGGTGCCTTGAAAGCCGCCGGGCTCAAGGTGGTGGCGATCACCGGCCGGCCCGTGGGCTGGAGCGAGCCTTTTGCGGCGCGCTGGCCCGTTGATGCCATCGTCGCGGAAAACGGCGCCGTGGCGCTGCTGCCCGATGCCCAAAGCGCCGCGCCGCGGCCGCTGGCCAAAATCTATCAGCAGGGCGCAGCCACGCGCAGCAGCAACTTCGCCCGCATGCAGGCCGTGCTGGCACGCATAGAGCGCGAGCTGCCGGGCGTGGCCCGCGCCACCGACTCGCCGGGCAGGGAAACCGACATCGCCATAGACCACAGCGAGTTCACCCGGCTCACGGATGCGCAGATCGCCGCCGTCGTGGCGCTCATGAAAAGCGAGGGCATGCATGCCACCGTGAGCAGCATCCATATCAACGGCTGGTATGGCGAGCACAACAAGCTTGAGGGCGCGCGCTGGATTGTTCGCGAACTCTGGCAGCGTGACCTGGACGCCGAGATGGCGCAATGGGTGTATGTGGGCGACTCCACCAATGACCAGCTGATGTTCAAGGCCTTTGCCAACAGCGTGGGCGTGGCCAACATCGCGCGTTTTGTGCCGCAGCTCGCGCACCTGCCGCGTTACGTGACGCGCGGCGAACGCGGCGCGGGTTTCACCGAAGTGGTCCGCTCCCTGCTGGATTAATTGACAGCCGGTGCACCCGCACGGCGCACCGAGCCCCAACGCAACCAGGCACCCAACGCGGCCACGGCCAGCACCAGCGTGGCATAACCCTCCACCGTGGCCGGCAGGCCCAGCGGCGCGATCAAGCGGCCTGCCAGCATGGCCGGCACGCTGAAAGCCAGGTAGCTGACGGCATACAGCGCAGAAAACAACTCCGCCCGCTGGTGTGGCTGTGCTATCGGCGCCAGCGTCTGCACCTGCGCGGAGAAAGCCGAGCCGCCACCGAAACCTGCCAGCGCCGTTCCCGCAAAAAACAGCGCCCCGGAACGGGTTGCCAGCGACATAGCCACCAGGCCCGCGCCCACGGCGAGCAAGCTCATCCCGACGGCGCTCATACGCACCGGCGACAGTTTTTTCAGCAAGGTTGGCGATACCGCGCCCAGGCCGAAAAAGGTGGCAATCGCCAGGCCGTTGACGATGCCGTCGTGGATGCCGAAGATTTGCTGCAGCACGGAAGGCACCAGCGACAGGTAAAGGCCCGCGAGCGACCACACCGCCAGCATCGTCGGCACGCCGCGCACAAATTCAGAGCGCGCCTGCACCGGCACCGAGACGCGCGGCACCAGCGAAGCCAGTGCGCCGGGGCGCGGCGTGACGCTTTCGGGCAGGAACAGCGTGGCCACCGCACCCAAGACGCAGATGGCGGCCAGCACGCCAAACACCAGCGGCACCGGATGCAAGGCGAACTTGACGGCGATACCGGTGAGCACCGCGCCTACGGCCAGCCCCGCCAGCGGCGAGACGCTGCCTATCATCGCGCCCAGGCGTTTCTGCGCGGCCGGGGCGGCTTCCACCACCGCCGCCGTCAGCGCGCCGCCGACCATGCCGGTCGCGATGCCCTGCACAATGCGCGCCGCAATGATGCCGCCTATGCCCTCGGCCAGCAGAAAGGTCAGCATCGCGCCGGCCTGCAGCAGCAAGGCGGTAAACACCACGGGGCGCCGGCCTATGTGGTCGGACAGCGAGCCCGCCACCAGCAGCGAGGCCAGCAGCGCAATCGCGTAAATCGCAAACGCCACCGTCAGCAGCGCCGGCGAAAAGCCCCACTGCTGCTGGAACACCACAAACAGCGGCGAAGGCGCACTGCCCGCCACGAAGAAGGCGAACAGCAGGATGGCCAACAGCGGAAAGGCAGCCGCGGGCGGCAGCTGCCAACGCGGCGCCGTCACGGCGGAAGAAGCGTGCAAAGAGGGGGCGGCGGGAGTGCTCATGGGAAACGCTCGACTTTCTTAAAGCAAATTTATTTGCGTTTGTGAATTCTACGCCGACATTTAAATTAACGCAAATATCATTGCTTTAAGCTAGAATCGTGCCATGAACACCCCTCTTTCCAGCCAGGCCAAACGCCCCGGCGGCCGCAGCGCCCAGGTGCAGGCCGTGGTGCGCAAGGCGCTCGAAGAACTGATTGCCCAGGAAGGCCGTGACAAGGTCACCGTGCCGGCCGTGGCTGAGCGCGCCGGTGTCAGCGCCTCCAGCATTTACCGGCGCTGGGGCGACGTGAACGGCCTGCTCGGCGATACCGCGACGCAGCGGCTGGACCCAAACCGCCCCCTGCCCGAGACCGGCGACCTGAAAACCGAACTCACGGCCTGGGCCCGGGAATTGATCAACCACCTCAACAAGCCCGGTTGCACCTCCATGCTGAAGGCGGCGGCCGCGCTGGCCGGCCCGGAAGACACCAACTGCCTGAAAAACCGCCGCGCCGAAGCCACGCTGCTGGTGAGCCGGGCCCAGGCGCGCGGCGACGCCACACCCACGGTGCAGCAGGTGCTGGACCACATGATGGCCCCCATTGTTTACCGGCTGATTTTTGGCTCGGGCGTGGAACCGGCCTTGGCCGATCAACTGGCGGACGAATTGTTTGTATTAGCCGGCGTCAGTCAATAAACCGAAAAGCAAGCAGAGGCCGCGGAACCGGCTTCGCCGGGCCGCAGGCCTCGTCCCCTGCAAGGGGAAAAGAGGCTACACGCAGTGAGCCTCGATGAGGCTGTGCTTAGTTCGGTTTAGCCAGGCCCAGTTTGTCGATCAAGACCTTTTCGCGCACTACCGTGTCCTGCGCAAACTTGGTGTAGTCGGCCGAACTCAGGTAGTTGGGCAGCATGTCATACCGGCCCAGCGCCGCCACATAGCTCGGCTCTTCCATCGCTTTCTTGAAGGCATCGTGCAAACGCTTGACCACCTCGGGCGGCGTGCCCTTGGGCGCGCCTATGCCAAAGGGCGAGTTCTGCACGATGTCATAGCCCAGTTCCTTGAGCGTGGGCGCGTTCGGGAATTTGTCGAGGCGCTTCTCGCCCCAGGTATTGAGCACGCGCAGCTTGCCGGCCTCGACCTGCGGCGCAAAGCCGGTGCTGTCGGCGCCGGCCATCAACTGGCCGCTGACCAGCGCCAGCATCAGGTCGGCGCTGCCCTTGTAGGGCACGTGCTGCAGTTCAATGCCGGCTTTCTGCGCGACGAGTTCCGTCGTCAGGTGCGGGCTGGTCAGCGTGCCGGTGGAGCCGTAGGTCAGCTTGCCCGGGTTGGCCTTGGCATAGGCGACAAAGTCGGCCCAGGTCTTGAACGGGCTGTCGGCCGGCACCACGATGCCGAAGGCATAGCCGGTCACATTGATCACATAGCTGATGTCCTTGACCGGGTCCCAGTTGATCTTGGTCGTGTAGCCCAGGCGGAACACGCCCAGCGGGATCTGCGCCAGCGTGTAGCCGTCGGCTGCCGCGCTTTGCAGCTGCTGGGCCGGCAGGGTGCCGCCCGCGCCGGGCTTGTTCTCCACGATCACCGGCTGGCCGAGGATCTTGCCGGCGTTGTCGGCCAGCGAGCGCATGGTGATGTCGGTCGGCCCGCCGGCCGGGAAGGCAATCACCAGCTTGATCGGTTTGACCGGAAAGGTCTGCGCCTGGGCCGGCATGACCGCGGCGGCCATCAAGGCCAGGGCGGCGGCGGTGTGCAGAAAGGGGCGGCGTTGCATGGACATGTCTCCTTTTTTGGAATACGGCCATCATGCCCGGCGATTGGTTTTGGCGAATCAGGGCAACACCTGAAGGACTGTCGCGCGGGTGTCAGCCGGCTTATTGCAACCCAGCCGCCAACGAAGCCCATTGCAGTGCGGACTCAAATCGGGCGCGCAACGCAGCGACCAACTCGGGTAACGGCACTCCGGGGAGTTGATTCTTTTTCAGGAAGGCCTGCCACAGGACCTGCCGTGACGCGTCATTTCCGAATTCATCACTCAGCCCGATGGGCAGCGCTGTCGGCACCTGCATGCCGCGCCGCCGAAAAGTTTGGGCAATCGCTTTCGCAAGAATGTCCGCGTCCAGCACCTCGCGCTCCAGCAGCACAGACAAATCCAGGTAATCCTTCAGGCGGCTGTTGGTCATGCCCAGCAAGGCAATGGCATGCAACTTTTCAGCAATTACGGTGTACACCGGATAGGCCTGCAGCGTCGGCGCCGGAAAATCATCCAGCATGACGGGATAAACAGCGTGTACCGGCCCGGGCGTCACGGCATCACCAAAACCGATGTCGATTTGTGTCTTCGCGCGCGCACCGGCCAGCTCTGCGCTGAGGAGGACACGCACCCCGGCGTAGCCCGCCTCTTTGCGAATCTCTTCAGCAAGCACGCTTTCAGGGTCAAAGCGCATGCCGTCTTCCGCCACCACCGAAGCGATGTCCCTGAAGGTTTGCGTGATGGACGCCAGGTCGCTGGGTCCAAAGCCCAGCAAATCCACGTCACGCGTGGGCCGGTGCGGCATGTCGTACCAGAGCGTGAACAGCATGGCGCCTTTGAGCAGGAAACGGTCGGCGTGCGCGGACTGGCTCAGGCGGTACAGCAGGCGCTCCAGCGCATAACGGACCAGCACGCCGTTGAAATCCGACTGCTCGGCCTTGGCCTTGTTCAGTAATCGCGCCCGCACCGATGCGGCAAGATCCTTGCTCATTCGATCGCCTCCAGGTAGGGGCGCATCACATTGGCAACACGACAAATCTTGGCAAAACGCCAGAGATCGTCAGCCGACGCCTTCTTTTGTGAGCGCGCATCCCGCAGCGCCTCCAGCGCCACGTCAAGCCCGATCTTGTTGCGGTGCTTGAAACAGTCAGCCACCGTTTTGGCCACGCCGTAGACGCGCAGAGGCACCTGGTCGCGCTCAAAGACTTCCACGCCTTCTGTATAGGCCTCACCGGTGAACTGCACCATCTTCACCGGCGGATAGTCCAGCCTGGGCGCATGGCTGCCGCGTGGCATGGCGATCCACACCTGGCGCGGTAGCTGGGTGGTCAGGCCGTGGAACTGCAGTGCCGTGAGCAGGCAGAACACCGCTTGGGGCACCCTGGCGGCGACGGTGGTGAGCGTTTCGTGCTCCGAGGCATTGGCACCTGGAAGCCGGTACAGGCCGCGCCCCACTTTTTCCAGCTGGCCGTTGGCCGTCATCCGGGTCAGCATCACCCTTGCAGCGCCCACACCCTCCAGGTCGCCAGGGCGCAGCATGCCTTTCTGGCGGGCCAGATCAAGGATGCGCTGGGCGGGGATGACCTTGGGATGAGGATTCATAGCCCTTGGAGTATGTTCCATTTTTTCGTCGAATGCAAATATTCGACGAATAATTGGAACATACTCCCTCAGCGTTAGCCGCAAAAACCGCAAGCCAGCAGGGGCCGCGGAACCGGCTTGGCCGGGCCGCAGGCGCCGCCCCCGGGAAGGGGAAGGCGCTACACGAAGTGAGCGTCCGACGGGGTCGAGCTAGCTCCTCGCCAACACGCCTTCCAGAGCTTTCCCGGTATGCGTCCCCAGCTTGACCACGGCCTCGGGCGGCGCCGACGCCACCACACGCCCGCCGGCGTTGCCGCCGTCCGGGCCCAGGTCAATCACCCAGTCGGCTTCGGCGATCACGTCCAGGTCGTGTTCGATGACCACCACGCTGTGGCCGCCGTTGACCAGGCGATGCAGCACATGGATCAGCTTTTCGACGTCGGCCATGTGCAGGCCCACCGTGGGCTCGTCCAGCACGTAGAGCGTGTGCGG
>Ga0102587_1002079_pt1 | contig 12556 bp, 18 predicted proteins | sample AraplaF_Col_mTSA_FD_76853 | JGI IMG/M metagenome (GOLD analysis project Ga0102587, IMG submission 76853) | Arabidopsis root microbial communities from the University of North Carolina, USA - plate scrape MF_Col_mTSA (SPADES assembly) (version 2) | ecosystem: Host-associated > Plants > Roots >... | reverse complement strand
AAACATGAGCTCAAGGAGCGCATTATGGCCGGCATCGATGACGTCAATCGCCATCCCGTCATCCATACATGGTCCTACAAGCTCGCCGAGCCCGCTTGATATGATTCGAACCACGAAAACGGGCTACTAGTCGGTTAAAATGCGACTCGGGGATGTTGTCGGTTCGGGGTCGGTACGACATGTGAAAGCGGCGGCTTTGCGCCGCCATGAGCGGTCGTTACCGGATCGCCCGATCGCACCGTCTGTTGCAAAAACAACCGCCTTTTTCGTCACGGTGATTGCGACCAGATACTCCGAAGTGTTCTTTCGACTTTTTGAGACAACTCGACGAACTGACGTTTTTCCTCGAAGTTCAGGAGGATTTTTACGGTACGGTTCAATTGCTGCTTGAGCCGCCACCGAGACACGTGGAAATGATCATGTCGAATGTTCATTAAAGATTAGGCGATTAGCATAAGAGAGCGTAAGGTTCGCTGTCGGCCTATTCTTCCGGGCAGAGCCGATTGGGAGATTCCATGTGCTCTTGCCTAAAGGTAGGAGTACCTATGATGAGTGCCAGGTCGAGCAACTATGTTGCGCCAACGATTATTGGTCTTAAAGCCGTCACGACGTATACGAAAATCCCCAACCCTCCACCAGCACAAAGCAGGCTGCATAAGTTCGCAATTAGCGGTGTGCCCGTAGGTGAACGCGTCCACACCAAAGTTTGCTCGATGAGTGATTTGCGGCGTAGGCGGGAAAAGCACGCTACTTGATCAGTGCCCGAAAATACGCGTGGGAGAAATTTATGACCACCCCGCCACCGTTCGAAAGTATGTCTCTCGAAGAGAGGACGACCATCCTCAAGGCACTTGCTCATAGGATACAGATTTCCGCACGTGTCGCTGAGCGTGATTGCGATCCAGTTTGCCAGTTGCTGCTGGCACTCAGTGTTAGACTGGCAGGATGTTGTGAAGAGGTGGCAGCAGACCCACTTCGTGGCGACGACGTTGTTGAAAAAGCCCTCAGGTTGCTCAGTGAATTCGCGCTGCGTCGACCTGAAGGCACGATCCATGAGTTCGCAATCACGTCGCGGCACTGATCTTGGGGCCAATCGATCAGTGCGACGGCAAAAGGCGATTGGTCCCACAACGCCAAACGCCGTTTGCCGCCCAATTCTCGTCCCGAGGTCTAATTTCCGCTGCAGAGGAGAATGAAATGACGGACGTTCCAAAGACTGGATTGCCTGGCGCGCCGGGGAAACCAGGTAAGCCTGGTACGGGCCAAAACCCTGGAAAGGGCGGGTCAGGCGGTGCCGGTGGAAAGCCGGGCGCACCCGGAAAGGGAGACGGGAAGACCTAAGGAACCCGTGCCATCTTCAATCATGAAGCAGTCGTGTGGTTGGTTGCGCAAGCAATCGGAAGCCGTAGTCGGAAACGGCTAGGACTTTGCCGTATCTGCTACCACCGAGTCATCAGGAGGGCCATACGCTGGCTTACACGTCTGTGCAGCGCTGGTGCTGCACAGGTCTGCCGCGCAAGGACGATAGCTCTATTGGTCTTTACGACCGCAACGCCGTGCCGCACCTCAGAGGGGTCAACGTCTAGCGGCTCGTCATAGCTGCGTTGTGCAACAGACCTGGCTACCATCGCAGCGGACGGCGGGCCATTGGACTGAGTGACACGCTGCAAGCGAAGGGGAGGGTGCTTCCGTGAAGGGAAAACCAGGTCAGGCCCCCCTGCGCCTCTCTCTCTAGAAACCTCTAAACTTCGCCAATCATTTGATATGATTTTGAGGATGTTCATTTCGGCCAAACGTACCAGAAGCCGGTCCCGAAGATTACGATAAATGCGATTACCAGCAGGAGAAGTCGCCCGATACCAGCATTGACATTGCCGGTCCGATGATGATTTCAAAGAAGCCTTCGCCACGCGCACGCTCGTCTTCCGTCATATCAATACCTCTAACTCGATGACATTTGGATAAGTCGGATAGGGAAAGGGCCGGCTACTTTTTGATCGACGGCTGAAGGTAGCTAACGTCTTATTTTATTTGGATCAATTGCAATTTCGTTAGGTGCGGGAATAATTGTCAGGCTGACCAATCGCCAGGGATTAAGAGTCGAACCTAACGCGTTATACTGGACTGATGGTGGGCAGTACCATTCGTCTCGCTGTCGGTTGCGCACAAAATATATTCATTCATTGCAATCCTTGTATCTGTGACTGATAATGCAAGCGCTGGCTGAGTGACCGTTTTGGACTCAAACCCAAACGTTGCACACCACGTCATTCAGTCAGCACCGCCAGTCGCTTTCGATACGCCAAGCCCGCTTCTGTCAAACGGCATCGTGGGCGTAGAAGACGGCCTGGTTCGACTTCAACCAGGCCTCGTTCTTCCGCAAAGTTCACGGTCTTACGTCCGACCTGGGGCGGTAGTTTCTCGAATGTCTCGGTGTTGAGACTGAACAGAAGTAGGGCTAGCCGGGCCTGCATTTTCGTCTCCTAATAGTTGCAGGACCTAGTCGAACCCATAAAACTTCCTTCAGTTCCGGGGCGGTTTGTCGAAATATGATAGCCTTCTATGTCTTTTTGAGTGGCGGGCCGACTAATGTCGCGTTAACTTTTGGCATCGGTCCTGAATGGTTTGGTGGGGATCGCTTGGGAGAAAATAATTGCTCTCGCCAGTTTGACGGAGGAGCGCGTCAAATGCTGATGTTCCCCAACTCGCTATCCGACGACCAGATTGAGGTCGTAACCGCCACCGTTCAGAAATGGTGCCAGTTGAAGCAATGTGCCGTCGACGGTGCCGAAGGTCGGCATGCCGTGGCAATTTGCTTTGATCTTGTCCAGTCGAGCCACAACACGGCGCTACTCGATCATTTGATCAGCGCCCTGGGGCCTGAGAATGTCGTAACGGAGGAGCACAGTGGGATTGAAACGACAGTCCGTAACACAAGAGGAACGGCGTCGGCAACAAGCTGACACCGATATGGTAGCTCGCACCATCATCGAGCAACAACGCTTGGCCCGTGAGGCAAAGACCGCTCGTCTGCGAGCGCTTCGAGCGGAATTTGAAGCAGGCTGGTCTCTGCCTCCTCGTGATGAAGAAAATCATCATTAAGATTTAGGCATTGGCGATACCGCACCGCCCCTTAGATTTGGTGGTCTGGCTGACCTAGTGAATTGCCCGTCAGGGAACCCCCAAGGATACTGGGTCAGCTAGTCACATTAATCCGCGATATAAAATCCGTCTCGATATCACGAGCATCTTGCGCGAACTTATAAGGTTTGCTTAATATACGTTCAGGTTCAGTTGCGGAGCCCCACACCAATATTTCCGAATGCCTTACCGGCTATTGATCTGCTGGCGCTCCGTCGTTTGTAGGAGGTATACGAGATGCTTCAATCACTGATGAGCCTATCGGACGAAGACGTATCCGCCGTCATCGCTGCCATTCACAAGTATTGTGGCGAGCATGGATATGATTTGCACAGCCCGCAGGGCAGGCGCACGATCACGACTGCGCTGGAGCTTGTGCAGACCAAACGCGGAATTGAAACGCTGATGATTGACCTGGATCAGCGGCTGCATTCTTAGCCGCGAGAAATGCGGGTGTCTGGGCCCGCGAGACCAGCTGGGCGCAATCGGGCGGTGTCGTTGCAACTTGCCGCTTGATACGGAGACCCTTCAACGTCGCGTCCAGCTGGTCAATTTTAATTGGCAGCGCCGGCACCAATCACGGTCCCGTCGATCACCTCAACCGTCTCTGTCTGGGTCAGTGCCCTACCGGCATTCCATTGATCCAAGGCGTCAAGCATCGATGACTAGTCCTGCTTATGGTTCACGTCCACGCCGATGGTCTGCTTCGGCGCTCCCCGTCCACGGTTCAGCAGCGAGTTTTTCTGCATTCACCACCGTTGCCGCGTTATAGTCGGGCTCGTCAACCGTCCGAGCGACCTTCACCAGCTCCGGCATATGCCGATGCGTCATCACCCAGAGACTCGTGATTGTGAGAGCTCCAACGTACGCCCTTGGGTGGAGCCAGGCGCGCTTCAAAGCGCGACATAGCTCTTCCACAAGACATAGAGGCTGACCGTGAAGATGACGGCGCGGAAAATTGTCGCCAGAGTGTTGCGCTGGTCCGCAAGGCGGGTTGCCGCGATCGTGCCAATGATGCCGCCGCCAATGCCACCAGCAATGAAGTATCCCGCCGTTGCCCAATCTACCAGGCCGGATGTCGCATAGTTGGCCGCAGTCGTCAGACCGAAGGTGCCAACGGCCATGAGCGATGTCCCAACGGCGTTGATAAGGGGCATTCCGGTTGCAAGAAGCAGTGCCGGCACGATAAGAAAGCCACCACCGATCCCGAAGAAGCCTGAGAAAAGCCCTGTTACCAGTGCAATCGCCGTCGTCTTGCCGTGCACGGCCATTGTTAGCGAGTGGGCGTCGATGTCAGGGGCAGTGCGGGTCTTTCGCATCGCGAAGCTCACGAACATCATCAGAAGGCCGAACATGAAAAGCAGCTTCTGGCCGTCGACGAGCTTTCCAAGGCTTGATCCGAGATAGGCGCCGAACGCACCTGCGATGGCAAAAATCAGTGCGCAACGCCACCATACATGGCCCTTGGCGGCGTGGCCTGCCAAATTGAGATAGGCATTGGCAGAGACGGCAAGCGCGCCGGTTCCGATCGCCGTATGCGGGTCGCGCATGCCCACGGCATAAATCAGAAGGGGTGTTGCAAGGATCGAACCGCCGCCGCCGATCAGGCCCAGCGTGCATCCGACCAGCGAGCCGGAGCCGAGCGCGAAAAGGACATGCTGGAGCGCCCCATTCACAGCGTCATCTCCCCCAGACAGATCCGGGCAGGGCGTCGAGCGGGATCTTCAGGTAGCGCCGGCCGTCCGTCTCGGGTTCTGGCAGTGCACCCCCGCGAATATTGACCTGCAACGCATGCAAGATCAGCTTCGGCATCGGTAGCGTCCTGTCACGGGCCTGCCTGATCTCGACGAATTCGGCGCGCGAGCGACCGGCGACATGCGGGTTGTCACGGCGCTGCTCGGCCACGGTGCTTTCCCATAAGGCCTCGCGTCCGCCTGGCATATAGTCGTGGCCGGTAAACAGCCTGGTCTGGTCGGGTAGGGTCAAAATGCGTTCGATAGACGCCCAGAGACTGTCGGCGCTGCCGCCAGGGAAATCGGCACGCGCCGATCCACTATCAGGCATGAAGAGCGTGTCGTGTATGAAGGCTGCATCGCCGACGATATAGCTGATCGATGCCAGCGTATGTCCTGGCGAGTGCATCACATGGGCCTCGAGATCACCGATCCTGAAGGTGTCGCCATCCGAAAACAGCCGGTCCCATTGCGATCCGTCGCAGGCAAGGTCTGGCCAATTGTAGATATCTTTCCAGATGCGCTGGACTTGCACGACATACTCGCCGATTGCAGTTGGCGCGCCGGTGCGTGCCTTGAGGTAAGAGGCGGCGGAGAAATGGTCGGCGTGCGGATGGGTATCGAGGATCCATTCGAGCGTCAGATCATGGATGGCAATGTGTTCGAGGAGCCGATCGGCACTGGTCGTGTCGGTCGACCCTGATTTTTCGTCGAAATCAAGCACTGGATCGATGATGGCGCATCTGCGCGTCTTAGGGCAGGACACGACATACTGGATGCTGCCCGTTCGCGCGTCATGAAAACCGGCGACCTCAGGCTGCTGCATGGATGGGTCCTTGATCGACTTTTTCTTGATTGGCTGAAGCTTCTTCAACAAGGCCTTGCTCAGCTCGACCCTGATCAGTTTGAGCCTTGCTAACTGGACCCTGATTGGCTTGACCCTGATCACCGTAGTTGGGCCCGAGAGCGCCTTCACCGGCTGCAACGCGCGGGAAGAAGATCGCACGGCTCGGATCGAAATCGTAATCTTGCTCGTAGGCAGTCGCGTCGGCTGCGATCTGGGCGACGCAGTCGAGAATGAAACGGGCCTTGTCGTCGCTCAGAAGGACGCTGAAGTTCAACCTGATGAAACCGGGCTTCATGATCTCGTGGCCCAAGAGAATAGCCTGTCTGATGGCCTCTGACTGTTCATCATCGATCGACAGAAGCCTGTGGACGTAAGGCCCCGCACAGGCGCATCCGCCACGTGCTTGAATGCCGAAGCGGTCGCTCAGCATCCTTGTGACGAGCTGCTGATGAACGTAGCCGCCTCTGCCGTCTTTTACGCGAAACGAGAAGATCGGAAGCCGGTCAGGGTCGGTGAGGCCCAGGATTTCCAGCCGCTCGACCTCTTCCCAGGCGCTGAAAGCACGTTTTGTGAGACTGTGATTGCGCTCAGCCATCGCCTGCGCACCGATCGCATCCTTGACGATGAAGGCGAGGGCTGCCCTGATATCGCCAACGACATTCGGCGTGCCGGCTTCTTCGCGGGCTTCGAGGCTATCGCTGTAATCATGGGCAATGGGCGAGACGAACTTGACGGTCCCGCCACCTGGCCACGAGGGCTTGGTGGCAATCACCGCGTCGCGCCGAACGATCAGGATGCCGGATGCGCCGGGCCCGCCGATGAACTTGTGCGGAGAAACCACGATGGCGTCGATCTCAGCGCCTGGTGCCGGCTGCATGGCGATCGGCACATAGGGGCCAGCACCGGCATAATCCCAGATCATCCGGGCACCGGCAGTCTTCACAATTCTGGTGATCGTCGCAACGTCGCTGGTAATGCCGGTGATATTCGATGCGGCAGAGAGCGTGCAGATGGTCAGGTCGGCTGCACTCTCATCGAGCGCTGCCTGAAGATCCGCAAGATCAGGGCCGCCGGAAGCCTGCTCGGCAATCTCGACGATCTCCGCACCGCTTTCGCGCCACGGCAAGATATTGGAGTGATGCTCGTAGGGACCGATAATGACGCGAACGGACCGGCCGGATGCGATCGCCTGGTTCACACCGAACAGCGAGACGAGCCTGTTGATGCCTGAGGTCGCACCAGAGCCGGTGAATATGACCGCATGGTCTGAAGTGGCGCCGCAGAAATCAGCGATCAACCCACGCGCCTCCCGGCGCATGCGCGTCATGAAGCCCCCGCAGTAGGAGGCCTCCGTGTGGCTGTTTGCATAATAGGGTAGGACGTCTTCCAGAACGAAACGCTCGACCTGGTGCAATGCTCGACCCGATGCGACGTAGTCGGCATAGACAAGGGGCTTTTCGCCATAAGGCCCGGAGATCATCGCATTTGCCCCGACAAGCCCGTCGCGAAGGGCGGCAATCGTATCGGCACTCGCCAGACTGTCGCGAAATTTCGACAAGGCCGTTGCTGTTGGCTTGTGCGCGAGGCGGGGGCTTTCCACGGTCGTTCTCCTACCTTGAGTAACGACGCAGATAGTAATCTCAATCAGGCCAAGCAAACTCACCTGTTTCTAGGCGATAGTGATCGAAATTGGGTCAAATGATCCAAGTGGCGGTTGTTTTGATTAGTTTTGATATGGTCTCTTTCTCACCCTCGGTTCGGGGACGCGCAGGTCTGGGGCCGATTCATCTCAGGGGGGAAGGTCGCCTGATCAGAGCTCCGGCGGGATCGCACAGCAAGGCCGACGCCCTGACGATGGCAAGGCGCCGGCGAACTGACGAACGTGGGTCTCGGGCCTGCTAGCCTTCGTAATGCCCGGATGCAGCTTCCTTGGCCGACTTTACGACGACGGCAAGGTTGACGCCCTTCGAGATGGAGGTGCCGGTCTTTCTGAGATCGGCAACTTCCTTGAGCTTGCTGCGCTCCGGTGGATTAAGCGGGATGACGGTTCCCGCGTCGAGATCGGCGACCCAAAGACCATCTTCGCCGGTGATGCTGATGACAACAACTGCGCCCATGTTCACTTCCCTCCACGATAATCGGTTAAAAGCCTGCCTTCTTGAGGCCCTCGCGATAGAGGTCCTTATGCCATTGCTCCTTGCTGGGGACTGCCGCCAGCCAGGTATCGACGTCGAAGTTCGGATTTGCCTCGCGCACGCGGCGCACCAGCACGCGTGCCTTGTCGGCATTTCCGATCATCGCCCAGCTGGCTGCAGCCAGGCGATCTGCAAGGCTCGGATCTGACATCTGGCCGATATAGTCGATCGACGACGCAAATTCTCCGAGCGCGTAATTGGCACCTGCCGCCGTCCAGAGATACATGTCAGGTGTCAGCGGGTTGAGTTCGATTGCGCGTTCGATCTTCTGCAGTGCCATGCCGGGGCGCGAGCAATGGACGAGCGTGTCGGCGTGATCGGCAATCACATCGGCATATTGCGGAGCCAGCGCCTCGGCGACCTCCATTGCTTCGGCACTCTCGTCAAAGGCGCCCTGCAAAAGCTTGGCAACGCCGAATTCGCGATAACCGTCGGCAAAGTCCGAACGCTTCTCGATCGCCTGCCTCGAAAGGTTCTCGGCCTGTTTCAAGAGCTCGATGTCGCCGCGCGCCGTCAGTAGCCACTCTTTCGAATAGGTGCGACCCATCGCGCTCAATGCCGGAGCAAAGTCGGGACTTGCGGCGAGCGCTGCCTTCATCTCCTTGCGCGCACGGCGCAAGTTGGGAAGCGTCATGCGCGCCATGTCGCGTTTGCCCGCCAGATATCGATGATAGGCTTCGGGATTGAGTTCGATATCGGCGCGCTGCTCTTCGTGGCGTGCAATCTCGCGCGACACCGACAAAGCAACCTGGCGGGAGATCGCGCGCTTGTCGCGCAGAAGATCGAGACGGTGCAGGCTGAAGCGCTCGGCCCACAAAACCTGCGCATCGTCCACGAAAATCAGCTGGGCAAAGAGCGTGACGTCGTCGCCGCTGCCGCTGATGCGGGTCTCAAGGACATAATTGACCGACTGCCGCTCGAAGAAGGCAGCCTGGGTTTCGACGTTGTGACCGACCTGAACCGCGGAGTAGGGGGCAATCACCCGCAAGCTGTTGAAAGCGCAAAAGCCGATGGTGATGTCCTCGATCAGTGACGAGGCGATCAGACCGGCATCCGGGCTCACCGATTGATTGCTTGGTGGAAGGAGCACAAGTCGCGGGATCGCATGGGCGATACCGCCTCCCTCTACCGGCAAGCCGCCATTGGTGCCATTGCGAGCAGGCGCCTTCGCTTCAGCTGGAACCGACGCGCTGCCACCATTCGCCTCTGATGCCGAGAACTTGGTGCCGCGCTCAATTGAACTCCGACGTTGCGCGAAATAATTCTGAAGCGATTCAACATCTTGCTCGGCGTTGAAGATCTTCAGGAGTAACTGCAGTGTTTCCGGATCCTGTGGCTCTGAGCGGAACAGAATGACGGCTGCCTTGCGCAGGACTTCGCTATCGTCTCGCGTCTGGGCGTCGCCATGAGCCTCTCTGAGTGTGCGTTCAAGAAGCTCGATGTTCCGGTTTGCCTGATCGACCAGCCAGCTCTTGAACTCGCGGCTCTGGACCTTGACCGGCCCCAGGAATGGCTGATCAAGCAGTTTGACGAGCCGGCGCAGGCGCGAGAAGGGTGGAGACGCCTCATCGTCGGCAACGAGCTGGATATCAGACGTCAGCGATGCGTGATCGATCGAGATCGTGCTGCCCTCGAAGGAGACGAAGCTTGATCCGAGATCGCTCTGATAGGCCTTGATGCGCGACAGAAGCTTTCGAAGTGTTGTGTCGGATGCGCCATTATCCGTCTCGCCCCACAAGAAACGGGCAACCGCTGTGCGATAGGCCGATCCCTCATCGAGCGACAGCAGGTAGGCAAGGAGCAGCAGTCCCTTTTCGGGCAGCGCGATGACACTGCCATCCTCGCCAGCCAAGCGCAGCTTTCCAAAGGTCTCCAGAACGAACGTCATATCACCCCTGATAAGCCCGATTCCCTTGGACGCGAGCGCGTCTGATGTCATGGTTGCAAGGCAACCAGATCAGCAGATGAATAAGCGGGTTGAATCTAAACGCGGAAGAAAAGCCACCACCCCCGAAGCTATCCCCGCTAAAGGTTTGAAAGACGTCTTGTGGCGCGTCTTTCATCAGGTGTCGAAAGATAGGGTCACACTTATCGCCGCCGGTGTAACCTTTTATCTGTTGCTTGCATTGTTTCCTGCAATGTCTGCGCTGGTTGCTCTATACGGGCTCGTTGCAGATCCCTCGACCATGGGCGAACACCTGCGGGAGCTTGCAGGCGTTATGCCTCCCGGCGCGTTCGATCTTATCGCCGAGCGAATCGCAAGCTTGGCTGCGAGCCGTAGTTCAACGCTCGGGCTGACATTTTTTGTCAGCCTGGGCATTGCCCTTTGGAGTACGCACAGCGCCACGTTATCGATTTTCGACGCCATGAATATCGCCTATGACGAGACCGAGAAACGTGGGTTGGTCAAACTGAACCTCGTGGGCCTTGGTTTCACCTTGTGCGCCATGGTGTCTGCTGCTCTGGTCATCGGATTAGTCGCTGTGATCCCGCTTATACTCTCGTTCATTTGGTTGGACCGGTTCCAGGAGCAGCTGGCGCTATTTGTCCGCTGGCCAATCCTCTTCCTGATTGTTGCCGTGGCAACGACAGCCATTTACAGGTTCGGCCCCAGCCGCCAGCCAGCAAAGCTTCGGTGGATGACGTGGGGCTCGGGTCTGGTGACCGTGGGCTGGTTCGCGATGTCGTTGGGCTTTTCGTTCTACCTCAAGCATTTTGCCAACTACGATGCCACATATGGCACGCTTGGCGCATTGATCGGCTTTCTGGTCTGGATATGGCTTTCGATCTTGATCTTGATTGTCGGTGGGGAGTTGAACGCCGAGCTTGAGCACCAAACGGCGATGGATACAACAACCGGATTGCCACGGCCCATGGGACAGCGGGGCGCATATGTAGCTGATACGTTGGGCGAAGCGTCCGACTGACGTCTCGAGGTCGTTCTTTTGCTCGTCTTCCTTTTCACAGGGCTTTTGTTAGCTTGTCTTTGATTGACGGATGTCGGACCTCAGTGGTGACCAAATCAATCCATGAGAAAGCGCTCAGGGCTTTGACAGAGACATGTGGCGGCGTGCACGTCCGATGGGACTAGTCGCTCCATAGGTCCGTACCTCTCTAGATTGGTGCAAGGCACGCCGTTCGCGGTGTAGGTTGAGCATGGTGGATGGAGCGTTCAGCAAACGCACGCGACGTTTATGTGCTGCCCGGCGGCCTTCGGGTCAGGGTTGATCGACCCGAGAGCGGCGCCGCGCAGACAAGATCGCTAGATCATGATCTCGCCACCGGTAACAGGAATGACCGCACCAGTCATATAGCTTCCAAGATCGGACGCGAGGAGTACATATGCTCCTGCGAGTTCTGCCGGCTGCCCCGCTCGTCCTATAAGCGTGTTCTCGCCGAACTTGGCCGCCTTCTCTGCCGGCATTGTCGATGGGATCAAAGGTGTCCAAATCGGCCCCGGCGCGACTGCGTTCACGCGAATGCCTTTCTCTGCGACCATCTCGGCCAGTCCGGCCGTAAAGTTCGATATTGCGCCTTTTGTCGAAGCGTAAGCGAGCAATTGCGGGGAGGGCTGCCGAGACTGTATGGACGTGGTGTTGATGATGGAGCTTCCCGGCCGCATGTAAGGGATCGCCGCCTTCGACAAGAAAAATGGGGCATAGATATTGGTGCGGAAAGTGTGGTCCCATTCTTCGACGGGGATATCTGCAATATCAGCGTAGGTCCGCTGGTAAGCGGCATTATTGACCAAAATGTCAATGCCGCCAAGTTCTCGAACGGTGAGTTGGATCACTTCGCCACAGTGGAGATCCGAAGTGATATCGCCGGGAATGACAACAGCTTTCCGCCCAGCGGCTCGAACCCAGTTCGCAGTGTCTTCGGCATCTTCGTCTTCGCTGAGATAGGATATAGCGACATCAGCCCCTTCGCGAGCAAAAGCTATGGCGACCGCCTTGCCAATGCCGGAATCGGCGCCAGTCACCAATGCGACTTTGCCCTCAAGTCTTCCGTTTCCGCGGTAAGATTGCTCGCCGTGGTCGGGACGGGGCTGCATGTTGCCTGTCTTGCCCGGCGGTTCCTGCTGCTGCTCAGGGTACGGCGGGGTAGGGTAACGGTCGTCGCTCATAAGGGGCCTCCGGGATTTGGTGGAGACTAAACCTCAAACGCAGGCAAGGGTTCCAAATTCATTGTCAGCTCCCATACCGACGGGACCTATCGGGAAATCCTGTCGTGCTCGTGAAAATATACCTCGCCGTCCTAGCGTTGTTGGTTTCCGTCTCTATAAACATGCAGGATTTGAGTGCTTATATCAGCAGAGTGTCAGCGATATTTATATCGGCGAGCGACTGGACTACGGACACGATCGACATCGAAAAGCGCAGCGGCGTATTGCAAGCATCGTAAGTTTAAAAACAGCCAAACACGCAAAACGGGGTGACCATCCGGCGTCGGACGAATCCGGAACAACGGCGGGCGCGGTTGCCTGCCGGATGATCACACGCTCCAACTATGACCGCCGTCGAAAGTTCCCGCGGATAGCTCCTGGAACTCCAGGACTCTCTTTCATCGCGAAAGACTTTGCCAAGTAGCGCTATGTAGTCCAATCCATCCATGGAGCTTTGCCAAGCGTCATGGACGAC
>Ga0102587_1002076_pt1 | contig 12559 bp, 8 predicted proteins | sample AraplaF_Col_mTSA_FD_76853 | JGI IMG/M metagenome (GOLD analysis project Ga0102587, IMG submission 76853) | Arabidopsis root microbial communities from the University of North Carolina, USA - plate scrape MF_Col_mTSA (SPADES assembly) (version 2) | ecosystem: Host-associated > Plants > Roots >... | reverse complement strand
GAGAATGCAACGCCGGCAACGTTCGTCAGCAGCACATCCTTGCGGCCGTTCGCGGCTGCACCGGGATCGTCGATATCAATCACCAAAGCTGGCGCGCTGAATGAGTTGTTCATCGCAATTGTGAAGCTGGAGCGGCCGCCGCGACCGCGGGACTGCATCGCGGGCGCCACGAAGCGGATTGAGGTCGGCGTCCCCTCAAACTCGAGGTGGCCCGTTCCATTGGCCGCTCCGATGAGCCGGGGGTAAGTGAGCGCGAGACTGCTGCGCAGGAAATCCTGAACGGCGACGACCTTGTCGAAGGCTGTAGCCCGGAGCGCGGTGCGCTCCCGAATTGTCAGACCGTAACGGATGGCACCAAGCAGCATGATGGCGAGCAGGCTAGTCAGGACGAGGCCGACGAGCATTTCGACCAGCGTGAACCCGGCCTCGGCAGCGTTCGTCTCGCGGGGTAAGCGGCCCGTCATCGCGGCCGCCTCCCGTCGGCGAGACGAAGCGTCGTCAAGCGGATCGACTTCTCGGCTCTCCCCTCGCCCCATAACACCTCTGCCGAGACCTCCATCGCCATGATTGTCGCGCGACCGTTACCTGGACCGTCCCCGAAAGCCTTACGGCTCAAGCGCCAGCGCAATCCATGGCCATCGTCGCCTAAGGTTTCGCCGGCGCTCGCGGGAATGTCGGTTCCGACCCTGGCAATCAGCCCTTGCGCCATCAGGCGCGCACGGTTGACCGTCTCAGCATAGCTTTCATTCCCAAGTGCACTAGCTAGGACCTGATAGATCACGCCGAGCGAAAGGGACAGGATTGCAAGCGACACGACGACTTCGAGCAAGGTGAAGCCGTCGCTCGCCAGACATCGGCGTGCCATCGCGGCAGGCGATCTATTGGCAATCATCACGAGCGAGTCCCGTTAGCCAGTGAACGCAGAGGCGTGCGATCCGGTCTTCAAGCTTGAGGGTCAGATCGCCGCCGGTCGACGAGCCGTCCGGATAGAAGCGGATCTCGGCATGGGACTTGCCGGTGGTTTCGAGACCGGCCACCTTCAGCGCGAGCTCGACCTTTGCCGGCAACATCGTCGCGGGAAGTGAAGGTGACCAGAACGTCCGCGCATTCAGGTCGATAACCAGCGAGGCTTCAGTACCTCTAATGATGGCCGCAGCGCGCGTCGTCTTGAGTGCGTTCAGAAGCGCGGTCTGCGCGGACTCCAGCCGGAGGCGGTCAGCCGTCCTGCCGATGAGAGGTTGGGCCAGTGCGAGCCCCAACGTAATGATGGCCAGCACGACGAGCAACTCCAGAATGGTGAAGCCGTTGTCCTGATGGGCCCACGAACGCATCAGCGGCCAACAACGTCGTTAATGCTGAGAATCGCCATCATGACGGTCAGCACCAACCCGCCAACGACGACAGCGACGCCCAAAGTGAGCGCCGGCGTCAGAAGCGCCATCGCACGGTCGATACTCTTGAGCGCCCGGTCCTCGAACACGGCCGCCGACCGGAGCAGCATCTGATCGAGTTTGCCGGTCTCCTCGCCGATCGCCATCATCCGGATCGCGGCGGGTGGGAAGATACCCTCGTCCCGCAAAGCGACCGCCAGCGGCCGACCTTCGCGAATGAACCCGACTGCTCTTTCGACCTTGGTTGCCAGCAGCCTGTTGCGGATCACTGCCTGGGCGGACATGGATGCCTCGAGCAGGGATACACCGGCCCGCAGCAGGGTTCCAAGCGTCCGCTGAAAATTGGCAGTGTCCTGGCTGAGAGAGATCATGCCAATGACCGGCAGTCTCAATCGATACGCGTCGAAGGCGAGACGCCGTGCAGGCGAACGTCGGATACCGATCCAGCACGCGAGCACCGCCCCGGCCAGAGCAAACATGCCAATGGCAACGAATCCCCAATTATCGGCCAAGATCACCAGCAGCAAAAGGGCTCCGGGCATGGGCTTGCCCCCTTCCTGAAAGATCGGTGCAATGCTCGGCACCAGGGCTCCGATGACAATGACAATCGAGACCATGGCCAGCACGAGCAGGATTGCCGGATAGGTCAAGGCCGACTTTATCTTGGCGTTCAGCTCCTGCCGCCGTTCGAGCAGGCGAGCCAGCTCCTCGAACGCCGGCCCCAACGTTCCGCTAGTTTCGCCGGCACGCACAATATTGATGAAGTCGCCGGGATAGGTCGAGGGCCGCTCGGCCATCGCCCCAGACAAAGTCGCGCCGTTCAGAATGTCCTCGAGCAGGCTGTCGCACGCCTGCCGCAACTCCCGGGCGGTCGATTGCTCGGCGAGAATGCGCAAACAATCGTCAAGCGCCACGCCCGACTTGTAGAGATCCGCAAACTCGCGCGCGAACGCCGCCAGGTAGGCCGGGTTTGGTCCGGCCTTCGCCAATAGATCCCGCTGCCACCAAGGCTGCGTGTTCTGCGACACCTCGGTCAGCTTGAAAGCCGTCAGCCCGCGCCTGCCAAGCACTGCATCGGCCGCATCGGCGGACAACGCCTGGATCCGCCCCTCCGCGAGCTCCCCGCCGCTGCCGTAAGCCTTGTAGAGAAACGACGGCATGCCGCCTCACTCCAGCGTCCGATGCAATTTCTGTTCGGACGTTCGCGGCGGTATCGGCCGTCGGCCATAGGGCATGATGATCGCGAGCTCGCGCCTGAATTCATCGGTCATTTGCCGGGCTTCGTTCAGGTTACGGATAACGTGAGGCGCGATCATGATGACAAGTTCGGTCTTTCCGATAAGGTCGTCCTTCATTCTCACCGCATTCCCGAAAATCGGGATGTCCCCAAGCACGGGGATCTGGGACCTTATCTTTGTTCTCCTGTCCTGGATAAGGCCACCTAAAGCGAACGCTTCGCCGTCGTTGACGACGACTGTCGTTCTCACACGGCGCTGACTGATCGTCGGCGAGTTGATTGAAGATGTGGTCGTCTCGGAAACGGTTGACACTTCTTGCTCGATGTCGAGCATGACCCGTCCGCTTTCGTTGATCCGTGGTGTAATCGAGAGAATGACGCCGGTGTCCTTGTAGCTGACCGAGTTCACGACCGGCGCCCCCGGCGTCAGCACGCTGACGGCCGATTGCGTAGTGATTGGCACCTGGTCGCCAACCTGAAGGGCTGCAGTCCTATTGTCGGCCACGGTCAGTGAGGGAGACGAGATCACATTGACGTCAGTGATCTGATTGAGCGCCGTCAGCGTCGCCGCGATATTGGACGCCCGTACCGCATAGTTGAAGCCCGGAAATATCGAGCCGATTGAGCCGGAAAGATCGTCGGTGAAGGTACCGCTCTGGCTCTTGTTGCCCAAGAACCATCGCAGGCCGAAGCGCAACTCGTCCTTCAAGGTCACCTCAGCGATCATCGCCTCGATCAGAACCTGATTCGGAATGACGTCGAGCGTGCCAATCACACGAGCAACACGCCGATAGTCGGCGGCGGACGCCTCGATCAGGACTGTGTTCTTCGCTTCGTCGGCAACGACCTTGATGCGCGGGCTGCCCGTGCTGTCGTCCTTACCGATCTGTATGGAAGATGTTGTCTCCGGCCCGGCATCCGCGGCTTTTGCGGCTGGCGGAGCGCCGGATTGCGAACCACCCATGCCTCCCAACCCGCCGGACTGCATTGATGCACCCGCTCCTTGCTTCATGCCCGAGGTCTGGGTACTGACCTCAGTATATTGCGGAGCAACGCTGCGGGTACTGCTGCCTTCGCTCCCGCCATCCTTGCCTTGGGTAAACATCGATTGGAGGACGCTGACCAGTTCCGTAGCGCGCCGGTTTTGCACGACGTAGGTATAAAACTGCTTCTCGCTCCCCTCACCGCGATTGTCCAGCCGACGGATCCAGGTCGTTGCCCGCGACAAGTATTGAGATTGCGGTGAGATGATAAGAATAGCGCCCATTCGCTTGTTGGGAAGAAAGCGGACCATGCCCGCCATCGGGCCTTCCCTGTCAGAGTCAAAGACCTTGCGAAGCTCGTCGGTGATGGCGGCCGGATCGCTGCTTTTGACGGGCACGATGCCGAACGACATGCCCTTCATCACGTCGACATCGAAAACACTTATGGCGTCGAGAACGCCGCTGATATCTCTGTCATTGCCCGACAGGGTGATGGTGTTCCGTGCATTATCCGTTCCCACGATCGTGCCGCGCGGAGAGATCGGCTCCACCACGCGGCGCATCTCCGAAGCGTTGACATATTTGAGTTGCACGACACGCAAACTCGAGGCGATGGCTCCCGGGTTGTCCAGATCACCATCGATCTGGAGGTTCGCCCCCACCGCTGCCTGATCGAGCGATACGATCTTATAAGCGCCGCCCGAATAAATGAGTGCGGCGTTGTTAGACCGGAGCGCGGTCTGGAAAAGGCTGAGAGCAGCTGACCTTGCAATCGGTCCTGGTGTCTGAAGCGTGATCTTCCCCTCGATGCCCGGATCGATGGTGTATTTTGACGCAAGCAAGTCGCCGAGCACCGTTTTCGCCGCTTGAGCTAAGGAGGCATTGAGCAGGTTCAGTGTGACACCATCCCCCGACTCGTCCGGTGCCGCTCCCGTTGAGCCCGTGGGCTTGCTGCCAAGGAAGCGCCCCGAACCGTTGAAGAAAACCGGCTCGCCCGTCGTTCTGGGCCCTAGCGGAGATGGTATGGCCTGATTGCTGTAGCTGCTAACGGCAGCTGTTCGCGCGGCTGGCGGCGGAGCATTCCAAGCCTCTCGCACGTTATCGGAAGTGCCTTCAATCAGTGCAGTCTGACAGGCGGTAAGGCCTAGCAGAAGGCTGAGAGAGGCCAGTCTACCTAGGCGCTTGTGACAGATTGCTGACACCGACAACTCCGCTGACTCAAAAACGCCAGCGACTTCGCAATCAGTCCTTGGTTACATGCAGGGGAATTGCTCCAACCGCTTCTGACGATTGGCCCGTGTCAATTGTCCCGCCCACACAAAACCAGCGGCAACGATAGCGCTTGGGTTTGGTCCAACAGAACTATAGCCCAGCAACATCACACCGCTTGGTTGGGCCCGGCTTTTTCCACAACTATCGTCCGGATTGCACAGGACAGCATCTTGGTCACCACTCGTTTTGCGGATACGACCTCAAGAGGAATGTCAGGTTGAGCAATGCGCAAGCATCAGCATCGTTTGAAACGGTCTAAACGCCACCTTCGCCGCCACCTCTCGCAGCAGGACGGGTTCACACTCGTTGAAATGCTCGTCGTGATCACCATCATTGGGCTCGTCGTGGGCCTCGTCGGCCCACGGGTCCTCAACCATCTGTCGGATTCAAAGACCAAGGCGGCCAGAATTCAGATCGAGGGCTTGGCTCAGGCGCTCGACCTGTACTACCTCGACAACGGCTCATATCCGACAGCGAACGCCGGTTTAGCCGCACTGGTGCAGAGGCCAACCAGCGCCGAACGCTGGAACGGACCCTACTTGAAGGGCAACGCAGTTCCGAATGATCCCTGGGGCAAGCCATATACGTATGCATTTCCAGGAACGCACGGGCTGGCTTATGATCTCGCATCCCTTGGAGCCGACGGCCGCGAAGGAGGCACTGAGCAGGCAGCCGATATCGCCAATTGGCAGAAGTAATCGTGCCGACCGTACGAGCCATCGAGCACGATGAGCCGCAGATTGCTGCCGGACCAAATGCTTCCTGGGCAAAATCCAGCAATCAGCCCATTTTCCCGAAACTGTTGCAACCGGTCTTTGAGCTCGACCCAAGAGCTCTGCAGATAGTACCTGCCGTTTGCCGGACCAAGTTGCACCGAGCCTAGGCCAAGCCAACTGATAAGCTTTGTATGAAATCCTTATCAGCCTACCAACCCTCAGTTTGCCAGAATAGGCCTCCTGATACTTCTTGTTGCTCAACTGCGAAGCCATAACGCGAGTGCAGGCGAACGTGAATCTTTTTGCTGACTCGAAGGTCCGCCTTAGGTCGGTCGGCAAGGCCTCACTTCGTCGTGCCGATGAAGTTTCGCTCCTACAATGATGGCGAAATCCGCCTGCTCGATTTCCTGACTGGTGGCCGTCACCCTTGCTAGCGTGTTTCAATATTACCGACGAAAACGACAACGCTGAAGCGACGCGCCTGATGAAGGAATTAGCCGGAGTTGGCAACGCCAACGACGTGCTGGTCATGCCGATTGCCCACCACGGAAAGAACGCCGAGACCGGCGTTCGTGGTGCTTCGGCATACGGTGCTGGGGCCGATGCAATCCTTTCGGTGCTTGGGGTCACTGACCCTTGTCCGGCAAGACCTCGAAACGATCACTGGCGCTGAGCAAATCTCGGCGCGGCGGCACCGGTCCGTTGGGGTCATTTTAAGTGCAGAGCTATGGGCTGGGTCTCGACGAAGACGGTGACCCGATGACGCCGGTTATTTCAAGTTCTCCGAAAATGCCGGAGGAGCCACCCCGCAAGCAGTGGTGACCAAGCTGAAGAGCAAGATTTCGCGCGAGTTCACCGAGGCGTTCAATGATGCGCTGGGGGTTTTTAAATCCCGCGCTGTCAGATTGGATAATCTGCTATAGATGGATTGTCGAGATGCTCGAGCCGTATTCCGTCCTGCTCCAGCTTTTGCTTCAGATCGTCATCGCCGTACGCGAAGCTATTGATCTTGTTTTCAAGATGAGGCTCAGCGAGCGATACATCTTGTTCGATCAAGAGTCGATCAACCTCAAACCTTCTAATCCGGTACACTTTTGTATTTGGCAACGGTACTGCTTGACCATGATTCCTGAGAAATTGGCGCACTGTGTCATGCGACATGTCGAGGGGGTACACTCCGATCCAAGCGAGATGGCTCGAATCGCTGGCAGGGATTTGCACCGCCAGCATTTTGCCTCGATGTAACAAGTTCAGGACAGCGTTTGCGGACATGCTCATGGGAAATAGATCCGAATTATCGCACCCGAGAAATCATGAATTTGAAGGTGGTCCGCACCATGTGGGAGGTTATGAACGCCTTCATCCCAATGATAGGTTCCCATCTTTCCATTGAAGTAGTTCTTCGCTTCAGATGGAGACATGCCTGTGCTATTTCGATAGCCAGATCCTTGATATTTTCCTAACAAAATCTCTTCGGCTTGAGCCCGGCTACCGACTCTCACCTCGGTCGCTCCTCGATCGAGCGATTTTACCGCGTCCCGTACTGATCTGTTAGTCCAGGGGATCAGCCCCCCCTTCGCAACTCTCACGGCAGCGAAGCCGATAGCGCCCGCTATTAGAACGTCTTCAGGACCCGGCACCCCGATTTGCATCGCACTGACCGCATAGCCAGTAGCACTCATGCCAAAGCCAAACATTTGGTGATTGTAGGTGCCGAAAGATGTTTGTTTCGGACCGCCGAGCATTGAACAAAAAAATGTGCACATTGAGCGGGTCGGGCTTCCAGTGCTTGCTATGCTTCGGGAGCGAGGCTCGGGTGCGACGACCTCAACTGGCGGCAGCGTCTGACTGTCCATGCTCTCGTAGGCCGCGCTGTTAACGGCCGCGCCTGCACCGCCTGGAAGCGCGTCCCTTGCTGGCTCGTAAGCCTTGCCTGACCACACGTCGCCCCCGGTTGTACCTCCCACCCAGAACAGGTGGTGCCGAGGCACGGAGAACGCGGCCGTCAGTGTCTGAGAAATCCCCCCAGAAAAGGCCGGCGACAGCGCGTAGTAGGAGCCAGTATGTCCGTAGCTTCCCATCCAGGTTGAGCCGAAACTAGATCCCCACCAGCTGAATCCAAATCCACCGTAGTCATAGCTTGCGTACGCAACTATCGGATCTAAATACTGTACTGGCGCTGTTCCCGGTTCGTGTCCGGTGGGGTCGGTATATTTGAGCGGGCTGTTGGTGACATAGGCGTATCGGTTCCAGGATTGGCTATCAGCAGCGTTGGGGACGATCGTGTCGGCACTTGTAAAACGTGCCAGCAGCGGATCGTAGGCGCGCGCGTTCATGTTGATGAGCGCAACGTCGGACATCATCTCATGACCGGTATAGCCGCGCGTCGACTGACTGGTGATGTTGCCGGTCGGGTCGTCAGCGCCGTTCGGATGACGCCGCTTGCCCCAAGCGTCATAGCTGAGGCGCTCGACCACGACGCCACTCTCATTGGTGATGACAGAGATCGAGCCAAGGTCATCGGTGTGGAAGTAGCGCAACGAGATGGTCGTTGTGGCGATTTCTTTGACCCGCATGCCAACCTGGACCTTGCCGACCGAAAGATACTCGTTCCAGCGCGGCGAAGCGGCGCCGACGCCAAACAGTTCGGCGACGACGCCGAACGCATTGATGTAAATCGCGGTACCGTCAGGGGTGACCTGCTTGATGCGCTGGTGTTCGGTATCGTACTGGACGCTGACAGTGCGGGTGCCCTGCGTGATGGTTGCAGGCATATTATAGGCGGTCCAAGTGACGGTGCGCCCCAGTCCAGAGGTCTGGTTGCCGTTGGGGTCGTAGGTAAAGGTCGCACTGATCGTGGAGCCGCTGATGCTCGTCACGGCATGCGGCAGCGGCGAGCCAGGCGGCGCGTAGCTGTAGGTGCCGACGTCCGACTTCGACATCATGTTGCCAACGCTGTTGTAGGCATAGGCCTTTGGCGGCGCGACGCTGCCGCTTACCGTCGCCGTAAGCAGCCGGTTCAACGGGTCGTAAGTGAAGCTCTCGGATAGGTTCTGGGTATCGTCGGTGCGCGACAACGGATTGCCAAGCAAGTCGTAGGCGTAGGACGAGTTCTGCACGGTGTTGCTGGCGCCGGCGCCGATCGATTGCAGGCGCCCGGTGGTGGCCGAGAAGGTGCGCGTGGTAACGATGCCATTACCTGAGGTCTGCTGTGTCACGTGCTGTTCGGCATCGAGCCCGTTCGCGGTCCAGAACGTCTGTGCGCTACCGTCGGAGAGCTGGTTGGAATAGCCAAGGCTGTTATAGCCATAGCCGGCAACAAAGCCGGAAGGATAGGTGACCTGACTCAGCCGACCGTTGGCGTCGTAGCCGGCCCCCATCGTATAGGTCGTGCCGTCGATCTTGGTCGCGACCTGGCTGGGACGCCCGAGTGTGTCATAGGTCATCGTGCGCTGATAGCCCGCCGTGAGACCTGCAGTTATGCTGGCGGAGGCGAGCTTGCCGATGCCGTTGGCCGCGATGTCGTAGATCCACACCGATGTCATGTCTGGCTCAACCCGCTGTAGCAGTCGGCTGAGCTTGTCATAGCTAAAGGTGCTAGTTTGGCCTTTGGCGTCGGTCTGACTCACCAGTTCGCCAAACACGTTATAGCTGTAGGTCCAGGTCCCAAGATTGGGATCGTTGCTGGCGATCTTGCGCCCACGGGTATCGTAGGTGGCGATAACTACGTTGGTCTGTGCGTCCGTGGTCTGGATCAGCTTGCCGAACGCGTTGTAGGCGTAGAGCATCGTCTGCCCGAGCGCGTCGGTGACCGAGACCATGTCGCCTTGGCTGTTCTTGGTCACCGTGCGGGTCTGACTCAGCGCGTTGGTCTCGGTGGTGGTCAATCCGTGATAGGCGTTCTGCACGGTGCTGTTGTCCGGCATGGTCACCAGCGTCGCGCGGCCGAGCGTGTCGTAGGTGTAGGTCGTCCATTGCGGCGTGCCGCCGTTGACAAAATATGGCCGGCTGACCTTCAGCACCCTACCCTGGCTGTTATATTGCTTGGCGCCGCGGACGATGCTGCCGTCGAAGCCCTGGGTGTCGCGCACGACCTCACGCCCGAGACTATCGAAATAGGTGGTGACGGTCGGCGCATTCTGCGTCGTACCATCAGCGGCAAACGAGTTCGCCTGATTCAACCAGACTGCACCAGTCGGGCAACTCGCGGTGCCGCCGTTGACGCCGCTGCAGAAGGCATATGTGAACTTGCTCTGCGTGCCGTCGGCGCGTACTTCCAGAATCCTGCGACCGAAGTCGTCATAACTCCAGGTGGTGGTCACCCCATTCGGTCCGGTGTGGCTGGTCGGCAGGCCGAAGCGTGGATCATATTGCCGACTCTCACTCTGGCCCAGCGCGTTGGTCGCCGAGGTCGCAAAGCGGCCCTGCGTGTCGTACGTCGTGCTCGCTGCGCGCGTGACGATGTCGATGCCGCTGACCGTGGCCGAAGTCTTGTTGCCATAGGCATCGTACACATAGTCGGTTTGCAATCGCAGCGCCGGCGTGCCGGGCTCAATCACTTCCTGCGTCAGCAAGCCCGACGTCGCGTCATAGCCAAAGGCGGAACTGCGCGTGCCGCTCGATTGCGCGAAAGCCGCACCCGATACTACGGCGTTGACGCACGCCAGAACCAATGCAATCGCTGCCCGCTTCATAGGAACTCCCCCAGACCCCTCATTCCATTCGCAATTTTCGGCGCTCGACAAAATTGATCGCGGATGCATCGCGCTCCTGTTCAAGTGCCCGGTGTGCAAATGATGACGATGATACCCTGCCTGCCAACACCACCAGGGGCACCAACACCTGCTCCAAGACCGCCATCAAGTTCACCGCCGCCGCTAGCTACGAACCCGAAGGAAAGCCGCGCGCTAACCAACCAGCTGCACATGTTGGAGCCGTGAGCGAAGTACGTGATCTGTTGCATTGTGTGCGTCCGTAGAAGCGAATTTTTTCGTAGCGGAGCCTTGCTAGTTCCAGGTGAACTTGACGCGGCCTGCGGCGCCGGGGGTCGGTTGGAAGTCAGCGCCTGCCGCGCTACCGCCTGCACCGACGTTACCGCCGACGTTGGCGCCAGGTGTAAAGGCGCCTATCGAGTAGGTACGTGCTGCATAACCACCACCACCACCACCGTCACCAAAGTCATCGCCAATGACACCACCACCAGACCCGCCACCACCGGGCGCGTTGGCCGGTTGCGTGGCTCCAGACGTTTGCGCACCGCCATTGGGCGAAGAACCGCCTGCCCATGCGCCAGCTGGTGCCGCGCCACCGGTAAGGTTGGTGGTCCCGCCGGATGCCGTACCGCCGTATCCGTGGTTGGCGTCGTAGCTTTCACCCTGGCCGTAGGTGGGGCCGGGTTTGCCACCATTGGCGAGAATGGCCGAGGAGTTCCAGTTGGACTGGCCGCCGCCGGTTGCCAGGGGGTAGTAATAACCACCACCGCCACCGCCACCACCCCAAACCTCGACGGTGAGGTTGTTGTAGTTAGGGATGGTGAAGATGAACGCGCCGGGCGTGTTGAAGGTTTGCGAGCCGGGGGTAACACCCGCACCGGTCGTCGCGGTCCAGATATCCGGCGTGCCGGTGCCTACCGTTACCGTTGCTGTCGTCGTCGTTGCAGCAGCGCTCGAGGTGGTTTGACGAGCCTGCAGATACTGGTTGACGCTGATGCTGACGCTGGATGCCCAGGTATTTATGACGCTGGAGCAAGCGGAATCCGAGCAGGAACGCACCTGCGACAAGGCGCCGGAAGTAGTTGCGGTGACAGCGACATTGATCCCGGTGATCTGGATGATGTTCGAGTTGACCACCGTCGTGACGGATTGGTTGGTGAGGTCGGTGAAGCTGTAGCTGTTGGGAGTGTCGTCGGTTTGCTCAACGACACAGTTCTGATTCGTGTAACTGCCGCTCAGTATTCCGTTGGTGCAGGTCCGCGTCTGCGCGATCGCGCTGCAAGTCTGGCCGGCCGCAGGATTGGCTGCTGAATAGGCCGTTACACTCTGACCGCTGGCAACCGTCCCGCCCCAGGGCAGCGTACAGGCCGCTGGCGTGCAGGTCTGTTCCATGTAGCTGCCGCTCAGCGTTCCGTTGGTACAAGTCCGCGTCTGCGCGATCGCGCTGCAGGTCTGGCCGGCCGGAGGGGTGGCCGCCGAATAGACTGTCACGCTCTGACCGGCACTTATGCTGCCGCCCCACGGCAACGAACACTGCCCGGTCTGCAGCGGCGCCTGAGCGGTGACCGTCGAAGCCGTCAGCCGCCCGAGCAGCCAGTTTGCGGTATCGTTCACATAAGTATGTGTCGTCGTTTTGCTGTAGCCATCTGAGGCGACGGATGCCACCTGCGTGGCATTGCCGTAAGCATCGTATTGATACGTCGTGGTCAGCGGCGGCAGCGCCGTGCCGTCCAGATCCGCCCCGCTCTCGACTTTTTGCTGCAAGAAGACATCGTAGCGCGTGCCACCAAGCGAGGTCGCGCCATAGGTATTCGCCAGAGCGCTCAGCGCCACACCATTTAGGGTTCGCGTCTCGCTCGCAACCTGTTTCTGATACGGATAATCCCGGCGATAGTTCGTGGTCTGCACGATCCCGGTCTGAAGGTCCGTCGCCACCTTCTGCCGGAAGCCAAGGAAGCCACGGCCATCGAGATTGGCCCTTGCACCGGCATATGTATAAGCCGAGCTGGCGAGTCCACCGATGCCGTTCGACACGTCGACCCGCGACACGACCTGCATCGGGCCACGTAGATCAATCGAGGGATCGACCGCGTCGTTGTCCTTGGCGTAGACCGAACTGTCGGTCAATGGCTTGTAGGCGAACGCTACAGTTGATCCGACGCCATTGTTCACACCTGTCATCAGATCCGGCGCCGCCGAGTCGCTCAGCCACAGCAGCCGCGTCCCGGTCGAGCGCGTGTCCGTGCCG
>Ga0102587_1002069_pt1 | contig 12571 bp, 10 predicted proteins | sample AraplaF_Col_mTSA_FD_76853 | JGI IMG/M metagenome (GOLD analysis project Ga0102587, IMG submission 76853) | Arabidopsis root microbial communities from the University of North Carolina, USA - plate scrape MF_Col_mTSA (SPADES assembly) (version 2) | ecosystem: Host-associated > Plants > Roots >... | reverse complement strand
GCCGGGCTTGTCCCGGCCATCCACGCCTATCTTTCGTCAGGTCAGAACGGGAATGCCCGGGACAAGCCCGGGCATGACGGCCGTGGTGACTTACGCCGCCGCGTTCGGGAAGCGATAATCCTTGAACTGGTCGCGCAGCGCCGTCTTCAAGATCTTGCCGGTGGCCGTGTGCGGAATACCTTCGACGAAGGCGACGTCGTCGGGCATCCACCATTTGGCGATCTTGCCGTCCATGTACTTCAGGATCTCCTCGCGGGTGGCCTGCTGGCCCTGCTTGAGCTGCACGATCAGCAGCGGGCGCTCGTCCCATTTGGGGTGGAATACGCCGATCACGGCGGCTTCCGCCACCGCCGGATGTCCGACCGCGAGGTTTTCGAGGTCGATCGAGGAGATCCACTCGCCGCCGGACTTGATCACGTCCTTGGAGCGGTCGGTCAGCGTGACGTGGCCTTGGCTGTCGATCACCGCCATGTCGCCGGTGATCAGCCAGCCGTCGCGATCGAGGCCTTCCTCTAACTTCATGTAACCGGAGGCGACCCAGGGGCCGCGGGCGCGCAGATGCCCGACGGTCTTGCCGTCGCGGGGCAGCTCGTTGCCGGCATCGTCGACGATGCGCAAGGCGGTGCCGAAGCAGGCGCGGCCCGAGACCTGACGCCGGTCGAATTTCTCCTTCTCGCCGAGGTGCTCCGAGCCCGGCCGCAGGCCTGGCATCGAGCAGCCCAGGGCCTCGGTCATGCCCCAGGCCTGGATGTAGTCGATGCCATATTCGCGCTTCAGCTTCTCGACCATCGCGCGCGGCGGGGCCGAGCCCGACGACAGTGTCGCGCGCAGCGTGGAGAATCTGTTGCCGGTGCGGCCCAGCCAGTCGAGCAGGATCAGCCAGAAGCTCGGTACACCCGCCGAAAGCGTGACCTTCTCGCCCTCGAGCAATTCATAGAGCTTGTCGGGTTCGTAGTTACGGCCGGGCAGCACCAGCTTGGAGCCGGTATAGGGCGCGGTGAAAGGCATGTTCCAGCCATTGCCGTGAAACAGCGGCGCCATCGGCATCATCACCTCGCGGACGCCTTCGACATGTCCGGGCAGGAAATCGAAATTGCAGCAGGTCATGGTCTGCAGGATGGCGGCGCGGTGCGAATAGATCACGCCCTTGGGATTGCCTGTCGTGCCCGAGGTGTAGCAGATCGTGGATGCGGATTTCTCGTCGAACTCCGGCCAGGCGAAGCCGGCTTCGTTCTCACGTGCCAGCAGGTCCTCATAACAATGCACGTTGGCGAGCTTGGTCTCTGGCATGCGCTCGCGCGAGGACATCACGACGAAAGCCTCGATCGTCGTCAACTGCGGCGCGATCGCCTCGACGATCGGCAGTGTGGCGCGGTCGACGAACAGCAAGCGGTCTTCGGCGTGGTTGATGATGTAGACGAGCTGCTCGGGAAACAGCCGCGGGTTGATCGTGTGCAGCACATAGCCCATGCCCGGGGCGGCGTAGAACATCTCGAAATGGCGGTGCGTATTCCAGGCGAGCGTGCCGACGCGGTCGCCTTGCCTCATGCCGAGGCGCTTGAGCGCCAGCGCCATGCGCTTGATGCGTGGATGAGCGTCCGCATAGGTGTAGCGATGGATGTCGCCCTCGATCTCGCGCGCGACGATCTCGGCTTCGCCGTGATAGTCCGCGGCATACTGGATCAAGCCGCTGATCAAGAGCGGCATGTCCATCATCAATCCCTGCATGGTGTCCTCCAGAGCCACGTCGTTGCGCGGCGTACGCTTGTGATTTGCGCGGGAGGTTAGCGGAAGGTCGCGCGGCGTTCACGCGAAAAAAATCGCGCGCGATTGCATGCGCCTCTTCTTCAGGGCTAATTTGCGGTGAGCTGCCGGCGAAGCAGCGCTCTGCGTGGAGGAAACGCATGTCAGCGGAAAGACACAAGACCGGTGCAGCCGGCGAACCTACGGTCGATGTTGCGGCACTCCGTGCGCGCTATCGCGACGAGCGCGATCGCCGTTTGCGTGCCGAGGGCAAAGCTCAGTATGTCGAGGTCACGGGCGATTTCGGCCGCTACCTCGACGACCCCTGGGCCGACCCCGGATTTGCGCGCGCATCAATCCATGAAGAGACCGAGGTGCTGGTCGTCGGCGGCGGCTTTGGCGGGCTGCTCTGCGGAGCGCGCCTCCGCGAGGCCGGCATCGACGATTTCCACATCGTGGAAAAGGCGGCGGACTTCGGCGGCACCTGGTACTGGAATCGTTATCCCGGAGCTGCCTGCGATACCGAGAGCTACATCTACCTGCCACTCCTTGAAGAGACCGGCTACATGCCGGTGCGCAAATACGCCCGGGCGCCGGAGATCTACGAGCACTCCCGCCGCATCGGCCGTCATTTCGGTCTCTACGAGCGCGCACTGTTTCAGACGGTCATCTCGCGGATGGTGTGGCAGGAGCGGGAGGCGCGTTGGCTGGTCGAGACCGATCGGGGCGACCGGATCCTTGCCCGCTTCGTCATCCTCGCCGGAGGTCCGCTCAGCCGGCCGAAGCTGCCGGGCATCCCCGGCATCGAGACCTTCAAGGGCCACAGCTTTCATACCAGCCGTTGGGACTACGGCTACACCGGCGGCAACGCCGATGGCGGCCTGACCGGGCTTGCCGACAAGCGCGTCGGCATCATCGGCACCGGCGCCACCGCCGTGCAATGCGTGCCGCATCTCGGCCGCTTCGCGAAGGAGCTCTACGTCTTCCAGCGCACACCATCGGCGATCGGCGTGCGCGACGATCGGCCGACGGATCAGGGCTGGGCGCAGAGCCTCGAGCCTGGCTGGCAGCGCGAGCGCATGGACAATTTCACCGCCGTGATCTCGGGCGAGCCGTTCGAACGGGACCTGGTGCAGGACGGCTGGACCGGCCTGCTCGGCGAGATCCTGCTGGCGCCGCGCCGCCAGAAGCAGCCGGTGACCTCGATGGACGAGGCGCTCAAGGTGATCGAGCAGGCCGACTATCGCAAGATGGAGGAGATCCGCGCCCGCGTCGATGCCGTGGTGAAAGACGAGGCCGCCGCGGCGGCGCTAAAACCCTGGTACAAGGCGTTCTGCAAGCGGCCGTGCTTCCACGACGAATATCTCGACACTTTCAACCGTCCCAACGTGCATCTCGTCGACACCCGGGGGCAGGGCGTCGAGCGCATCACCGAGAATGCCGTGGTGGCCGGCGGCAAGGCCTACGAGCTCGACTGCCTGATCTACGCCAGCGGCTTCGAGGTCGGCACCGACTATGCGCGCCGCATGGGCTTCGAGGTCTATGGCCGCGACGGCGTGAGCCTGTCAGAGCGCTGGCAGGACGGCGTCAAGACCATGCATGGCTTCTACAGCCGCGGCTTTCCGAACTGCTTCCTGATCGTCACGGTGCAGGCCGGCCAGAGCGCCAACTTCCCGCACATCATCGACGAGCAGTCGCAGCACATCGCCTATGTCATCGGCCAGGCGCGCAAGCGCGACGCTAGAACGCTGGAGCCGACGCTTGCCGCCGAGAACGCCTGGGTCGACGAAGTCGTCAAGGCCGCGATCGGCCGCCAGACCTATCTCGCCGAATGCACGCCCGGCTACTACAACAACGAAGGCGTATTCGATCCGATCGCGGCAAGAAACAGCCAATATTGGCGCGGGCCGGTGGCGTTCCTGCGGCTGCTCGACAAATGGCGCAAGGAAGGCAATCTGGAAGGCCTCGAATTGTCCTATGATCAGGCCATGGAGTCGGCGCGCCCGCCCGGGTAGGATTGCGCCAGATCGAGACAGGACGGAGATTGGGTATGATCAGGGGCAGGGTTGTTGCAGGAGTGGTTGTCGGCGCGATGGCGCTGGCCGGTTGCCTCGTGCCCACCGCCGAGGCCGCCACCTGCGGTAACGGGCCCGGCGGCTTCGAGGCCTGGAAGCGCGAATTCAGCGCGGAGGCCCAAGGCAAGGGCATCGGCCAGACCGCGCTTTCAGCCTTGATGCAGACCAACTATGCCAGCGCCACCATCGCGGCCGATCGCGGCCAGTGCAGCTTCCAGCTGACGCTCGACCAGTTCCTCGCCAAGCGCGGCGCCACCACCATCGTCGCCAAGGGGCGGCAGCTCAAGCAGTCGCAGGCCGCCTTGTTCGCCTCGATCCAGCAGCGCTACGGCGTCCCGCCCGGACCGCTGATCGCGATCTGGGGAATGGAGACCGGCTTCGGCAGCCAGCGCGGCAACCAGAACATGCTGTCGTCGATCGCAACCCTTGCCTATGATTGCCGCCGGCCCGAATTCTTCACCGACCAGCTCTACGCTGCCCTGAAGCTGATCGACCGCGGCACGCTGTCGGGATCGACCCGCGGCTCGATGCACGGCGAGGTCGGCCAGACCCAGTTCATGCCCAAGAACATCCTGGCCTACGGCACCGGCAACCTCGAAGTCGCCGCCAATGCGCTGAACTCGACGGCCAATTTCCTGAAAGCCCATGGCTGGCGCGCGGGAGCCGGATACCAGCCGGGCGAGCCGAATTTCGCCGCCATCGAGGCCTGGAATGCCGCAGGCGTCTATCAGAAAGCGATCGCGCTGATGGGCCGGCAGATCGACGAGGGCGGAGGGGCGGCAGCTTCGCGCTGACCAGTTCAGCGAGGCCCAGTTCAGCAAGGCGTGATGCGTCGGCACGAGAAAGTTGTTGCCAACTGGAACGGACGGCACGACGTTTGCTTTGATCAGATTCAGGGCTGGGCATGAGGAGACCTCAACATGGCAACCCAGATCGTGATGGACCAGACTGGCGATACGCGCCACGAGTTTGATCCTGGCAATGCTGAAGCGCTGGCGCGGGCCGAACGGCGCTTTCGGGAGCTGACTGGCGCCGGCTTCACCGCCGCCCTTCGAAACGGACCTGGCGAAGTCACTCGTATCAGATCGTTCGACCCGACCGCGCAGGAAACGCTGTTCTATCCCCGCCTGGTCGGCGGTTGATCTGAGCTGCTCATGTTTGCGGCGGTTTGGCTCCGCGCGCCGGCGCGTGCCCGTCTGCATGCGCTGCGCGAACTTTATCGGCGGTTCTTCGGCGAGAATACGCCGGATGCCCGCGGTCGCCGGCTACTTGCCGAATGGCTCTCGCCCGCACAGCGCGCGCAATTCGACGAGCACCGGTATTTCGACGTCGTCGGATGCGATACCGGCAAGACCTATCGCATTCATTACGGCACCGCCGCCAACGTCCACGAGATCGACGGTGACGGCCGGGCGATCATGGGGTGGTGCTTCGTCCCGTCAGGATTCCTTGTGCCGGGCGACGTGATGCTGGCGCAGAAGATCGCGCTCGAGACGGACGAGCGGGGCGCGATCGCGCTCGCCAATCGGTTTCCGCCGGCAACGCATTCCGAGCACTTTTACCGACGGCCGTTCTAGCGCCGGAAATGGCCGACGGTCAGTAGTGCGTCGTGCGGTAGGCATCCAGCGCATGCGCCGCGAAGACGCCGACGCTGCAAAGGGCGAGCAGGGCGGAGATCAGCTCGATCATAGCTCATCCTCCCGCGCTGGTTGGGCGACGAGGTTCTGGCAGCAGGAATATTCGTAAATCAGCTCGAGGAGGAATTGCATGGTGGCCGTCCCTGTATTTATTTTGACAACCACTTAGACGGGGATCTGTTTCAGGCGTGTTTCGTCGCATCGGGAATGCGGTTTCGCGGGGAACCCGGGGCGGTTTGTGCGCTGCGGGGCCCGCCAAAATGCCGCGGCGGGATCGGACCTGGCGGGTTGGCAGACGGGGCCGGCCCCTTGCGGGTCTCACGCAGAGGTGGTCATCTCAGCGCGGGGAACGCGCTGGAGGCTGACATGAGACCATTTCTTCTCGCCATTTTGTTGGCCGCGGGTGTCATCGTCGCCGGGCCCGCGCTGGCGCAACAATCCAAGGTCGGCGACTGGACCATCGAAAAGCGGTCGCAGGATACGCACTGCAATGCGAGCCGCGGCTACAAGGACAAGGATGACGAGAACCGCGACTACGTCATCGTGATCACCTATTCCGAGAAGGCGATCGTGATCGTGATGATCTACGATGGCTGGGAATGGGAGAAGGTCGGCGAGATCCTTCGGGCCGATGTCGGGACCGACGATGCGGACATCATGAAGAAGGCCAAATGGGAGGTCATGGACAAGACCACCGTGCGCGGCATCTTCGAATACGACCAGTCGATGATGGATCGCCTGTCGAAGGCCAAGCGGCTCACGCTCGATTTCGAGGATGATGACGACGACAGCATCGAGATGCAGATGCCGCGTGCCGGCGAAGCGCTGGCGGCTTTGAAGTTCTGCGAGGAGAACCGGAAATAGATTTCCGACGCCGGCTGCCGGCGGCTTGACGGCAATGAAGCCGGTGGCAACGAGCAGGCGCGTGACTCATCGCACACAGTCCGCGCGCTGTTCGCATTTATCCTAGTCTTTGGCGAAACCGTCCAAGCCGCACCCTGCGGTTGACGTTACGCAAGGACGATGTTCGATATTCCAGCATCTGGTTGCAACGTTTTTTCCTCGTCGAAGGCGGCAATTGACCGGCCCGTCTTCTCCGCCGGTTCCCGGATCGCGGAGTCTTTGCCGCGCGCGGGCCACGTGCAGATTGCGTCGCCCGTCCGATGACGATCCACCAGGCAAATCGGTTCTCCTCTCTCGTCGGCGAGATCTACGACGCGGCGGTCGATCCGGCGCTGCGTGGCGCCGCACTGGAACAGATCACGCATTTCGTCGGCGGCTCCGCCGCAATGATCCTGTCCAGGGATTCAGCGCGGCTTTCGATCGAGATTCACCAGCATTTTGGAACCGACGCTCACTTCCGTCAGCTTTATCGCGACCGGTACGTGGAGGCCGATCCTCTGCTCGATCGTCACCTCACTCTCGCATCCGAGTTGGCGATCGGCGTGACCGACATCATGCCCCATGCGGATTTTCTGGAGACGAGTTTCTATCGCGAGTGGCTGGAACCGCAAGGGGCGACAGACCTTGCGACGATCGCGCTCGAGAAGACGGCTGCCCGCACCACGATCCTGCAGGTGTTGCGCCACCGCTCCCGCGGAACCGTGGACGAAGCGATGCGTGAGCGCATGCGACTGCTTGCTCCGCATATCCAGCGGTCGCAGATCATGGGCCGCCAGATCAGGGCCCGCTCCCATACGGTGGACGACCTGGCCGACGTCCTCGATGGATTGAACACGGCGATCTGCCTGCTCGACGCGGACGGCCGGGTCGTCCATGCCAACGCCGCCTGCCGCCAGTTGTTCGCCGATGCCAATCTGCTTGCGATGGTCGGCGACCGGATCGTCGCCCGAAACACCCAGACCGACAAGATATTCCGCGGCCTTTGCGAAATAGAAGGAGGCGCTCGTCGTCGGATCGAGCTTGCGACGTCGGCTGATGGGCAGCATTATCTGCTCCATGCTTTTCCGCTGAAGCGGGATCGTAGTCCGTCGCGGGACATCGCGGCCACGATGCTCTTCGTCCAAAGAGCCTCCATGCTGCCGTTGCTCGCAGCCGATGCGATCGCAGCGGCCTTCAGGCTGACGCCGTCCGAATTGCGCGTGCTGATGGCCATCATCGAGATCGGCGGCGTTCCCGACATTGCTGCGAAACTCGGCATTGCCGAGACGACGGTGAAGACGCATCTCGGCCGCTTGTTCGAGAAAACGGGTGCTGGCAGGCAGGCCGATCTGGTGAAGATCGCCGCCGGCTTTGCCGTGCCGTTCGCTCTGCGAACGAGTGCCGATGACCGGGCGACGTAGTACGTTTTCAACTGCATCGACGTTACGCGTCGCGCTCTCAATGCATTGTGATGAGCCGGACTCGTGGGTCCTCCGAACGCAGGACGCGAGTCATTTCAGACTTTCGTATATCGCGCTTCTGAAAAGAAGAGCAGCGTACGGGCACAGAGATGCCGTGACGGCATCGAGCGCGCGTATGAGGAAACGACAGCGCATGGCCGGCCTGCTCGTCGGTTGGAGAGATTGCAGTGAGCAGCATGGTTGATTTTTCCGTTCTCAATGTTTCAACGAACGACATTCCCGAAGGCGAGCGCATCCCGATGCTTCGCGATTTCTATTGCCGCGGGGTGTTGAAGGCAGAGGTCGAGGCGAAGGAAGGAAAGCCGACCGCGGCGAGCTTCACCTCCCACGTCCTGCCGGAAGCCCAGTTGTTGATCGGGGGATTGTGCGGAGCTCGGGTCATTCGCACCAAGCACCTGGTTGCCGACGGTGACGACAGTCTCGCGCTGATCGTGAACCGGTCCGGCGTTCTCGGGATATCCGAGCGAGGGCACGATCTGAGGCTCCACGCAGGAGAGGCGGTCCTGACCAGCGCGGAGGACGTCACGACGTTCGAGCGGTTGTCACTGGGCAGCTGCTTCTCGCTGCGTGTGCCGAGGCGCGTGCTGGCGCCGATGATCGTGGACGTCGACGATGCCGTGATGCGCGTCATGCCGGAAGGTTCCGCCGGAGTCAGGTTGCTGGTCGACTATGCGGCGACGCTGGTGCGGGAGAAGGCATTCGCCACGCCTGAGCTGCGGCAGCTCGGGGTCGGGCATTTGCATGATCTGCTGGCGCTCGTCCTCGGTGCGACCGGCGAGACACGAGAGCTGGCCGGACGGCGCGGCGTCAAGGCGGCCCGGCTCCAGAAGGCGAAAGTCTCCATTGCCAACAATTGCTGGCGGCAGGACCTCTCTGTGGCGACGGTCGCCCAGGAACTCGGCGTGACGCCACGCTATCTCCAGCGCCTGTTCGAAGCGGACGGCAAGACCTTCTCCTCCTTCTTGACCGAACAACGCGTCAAGCGCGCCCATCGCATGCTGCGGGAGCCCGGATTTGCCGAGCGAACGGTGAGCTCGATCGCCTACGACGTCGGCTTTGGCGATCTCTCTTATTTCAACCGCTGCTTCCGGCGGACCTATAACGCGACGCCGAGCGACGTCAGGAGCGGCGAGGTGGCGTGATCGCGTCCGCCTGACCTTCAAGTCAGATGTCGATTTAAGGGACGGCGCGAGCGCGCGCTGTCTGCAGTTGGAGTGTTGCATGCGTCGCTTTTTCTTCGACCTGTTGGTCGGCAATCTCGTGAAGATCGATCCGGGCGGCATGATCTTCGAGCAACCCAACGCAACGTTCGTCGTCGCCGACGAGATGGCGAGGCATCTGTTCGTCTGGCGCGATGATTTGCGCGATCGCGATGCCTGGATCCGCGTCAGGGACGCCGGCGGAAACGAGATCTATCGCGCCCCGGTCTGGTCGGAGAATGCCGAGAAGGTCGGCTGGGACCAGGCGTAGTTCTTTCGGATGTGTCGTACATCTGCATCAGTTCTTGGCCAAACCACATCGGTTCGTTTTGAGCCGAGCTCCGTCGTATTCGTCCAAGTCGAACCTCGCTGACATTACTACCTTGGGATACGCGAATCCAGTTCGCGGCGACCGGCCTCATCCGAGCGGAGGGGGGCGGTGGCGAACGCCTGCACGCCCCTGGCGGTGAAGGCATCGACCGGGGAATAGCCATGCAACGTAAGCGTCTAGCGACCGTCAATGATCGGCTTTTGCGAATTTCTGCATCCGCGCTGCTGCTGGCGCCCTGGTTGGTGATCAAGCGGGCGGAAGCCGCTTGTTCGCCGGCTTCCCCCGTCAACAACGCGACGGTGAGCTGCACAGGGACGACGACGGATTCAAACGGCACCAGCGGCTACGGCACGCTTGTCGACGTCGGCAACACCTACGTGGTCGGACCCGGCGCGACGCTGACCGGAACGGACGTCGGTCTGGTATTCGACACCGGTACAGTCAACAATTCCGGCACCGTCACGGGTGGCGACTTTGGCGTCGAGGCGAATCGCACTGGCATCGTCGACAACATCGGGACGTCCTCGATCATCTCCGCCACCAGAGACAATGCCAGTGCCGTCTTGGGATCTGAGCTGCATGTCCGGAATGAGGGCTCCATTACGGCATCAGGGATCAATGGAACTGCGGTCGATGCGAGAATCTCTGAGCGGAACGAGGTCTTCAACTCAGGCGCCATCGAGGGAGCCGCAATTGCCATCGGCAGCGTCGGAACGATCGCTGTGACGAATTCCGGAAGGATAGAAGCCGCTTCAGGCGGAACGGCGATTTTGGCCCGCACCAACCTGAACCTCCTGGGCAACACGGGCACAATTACCGGTGGTCGCTTTGCGATCACGGCCGACATAATCAATCTGGTGAACGACCGAACGGGGCGGATCAATCAAATTGATCCGAACGGCAGCGTGATATCCGTCAGGGCGCTCACCGGTTCGAATGCCGGGCAGATCGTCGGACTTGCCAGCAACAGCCGTGCGATCGATGCCGACATCGTCAACCTGAACAATACCGGACTGATCCAGGCGGATCTGGGAGGCGTCAAGGGCCGGACCGTGACGGTTACAAACGAGGGAAAGATCGCGTCCTTCGCCGCAAACGGCTTTGCAATTGAGGGTCGCCAGACAACGATCGTCAACACCGGATCAATCGTGGGCCCAATCGGCATCCGGGCGCTGGATACCGCGACCATCACCAACTCCGGCACGATTACCGGCACCGAAGGCAAGGCGATCAAGTTGTCGAGCGCGGCCGACACGCTGACGCTGCTGCCGGGCTCGAAGATCAACGGCGCGATCGATTTCGGCTTCGGCAACGACGTGGTCAATCTCAATCTCGCCCCGAGCAGCCGGATATCGTCGCTTATGACCATCGACCTTCCGACTTTCGTTAATTTCGACGGCACGATCAATACGATCACATCCGGCGGCAACTTCAACGGACCGTTAGTCGTCTCCGGCTCCAGCGTCGCAACCCTCGATCCGACCGCGCTGGCGCAGACCGACCGCACCCTGATGGACTTCACCGCCGGCGCCTCCTCGCTGGTGCAGGGTCGCCTGAACGGTGGCGCCGGGCAGGCCGGCAGCAACATGATGGCGATGGCCTACGCGCCGGAAACGGCGCAGGCCGGTCCCTTCACCAAGGCACCGCACAGCCTCTGGACCGATCCCGCGCCGATCACGGTCTGGGCCAACAGCTTCGGCGGCCAGCGTATCCAGGACGAGACCGCGTCCACGCTGCGTGCGACCTCGACGGCGTGGGGCGGGGCGATCGGCCTCGATCGCAAGGTGCGGCCGGACTGGCTGGTCGGCGCCTTTCTCGGCGGCGGGCAGGGCGGCCTCTCGGTCGATCTCAATTCGCAGTCGGTGGATACCAATTACGTGTTCGCCGGCGCCTACAGCCGCTTCGAATGGGCCGCGCAATTCTTCGACTTCACGATCCAGGGCGGCAATGCCGACAACAGGTCACGCCGCCTGGTGCTGAACGACGCGGCCATCGGCGGCATGGAAACCGCGACGGCGAATTACAGCGGCTGGTACGTCAGCCCGGAGGTCGCCTACGGCTACAGGCTCGCCATCGGCAACGGCTATGTGCTGACGCCGACGGCGCGGCTGCGCTACGTCGCCGGCCGGTTCGACGGCTACAGCGAGACCGGCTCAGCGCAAGGCCTGTCGGTCGGCGGCCGCACGCTGCAGGATTTCGAGGAGCGCGGTGAGGTCGATCTCTCGCGCGTCACCAGCCTCGCCGGCGGTGAGCTCAAAGCCAACGTCCACGGCGGCGTCATCGCGCTTCAGCGCGCCGGTGACACCACCATCAACACGGTGCTGCTCGGCCAGAACCTGTCCTTCGTGACGCCCGGCAGCCGCAGCACGGTCGGTGCGGTCGCAGGCTTAGGCTTCGACTACCGCACCAGCCGCAACGTGTCCGTGTTCGGCGCGCTCGAAGGCATCATGATGTCCGACCAGAGCCGCACCGGCACCGCGAAGGGTGGCGTTCGCGTCGCGTTCTGAGCCGGCATCAGCCCTGGCGGCCTGAACGCGATGCCCGCCGGCCGGGTGCCATCCGCCCGGCCGGCGGCCTCCTCCGATCGGAGGATGTCGCATGCTTCGGTTGTGCTATCCTCGGGGGCATTGATCACTCAGTGCCGTTTTGGGCTATGCACCGACCGCAGAAACTGCCGGACCTCGTCGAATCCATCTACGATGCCGGGCTCGATCCATCGCTCTGGAACAACGTCGTCGCCGGCATCCGGGATTTCGTTGGAGGCCAGGCCTGCGGATTGTTTTCGAAGGACTCGATCAGCAAGTTCGGCGTCACCCACTATTATTGCGGGGCGGACCCGCACTTCATCCAGCTTTATTCCGACACGCATTCGAAGTTCGATCCGCTCACGGTGTTACCGCCACACGGCAAGGTTGTGAGCGTGCCGGATCTCGTCGATTTCGAGGAGTATCGCAAGGGGCGCTTCTACCAGGAATGGATGCGGCCGCAGGGGTGTCGCGACGCGGCCAATGTCGTGCTCGAAACGTCGAATGCGAGCTGCCCGGTGATGATGACCGTGCTGTCGGGCCGCCGCATGGTCGATCGGGGCACGAAGCAGCGCCTGTCGTTGCTGGTGCCGCACGCCAGCCGCGCGCTGCTGATCAACCGCGCCATGACCGCGCAACTGACGCTGGCGACGGCATTGGCGGACGTGCTCGACAATCTGGCGGTCGGGATCTTCCTG
>Ga0102587_1002067_pt1 | contig 12579 bp, 16 predicted proteins | sample AraplaF_Col_mTSA_FD_76853 | JGI IMG/M metagenome (GOLD analysis project Ga0102587, IMG submission 76853) | Arabidopsis root microbial communities from the University of North Carolina, USA - plate scrape MF_Col_mTSA (SPADES assembly) (version 2) | ecosystem: Host-associated > Plants > Roots >... | reverse complement strand
TGACATGGTCCAGCTCGTCGATCACATGAAAAAGCCTGATATGCGCGCCATTCAGGCGCGCCAGTTCAATGGCGGTATCCAGCGCCTTGGTGGAGGTCGGGCTGCCGTCAACCGGCACCAACAGTTGGTGTATCGAGGCCATGCAATCAAGCGGTCGCTCGGACATGGTTCTGCTCCTTGGAGGGTTGCGCGCAAACAAGGCTGCGGCCGGCCGGGCGCTGCGCGGGCATCGGCCACCGGCAAAGGGTATGGCCAATGGCGGCTTCAGCCCTTGAGCTAGGTCAACTACATCGCTGGGCACCACGCCTAAGCTGGCGCCATGAAGATCCAATTCCTGGGCGCCACCGACACCGTCACCGGCTCCAAATACCTGGTCCGGCATGTCAAATCCACCCTTCTGGTCGATTGCGGCCTGTTCCAGGGCTACAAGCCGCTGCGCCTGCGCAACTGGTCGCCGCTGCCGGTGGATCCAGCCGGCATCGATGCGGTGATCCTGACCCATGCCCACATCGACCACAGCGGCTACCTGCCGCTGCTGGCGCGCGAGGGTTTCAAGGGCAAGGTGTTCTGCACCCCGGCGACGGCCGACCTGTGCCGCATCCTGTTGCCCGACGCCGGCCACCTGCAGGAGGAAGAAGCCGAATACGCCAACCGGCACGGCTTTTCAAAGCACGCGCCGGCCCTGCCCCTGTATACGCGCGAGGATGCGCTGCGCTGCCTCAAGCTGCTGCACCCGGTGCCCGCCGGCAAACCCTGGCACCCGGCACCGGGCCTGAACGCCAGCCTGACGCCCTCGGGCCATATGGTGGGCTCGTCCTTTGTGCGCCTGGACAACGGCTCGCGTTCCATCCTGTTTTCCGGCGACATAGGCCGGCCCCATGACCTGGTGCTCAAGCCGCCCTCCCCCATGGACGGCGCCGACTACCTGGTGGTGGAGTCCACCTACGGCGACCGGCTGCACAAGGACTCCGACCCCCTGCTCGCGCTGGGCCAGGTCATCAAGCGCACGGCGGCACGCGGCGGCGTGGTGGTGATCCCGGCCTTCGCGGTGGGGCGCGCGCAAAGCCTGCTGCACTGCATCGAGGTGCTCAAGACCCAGGGCGTCATACCGCGCAGCCTGCCGGTCTACCTCAACAGCCCCATGGCGGCCAAGGCCACCCAGGTCTACCTCAAGCACAAGGCCGAGCTGCGGCTGAGCTCGGCGGAATGCGAAGCCATGGCCCACACGGCCCACATCGTCGAATCACCGGAAGAGTCGCGCCTGCTCAATGCCAAACACGGCCCCATGGTCATCATTGCTGCCAGCGGCATGGCCACGGGCGGGCGTGTGGTCCACCACCTCAAGGCCTTCGCGCCCGACAAGCGCAACACCATTGTGTTTGCCGGCTTCCAGCCCGGCGGCACGCGCGGCGCCCTCATCGCCGGCGGCGCGCCCACGGTGCGCATCCACGGTCAGGAGGTGCCGGTGCGCGCCGAAGTGGCCATGCTGGACGACTTGTCGGCCCATTCCGATGCCGCCGAGATCATGGGCTGGCTGCGCGGCTTCAAGTCCGCGCCCAGGCAGACCTTCATCACCCACGGCGAGCCGGCCGCGGCCGACGCCATGCGCCAGCGCATAGAACGCGAGCTGCACTGGCCCTGCAAAATCCCCTGCTACCTGGAGACGGCGGCGCTGGCTTGATGCAGGTCAACATCGCCGCCCCCAAACCGGCCAATACTGTTCGTATCGCAACTCCAGATCGAGGCACTGACGATGTTCAAACGAATCCTGATCCCCGTGGACGGCAGCGAAACCGCCAACAAGGCCCTGGTCGCCGGCCTGCGCATGGCGCGCGAGACCGGCGCCAGCGTGCGGCTGCTGCATGCCATCAATGAACTGGGCACCATGGCCACCGACGGCACTTACTCCGGCGACCTGGCCGGCATGCTGCGCGAAGGCGGCGCCAAAGTGCTGTCCGATGCCATGGCCATCGCGCAGTCGGCCGGCGTGGCGGCCGACCAGAGCCTGTGCGAAGAACCCGGCAAACGCCTGGGCGAGGTCGTGGCCGAGGCCGCCAAACTCTGGGGCGCCGACCTCGTGGTCGTCGGCTCCCACGGCCGGCGCGGCCTGGGGCGTGTGCTGCTGGGTAGCGGCGCGGAAGAGATTCTGCGACTGGCGCCCGTGCCTGTGCTGGTGGTTCGGGATACGGCTTCGCAGGACGGTGATCACGCGAAAGGTTGAACCCGTGGAACGGGGTTGACCGTGGAAGCTGCGAGGCCGCGCCCTTCCCTCGCGGTATCTCACTCGCCAAGCCTGCGCCCGGATTCACGCTGGATGGCTTGCTGATGTTCTTCCGAATGTTTCTTGCCCTTGCGCAAGAATCGAACAAACCAGACAAGAAAACCCAGAAGCAGCAGGGTGGCGCCGCCAGACACGGCGCCAAAGAACAAAAGGTAAGTGCCTTCCATTGGGAGCCCTCACCTTCTTCAAGGACGCAAAACTTTGAGGAAGCACAAAAGAAACACCCCGGCAATTCCCACCCCCATAAAAACCTTGGTGCGGAACACCACGGTCTTTGCCAGGGCATCCCCTTGCCTGGCCAGCTCGATGAAAAATTTGCTGGACTTGTCGGAGCCATGCAACTTGATCAGCTTGAGTTTTAGGGGTGTGATCCAGGCAAGGCCCAAAATCAGCCACGCAAACAGTCCACCGATGACAACAAGGTCTCTCATAAGAATCCTCTTTACGCGGTTCTAATAGGCGCATGGAGATAGCCGCCGCTTCTTTCTTGATCACAGTCCTGGGTGTCTTCCCGGTCATAGCGCTGGTTGTGCAGGTATACCGCGACTCACGTGGAAAAAAACGCAACCTGGCCATGCGCTGCTATGCCTGCGATTCCGGCGGGTATTTGTTGCCCGTTCCGCACTACAAAGGGGATACCTTTCTCTATTGCCTGCCTTGTACAAAAAAGCAGTATAGAAGTGAACGGGTTTTGGGCTATGTGGCGCTATTGGTCGCCGCTGTTGGCTTAGTTGGCTGGGCGATTCTTTCCCGCGGATAGTCCATGTTGACATAGATCAATACCCGAATCGCTGCAGCCTCTAAATTACAGACGCTGCAACAGCAATTTTTCTGCATTCAAGCCATGAAGACCCTCTTCAGCCGCCGGAACACACGCTACACCGCTATCGTGATGCTATTCGCCTGGCTGATCACTTTGGGTGCAGGCATTGCCAATGCATGCCTGCTGAGCGATGGGCACGGCCATCCCGGGTCAGTGCAACACCTTCAAGCGACCGCGCACGTCGAGGCAAATGAACACGCACAGGACCCCGACGAGGCGATTTGCCTGACGGTGTGCGCTGCGGAACAAACGGCCGCCATCAAAGTCAAGCCTTTTGACAATGCCGCTGATTCGCAACTGGCGCTCGTTGCGTGGGCGCCTGCGCTGACCGTTGCGCTTGTCGATCTTGATGATCGATCCGCACCCTTGAAAGCTGAGACCTGGCGCGAGCCGCCGGTGTCTATCCGCTTCCTGCGGCTCACCCTTTAAATCCTCGCCCCCCGGGCGTGGTGGCTCAGCGCGCAAGCGCTGGGGATTGCGCCTGCTTCATCTGTTCCGACGCCCTGACCGGCCCTGTCGGAACCTCCTCCCATCCAGCCTTGTTCCTTATTTTCCAAAGGAGTCTTTATGACTACGCCTCGCCATACCGTTCTGGCCATTGCAATGGCAGCAGCATCCTTCGGTGCCTTTTCACAGACCGATGCGGAACACACACAACACCATGCACCCGAAGCCGCAAAAAGGGCCCTCATGGCTCCAGCGGCCAAATCACCTTCCATGCCCCGGGAATCGATGCGGGCGATGGATGGAACGATCAAGGCCATGCGTGAGATGCACGAAAAAATGATGGCCGCGAAGACGCCTGAAGAGCGCAAAGCGCTGATGGCCGATCACATGAAAACCATGCAGGACGGCATGTCCATGATGGAAAAAATGGACTCCACGGGGGGCATGCCGGAGATGGGCGATATGAAGGGGACCGGCAAGGGACCAGGCACCATGAAAGGCGGTATGCCCATGAACATGATGGCCTCCCACGAGGCGATGCAAAAGCGCATGGAAATGATGACCACCATGATGCGGATGATGATGGATCGATTGCCCTCAGCCCCCGCTCAATAGTTCCAGCAAGCCGCCTGAGTCTGAACGCCTGGCCCTTCGCACCCAGGCACAAAGGAGTTTCAAATGAACGATACCCACGGGAATCCGCCCCAACACACGCCCCCACACACGTCTCCGACGCCGTTCTGGCGAACACGCTACGGCGCGGGATTTTTGGTGTTTGGCGCCATCGCAGCCTACTTTTTACTGACCGAACATCTGGCGCATGTGGTGGGTTTGCTCCCGCTGCTGTTGCTGCTGGCCTGCCCATTGATGCATGTGTTCATGCACCACGGCCACGGAAGCCATCACCATGGCGACCTTCCGTCCCCTCCTGATGCCGGCAAGCCAAACCCATCCCAAGGTGGAGGCGCATCATGAGCCAGGACCAACCCGCCTACGGCCTGTGGACGCTGGTGATCTTCAATTCGGCGATCTTCATCATGTTTGCCTACAGCTTTTTTAAACCAGCCACGGCCAGGGACTGGCGAACTTTCAGCGCATTCTCGGCATTCATCGTGGCCTTGTTTGTGGAGATGTACGGCTTCCCGCTCACCATCTATCTTCTGTCCGGATGGTTGCAGACCCGATATCCAGGCCTGGACATCCTGACGCATGATGCCGGCCACCTGTGGAGCACACTGCTGGGCGAGAAAGGTGATCCCCATTTCGGGCCCTTGCATATTGCAAGCTACGTATTCCTGGGTCTCGGCTTCTACCTGCTGTCCAGCGCATGGAATGTGCTGTACCACGCACAGCGCAGGCACGCCCTGGCGACCGCCGGACCTTATGCCCGGATCCGGCATCCGCAGTACGCGGCATTTGTCCTGATCCTGCTGGGTTTTCTGATCCAGTGGCCTACCCTGCTGACCTTGCTGATGTTTCCGGTCCTGCTGCTGATGTACGGGCGTCTGGCCTTGGCTGAGGAAGCAGAAATGCGCGCCCGGTTCGGCGCTGAATTCGACGGCTATGCGAAACGCACGCCCCGGTTCTTTCCACGCTTCGGCCAGCCGGCCTCGGCGGGCTTGAGCCCATGAATTCGCAGTACCCGTTTCACCGTGAGGCCACGGTTCAGGTGGCGGCGAGTCCCCAGGCGGTATTCGCGCTGCTGGACGACCCTCAACGGCTGGCGGCGCACATGGAGAAGCCCTCGCTGATGATGGCGGGAGCCGCCATGAAGATCGAGACCGACGGCAACAAGGGCAAAGCGCTCGGTTCGGTGATCACCATCAAAGGACGGATGCTCGGCATGGCCCTGTCGGTGTCGGAGAAAGTGACTGACTATGCGCCGCCGCTGCGCAAGTCGTGGGAAACCTTCGGCAAAACGCGTCTCCTGGTCGTGGGCGCCTATCGGATGGGTTTTGTGCTTGCGCCGGACGCCGGGTCGTCGCAGGAGTGGTCACGGCTGCGTGTGTGGATTGATTACGACTTGCCCGCGGGACCATGGGCGCGCTTGCCTGGGAAACTTTTGGGGCGAATCTATGCCGACTGGTGTGTGCAACGCATGGCGACCGATGCAGCGCGTGCATTTTTGAAAGAGGAAGCCAGGGGGCCTTAGCTGCCTGGCTAAACGCCTTGAACCAAGGCGGCGCCTGTATCTTTGAAAAAACGCGCCGGGGTGCTTTATTTACCCAGCCCGATCGCCGCTCGCATCTTCTCCAGCTGCTCCGCCGTCGGCACCACAAAGGAGAATTGCGGGCCCAGGTCCATGGCGACGGCGAGTGGCTTGGACGGTGCCGTCAGGCCCTGGAAGGCGGCAACGGCCTTTTTGGCGGCGGCATCGGGCACGCTGGCGTGCAGATACAGGCCAAAGCCGACGCTGGTGGCCTTGGTCGGAACCACCACGAGGCGTGCCTGGTGCACCTTTTCGGAGCGCCCGGCCAGGCCCTTGAGGCTGACGCCCAGCGCGGCGGGCTCGCGGGTGACGACGCCTGCCCAGGACTGCTCTTCCCACGCAAAGACGGCTTTGGCAATCAGGCCCTGCTGGCCGACGGTGGCTTGCGGCGCGACGTCCTCCACATTGCCGCACAGGCCCTCGGCTTTGGCGATGGCCGCTTCCACGCCGGCGGCGGTGCCAAAACATTTGGAGCGCTGAAGCTGGTCCAGCACGGCTTTCTGCTCCGCCGGCGGCAGGGTTTTCAGCGCCACGGCGCCCGCATCGGTGGCGGCCTTGCCGGCAGTGGTGATGGCCAGCACGGCGGGCTGGACCACTTCATTGTTGAATACCGCGAGCTTGTAACCGCTCATCAGGCCGGTAACCTGGTTGGTGTAGACCCAGCAATAAGGTGTACGCCCCGAGGCGGTGATGTCGTCCACTTTCTTGATGGCATACAGCGGCGCCTGCGGCAGGCCGGCCCGGCCTATGAAAGCATGCATTTCCTGTTCGGCCACCGCGCTTTGGTAGGCGGCCTCACCGCGGAAGAGCTGGGGGTTCATATAGGCCCCTCCCTCGCAGTTTTGTGCCTGGGCGGCCGGTGACAGGCAGGCGGCGGCCAGTGAAAAGGAAATGAGGGACAGATAACGCATGTTGGGCTCCCGAAGCAGTGGCGTTTGGCGTTGAGATAACTGGGCTGTGGCTACCCGAATTGGTAACCAAACGTCACAAGCACGCTTTGGGCCATCATACTGACGCCCTGGCTGAAAATGCTAACTTTTTACTGCGGGTTGACCCGAGTATTAGGCTACAAGCGTAGCCATCAGTTCTACAGTTTGACACTCCGGCACTCGAGCTCCCCCTATCAAGGCAGCGCCTGTATTCTTGAAAAAAACACATGCATCAGGTCCGTGAACGCATCCGCCGGAACGGTTTCGTGCCGGCGGGCGTCCAGTTCGGCGATGTGCTCCATCTCCAGGGGCTGTGCTTCAAGCGCCGCCATGGAGATGTCCTTGAAGATGCGTTCCTGGGTGGTCGTGATGTAGACGATGCGGCAGTTGTGGTGGCGCATGTCGGTCGCGATCTGGACGTACTTCCTCAGCACCGCCTGCTCCGGGCCTTCCAGGATCTGGGCGAACACGCCGCCCCCAAAAACCAGCAGGCCGGTGATGCCCAGGGGCGGGTTGTTTTTGGCCGCGCTTTTCAGGACGCCGTTCACGGCTTCTTCCTTGATGCCTTCATGGGCGTCGCTGATGTAGAGCAGTCTGATCATGATGCGTGCCCCCTGAACTGGATTTGCAGTACCCGGATATGCAAGAGCTGGCTTGCCTGCCTGGTCTGAACCCCATCATCCCCTTATTCCAGCTTATTGAACAGGTGAGCCATTCAGGCAGAAAAAAACCCTCCGCTCAGGGGAGGGTTTGTTGGCCAGTACGGAGATCGGCGTTCTCCGCGCAGGTACCGGGCAAAGGGTAGCCCAGGCGCCCTTCTTGCCGCAGCCGCGCTCCAATCCGCTGGATCTCCGCCTCCCCCTGGGCCAGCGCCGCCCGGCTGGTGTGCACCGAGTAATAACCCATGACCAGTTCATGCGGATGTTTGACGGCCGAGCCCAGCACAAAGGCCGTGTCGCCCTGGGCCGTGAAGGCTATGGCCTCGCCGGACTCTTCGAACACCGCGAGTTCGCCGGTGGCTATGGGGCCGCCGCTGTCGTCGCCCGTATCCAGCCGTCCCTGGTTAACCGCGACCCAGCCCACGGTGTGGCCTTCGGGCGGTGTGTAGCGCCACTGCTCGCCGTCCTTGAGCTTGACAGCCAGGTAATTCATCTGGGCCGGCGCGGGAATCAGGCTTTGCGCCGCGCCATAGCGGCCCAGCAGCACACGCGCCGGGCCTTCTTGCGGCAACTGTTCGGGCGAAAGGTAAAGGCTTTCGGCCGGCGCGTTTTCTTCGGCCGCGGGCAGCGCGACCCAGAGCTGGAAGCCCTGGACCGGTGAATCGCTGACGGGCGCGCCTGTGTGCCAGACGCCATTGCCGGCGCGCATCCATTCGACGCCGCCGGCCGGCAGCACGCCTTTTTTGCCGGTCGTGTCTTCGTAGCTGACCTGGCCTTCGACCATATAAGTCAGCGTGGCGATACCTGAATGCGGGTGCATGCCGAAGCCTTTGTGGCCGGCCGATGGCTTGAAGCCGAACAGGTCCAGGAACACAAACGGCTTGAGGAACTCGCCCAGGTCGCCGGGGCTGACCAGCCGCGTGATGGGCCCATGGGCGCTGCCGCGCGTGCGGTACACGATGGCGCGGGCGGCGCTTGCAACAGCGGCGCTGCTCATACGGCCTCCCTGGCGGTCTTGAGCGCCCTCGCCCACCAGGCCATGTCGTCCAGCAGGCCGGTCGCGGCCTGGGCCAGGTGCGGGAAGTCCTCAAAGCTTTTGCCTTGCTTCCAGATGCCCATGAACTCCACCATGCCGATGTGCACGGCATTGCGCACGGGCGCCATCTGCAGCTCGGTGGCGACCAGGCGCAACTGCTCGACGGCACGCGCCGCGCCCACGCCGCCGTAGCCGACAAAACCTATGGGCTTGCGGATGAACTCCTTGTAGGCATAGTCCAACGCGTTTTTGAGCACGGCGCTGGGACCGTGGTTGTATTCGGGCGTGACCACGATCAGGCCGTCCAGCGTGGCGAGCTTGGCGGCCCAGCGCTGCGCGGCCTCGTTTTTGACGGGCGCCCAGGCCGGCGACATGGGCTCGGCGAAGAAAGGCATGGGGTGGTCGCGCAGGTCTATCAGCTCAAAGGCCAGGTCTGTGCGCTGCTGGGCAAGGCTGTGTATCCATTGCGCGGGCTTGTCGCCGAAGCGGCCTTCGCGGGTGGAGCCGATGACGATGCCGATGCGGGGTGTGTTTGAGTTCATGGGATGGTCCTGGAAAACAAGGTGGGAGGCCTGGGCGGCCCATGGACTGAAGATTAGGGCTGCACTCATTCATTGACTAGATGGCAGAATCGGATTGCACTGATCCACTCAAAGAAGGAATACGCCATGCTGGACCTCAACGACATCGCCCTGTTTGTGCAGGTGGTGCGCTGCGGCAGTTTTGCCGAGGCGGCGCGGCGCCTGGGCCTGCCGGCCAATACCGTGAGCCGGCGCGTCCAGCAGCTGGAAAGCCAGCTAGGCACACGGCTGATGCAGCGCTCCACGCGCAAGCTCACCTTGACCAGCGCGGGCCAGGCTTTTTATGAGCGCTGCGCGGGCGCGGTCGACGGGCTGGCCGAGGCCGGCCAGGAACTGGTGACGGGCAGCCAGGAGCCCAGCGGCCTGGTGCGCGTGGCGGCGACCGCCGATTTTTTTGATTTTTTCCCCATGGAATGGGTGACCGAGTTCCTGGCCGCGCACCCGCGCGTGCGGCTGGATTTTGTGCTCAGCGACGCCCACGCCGACCTGATTGCCGAGCAGATCGACGTGGCCTTCCGTGGCGGCCCGATGCGTGACTCGGGCTATGTGGGCCGCCAGTTGCTGGGCGCGCGCAGCGATGGCATGGTCGCCAGCCCGGCCTACATCGCCGCGCGCGGCGCGCCGGCCACGCTGCAGGATCTGCTGGAGCACGACTGCGTGACCTCGCCCCACCCCAGCGGCCGCACCACCTGGCGGCTGGCAGGCCCCGGTGGTGTGGAAGAAGAAGTGCAGGTAGCGGGACGCTTCAGCGGCAACACCGCCCAGGCCCTGCGCAAGGCCACACTGGCCGGCCTGGGCATCGCACTGCTGCCGCCCGCCATGGCCAGGCTGGACGTGCAGGCCGGACGGCTGGTCCCCGTGCTGCCGCAGTACCAGCGCACGGGCCACGGGCTCAGTGTGCTTTACCCTAGCCGGCGGCAGTTGCCGCTGGCGGTGTCGGCTTTTATTGCGTTGGTGATGGAGAAGCTCAGTGAAGTGGAGACGCTTCCGGAGATATTTCGTGGCGGGGGGTGACCCGACTCCCCCTTTTGTTTTGAGTTCCGGAGCCGGGGGTAGCCCGGCAGCTACTCACTTTTCTTTTGCTTCGCCAAAAGAAAAGTAAGCAAAAGAAAAGGCGACCCTACTTGCTGCGTCCCTCCGCTGCGCTGCGGGCAACCTGCGGTGCTCGGTCCAGCCGGGGTCTCGCTAAACTCGCTCCGCTGCGCTTCGCTCAAACAACGCGATCCCTGATCCGTCTGGCCCTGCGCTCCTCGGCGCATCCAGAAGGGGTGGGAACAGGAATACCAAACAGCCGAAGACAAAACCCTGAATACCGAAAACCACAAGGACACGCCATGGCGTGTCCTTGTTTGTATTTGTCTTCTTGGTTTTCTGTCTTCTGTCCCCGTTCCCGATTGCCCCGTCCTGGCTGGGCCGAGGAGCGCAGAGACAAGCGGATCAGGGCCGGCGTTGTCTGAGCGAAGCGAGTTTAGCCGGACCCCGCTTGGCTCGAGCACCGCAGGTTGCCCGAAGCGAAGCGCAGGGACCCAGACTGCGGGTCGCCTTTCTTTTGGGTACTTTTGGTGTTTGCGTAACTTCGCTGCGCGAAGTGAGCAAACCCCGAGCGCGTAGCGCACCTTTGGCGAACAAAGAAAACCCGCTTTGCGGGTTTCGCCAAAAGTGCCTCGCCCGCCGGGGCGAGACCCGGCCAGCAGAACTAAAAAGAGGAAAGAGGAGGATGAGAAGGAAGAGCGCGCAAGGCCGGAGCAAGACCCGGCTCCTTACTCCTCGCCGGTCTTGCCGGCTTCAGCAGCAGCCGCAGCCAGCGCATCGGCAGCCGCGTCACCACCACCGAAACCACCGCCGCCAGCGCCACCACCCGACGAACCACCAAGTCCGGCAACGGCTTGCAAGGCTGCGTCATACGAACTGACCAGGCTGGCATTGCCCACAGCTGCCGTGCTGGCATTGGAGGTCACGATGCTGAGCGCACCATCGACAAAGCCCAGCGCATAGTTGCCGGAGATCGAGTTCAGCCCGCCTGGTGTGATCAGGTAGTTGCCCGCGGCCACTGCCCCCTGCGAGGAGCCGCCGTAGGCCAGCGCACCACCGATGTCAGCCGAGGTGTCGCCCGCCACAAAGCCGTTGTAGCTCACGCCGTTGCCGCCGCTGTAGGCCGAGCCGTCGTACAGCTTGGTGTCGCCGTTGGCCGTCACTGTCAGCGCCTTGGGCGTGATGCTAGCTGTGGTCGCGGTGGTGGTGTTCAGCAGGTTGTAGTTGCCGGCATCGGTGCCGCCCAGGGCAATGTTGTTCACGCCGACCGTCTTGCCGGTGCCGGCATTCTTGTCGGCAAAGTTGGCGGTCCCGGTGACACCCACGACATCGCCGGCCACGCGGTTGTCGCCGTAGACCACCGCGGCCACGGTGCTGCCGTCGTACACCTTGTTCACACCCGTGGCCGTCACCGCCAGGTCGGCCTTGTTGATGGTGCTGCTCGTGTTGTTGGCGTAACTCACGGCGTAGTTGCCATTGTTGACGCCGTCGCCCACCGTCACGCCGCTGGTGGTCACGGTCTTGTTGCCGATGCCGGCGTTTTTGTCGGTAAAGGCAAAGCTGCCGCCGGTCAGGCTGTCGCCGCTGAACAGCGTACCCGCCGTGACGGTAGCCGCCCCTGCCGCCGACAGGTTGCCGTCATAAGTCTTGGTGACGTTGCTGCTGCCCACCGTCAGGCTGGCCTGGGTGATGCTGGCCTGCTGCGTGCCGCCCGTGAAGGTGTAGTTGCTGGCAAGGCCGCTGCCATCCACCAGGTTCAGGCCGGCCACCGTCAGCGTCTTGTTGGTGCCCACATTCTTGTCGGCCATGGTGGCGGTGCCCGTGAGGCCCAGAGTTTCGCCGCCCACCAGCGGGCCGATATTCAGCACACCGGCCGCCACGTTGGCCGTGCCGTCATAGCTGCGCGTGCCCGAGACACTCACCGCGAAGGGGTTGATGGTGCTGGTGGTGTTGTCCGCGTACGTGACGTTGTAGTTGCCGTTGTTCACGCCATCGCCCACCGTCACGCCCACCGTCGTCACCGTCTTGTTGCCGTTGCCGGCGTTCTTGTCGGTAAAGGCGAAGCTGCCGCCCGTCAGGCTGTCGCCACTGAACAGCGTGCCGCCGGTCACGGTCGCGCTGCCCGCCGCCGTCGTGTTGCCGTCATAGGTCTTGGTGACGTTGCTGCTGGACACCGTCAGGTTGGCCTGGTTGATGGTGCTGGTGGTGTTGTTGGCGTAGCTGATGTTGTAGTTGGCATTGTTCACACCGTCGCCCACCGTCACCCCGCTGGTCGTCACCGTCTTGTTGCCCGTGCCGGCGTTCTTGTCGGTAAAGGCAAACGTACCGCCGGTGGCGTTGTCGCCTGCAAACACCGTGCCCGCCGTCACCACCACCGTGCCTGCCGCGCCGGTCGTGCCGTCATAGGTCTTGGTGACGTCGCTGGTCGACAGCGTCACATTGGCCTTGTTGATGGTGCTGGCCGTGTTGTCGACATAGGCGATGTTGTAGTTGCCGGTGACATCCACGTTGCCGCTGTCCTTGATGGTCAGGCCGCTGGCTTGCACCGTCTTGTTGCCGCTGCCCGCGTTCTTGTCGGTAAA
>Ga0102587_1002057_pt1 | contig 12621 bp, 10 predicted proteins | sample AraplaF_Col_mTSA_FD_76853 | JGI IMG/M metagenome (GOLD analysis project Ga0102587, IMG submission 76853) | Arabidopsis root microbial communities from the University of North Carolina, USA - plate scrape MF_Col_mTSA (SPADES assembly) (version 2) | ecosystem: Host-associated > Plants > Roots >... | reverse complement strand
CATCAGCTGGCGGGCGGCATGAAGCAGCGGGTGGCGATCGCCCGTGCGCTGGCGATGAAGCCGCGCGTGCTGCTGATGGACGAGCCCTTCGCCGCGCTGGATGCGCTGACGCGCCGCCGGATGCAGGACGAACTGCTCGCGCTGTGGGAGCAGGAGCGCTTCACCTTGTTGTTCGTGACGCATTCGATCGAGGAAGCGCTGATCGTCGGCCACCGCGTGCTGGTGCTGTCGCCGCATCCGGGGCGCGTGCGCGCCGAGCTCAACGCGCAGGGATTGACGCCGTCGCAGCGCGCGCGCCAGGCCAGCCGCATCGAGCAACTGCTGTTCGGCGACGACGCGACCGCGACCGTGCCCGGCTCCGAGGCGGCGCCGGCCGTCGATGAGACGGTGGCGGCGGAGCGCGTCGCCGCCTGGACCTGGACATCGCCATGACCGTCACCGTGCTGCCGACCGCTCGGCCGCTGGATCCTCCCGTGCGCGCCGAGCGCGAGTTCTCTCTGTCCGGCGCCGCGGCGCCGCCGGAGCTGGCCGTGATCCCGCTGTGGAAGCGCGCGCTCGACTCCAGCGCCTGGCGTCAGGCGGCGTTGCTCGCGCTGTTGGCCGGGTTGTGGGAAGTCGCCGCTCGTGTGGCCGACAACGACCTGCTGTTCCCGACTTTCACCGCGGCCGCTCGGGCGCTGTGGGAGGGCCTGGCCGGCGGCGAGTTGCTGGTGCGCGCGGGGATCTCGCTCAAGCTGCTGCTGCAGGGCTATGCGCTGGGCGTGGTGCTCGCGCTGGCGCTGACGGCGCTGGCGACTTCGTCGCGCTGGGGGCGGGATCTGCTGTCCAGCCTGACGGCGATGTTCAATCCGCTGCCCGCGATCGCGCTGCTGCCCTTGGCGCTGCTGTGGTTCGGGCTGGGCTCAGGCAGCCTGATCTTCGTGCTGGTGCATGCGGTGCTGTGGCCACTGGCGCTGGCGGCCTCGGCGGGGTTCGCTTCGGTGCCGGAGACGCTGCGCATGGCGGGGCGGAATTACGGCTTGAAGGGTCCGGCGTATGTCGCGCAGATCCTGCTGCCGGCGGCGCTGCCGGCCATCCTCTCGGGGCTGCGCGTGGGCTGGGCCTTTGCGTGGCGGACGCTCATCGCGGCCGAGCTCTTCTTCGGCGCGTCCTCGGGCCAGGGCGGGCTGGGTTGGTACATCTTCCAGAACCGCAACGAGCTGCAGACCGATCGGGTCTTCGCGGGTCTGGCGCTGGTGATCCTGATCGGCTGGCTCGTGGAGCGGCTGGTGTTCAGCACCGTCGAGCAGGCCACGGTCAGGCGGTGGGGGATGCAGCGGTGAGTTGATTGGCGGGCGACAGTCGCTGCGGTACATCAGCAGGTCGGCGCTGAACTTGCGCCAGGCGGCGGCCTGCTCGTAGATGTAGCGCATGGTGTCGGCGTCGCTGTGCGGCCCGGCCAGCATCTGGGTCGGGCGCTTGCCGCGCATCTGCTCGAGCGTGTAGCCGAACAGGCGGGTAAAGCCCGCATTGACGTAGGTGATGCCCAGTCCGGCGTCCAGGGTGATCAGCGCGGTGTCGCTGCGATCGATCGCATGGGCGAGCTGGCGCATGTGCGCCTCGAAGTCCGGGGCCGCGGCCGCGACGTCGTCGGTGCGGGAGAGGGCGGTGGTCCCGGGCAGCTCGGCCATGGCTTCAGATACCGCTGCGCGAGAGGGCGAGCAGGCGCTCGGCGATGCGTTCCAGCGGCACGGTCTCCTGCGCGGCGCCCAGCTTGAAGGCGGCACCGGGCATGCCCCAGACCACCGAACTGGACTCGTCCTGGACCAGGGTCGCGGCGCCGGCCTGCTGCATTTCCAGCAGCCCGCGCGCGCCGTCGTCGCCCATGCCGGTGAGGATCGCACCGATCGCGTTGGCGCCGGCGCTGGTGGCGACCGAACGGAACAGCACGTCCACCGCCGGCTTGTGGCGGTTCACCGCCGGGCCGTCGTCGATCCGGCAACGCCAACGCGCGCCGTCGCGGATCACCCGCAGGTGCTGGCCGCCGGGCGGCAGGTAGGCGTGCCCGGGCAGGATCGCCTCGCCGTCGCCGGCCTCGCGCACCGACATCGCCGAGTGGCGGTCCAGGCGCTCGGCGAAGGCGCTGCTGAAGCTGGCCGGCAGGTGCTGGGTGAGGACGATCGCCGGTGCGTCGGCGGGCATGCCTTCGAGCACCACGCGCAGCGCCTCGGTGCCGCCGGCGGAGGCGCCGATGGCGATCAGGCGGTCGGTGGTGCGGAACTGTGCCGGCCGCGGCTTCGGTGCCATCGGCGTGCTGTCGAGCTCGACCCGGGCCGCGGGTGCGCGGGCGATTGCGCGCACCCGGGCGCTGGCGGCGGCCTTGACCTTGCCGACGATCTCCTCGGCGTAGGCTTCCAGCCCCCGCGCGACGTCGAGCCTGGGCTTGGCGACGAAGTCCACCGCGCCCAGCGCCAGCGCCTGCAGCGTGGTGTCGGCGCCGCGCTCGGTGAGCGAGGAGATCATCACCACCGGGATCGGCCGCAGCCGCATCAGGTTCTCCAGGAAGGCCAGCCCGTCCATGCGCGGCATTTCCACGTCCAGGGTGATCACGTCCGGGTTCAGTCGCTTGATCTTCTCGCGCGCCAGCAGCGGGTCGGCGGCGCTGCCGACCACCTCGATGCCGAGGTCGCGCGAGAGGATCTCGGTGAGGATCTGGCGGACCACCGCCGAGTCGTCCACCACCAGTACGCGCACGGGGGGCTGCAGGTTCACTCGAACAGCTCCACGCCGCCGCTGACCGGAGTCCTGGAGATCCGCGCGCGCACCGCCGATTCGGTCGCGGCAACCTCGGCCTCGTGGGCGTGCGGCAGGCGCTGCACGACCACCCGCCCGGTGACCGGGAAGAACCAGATCTTGCGCGGATGGATGCCGCACAGGTCCTCGGCGATGATCGGGATGTGCTCGGCCTGCAGGTACTGGCGCACGAACTCGGCGTTGCGCGTGCCGACCGGGTTGGAGGTGAAGCCCTTGAGCACGTTGGCGCCGCCGAACACCTTGGCCTCCAGGCGCTTGCGGTGGGCGCCGCGCTTGAGCAGGTCGTTGATCAGCAGTTCCATGGCGTGGCTGCCGTAGCGCGCCGGCGCGCCGTCACCGACCTGGCCTTCCGGCAGCAGGAAGTGGTTCATGCCGCCGATCTTCAGCACCGGGTCGCGCACGCAGGCGGCCACGCACGAGCCCAGCGTGGTGGTCAGCGCGGTGTCATCGTCCACCACCAGGTACTGGGTGGGCAGCAGCTTGGCGGCGATGGTCTGGAACCGGGTGTCGCGGTAGCGCATCACCTCGTCGATCTTCAGCGCGACGGTCATGCGCGGGTCCCGCGGGCGGCGCGGTAGAGGGTCCGGCCGCAGGGCTGGATCAGGTCGGCGGCGTGCAGGTAGTTCTCCGAATGGCCGGTATACAGCAGGCCGTCCTCGCCCAGGTGCGGCACCAGGCGGGTGAGGATGCCGCGCTGGGTGGGCTTGTCGAAATAGATCATCACGTTGCGGCAGAACACCGCCGCGAACGGACCGCCGACGTCGTAGCGCGGCGCCAGCAGGTTGAGCGGACGGAACTCGATCAGCTGGCGCAGCGCCGGCAGCACCCGGCACTTGCCCTCGTTGGGCCCGCTGCCGCGCTGGAAGTACTTGCGGCGCAGCGCCGGGTCCAGCGCCGAGACGCGATCGACCGGATAGACGCCGCGCGCACCGGTCTCCAGCACCTGGGTGTCGACGTCGGTGGCCAGGATGCGCACCGGCGGCTGCAGGGTACCGAAGGCCTCGCAGGCGGTGATCGCCATCGAGTAGGGCTCCTCGCCGGTGGAGGCCGCGCATGACCACAGGCGCAGGGTCGGTTCGTCGCGCCGCTGCTGCAGTTCCTGGCGCAGGCGGTCGAAGTGGTGCGGCTCGCGGAAGAACGAGGTGAGGTTGGTGGTCAGTGCGTTGGTGAAGGCCTGCCACTCGGCCTCATCGCCGCCCTCTTCCAGCAGTTCGAGGTAGTCGCGGAACGAGCGCAGGCCGAGCGCGCGCAGGCGGCGCGACAGGCGACCGTAGACCATGTCGCGCTTGGCCGGGGCCAGGGCGATGCCGGCACGCTGGTGGATGAGTTCGCAGACGCGGCGGAAATCGCGGTCGGCGAATTCGAAGTCGCGGGAATCGACGGGACTGGGGGACAGCGTGGGCATGCGGACACCTCGGGCTCAGAGGAGTTATCGGCTGCGGCCGGAGGGACTGAAGGCGGGCGCGCGTGGCGCCGACGGGCGGGAAATCCGATTGACCGGGCGGCAGGCAACAAAAAGCCCCGGCCGGGGCCGGGGCTTGGGTTGCAGCAGGCGGGCTGGCTCAGAACTCCTGCCAGTCCCCTTCGGCGGCCAGCGCCTCGGCTTCCTGCCGCTGCGCGCGGGCCGGGCGCTGGGCGACCGGCGCGGCGGGCTGCGCCACGCGGGCAGGGCGACGCTCGGTGCTGCGCGCGGGCGGTGCGACGGGGGTTTCCTCCAGGCGGAAGATCGACACCGCTTCGGCCAGGTGGCCGGCCTGCTCCTCCATCGCGCGCGCGGCGGCGGTGGCTTCCTCGACCAGCGCGGCGTTCTGCTGGGTGGTCTCGTCCATCTGGGTGACGGTCTGGTTGACCTGCTCGATGCCGGCGGACTGCTCCTGCGAGGCGGCGGAGATCTCGGCCATGATGTCGGTGACGCGCTGCACGCTCGCCACGATCTCGCCCATGGTCGCACCGGCCTTTCGCACCAGCGCCGAACCGTCGGCGACGCGGCCGACCGAGTCGTCGATCAGCCCCTTGATCTCCTTGGCGGCATTGGCCGAGCGCTGGGCCAGGGTACGCACTTCCGAGGCGACCACGGCGAAGCCGCGGCCCTGCTCGCCGGCACGCGCGGCCTCGACCGCGGCATTGAGCGCCAGGATATTGGTCTGGAAGGCGATCCCATCGATGACCGAGATGATCTCGGCGATCTTCTTCGAGGACTTCTCGATGTCGCCCATGGTGGTGACGACCTGGCCGACCACCTCGCCACCTTGCGAAGCCACCGAGGCGGCGCCGATCGCCAGCTGGTTGGCCTGGCGGGCGTGCTCGGCGTTCTGACGCACGGTGGAGGTCAGTTCTTCCATCGATGCGGCGGTTTCTTCCAGGTTGGCCGCCTGCTGTTCGGTACGGCGCGACAGGTCGCTGTTGCCGGAAGCGATTTCCCCGGCGGCGGCATTGATCGCCACCGAAGACTGCTTGATGCGGCCGACGATCTCGGTCAGCTGCTCGGCGGTGGCATTGGCGTCGTCGCGCATGCGGGCGAATACGCCCTGGAAGTCGCCGTCCATGCGTGCGGTCAGGTCGCCCTGCGAGAGCGCGGCCAGCAGGCCGGACACCTGCGCGGTAGCCGCGCCATTGGCGTCGAGCAGGCTGTTGAGCTGCTGCGCCAGCTGCAGGAAGAAGCCTTCCTTGTCTTCCAGCGACACCCGGCCTTCCAGGTCACCGGCGGCGGCCGACTGCACGATGCGCGCCACCTCGTCCTCGACCTGGGCCTCGACGCTGCGGTCGCGCCATTCGCAGACGGTGCCGACCGAGCGGCCTTCGGCGTCGCGGATCACCGACACGATCTGGGCGATATGCGCGCTGCCGTAGCGCATTTCGCGCCGCGCCGAGCCGTGCTTCTCCAGCTGGGCAATGAACTTGGGATCGACCTGGCCACCATGCTCGAGCACGGTGACGCTCTGGCCGACCAGGCTCGCTTCGACCTCGAAGCCCGGCAGGGCCTCGCGGAAGCCGTCGGCATGCTCGGCCACCACCTTGCCCAGCGCCGGGTTGACGTAGACGATGCTCAGCGACGGGTCGGTGATGATCACGCCGGTGGAGGATGCGTCCAGCGCGGTGCGGATACGCAGGTTCTCGGCGGCCACGGCCTGGTCGCGCTCGATGCGTTCCTTGAGGTCGCGCTGCATGCGCAGCAGCGAACGCATCAGGTCACCGACCTCGTCGTGGCGCTGGGTATCGATGTGGCCGTCGAGCTTGCCACTGGCGACGTCGTTGGCCACGGCCACGGCGCCGCGCATGTTCGCTACCAGGCTGCGGGCGAACAGCCACGCCAGCACCAGGCCACCGGCGATGCCGGCCAGCACCATCACCACGGTCAGCGAGACCGAGGTGGCGTGGACGGTCTCGGCCTTTTCCTTGGCTTCCTGGGCCAGGCGGTTGTCCTCGTCGATCAACTTGGCCAGCGAAGCCTGCGCGGCGCGGTGCAGGTTGCGGGTCTCGCCGACGAAGGTATCGACGGCGTCGTCGGGCAGGTTCAGTTCCAGCATCTCCTCGACGCTGGCGTAAGAGGCGCTGGCCTTTTTCCAGTCGCTGACGAACTGGTCGTAGTTCTTCTTCTGCTCGGCGGTGTGGACCAGGCGCGGGTAGTCGGCGATCACCGCGTCGATCTGCTTCTTGAGCGCGATGGAATGCTCGCGCGCGTCCTTCTTCACCGTGTCGCTGGCACGCACCATGCTCTGGTAGGCGGCGTTGCGGTACTCGCCGATCAGCCCGCGCAGTTCACCGGCTTCGCGCACGCTGGTCATGGCGTCGCCGGCCAGCTCGCGGGTGACGTTGTTCAGGGCGGCGAGGCCGGCGTAGGCGATGATGCCCTGGATCAGCATGATGACCATGACGATGCCGAAGGTCAGCATCAGCTTGGGCTTGAGTTTCAGGGTGTTGATCCACTGCATGTACGCGTTTCCTTCTTCCAGTGACGATGCGCGGTGAAACGGCTGGCGGCCGCCCTCGCGCCGTCGCGAGGGCGGGGACGGACGCTTACTTGATGGTGGCCAGCTTCAGCGACGACGGAGAGCTGACTTCGATCTCCGCGCGCGAGGCGTCGCGCTGGATCTTGCCGATCACGCACACGTCCTTGCCTTCCAGCGTTTCCGGAGCGAAGGAGAACTTGCTGCGGTTGGCGCCGTCGATGCGGGCCGAGAAGGTGTGGCGCGGGAACATGCCACCCATGTACAGGAAGGTCGGCTCGCCTTCGGAGGACTGCGCGTACTTGGCCTTCTCGACCTTGCCGCAGACCATGCCGTCCTTGCCGACGAAGCGGGTGGCCATTTCCGGCGGGATCATTTCCGCCGACTGCGCCAGGGCGTCGGCCGACAGGGTGGCCAGGGCGATGGCCGGAATCAGGGTGAACAGCGACTTCATGGGGATCTCCAGATGGGAACGGTGGCCGGCCGGGAACGGGAATGCGCGGGCCTTGGGGGTGCTATCGGCTGGCGGTCGCGCAACTTGAATCCGCAAAGCGTGACGGCGGCCGCGATTCCGGCAGCGGCCGGCGCGGGCATCAGGCGGCTTCGTCGATCGACGGTTCCTGCGGGGACAGGTCGGCGCTGTCGAGCAGGGTTTCGATGTCGAGCAGGATCAGCATCCTGTCGTCCTGGGTGCCGATGCCGGAGATGAAGCGGGTATCGACCGCGGCGCCGAATTCCGGCGTCGGGCGGATCTGCTCCTCGCTCAGCGGGATCACGTCCGAGACGCTGTCCACGACGATGCCGACCACGCGATCCTCGACGTTGAGCACGATCATCACGGTGAAGGCGTCGTAGCGGGCTTCCTTCAGGCGCAGCTTCAGGCGCAGGTCGATCACAGGCACGATGGTGCCGCGCAGGTTGATCACGCCCTTGATGTAGTCCGGCGCGTCCGGCACCCGGGTCACCGCGTCGTAGCCGCGGATTTCCTGCACCTTGAGGATATCGACCCCGTACTGCTCTTCGCCGAGGGCAAAGCTGAGGAATTCACCGCCGTGGCCGGCGGCAGGCTTTTTGTCGTTCATCGGGGACTCCGGGCGGGACACAGCGGGATGGCGGGGTTGCCACGCCAAGATCGGCCGGGGTGGGGGAAACTTTAGGGGGCGCTGGGCAGTGGTGGTCCGTGTGAAAGCGGGGCGCCCGCGTTCGCGGGCTGTATTGGGGTTTATTGAGGGCGCGCCTCGGGGGTGCGGAGGCTTGGCTCTGACTTGCGTTTGGGAGCGCCGCCCCGACGGGCAGGTACGCGTCGGTTTCGGCAGACGTCCATGTCGTGACGAAACCGAACGCGGCACGTCCGTGTGCCGCTCGCGTACCTGCCCGCCGGGGCGTCCCCCGGCGCTTTGCTTTCCCCATTCTTTGGGGGGCGCGCCGGGAGGGGGGGGGGAGAAGAGCGGCTCCCCGGCCGCGCGGGAACTCCATTTTGTGGGAGGGGCTTCAGCCCCGACGCTTTTGGGGGCGCAGGCGATGCAAGAGCGCCCAGACCCACGGTCGCGGCTGAAGCCGCTCCCACAGTGCAATCGCGACCATCGTGCTGCCTGGAGAAAAGCCCCCCTTTGTTAAGGGAGGCGCAGCCCGCGTAGCGGGATGGGGCACGAGTCAAAAGACCCCGCTTTTTCGTGCATTGCGCTGCCGGTCGATGCGGAAGATGTAGCGCTGGATCGCTTCGTCCGCGCCGCGCGGCATGTCCTCGAAACGGACGCCGACCCGACAGGTCTCCACCCCGTTGGGCAGGGTCTGGCGGCTCTGGCTGCAGACCGTCAGGGCGACCGGGATCGGTGGCTGGTCGGGCAGGCGCAGCTCGCAGCGGCGGTAAACGCGACCGGACTCGAGCATCGGCGAGCCGGCGGGGAGGGCGACCGCCAGGCCGCCGCCGCTGATGTCGATCACGCGCATGACCAGGGCGTCGGCGCCGGCGGTACCGTCCTCGTCGGGGTCCAGGCCGATCGCGCAGGTCGGCGAGTCGGTGATCGGCGTCTCCAGCCGGTAGTGCTCGCGCCGCTGCAGGTGATGGATGCCCTGCGGGATCGCCGCGCGGAAGGCGACGTGGCCCTCGTGTTCGGTGCGTTCAACGGTGTCCAGGCGGAAACGGATCCGGACCCGCTCCAGCTGCGCGAAGCACAGCAGGTGGCTGGCCGCGGCGGCGGCGCGATTGGCGGCTTCGTTCGGGCTGCCGTCGAGCAGCAGCATGTCCTCGTCCTCGTCGACCTCCAGCACCGCGGTGGGAAACGACTGGTCGCGGCCGCCGACATGCGCGCTGACCAGCGAGCGCTGCTCGATGAGCGCGCGCAGCAGGCCCCGCACCTGGCGCGGGTTGCGGACGAGGTAGCGGTCGTCGGCCTCCTGCTCGGGGTGGATGGGCTGCGGGTCGCGGATATCGCCTGGAAGCATGGGGCCCTTCGTGTTGCGGGATCGCGGAACGTCACCCGGGTGACGCCGCCCTGGCCTTCATATCGGCCGCGGGGGCCGGAATTGTAGGGTAGGCGGCGGTTCGCGTGTGACCGCCTGCTCGTTCCGCGCGGCGTGCGCCGTGATCAGCCAGGCAGGACGGCCTGCCGCCCCAGCCGTTCGACGATCCGGCGGGTAGGGGCGTCGAGGGCCTGGACCTGGAACCGCGACACCGCCTCGCGCAGCTCGCCGGCCTGTTCCTCCAGGGCGCGCGCCGAGGCCGTGGCCTCCTCGACCAGCGCGGCATTCTGCTGTGTGGTTTCGTCCATCTGCACGACGGTCTGGTTGACCTGCTCGATGCCGGCGGACTGCTCCTGCGAGGCCGCGGAGATCTCGGCCATGATGTCGGTGACGCGCTGCACCGAGGCGACGATCTCGCCCATGGTGGCGCCGGCCTTGTGCACCAGCGCAGAACCGTCGGCGACGCGGCCGACCGAGTCGTCGATCAGGCCCTTGATCTCCCTGGCCGCGTTGGCCGAACGCTGCGCCAGCGTGCGCACCTCAGAGGCGACCACGGCGAAGCCGCGGCCCTGCTCGCCGGCACGCGCGGCTTCCACCGCGGCGTTCAAGGCGAGGATATTGGTCTGGAAGGCGATCCCATCGATGACCGAGATGATCTCGGCGATCCGCCGGGAGGACTTCTCGATGTCGTCCATGGTGGTGACGACCTGGCCGACCACCGCGCCGCCCTGAGAGGCCACCGAGGCCGCGCCGATCGCCAGCTGGTTGGCCTGGCGGGCGTGCTCGGCGTTCTGGCGCACGGTGGAGGTCAGTTCTTCCATGGACGCGGCGGTTTCTTCCAGGTTGGCGGCCTGCTGCTCGGTACGGCGCGACAGGTCGCCGTTGCCCTGGGCGATCTCGCCGGCAGCCAGGTTGATGCTGTCGCTGGCGGCCTGGATGCGGCCGACGATCCCGGTCAGCGCCTCGATCGTGGTGTCGGCATCGTCGCGCATCCGTGCGAACACGCCCTGGAACTCGCCCTCCATGCGATGGGTCAGGTCGCCGTCGGCGATGGCGCGCAGCAGCCGCGAGAGCTTGCCGAGATTGCGGTCGTTGACCGCCATCATCGAGTCCAGGTCGCCGACCATCTGGGCGAAGTCGTGCTGGAAGCGCGCCGCGTCTCCGCGCACGGAGAAGTCGCCGGCCGCCGCCGCCTGGGCCAGCCGCTTGATCTCGGTGTTGATCGCCAGCAGGCTGGCGCGCACGCCGTTGATGGCCGCGGTGATCACCGCCTTTTCGCCGGGCAGGTCCTCCATTTCCTGCGACAGGTCGCCGATGGCGTAGCGCTTGGTCAGCTCGACCACGCGCATCTTCACCGCGATGTGGCTGGCGACCAGCGTGTTGGTGCCCTCGACCATGCTGGCGAACTCGCCGGCGAACTCGTCGGCCGGGATGCGGTAGCTGATCGCGCCGGCCTCGTGCTGGCGGCCCATTTCGTGCTGGGCTTCGATCACCCGCCGCAACTGTCCCTGCATCTCGTCCATGGCCTGCAGCATCTGCCCGACCTCATCGCGGCCGCGCCGGCCGACATGCACATGGAGATTGCCGCTGGACACCCCCTTGATGACCGCCAGGGCCCGCCCGACCGGCACCAGTACCGAATTGCCGATCAGCCAGCCGACGCCGAGGTTGAGCAGGACCAGCACGCCGCCGGCCACGGTCATGAAGCCGGTGAAGACCAGCGCCTGCGAGCGGGTGTCGTCGAGGTAGACGCCGGTGCCGATCACCCAGCCCCAGGGCTTGTACAGCGTGTTGTAGGAAGTCTTGGCGACCGGGTCCGGCTTGCCGGGCTTGGCCCACTGGTAATCGACGAAGCCGCCGCCTGCCTGGGCGGCGCGGACGAAGGCCGGGAAGATCCGCTGGCCGTCCGGGCTGAGCACCTCGCTCACCGACTTGCCGACCAGGTCCGGGCGGCTGGGGTGCATCAGCAGCACCGGCTTCTCGTCGGTGACGTAGAAGTAGTCCACGCCCTTGTTTGCCTGCAGGGTGGAGAGCGTGGCCAGGGCAAGCCGCTGCGCCTGCGCCAGCGGCAGCTCGCCACGCCGGGCGCGCTCGGCGTAGGACTCGACCACGCCCATCGCCATGCGGGTCTGCGCCTTCAGGGCGTCCTTGCGGGTCTGGGTCAGGTCCAGGTACTGCATGCGCGCGGCGATCACCGCCAGGGCGACGATGCCGACGGCGACGAGGAAGGTCTGGGTGAGGAACTTGCGCTTCAGCGGCATGTCCGCCATCGCGTTGGCGAAGTAGCGTTGCAGGTTCATCGGCTTCGGGCTCGGCAGGGCGTGGTCCCTTCGATAGCGGCGCCAGCCGGGCGGGGTTGAGTCGCCTATGCCGAAAATTCATGACAACGCGATGTCGGTTTCGCTGCGGGAATGGCGGGGCTGAACGACGGCGCCCGCACGAGGCGGGCGCCGGGAAAGCGGGCAGCGAGCGCTATGGGAGCCGCCGCCGACGGTCGCGTGCGTCCAGGCTCAGGCGGCCGGCGCCATGCGCCACCAGCAGCAGGAAGCCGCCGGCGATGGCGAGGTTCTTGAGGAACATCACCTGCTGGTTGGCGTCGGCGAAATCGTGGTGGAAGATCGCCGCGGCCAGCAGGGTGAAACCGGCCATCAGCAGCGCGAACAGGCGCGTCTTCCAGCCGGCGATGATCGCGACCGCGCCGGCCAGCTCCAGCACGATGACCAGCGGCAGTGCCAGCGCCGGTACGCCCATCGCCTGCATGTAACCCACGGTGGCGCCGTAGGCGGTGATCTTGCCGAAGCCTGAAACCAGGTAGAGCACGCCCAGCAGGACGCGGCCGGCGAGTTCGGCGAGGCTGCCGAACAGACCGGCGGGACGGGTGGAGACGATCGTGCGCGACATCGGGACCTCCTCGACGGCGCCGGCCGGACTGCCGGCGCGGCCAGCATAGGGCAAGCCGCCCGCGAGGAGGCAATCCGGCGGGCCCGATCGGACCCGCCGGGGGGCGGCAGACGCCGGCCGAGCCGGCGCCGGACTCAGAACTCGGCCCAGTCCGCGTCGTTGGCCACCGCGACGGCCGACTTGGCAGCGGCACGGCGGACCGCCGGCACAGGCCGCGCGGCGGGCGCGGGACGCGGCGTCCTGGCGGCGGTCGACAGGTTCACCACCTCGGCGCCGGCGCCGCTGCGGACGGTCCGGAAGATCGATACCGCCTCGGTCAGCTGCCCGGCCTGCTCCTCCATCGCGCGGGCGGCGGCGGTGGCTTCCTCGACCAGCGCGGCGTTCTGCTGGGTGGTTTCGTCCATCTGCACGACGGTCTGGTTGACCTGCTCGATGCCGGCGGACTGCTCCTGCGAGGCCGCGGAGATCTCGGCCATGATGTCGGTGACGCGCTGCACCGAGGCGACGATCTCGCCCA
>Ga0102587_1002053_pt1 | contig 12631 bp, 14 predicted proteins | sample AraplaF_Col_mTSA_FD_76853 | JGI IMG/M metagenome (GOLD analysis project Ga0102587, IMG submission 76853) | Arabidopsis root microbial communities from the University of North Carolina, USA - plate scrape MF_Col_mTSA (SPADES assembly) (version 2) | ecosystem: Host-associated > Plants > Roots >... | reverse complement strand
CTTGAATCGGGAATCTTAGGCGAGGCAAGCCATGCTTAGACTTGTACGCCAGTTTTGGATCACATGTGCTTTACCCGCAGTCCTGCTCACTACACTTCACAATACCGCCGGCGCCGCACCCTCGTTGTCGGCTGGATCGCCGCGCTGTTGGCGATCGCGCTGTTCGCCAACCTCGGCCTGTGGCAGTCGCGCCGCGCGGTGGAGAAGCAGGCGATGCTCGATGCCGCCGCTGCCGTGATGGCCGATCGCAAACCCCAGCCGCTGTCGCTGGCAAGCGACGCATCCCGCGCACGCGAGTACGACTGGGCCGTGGGCACCGGCACTTTCGACGCGCGCGCGGCATTGCTGCTCGACAACCAGCAGCGCAACGGCCGCGCCGGCGTGCGGGTGTATCGCATCTTCGTGCCGATGCAGGGCAGTCCGATGCTGGTCGATCTGGGGTGGATGCCGCTGCCGGGCGATCGCAAACTGCCACAGGTGCCGGGCATCGACGGTGCGATCGAACTGCGTGGCCTGCTCGTACCGCCACCGTCGACCGGCCTCGCGCTCGGTCCGGCCATGGCGAAGCAGGACGACGCGTTGCTGATGACGCGCATCGACCTGGCTGCGATCGCGAGCCAGACCGGGCTTTCGGTGCCGCTCGCACCGCGCGTGCTGCGTTTGGATCCGGCGCAGCCCATCGGTTACGAGCGCGATCTGGAGCTGCTGCCCAACACGCTTCCGCCGGACCAGCATCGCGGCTATGCGCTGCAGTGGTTCGCGCTCGCCGCCGCGGTGCTTGCCACCGCGTTGCTCCTCACTTTCCGCAAGCGCCGTCGGCCATAAGGAGTTCGCATGAACGACGACACGACGAACCAGAACGTCCCCAATCGAAGCCGCAACCGCATGCTGTTGGTGCTGCTGTTCGCCATGTTCTTCGGCAGCATGCTCATCGCAGGCGTGCTGCGCTTTTCTGGCTGGCGTCCGGCCGGCACGAAGAACGTCGGTGAACTGCTCGATCCGCCGGGCGACGTGCGCACACTATCGCCGCGCCTGCTCGCCGGCGGCGAATACGTCTGGAAGGGCGGCGAGCGCACGTGGCGCGTCGTGGTCGCACCGCCGGCCGACTGTGGTGCCGAATGCACGACGCTCGCGCGCGAGATCGAGACCGTCTGGCAGCTGTTCGGAAAGGACGCCGACGACGTGCACGTGCTGTGGCTGTGCCCGACCGATGCCTGCGCCTGGCCGGCGGGCGTGCCCCAGCCGGCCACGCTGAAGCTGCTGGCACCCAATGCGCCGCTGCGCGCCGGCTTGCCGCGCGTGGACGAGGTGGCGGTGAAAGGCAACGCCAGCGCCCGTGGCGTGCCCGCCTACGTGATCGATCCCTACGGATTCGTCATTCTGCGCTACGCTCCCGGCTTCGATCCGTCCGGCCTGCGCACGGACGTTGCCCGGCTGGTCAAGTTGAAATGACCGGCGAGCAACGAAGGAACAACGACAGGTTCTGATGAGCAGCATGACCATGCCCACCGAAGCCCGGGCCGGCTCGCGCCCCGCGGTTTACCGACATTTCCATCGACTCGCCTGGCTCGCCGTCGCGCTCGCGTTCGGCGTGATCGTGTTCGGCGCGTTCGTGCGCCTGTCCAACGCCGGCCTGAGCTGCCCCGACTGGCCGACCTGCTACGGCCGCGCCGCATGGCCGACCGCCGCGCAGCAGGTCGTCGACCACGCCGCTACCGCGATCCGTCCGGTCGAAGTGCACAAGGCCTGGCGCGAACAGTTCCACCGCATGATCGCCGGCACGCTCGGCGTGCTCGTGCTCGGCCTCGCGCTGCTGGCCGCGCGCCGTCGCAGGTATGGCGTGGTGCAGGTCATCGCCGCCGCCGTGCTGGTGGGCATCGCCATTCCGATGTACATGCATGGCGAACACGTCGCCGCATCGGTGCTGGCCATCGCGGGTGAAGCGATCCTGCTGTTCGCCGCGTTGCGCTGGAGCAACGTGGACCTGTCGCGCGTGGCGGCGATCACCTTGGCGGTGATCATCTTCCAGGCGTTGCTGGGCATGTGGACGGTGACGTGGCTGCTCAAGCCCATCGTCGTGATGGGCCACCTGCTCGGTGGCCTGCTGACGTTCTCGCTGATCCTGTGGATGGCGTGGCGCGCGACGCACAGCCCGATGCGGCTGGCCGAAGCGACGGCCTTGCGGCGCATGGTGATGGTGGGCATCGCGGTGCTGGCCGCGCAGATCGCCCATTGCAGGAAGTCCGACATCTGCGGCGCGCGCAACAACAGCCCGTTGCCGCGCGGTGCGAGGGCGGCGGGTCCACTGGACGGCAGGCGAAAGAGGGCCATGGTGATGCTTTCCGGGGCGGTCCCGCCGTTGCGCGGCTCCTAGTGCAGCCGGGCCTTGGCGCGCGCCCGGGTCAATCCTTCCGCAAAAGACACCGCCGTGTCCAGACCCCTGCCGCTGCCTAACGCGACAACGGCAGGCCGGCTCCGCGACAGCAGCGCACGGGCCGCGTCCCGGGTCGATTCGACGCTGACGGCGTCGATCCGACCGACCAGCTCCTCGACCGTCTGCGGCCGGCCATAGGCCAGCACATGCCGGGCGAGTTGCTCGGCCCGGGACGAGCAGCTCTCCAGCGCCATCAGGAGGCCTGCCTTCATCTGCGCCTTGGCCCGCGCGATCTCGGCCTCGGTCAGCGTCTCCACCGAATCATTCATGATGTCGACCACGACCTCCATCATTTCAGGCGCGTCAGCCGGATCGGTGCCGGTGTAGAGGCCGAAGAAGCCGGTGTCGGTATAGGGCGCGTGGAACGAATAGATGGAGTAGCAGAGGCCGCGCTTCTCGCGCACCTCCTGGAACAGGCGCGACGACATTCCGCCGCCGAGGATGTTGGTGAAGACCTGGAGCGAAAACAGCGAGGCATCGTTCTGCGGCACGCCTTCCAGCGCCAGCGTTAGATGCGCCTGCTCCAGCTCGCGATGCACCACCTTGGTGCCGCCCTTGCCGAACTGGGCGGTTTGCGGCTTCGGGCCCGGCGTCCCTTCGAAGCTCGCAAAGCGCTTCTCGGCCTCGGCGACCACTTGGCTGTGATCGACCGCGCCAGCCGCCGCCACCACCATGTCGGGCCCGCGATAATGCGTCGAGAGATAGCCGCGCAGCATGTCGCGATTGAAGCTGCGCAGCGTCTTGGCCGTGCCCAGCAGCGAGCGGCCCATCGGCTGGTCGGGATAGCAGAGCTCGTTGAGATGCTCGAACACGACGTCGTCGGGCGTATCCTGCGCGGCACCGATTTCCTGCACGATGACGTTCTTCTCGCGCTCCAGCTCGTCGGGCTCGAAGGCGGGATTGGCGAGGATGTCGGCGAGCACGTCGAGCGCCAGCGGCACGTCGGCCTTCAGCACCCGTGCGTAATAGGACGTGGTCTCGGTCGAGGTGCCGGCATTGAGGTCGCCGCCGACCGCCTCGATCTCCTCGACGATCTCGCGCGAGGAGCGCTTGGTGGTGCCCTTGAACGCCATGTGCTCGAGCAGATGCGAAATGCCATGCTCGTTCGGCTTCTCGTCGCGTCCGCCGACGCCGGCCCAGACGCCGAGCGCCGCAGTCTCCAGGTGAGGCATCTTGTCGGTGACGACGGTCAGGCCGGAGGCAAGCTTGGAAATCTCGACGCTCATCCGGCAACTCCCTGCTTTGCGGCGCGGCTGACCGACAACACGAACCGCTCGACCTCGGCCAGATCGTTCTTCATCACCTTCATGTGTTCGGATTTGGTCATCAATCCGTCGAGCCAGGCCGGCAGTTGCGGCCGCTGGCCGCAGGCCGCCTCCACAGCGTCGGGGAATTTGGCCGGATGGGCGGTCGAGAGCACGATGCTCGGCACCCGCGTGTCGGTGGTGTCGCGGTCGGCGACGGCGAGCGCCACCGCCGTATGGGGATCGACCAGCTCGCCTGCCTCGCGCCAGCCGGCGCGGATCGCAGCCGCGGTCTCGGTCTCGTCGGCGCGCCCGGCGTCGAACTCCTCGCGGATCGCTGCCAGCGTCGCATCGGGCAGCACGAAACGTCCCGACTGCTTCAGCGAATCCATCAGGCGGCGCACGGCAGCGGCATCGCGCTTGCCGGCTTCGAACATCAGCCGCTCGAAATTCGAGGAGATCTGGATGTCCATCGAGGGCGATGCCGTGGCGTGGACCTCGCGCACCTCATAGATTCCCGTCTTCAGCGTGCGCGCCAGGATGTCGTTGACGTTGGCAGCGATGCGCAAGGTGCGCACCGGCAGGCCCATGCGCTTGGCGACGTAGCCGGCGAAGATGTCGCCGAAATTGCCGGTCGGCACGACGAAATCCACCGCGCGCGCCGGCGCGCCGACGGCAACGGCGGAGGTGAAATAATAGACCACCTGGGCGACGATCCGCGCCCAGTTGATCGAATTGACGCCGGAGAGCGAGGTCGCATCGCGGAAGCGATGGTTGTTGAACATGCCCTTCACGAGCGCCTGGCAGTCGTCGAAATTGCCCTCGACGGCGATGGCATGGACATTGGCTGCGCCCGTCGTCGTCATCATCCGCCGCTGCACCTCGGAGATGCGGCCGTGCGGAAACAGCACGATGAGATCCACGTTCTCCAGGCCGGCAAAGGCCTCGACCGCGGCGCCGCCGGTATCGCCTGACGTCGCGACCACGATGGTGGTGCGCTGGCCGCGCTTGGCGAGCACATGGTCCATCAGCCGCGAGATCAGCTGCATCGCCACGTCCTTGAAGGCGAGCGTCGGACCGTGGAACAGCTCCAGCACGAACTGGTGCGGTGACATCTGGCGCAGCGGCACCACAGCGGGATGGCGGAAGGTCGCGTAGGCTTCGTTCGCCATGCGGCCGAGCTCTGCGTCGCTGATCTCGCCGCCCACGAAGGGACGAATCACCTCGACCGCGACCTCCCAATAGGGACGGCCGAAGAAGCCGGCGATGGCATCCGCGGAAAGCTGCGGCCAGACCGTCGGCACATACAGGCCGCCATCGCGGGCGAGCCCGGTCAGCATCACGTCGCAGAAGCCGAGTTCGGGGGCCTCGCCCCGGGTCGATATATAACGAGTCAAACTGCCCTCCAAAGGCCGGCCGGCCTGAGCGCGATCCATAAGCCTTTGATTTTACGAAACTACTTGTTAACAGCCAGAGGCTTTGGGCCACCATAAAGTGTTTTGCGGCATCGGGAAACCGCTTCCGACCTCCGCCCGGCCCAGCGAAAAGGGGCTGCGGCGATGCCGCAGCCCCTCTCTTGGAAGGTCTGTCGTTGATGTGTGCAGACCGGTTTGGCTCTCGGGGTCGCCTCCCCTCAAAACTGTTCGCGCAAGCTTTCGTCGCCTGTCACGAAACCGTCAAGGGCGAAAACGATGAGCGCGAGAAAATGTTCCTATTTTTCCCGATCCCAGATCCGGCTCTCGCAAACATAGTCGAGCACCGGCACGTCGCGCTTTGCCAAATCTTCCCGAATCCTCGAGACATGGCAGGAACGAATTCCGCCTCCGTCCATTGGGGTCGGCGGATGAGTGTCGGCGGTGTCCATGCATTGCCCGGCTGCGCGCCGACACCGATCCGTCCCGCCGAACCGGCTGCATCCTGGAGTAGCCGGTTCGGTACGCCCGGGCCGACAGTGCCCGGGCCGACGACAGTGCCCGGCCCGATAGTGCCCCGGGCCGTCAATTCATCCCGATTTCCACCGCGATCCTGATCAGGTCGGAATGGTTCTTGGCCCCCAGCTTCTGCTTGAGCAGGGACGTGGTGTTGGCGACGGTCTTGTAGGAGATGCCGAGCGCCTCGGCGACTTCGACGATCTTGTCGCCGCGTCCGAGCAGGCGGAGGATTTCGAGTTCCCGCGGCGTCATCTGCGAGGCCGGGTTGGCCTTGATCGCGGCGCCCGAGAACGTCACGGCTTCGGCGAGCTGCGGTGAGATGAAATTGTCGCCTGCGACCACCTTGCGCACTGCTTTCAGCAGGATCCTGGGATCGTCGCCCTTGGAGACATAGCCCTGCGCCCCGAGCTCGACTGCCCTCACCACGAAGGCCGGATCGTCGTTCATGCTGAACATGATGATCTTGGCGTCGGGATCGTCCTTGCGGATGCGTCGCATCAGCTCGAAGCCGGAAACATCGGGCAGGCTGATATCGATCACGGTGACGTCGGGCCGCTTGCTGACATAGGCGCGATGCCCGGATTTGGCGTCCGTCGCCTCGTCGATCCGGATCGAATGGTCCGAAGCGAACAGGGTGCGGCAACCGGACAGCACCACGGGATGGTCGTCGACGATCAGAACCCGGGTCCCCGGTTTGGCGGTATCTTGCATCGCGCACTCGCTTTTTTTTGACTCTTAGACCGACGGGAACAAATGGAAAGAGCAAATCCCGCCGGTGCGCGTTAGAATTGACCTAATGTGGCAACGACTCTCTTTCAGAACGCAACTGTTTCTTCCGCTCGGCGCGAGTTTTCTCGCAGCCCTGATCCTCGGCGGGGTGCTGCTCCAGATCTTCGCAAGCGGTCAGCTGGTCGACGAGAACGAGCCTGCGCGACGTTCGACCCGAACCATCGCCACCGCACTCAACAACACTTTGCGCGCGTCGGACAATCCGCAGAAGATACTCGACGCCTTTGTCCAATCCTTGACAACCTCCTCGGACATCCAATTCCGTTCCGCGGAAGGGGCGCCTGCACCATCGCCAAGGAGCGACACGCACAACCTGCAAGGAATACCGCAGTGGTTCATCAACCTTCTGGCGGTGCCGGACACGGACGCTGCGGCCCCGGTGCTGATTGATGGCAGACGTATCGGCGATATCGTGTTCCTGCCGGACCTCTCAGCCGACCTGTTCGAGAAATGGATCGGCTTCCTGGCACTGACCAGCCTCGTCGCCGTGCTGACGGTGCTCACTGGAATCATCGCCTATGTCTTCGCGGGATCGGCCCTGCGTCCGCTGCAACATCTCGGTGAAGGCCTGACACGGATGCGGCGCGGCGACTACGCAAAGCCGATCCCGGTCGGAGGGCCCCCGGAGATTCGGCAGAGCTGCGCGGAAGCAAATGCGCTGGCTGCAACGCTGGCGCAATTGAGCCAGGACAATCGCGATCTGATGCACCGCCTGGTGTCGCTCCAGGACGACGAGCGGCGTGATCTCGCCCGCGAACTGCATGACGAGCTCGGACCGCTTCTGTTCAGCATTCGCGCCGGCACGATCGCGCTCATCGACGCCGCGTCGCAAGCAGGAAATCTCGGCAATTCGGCGGAGGAGGTGCTGCAATCGGTCGAGGCGCTGCAGCAGACCAACCGGCGCATCCTCGACCGGTTGCGGCCGCTCTACATCGAGGAGCTGGGCCTTGCGACCAGCGTGCAGACGCTGCTGCGGAACTTTCGCAAGCAGGCACCGCATATCGCCCTGACGGATACGATCGATCCGGACCTCAACGTGATCGACGGGGCGTTGGCCCGGACCGTCTATCGGGTGATCCAGGAGGCACTGACCAATGTGCTGCGCCACGCCAAGGCCGGCAGCGCCCATGTCCAGGCGACCATCGCCGGTGAGACGCTGGTCATCGAGATCTCGGACGACGGCAGCGGCTTCCCCGCCGACAATGTCTTCGGCCGCGGCCTGACCGGCATGCATGAGCGCGTGCGCGCGCTCAGCGGATCGCTGTCACTGCTGCGCGTGGACGAGCGAACCTATGTCCGTTGCCACCTTCCGGCCAAGCCGGCACGCGAGGCGCTGGTCAATAGCTAGCAGGTGCAGCAGCCGTCATGCGCGTTCTGCCGCGCCGGCTCGCACAGCGTGCTGCGGATCTTGCCTTCCGGGCTGAAGCGAAACGAAGCGTGAATACGCAGCGAACCCGCAACGGAATATTCGAGATCGATTCCATATGGCACCGGATTGATCTCCTCGAGGCCAAAACCGGCCGACAAGAACGTGCTCAGCCGCGGCCCCCAATAGGCCTCGAGCTCGCTGCGGCCGCGATAGCGCTGCGCGCCGTTACAGGCGCACTCGACCTGGGCATCGTCCGCATAGAGGTCGAGCAACGTCGCGAGGTCGCCCTTCCGGCAGGCGTCCACCCAGTCGATGACAATTCCCATCTGATCGAAATCGCTCACGCCGCAATCCTGTCTGCCGCGGGACATCACCGGCGGCTTAGAACCACACTCGTGAATGTGCGCTGAATAATAAACCCCGGGCGATACCGGGTTCCCCTCGGGGACCTTCGACGGGGTCAGTTCTGTCGCCGGCCTCGTGCCCACACCGCGAAGGCGATCAGCACGGCGCCTGCGAGCATGAACCAGGTGATGGCGTATTGCAGGTGATCGTCCTTCAGATGCACGTCGAGCGGCCCCGGGCGGGGAATGCCGTTCTCGGGCACCGGCTGCTCGAGATCGACATAGAACGGCGCGACCGCACCCCAGCCGAGCGCGCCTGCGATGGCCAGATGATCGCGCACGAACCAGAGCCGCTTGCCGCGATTCTCCGCCGGCGTCAGCCAGCCGGACACCTCGGGAAAGCGCAAATAGCCGGTGAATGCGACCGGCTGTCCCGTGACGAGCTTCTTCACCGCGCGGTCCTCGACGCTGCGGTCCTGCATGGTGTTCTCGACGAAGCCCGCATCGATCACGACCGTCTCGCCGCCGGGAAGCCGCGCCGGCAGGAACGCCCAGGTGCCCGGGCCCGAGGCGTCCTTGCGCACGGCGGAGCCGGAGGAATAGACCATCGCATCGGGCAGCGCTGCGTAGGTCGCGGTGAAGCTGACGCGCCGGAATTCATCGCGCGCGGGAGCGAGCGCAGCCCATTGCGCCGGCGGCGGCAGCGCGATGGGCGCCTCGGCCAGGCGCTCGGTGAGCGCCGCGACCAGCTCGTGCTTGGCGGTCCGGCGCTGCAATTGCCAGACGCCGAGCGCGACGAACACGGCCGTCAGAAAGAGCGTGAACAGCGCGAAGCCGGCCACGCGGGGCTTGCGCGCAGGCTCGATCATTTCGCGCGGTCGACCAACCGGCCCGGCGCCGCCTTGTGGTGGAATTGCAGCGCGATCAGCAGCGACTTCATCGCACGCAGCGGCAGAAGCGTGGTGACCAGGATCAGCGGCAACCACAGCACCGCATGCAGCCAATATGGCGGCTGGTATTTGACCTCGACGATCAGTGCGGCGGCAACCACGATCCCGCCGGCCAGCATGATGATGAAGATCGCCGGACCATCGCCGGTATCGATGAAGGCGTAGTCGAGACCGCAGCGGTCGCAGGCGGGCGCGAGCGTCAGAAAGCCCGCATAGAGCTTGCCCTGGCCGCAGCGCGGGCATCTGCAGGCGAGCCCGCGCAGCGCGCTTTGCAGGACGGTGGTCTCGGACTCGGATTTCCCGGCGGTGTCGTTCATGATCGTCGCACTCTATCACAGTTCTCGCCGAAACTTCCGGCGGCCCAAAAGCGAAAGGGCGGCCCAGCGGCCGCCCTTTCTGATCTCATCGTCGCGGCTCAGTGCGCGCCGTGGGCCATGGTCTCGGCGCCGTGTCCCCAGACGTAGATGCAGAGGAACAGGAACAGCCAGACCACGTCGACGAAGTGCCAGTACCAGGCGGCGAACTCGAAGCCGAGATGCTGCTTCGGCGTGAAATGGCCGGCATAGGCGCGGAACAGGCAGACCAGCAGGAAGATGGTGCCGACCAGCACGTGGAAGCCGTGGAAGCCGGTCGCCATGAAGAAGGTCGCGCCATAGACGTTGCCGCCGAACGAGAACGCCGCGTGGCTGTACTCATAGGCCTGCACGCAGGTGAACAGCGCGCCGAGCACGACGGTGACAATCAGGCCGTATTTCAGACCCTGACGGTCGTTCTCGAGCAGCGCGTGGTGCGCCCAGGTCACGGTCGTGCCCGAGGTGAGCAGGATCAGCGTGTTGAGGAGCGGCAGATGCCAGGGATCGAAGGTCTCGATGCCGTGCGGCGGCCAGGTGCCCGGCACGGCGCAGGCGCCGGCCTGAGTGCCGAGGCCGCAGCCAAACACCGCGTCGCGGGTGGCGTGGACGGAGTCGGCCGGAAACAGTGCGGCGTCGAAATAGGCCCAGAACCAGGCGACGAAGAACATCACCTCGGAGGCGATGAACAGGATCATGCCGTAGCGGTGATGCAGCTGCACCACGCGGGTGTGGTCGCCCTTGTACTGGGCTTCCTTGATCACGTCGCCCCACCAGCTCGCCATGGTGTAGAGCACGCCGACGGTGCCGACGCCGAACACGATCGGCGCGGCCGAGAACATGTGATGCATCCAGGAGATAGCGCCGACCGCCATGATGAAGGCCGAGAGCGAACCGACGGCCGGCCACGGAGAGGGATCGACCAGGTGATAGTCGTGATGCTTGGTGTGCGCCGTTGCCATTTGCGGTCTCTCTCCTCAATCCCGTGCCTGTCGGGCACTTATCCCCTTGTTTCCGACCTTTCGAGCGCGCGCCCGCCGATCAGAGATTTCCCTTGCGCTTGTCGCCTTCGCCCGATGCCAACGGCTTCACCACGGGATCCTTCACCGGATAGAAGGTGTAGGACAGCGTGATCGTGTTCAGCCCGTCGTTCTCGTGATCCTCGGCGATCGACGGATCGACGTAGAAGACAACCGGCATCTCGCGCTTCTCGCCCGGAGCCATGGTCTGCTCGGTGAAGCAGAAGCAGTTGATCTTCTGGAAGTAGGAGCCGACCGTCAGCGGCGCGACGTTGTAGGCCGCCTGGGCCGCCGTGGTGCGCGCGGCCTGGTTGGTCACGGTATAGAAGACGGTCACGACCTGGCCGATATTGACCTCGATCTCGTTCTGCTCCGGCTCGAACTTCCAGGGCAGGCCGGGCGCGACATTGGAGTCGAAGCGCACCGAGATTTTTCGCGCGATCGGGCCCGTCGCCGGCGCGGCGTTCGCCACTTGCGTCGTGCCGTTGAAACCGGTGGCGCGGCAGAACCAGTTGTAGAACGGCACCGCCGCGTAGGAGGCACCGACCATCAGCGCGACCACGCCGCCGCAGATGGACGCGACCACGACATCACGCCCCAGCCCGCGGCGCTTGGCCGGTTGACCATTGGCCGGCTTGGCACTGACATCCTGCGATATGGTCGGCTCGTGATCCATGTTTCCTACATCGGCCGGACTAGCACCGCCGGTCCCTTGACCATGGTGACGGCGAAGAACAGCACCACGAGCACGCCGAGCGCGAGTGCGATCGCAATCGAGCGCTGACGACGGCTCTTCTTCTGCGCCTCGGTGAGGACGATTCCGTCTGTCTCGGGTTTGTCGGCCATCGCTGTGATCATGCGCCCCCAACCATCGGAGCCAGTGCCCGGAACACGACCTCGGCCAGCAGGGTCGCGAACAGCACGAACAAATAGAGGATCGAGAACGCGAACAGCTTGCGGGTCGCGCGCAGCGAGGCAGCTCGCTCGCGGCGCACATAGACGTTGATCGCGAGCACCAGCATGCCGGCCCCCATGATCAGCGAGACGATGCCGTAGATCGCGTCGAAATAGCCGAGCGCCCAGGGCGCGGCGGCGACCGCGATCAGCACGATGGTGTAGAGCAGGATCTGCAGGCGCGTCGCATCGGGACCGGCGACGTTTGGCAGCATCGGAATGCCGGCGCGCGCGTAGTCGTCGGAGCGGAACAGCGCCAGCGCCCAGAAATGCGGCGGGGTCCAGAAGAAGATGATGGCGAACAGCAGCAGCGGCTCGACGTCGACGGTGCCCGTGACGGCGGCCCAGGCCACCACCGGCGGCAGCGCGCCGGCGGCGCCGCCGATCACGATGTTCTGCGCGGTCCAGCGCTTCAGCCCCATCGTGTAAATCACGACGTAGAAGAAGATGGTGAAGGCGAGCAGGCTGCCTGCGATCCAGTTGACGAGGATGCCGAGCGTCATCACCGAGAAGAAGGACAGCGTCAGGCCGAACGCCATCGCCTCGGGGCGGGTGATGCGGCCGCGCGGGATCGGCCGGTTCGCCGTGCGCGACATCTTGGAATCGATGTCGCCTTCGAGCGCCATGTTGAGGGCGCCCGAGGCGCCGGCGCCGACGGCGATGCAGAGCAGCGAAGTGAACGCGAGCACCGGGTGGAAGTGTCCCGGCGCCATGGCCATCCCGACCAGCGCGGTGAAGATCACCAGCGACATCACCCGCGGCTTCAACAGCGCGATGTAGTCGCCGACCTCCGCCTCGGAGATGCGGGGATTGATGTCGATGGCGTTCTGATCGAGGACGGACACTAAATTCAACTCGCTTCGTTATAAAGCCGCGGCGCCCGTCATGGGCGCCGCGAAAGATCGATCACTGCACGCGGGGCAGCACTTCGAACTGGTGGAAGGGCGGCGGCGAGGGCAGCGTCCATTCCAGCGTGGTCGCGCCCGCGCCCCACGGATTGTCGCCCGCCGGCACCTTCTTCATGAAGGCGTCGAGCACGCAGTAGAGGAAGATCAGCACGCCGAAGCCGGAGATGTAGGAGCCGACCGACGAGACCAGGTTCCAGCCCGCGAACGCGTCGGGATAGTCGACGTAGCGACGCGGCATGCCCGACAGGCCGAGGAAGTGCTGCGGGAAGAACACCAGATTGACGCCGATGAAGGTCACCCAGAAGTGCGCCTTCGCGAGCGTCTCGTTGTACATGTAGC
>Ga0102587_1002042_pt1 | contig 12720 bp, 8 predicted proteins | sample AraplaF_Col_mTSA_FD_76853 | JGI IMG/M metagenome (GOLD analysis project Ga0102587, IMG submission 76853) | Arabidopsis root microbial communities from the University of North Carolina, USA - plate scrape MF_Col_mTSA (SPADES assembly) (version 2) | ecosystem: Host-associated > Plants > Roots >... | reverse complement strand
GTCAGACCCCTGTCCAGCGGCCGCTGCGTATTGGTGTCTGCCCCTGCGGGTCAGACATCGCGTTGCCGGTTTTCTAGGCGGCCCACAGCCGCCTCTCCCGCAGCAAAACCTCCAGCTCCCCCGCCGGCATCGGCCGCGCAAAATAGAACCCCTGCATCACATCGCACCCCGCATCCGCCAGGAACGCCACCTGCTCCTCAGTCTCAACCCCCTCCGCCACAACGCTCAAATTCAACGAATGCGCCATCGCGATAATCGCCTTGGCAATCGCCGCCCCATCCCCCGGCACATCGTTGACAAAGCTGCGGTCGATCTTCAGCTGGTCAATCGGGAAGCGCTTCAGATAAGCCATCGACGAATACCCCGTCCCGAAATCATCGATCGACAAATGAATCCCCGCCGCCTGGATCTTGTGCAGCAGCGCGATATTGGCGTTGACGTTCTCCATCAGCACACCCTCGGTAATCTCCAGCTCCAGCAAGCGCGGCGGCAGACCCGTCTCCATCAATAGCGCCTGCACCTCATACATCAGCTGCGCATCCTTGGTTTGGCAGGCCGAGACGTTGACCGCCACGTGATCGATATCGTCCATCAAGCCCGCCTTGCGCCAGGCCGCCGCCTGCCGGATCGCCGTCTGCAGCACCCAGCGCCCCAGCGGCACGATCACGCCGCTTTCCTCCGCCACCGGAATGAATTCGACCGGGCTCACAGCGCCGCCCAAGGCCTCGCAATGCCAGCGTATCAGCACCTCCATGCCGCGCATGCGGCCCGTGCGCACGTCGATCTGCGGCTGGTAGTGCAGCGACAGCTCATTATTCTGCAAAGCCTTGCGCAAGTTGGCCTCCAGCGCCAGTCGCTTGCTGGCCTTGTGCGCCATCTCCTCATGGAACACTTCATAGGCGTTCTTGCCCTTGTTCTTGGCGTGGTACATCGCGATGTCCGCGCAGCGGACCACTGCCGCCGCATCCTCCGCATCCTTCGGATAGACGCTGACGCCGATACTGGCGCTGACGAACAGCTGGTGCGAGTCCACCATGAAGGCATCGGCCAGTGCGCGCAGGATCTTGCGCGCCACCTGGTCCGGCTCCACATCGTCATCCGCCGGCTCGACGATCACCACGAATTCGTCGCCACCGATGCGGCAGATGACATCGTCCTTGCGCAAGGTTGCGGTCAATCGCTCGGCCACCTGGCGCAGCAGCTTGTCGCCCGTATCGTGGCCCAGCGTGTCGTTGACCACCTTGAAGTTATCCAGGTCAAGCAACAGCAGGCCGACGCTGGTTTCCTGCCGGTCCGCCCGTTTGAGCTTGAACGACAGCTTTTCGTTAAAGGCATTGCGGTTGGGCAGGCAGGTGACCGGATCGACGTGCGCCAGCACGTGCAGGTTTTGCTCGGCCTGCGCCACCGCTACCCGCATGCGCCGCACCAGCAGCCAGGCCAGTGCGAACGAGCCGAGGGCCGCCATGGCGGTAAATCCGGCGAAGGCAAATGAGCGGCGGTAGAGCGGTAGCAGCGTGGCGCGGATCGATACGCTGCCGACCACTTTGTGATCGACAAAGATCGGCTCCTGGACCTCGACATAATCCATGCCGTATTCGTGCTGCGCCTGGCCGGACTCGTTCAGGGGCAGCTCAGGCACCGGCGCGCCGTTGCGGCGGAACTGCGCCAGCGGAGTGCTGCCGACGATGATGTTTGCGCTCTGCACGCTGGGCGATGCGGCGAGGCCACCGAGGATTTCCTCCGCCGCATGCGCATCGCTGAAGAGCAGGGCGGCGGTACTGTTGTTGCCGACAATGCGGGCCTGCACCTGCAGGTCGCGCAGCAGCGTGCTCCGCAAGGCCATGAACTGGAATACCACCATCAGCAGGCCGGCCAGGCACAAAGCCGCACCGGCGGCCAGCATGGTCGAGCGGACGACTTTACTGCCGATCGGGAGCATGGCGATCTTGGCGGGCGAAGTCATTGCACGCTCCTTGCCAGCCGCAGCAGTTTGGAGCTGAGCGACAGGCGTGCCTGGCGCACGGGCGCCAGGTCCACGTCAAAGCCCACGCGGCGGTTGTCGATGCCGAAGGAAATCATGGCGCCGTTGGCGCCGATAATGCGGTCGTCGGCGACGGTCAGCACGCTGCTGGTGGCCAGGTCGCGCTTGAGCAGCGCCCAGCGTTCGCGGTCTTGCGCGTCCAGCACCAGCAAGTGGCAGTTCGCCAATTGTGCTGCCGCCGGTTGTGCGGTGAGCGTGCGCACCGAAACGTGATGACCATTCACCTGTTTCTCCTGCAGTTCGGCCAGGGCGGGCAGCAAGGCATTGTCCTGGAATACGCACAGGCGCAAGGGCGCGCTGGCGGGCAGGGTGTCGGCCGGCCATTCGGTGAACATGGCGAAATTGAACAGGATGGCCGCCTTCAGTTGCGCCTCGCCCGCGCCAGCCGGAAGCTGGGCGTGCGCCGGCCCGCCTGCCTGCAGCAGGAAAGCCAGTAGGGCGCAAAGGCGTTGCTTCATCAGTAGGCCGCCTTCAGTTTGAAGTAAATGGTCCTGCCGTCCTGCTCCATCGAGCGCTGCAGGTAGCCAAGCGAGACCGGGTCCGAGTAATGGCGGTCGAACAGGTTTTGTACGCCGAGCGAGGCGTCCAGGTGGCGCGTCAGGCCGATGGTGAAGAAGTTCAGGTTGGCCAGCACGAAGCCGCCCGCCATGCCGCCGCCAATAAGGCTGCGGGCGCTGACATACTGGGCTTCCATGCCCGCCCGCCATGGCCCTTTGATGCGGCCGGTGGCATTCATCTTGGCCAGCCAGTGCGGCGAATTGACTTCGCCCGCGTCGCTGTTGACCCACTGGCGCGCCACGCTGGAACGCAGCTTTGCGCCGTTGGCCCAGGAACGCTCGTACTCGGCTTCGATGCCACGTGCGCGGGAGTGGCCGATGTTGCGGAAGATGGGCAGGCCGAGTTGTTCATCATCGACTTCGGTAATCAGGCCGGAGGCTTCGTTTGAATAGCCGCTCAGCGTGAAGCGTGCATTTGGGCCAAGCTGGCGTACCAGCGACAATTCGTGGCTGCGGATGCGTTCCCGTTTCAGGTCCGGGTTGGAGAGCTGGCCTCCTTGCCCATCGATGCCGTAGAACAGCTCATAACTGTTCGGGGCGCGGAAGGCGCTGCCGTAGATCGCTTTGAGCGTGGTGTCTTGCGCCACATCGGCAATCAGCGCCAGGCGCGGGTTGATGACGCCACCGGTGCTGGTCTCGTGGTCGTAGCGCAGGCCGGCGTTCAGCAGCACGCCCTCGGCCAGCGTGATTTCATCCTGCGCATAGATGCCGAAGCGCTTGCCATAGGCAACGTCGTCAAGATAGACCACGCGCGGATCGACGTCGTAGTTCTGCAGCGTCAGCTGATTGTTGTACTGGTAGTCGGCACCGATCACCAGCTTTTGCGCAGGCGTCAGTTGCAGGAACAGGCTGGCATCGGCACCCCACCAGCGGGCGTGGGTGATGTCCAGGTTGATCGAGCCAAACGGGATATTGTTGACGAAATCGCCCTGGTAGTAATAGTCGCCGTGGTAAAGGCGGGCCGTGAGTTCGCCATGCATTGGCAGCAGCTGGTTGCGGTAGCCCACCTCGGCCATGCGCAGCCGGTCCAGGGTCTTTCCGCCGGGCACATTGAATGGCTGGCCGTACGAAGCGGTGGCCATACCCTTGGTGCGCGCACCTTCCAAGAGGGTCATCGACCAGGGGCCGATCTGGCCGCGTGCGAACAGGCGTGTGATGCGCTCCCAGTCCAGACCCTGCGCGGTGTCTCCGAATTCGGGAAAGTACAGGTCGCGGCCATCGCTCAGGCCCCGGCTGGCGGACAGCAGCAACTCGGCGTCGCCGCTGCGCCAGGCATAGGTGGCGCCGCCGCCGCGCTTGCCGGCCTGACCGGCTTCCAGCGTGGCGCGCGTGCCCTCCATGTCCGAAGCGCGGCGCGTGATGACGTTGATCACGCCGAAGAAAGCGTTGGCGCCGTAGATCGACGATCCTGGCCCCGGTACAAATTCGATGCGGTCCACCAGCTCCAGGTCAAGCGGGAATTCGCCGCCCAGCAAGGCCTGGTCGAACACCGGGTCGTTGATGCGGGTGCCGTCAATCTGCAGCAGGAAGCGCGTATTCAGGTCGCCCGAACGCAGGAAGCCGCGCGCGCCAAGATAGCTGTAACTGCGGTCATTGCTGGTGTACAGGCCGCGAATGCTGCGCAAGGCATCAGCCAGGGTACGCCAGCCATAGGCGCGGATATCGGCCGAGGTCAGGACGGTTACATTGGAAGGGGCTTGCGACGCTTTCTGGTTAAAGCGGGAGGCGCTATACACCTCCATCGATATCAGTTGCTCAAGCGGCAAAGTAGTCAGGTCGGCATCTTGCGCGCAAGCGTTCGCCGCCGCGAGCAGCAAGACTGCCAGCGGCCTTTTGCGGAGGCCATGCAGTGCTGTGTTTCTCATCCCGATGGTTTGTTTTTTTGTGTCTTCACATGGTGGCATTGCCGTGGGGGAATGTACAGCCCGGCGGGTGCTACCGGCACGATTAAACAACATCCATTAGCTACTGAACAACGCGCGCCACGCACTCGGCGCATGGCCTGCCAACTGCTTGAATGCGCGGCGGAAGACTGCTTCATCGCTGAAGCCGGTTTCAATGGCGGCGCGCCGCAGGCTTACGTTAGGCCGCGCCAGCAGGCGTTTGGCTTGCTCGATGCGGCACTGCAGAATGTACTGCACCGGCGTGACGCCAAGCGCCGCGCTGAAACGCCGGGCCAGGTTGCGCTGGCTCATGGCGACGTGGCGCGCCACATCGTCCGGCGTGATGCCGGCGCAGCTGTGCTGCTCGATATACCGTTCGGCAGCCCGTACGCGCGTGTCGCCATGTTCCTGCCGCCCGGATGCCTTGCCGACGTCCGCTAGTTGGCGGGCCGAATTCGCATACCTTGCGAACTTCAGCGCCGCCTTTTCGCCGTGAAAGCGCTTCACCAGATGGGCGCAGGCATCGATGGTTGGCGTGATGCTGGCTGCCGTAATCAGCCTGCCATCAACAACCAGCGGCGCCTGTGGCGAGAGCCGCACCTCAGGCCAGGTGGCCGCGATGGCGCGCCGGTCCGCCAGGTTGCAGGTCGCATCGCGGCCATCCAGCAGCCCGGTCGCCGCCAGCAGCCGAACGCCGCTCGCCGACGCGAGGATGCAGCCGCCAGCTTCGTAATGCCTGACGATCCATCGCAGCAGGGAAGGGCTAGCTGGCACATCGCCGTAGAACGAAGGGAGCACCAGCACTTCAGCCGGCCGCACATTGCGCAGGCTGCGCTCGGGCAGCAGCGCGGGACCAGTGAAGGAGCGCACCGGCTGCATGGTCGGCCCAACCAGGACAACGTCGAACATCGCCGCCGCCGCCAGGTCCGGCTCGCGCGCGTTCAAGGTTCCCGCCACCGCAAGCAGTTCACGGATCAGCATTACACCGCCCGCCCAGCAATTGTGGTCGATGTAGATGTTTGTCGAGATGGCGGAAAAAGTATGTTGCATGGCGAATAATGTACCATGCCGCGCGTCTTGCGCGACTAGGATGGTCGCATGAACATCCTTTCCTACATCGACAAACAAGAGCTGCGCTACTTCACCACAGCCAATAACTGGCGTGCTGCAAGCGTGGTCGTCGTCAACGTGGCGCTGGTCGCCGCCGGCTTCGCACTGCCCGCGTTATGGCATCACCTGGTTGCCTGGATACTCGCCAGCGTGCTGCTCGCCGGCCGCGCACTCGGCTTCGCGATCCTGACGCACGACGCCGCGCACCTGAATTTCTTCACTTCGCGGAAGGTCAATCAGTGGATGGGGAAATGGATCTTCGGCGCATTGCCGAACGTGCCTTATGCCGCTTATCGCCGTGGCCACCTTGAACATCACCGAACCGCCGGCACTGGCGCCGATCCCGACCTGGCTTTCGTCGCGGGGTATCCCGCATCGCGCGCCAGCCTTGTACGCAAGCTCCTGCGCGACATCTCGGGCATCAACGGCATTAAAGGGATCGTCTACCAGTTCCAGCCAACGGATCGCGGCGCGCTGTATCCGTTCTTTGTGATGCATGGCCTGATCATCACCTTGCTGTGGGCGCTCGGCGCGCCGGAAGTCTATGCGTGCTGGTGGCTTGGCCAGTTGTTCGTCTTCCCATTACTGCTGCGCCTGCGGGTAATGGGTGAGCATGGCGGAGTCTCTGATCACATGGATCGCGACCCTCGACGCAATACAGCCACCACACTGGCGGGCCCGCTGGCTCGTCTGCTTGTCGCCCCCAACTTCGTCAATTACCACGTCGAACATCATATGGCAGCGACTGTGCCGGGCTACAAACTGCCCGCGCTACATAAGCTTCTCCGTGGACGCGGCTACTTCGAAGGCACCTTGTGCTTAGCCTCCTCATACTGGAAAGTAATTCGCCGCTGCACAGCCTCAAATGAAAACGCCGCGGTACGCTTCAATAGCTGCGCCCGCGGCGCGTTGGACAATATGCGCTGATGTCCAATTAACTTGACTAAGCTGGACCAACGGCACAACGTGCCATTCGAATTAAACAATGATCACGCTTGAGCCTGCGAGTGAATAGACGCTACTCACTCTTAGTTGCAGTTATATGCGCGCGAATTTTTGTATTACTTAGCCAGGTGGATCGTTTTCAATTTGCGGATAGTCAGCCCCGCAGCTATCTGCGCTACTTTTGAGCGTCGCCGCCTCGCGATCATAACCAGGTGGATCATTTTCAATTTGAGGATAATCTGCGCCATTGTCACAGTCACGGCTCTTGAGAATCGACATCGCACCTTGCTTGTTCTTGAAGGTAAAGGAAACATGAATGGTCTCCTGCGCCGTGTTCTTATCCAAGATATCCACTTGCTTGCGATTCTGACTAATGTCAGGGGTTCCTAGTTGGCTTTTTGCAGACTCTGGAACCGTCACTGTGTCAATCAAAATGTCGTCCGCTGTTTCAGAGTCCAGGCGGAAACGAATGGTCGCATTATTGTGTTTGACAGGTACTACTGGTGGTTGATAAACGGCATTGAAGCCGCTCGCGGACTGGGTGACTGTAACTTGTACGTGAATGACGTTGGCGCCCTGTTTCTCGTCGTCTCTCATAATTTACCTTTCAAGGAAGGGTGGGTGGAAATAAATTGCAGGTACCGCTCGTCGCGATACCCTAACGCTTGCAAACGGCTGACTTCTGGCATGACTTCGGCCGTATTGCCAAGACAGGCATTTGCGCGGATTTGTGATGCCAAGATCGAAAAGTCATTGGTTGTCCCAGACAAACCTTTCAACAATTCCGCCGTACGCTTGCAATAGGGGGTAGCCTCCAATTCGCTTACGAGCTTGCGAGTCAAATCGGCTCGAATCAATAAAGCTTCAGCCAAGAACGTCAAGGCAGTTTTGTCTTTGCCTGCTATTCTCCAGAGACCTTCCAATTCTGCAATTGCATTGTCGGTGTTGGACAAGGCCTCCTTGTTATTCCCGAGTGCCAACAACATTGGAGTTCGGCCCAATTCGAACTTCACAGTTTGATAGGCCAAGTAGGTGTTCTGTGGTTCCTGCGTGTAGAGGTCGCGAAGCTTATCGCACACTTCTTGGAATCGAGAAAACGTTTCTTTCGCGTTTTCAGAGGCAAAGTTCAGTTCGGCAATTCGGCCGCGGACGGTAAGAAGGCGAATTTGCCAGCTGCGATTCGTAGGGTCCTTTTCGACCAATGCGAGAGACAAATGCTCCGCTTGCAGAAGGGCGTCCAAAGCGAGTTTCCGATCTCCCAACGCTGTACTAAGTAACGCCTGGCGCATCAATGACGAAGCTAACTTCACTTTTGTCGCGGCATTATTGCTGCGGACTCCCTTGAGCAATTCCTCCTCCTGTCGATATAACGACATCGCCTTCGCCGGGTCGCCAGCTTTAAGAGTACTTTCAGCGTACCAAGAAACAGTTGTGGCGAGCTGGTTCGTCATGGAATCGTCTGCTTTACGGACCGTGCTTGCTTTTCGTTTAAGCTCTAGCGACAAAGTAAATTCCTTTTTCGCCGTCGCATAATCTGAAACTTTCATCGCAACAGTTCCCAACGCATCATGAGCGAAGGATTGTTCCATCCATCCATCGTCAGTCTGCGATGTCACTGTTGCATACCTATTGCTTTGATCTAGATACTCGACAAAGAATTTTTGAGCTTGGTCGAGATCATTACGCTTTTCATAAAATTGCCCCAAGTGGAATGCATTAATGCCAGCTTCTCTCAAAAGTTCTGGTTGCATCGGGAAATTCGCCAGCGAGTTTTGTACGAGATCGCGCGAAGTCATCAATGCTCTTAGGTATTGCTCTTGGCGTCCTTGACTGCTATCGACTTCAGCAATGATTCGCAAGGCCTTCATGCGGCTTACAAGCGCAGGCAAGGTAGCGCTTCTTGCATCAGATTTACCTACATAATCCAATGCTTTATTTCCAACATCATCTAACAAGTCGAGTCGCCCAATTGGACGAAGTTTTTCAACGAAATCACCGAGCATATATGTCATTAGACCTTCCGCCTCCCCACGGCTACGCTCTGCCTCGCGCTGAGCAGAACGAGCGCTAATTCCAAATATTGTCGTCAACACGGAAAGGACCGCAATTAATCCAGTGATGCCATACAACAGGCGCTGAGCTAAGCGGGCGCGGCTGATTGAAGCACGAACGAATTCTTTTTCAAGCGGAGCCAATGAAAAGTCCTGTAACTGCAGAAGCTCTGCGGCCTGGTTTACCTGGCTACCGCGGGGAACCAGAAGGTCCTTTTTCCGGTTCGCTTCGCTCCATCTCGCGGCTTGCCCTGCAATTCGAGTGCGCAACTGAAGTGAAGCTCGGTGCCGTTCAATCCACTCAGCAACCCGGGGCCATCGGCGCAGAAGCGCCTCATGAGCGACGCCAAAGCTTGGTACATCTCCTGCGAGTTCACTCACGAACAAACGGGCTTCAACCATAACCCGGACCAATTCTCGCTCCTCGTCTGTTCGCAGCAATGCAAGAGGGCTGCGGCGGGACGTTATGGTTGCCTGGTCTTCGCCAACATTAACTAGCAACGAGAGTACGTGCGGCAGGGAGGCGATTTGGGCTACGTTAAGGCGAGATACCACTTGCTCGGCACGTACGCCAACTGCGCCTTCGATACCCCCCAACTCCCGGTAGACGCCAAATTTTAAAGTGTCGTCATCACCGCGCTGGCGATACAACTCATGAAGGGTGTACTGAAGTAACGGAAGCATGTCAGGGTTACCCCGAGCAGCATCGCAAACAACGTCGTCTAAGCACGCGCCTGTTGATTCGTCTTTCTCGAAGTTCAGACCGGAGGCCAGCGCTGGCTGGCGAACGATTTGAGCAATGTCGACTCCATCTGGCGGGAGAACATCAAAGTGGCCACCACGGGTTTTTAAAGCCAACAGGAATGACTGCGCCATGACTTCTGGGTAAAAGTCATTACGACAGGCCATCAGTAACAGTAAGCAATTCGATTTGGCCAACGTATCGACTACGCCGATGAAGCGGTCGGCCTCATCTGCTTCGGCGCGGAAAACGGCTTCAAGGCGGTCGACGAAAACACCGATCTGGGTGCGAGCGCAGTCGCGGCTGCGCAGTTCGGCGGCGACGGCGTTGGGCTCGGTTGCCAGGCGCTGGCCGAGGCTGTCGGCGCTGGCGCCGGGGAAGAGCGGCTCGCCGTTGATGTCGGCGTCGATCAGGGCGCCGGCCAATGCCTGGAACAGGGTGCCGCTGCCGAGGTCGGCGCAGTCGAGGTAGACGGTGCTGACCAGACCAACCGGCTCGTCGGACCGGGTGGCGCTTGCCATTAATTGTGGCAGCAGGCCGGCGCGGACCAGCGAGGTCTTGCCCGAGCCGGAAGGACCTAAGACCAGTGCCATGGGGTAACCATGGGCGGCCTGGGTCAGGACCAGCTCGCGCAATTGCGCGGTGGCTTGCACGCGGCCGAAGAAGATGGCGGCGTGGTTTTCCTGGAATGCCTCCAGGCCACGGAATGGCGAGCCGCCTTCCCAGGTGGTCGGGGCCGGGCTTGCTAGAGTGATAACCGGCGCAATTGCGCGGTAACCGCGCTTGCGGATCGTTTCAATATAACGCGGGTCGGTGGTGGAATCGCCGAACGCGCGGCGCAGTTGGGTGATCGCCTTGTGGACCGGGTTGTCGCCCAGTTCGTTGCTTCCCCAACAAGCCTGCAGGATCTCTTCCGCTGGAATTACCGCCCCTGGATGGCGGCAAAGATAGCGCAACACCGCCATCACGCGCGGCTCAAGTTGCGTCTTAGCATCCCCATTGCTGACGATATTGGCTTCCGGACTGACTAACCAGTCGCCGAATTGAAACTCCATGGCCTGTCCAACCTTCTGTTCTTCTGGTTCTTATAAATCAATGACTTAGAAACCTTCCGGAGCATTTCTTCCGGTCCGGAAGGTTTCCTTCCGGCCGTCGGAAGATTTCCGGAAGGCGAAAGATGTCGTTTTTTCTTACATTGCAGTCATTGCCAAACGGCCAAATCTTAACATTCTTAAAAGCAAAAATGGTCACTACTAAAGCGGTATTTTTTGAGATCGGCTCCGAAACCACGACTTCCGTACAACAGCTGTCGGCCAGCTGGTTTACGTCCGGAAAGTTGCTTGAGAGCACGATTGACGCCATGCGCGCCGCCGGAGAGTTTCCTAATGACATACGTTACGGCAGCATGGAAGTGGGCAGTCTGGCGCTCGGTGGCGAGGGTGAAGACAAAGCTGAACTGCGTCCAATCGAGATCCGATACGACTCGGCGGCGCCAAACACCGCCCATCTGACGTTGACACTTTCATCTGGCAATTTGCGTTTTTACAACGCTTATGGGCGGAGCGATATCCTGCGTCAATCGGTCGCAGGCTGGCGCCTGGAGTTCATGGCGGCAGTGAATGAGTACGGCGGCCTGGTCTTGAACGCGGCTTTGTGCGATGTCGATAAATCGAACTTGCCATGCGACAACGGTCCGCTGAAGGAGTTCTTTATTACCGCTGTCGGCCACTGGCTGCGCAGCCTGGCGCCGGCAGTGCTCAATAAAACGGCAATGCGCCGCGCGGTCATCAGCCGTGAGAGCTTCATGCGCCAGTACCTTTATCCGATGGTGGTGGAAAAGCTGCAGCGCCGTCTGAACTCGCTGCCTGACTATGTGACTTCGCGCGATGGCGTGGCCCAGGTCAACCCGCAGCAATGCCAGAACGAGAAGTCGGGCGTGGAGGCTACCCTGAACAATGGCGAGCGCGCCCGCTTTATCCGCAACAGCAATGGCTGGACCTATCGTGACCACGTGCTGCTCAACTGGCAGGAAGCCAACCGCACTTTGCATGACCGCGAATCGGAGCAGGATCTGCAATACATGGTGACCGTCGGCCGCCAGGCCGGTCCGGATGGCGTGCCGCGTCCTACCTTGGACATCAGCAGTGTGCTGGGACGCTACGAGTGGGACAGCGTGAAGCAGGAGTTGCCGCTGTCGCGCCAGCGCAGCTACATGGGCAAGGCCTGGGCGCGCGCTACGCTGCAATGGTCGCTGCGCCTGCAGTGGCAGGCGGTGGATGGCCGGGTGGGCGTGGCTTCGCTGGCGCGCAAGGGCATGCCGGCTACCGATGCCGGTACCACGGGCATCTATGTGGTGTCCGATCCGCTGCCGCATTTGCTGAATGTGCAGCGTATGAACCTGTGGTGGGAGGGCAATGCCGCCAGCCTGTCCGCAGTCCAACAAGATATTGCCGGTTCGCTGGCAACGGCTACCGGTGACATGTTCGCCGCCGTTGCGGAAGGACTGGCCCCAGGGCGCAAGCTGGGGTGTCGTGACTTGCGCATCAACGAGTCTGGTGACATTGAGATTGAACTGGGGGAGTAAAGCATGTCTGTGCTGATGACGTCTGCGCCGGTAGCGCAGGTACGGAAGTGGGGTGGCGCCAGTGCGTCCGGCGCCTTGAGTTTTGCTGCTGCGCGTGTGGCGCGCATTGTGCTGCAACGTGAGCCGATGGCTAGTGAAGCGTTGTCGTGGACTACTCTCTATAGCTGCCAGGGCGACGCGGTGCGTGGCCGCTCCGAGCTGGCTCTTCATCTGCTGGCGCGCCCGGAATTGGCGGAACTGGATGTGAAAGAGCGCCTGCTGCGCGCTTATAACGCGGTGTTCGACCGTTACGACTCGTCGCAGCCGGCGGATATGGCGTACTGGCGCAGCCAGTTGAGCGCCGGCCGCGAACTGCCTGCGCTGGTGCGGCAGGAGCTGGTGCCGCTGTATGAATCGGGCTACCGCTCCAGCCCTTGCGCTGCGCCTGCGATGGCACGCTCGCCGCTGTTCGTGGTGCGTGACGGTTCGGGTTTGCCTCTGGTGTTTACGGTTGGCGCCAATCGTTCGCTGTATATGTTCCGCCGCACGCCGTTTGGCCGCTGGTCGCAGACGGATTTGAGCGGGATGCTGCCACTGAACCAGCCGGGCAAGGTGCAGGCGCTGGATGTGCAGCAGGCGCCGGATGGCACCATCGCTGTGGCGCTGGCGGTTGCGCCCTGGGGCAGCGCCGCCGGTCCGACTCTGCATGTGGCGGTCGGTATTTCGAACCACCTGGATGAAGCGGGCTGGGTCGAAGTCCTGCGCGGAATGGTTCCCCGGCAGGTTCCGGAAATCGAGGATGATGTGACCCGCATTTCGTTCGGCTTG
>Ga0102587_1002034_pt1 | contig 12761 bp, 12 predicted proteins | sample AraplaF_Col_mTSA_FD_76853 | JGI IMG/M metagenome (GOLD analysis project Ga0102587, IMG submission 76853) | Arabidopsis root microbial communities from the University of North Carolina, USA - plate scrape MF_Col_mTSA (SPADES assembly) (version 2) | ecosystem: Host-associated > Plants > Roots >... | reverse complement strand
CGTCGAGGAATACTGCATCAGCGAAGGCTGGATCAAGGTGCCCGCCGGCAAGACGCTCGACCGCAAGGGCAAGCCGCTGCTGATCAAGCTCAAGGGCACCGTCGAGGCGTACTACAAGTAACCGCCGCCGGCCTCTTCAGCGCCACTGCAGCAGCAGCGACCAGGGTTGCCGGCTCATGTGGCGGTCGATGCACCCGGGCACGCCCACCGTGCCCGGTGCGCACCCTTCGGGCAGGTAGCTCGGGTCCAGCCGGCGCGTGCCCGGCGCGAAATCGAGCCGGCGCCGCGTGACCGACTGCAGCACGTTGCCGCCCACGGTTTCGAAGCCCGTGGCATCCACCGCCACCACCACGTCGCAATGCATGGGCAGCGGCTCGCCGCCGGTGTCCCGCGCGGCCAGCACTTCGCCGATCTTGTCGAAGGTGTCCAGCCCGGCGCCGGTTCCACGCGCCTGGCAGACCAGGTCTCCGACGCGCGGCGGCGTGCGCCTGAGGTCGCAGGCCCGCAGCGCATGGCGCGTACCGCGGCCCGAAGCTTCATCGATGCCGGCCTGCCACGCGGCTCCCGCGTAGTCGGCATGCGCTTCGGAGAACACGAATTCCTCGTCCGTGAGCCCTGCCTGACGCGCCAGCCAGCTGATGAAGGCTGCCGACCAGGGCGTGTCGATCACCGCGACCCTTGCCAACGCGGCCTGCGCGGCGCGCAGCTCCGCTGAATCCAGCCCCTCGTCGGGGCCCACGCCCATGCCCTGAAGCCGCCCGGCCGTCGCCTCGTTCAGCGCCTGCATCAGCAGATGGCGGTCGGCCGGGCGCAGGGCGCCGAAGCGCACCTGCGAGGGCAGGCGCGGATCGACTGCCTTCCAGTAGCCCAGCACACGTTGCCAGGGTGCAAGACCAGGCACGGTGCGGCGCGTGTCCTCCGCTTCGGAGTCGCCGGCCTCGGTCATGCGGCCTTCGGCATCCATCGCCTGGCCGCCGAAGGCCTCGTGCTCCTGCATGGCGAAGGTGGCCATGGCGAGCGCGCGCGAGGGCGGCGGGATCCGTGTGGCGGTGTCGAGGCAGTCTGGCGCGGCGAGCGCCAGCGCCGGCACGGCGCCGAGCCACAGTGCCCCGAGAACGGCCATCGTCCGGCGCGGGAAGGAGAAGAGGTCGGTGCGTGGCGGCATTTGGCGGCGAGCATAGCCCTCGTGCCCGTTCAGTGTTGGTCGAGCAGATACCGCGCACCCGCGCACCGGCCGCCACGTCTTCGTGACTTGGGAGCGGAAAGAGGCGGCTGCGCCGCCGCGCCGGCGTCAGGCCAGGATCACGCGCTCGCAGGCCTTGCGCAGCCCGGGCAGTCCCGGCAGTTCGCGTGCCTTGGCGTCGGTGACGATCACGTCGATGTCCGCCGTCCGCGCATAGGTCACGCGGCTGGCCTGGCCGATCTTGGCGTGATCGGCCAGCAGCACGAGCTGCTGCGACTGCTCGGCCATGGCTCGCGCCACGGTGGCCTCGTGGTGCTCGAAGCTCATGGCGCCGTGCTTCGCGTGCAGGCCCACGGGCGACAGCAGCGCGATGTCGGCGCGGTAGCGGTGAATGGCCTCCAGCGTGGTGTCGCCGAAGGTGGCCTGCCCCTTCACGTCGATCTGGCCGCCCAGCAGGATGGTCTGGTTGCCGGTGAGCCGGCCTTCGCCCGCGCCAGCGAGCTTGAGCGCGATGCTCAGCGAATTGGTGATGACCGTCATGCCGCTGAGCGTGGCGATTTCCTCCGCGCAGATCGACATGGTGCTGCCCGCGTCCATGAAGATGGTCTGGCCGGGTTGCAGCAGGGCCACGGCGGCCTTGGCGATGGCGCGCTTCTCGCGCTGCCGCGCCACCAGCCGTACGGCGAGCGGCGGCTCGGGCTCCGCCTTGACCGCGACCGCGCCACCGTGCACGCGCCGCAGCTCGCCCAGGCCCTCGAGCTCGACCAGATCGCGCCGAACCGTTTCGCGCGACACGGCAAGGTCCTGCACGATGCGCTCCACGCTCAGCCGCGAGAAGGTGGCCAGCAGGCTGCGGATACGCAGGAATCGTTCTTCTTGGAGCATGGAAACGCGGCTTATGGGAAGAAATGAAAAAGGCGGCGTTGCGAGACGGCCGCCCCGGAACAGGCGCGAAAGCCGCGCCATTGTGCCCGCGCCGAATGTCCGGCGCGGGCGTGATCAGGCGACCTCGCGATCACACGATCACACGATCGCGTGATCACGCATCGATGCCGTGGTCAGAGATCGGCCAGGCCCATGGCCGGGTCGCTCACCGAGTGCCTGCCCGTTTCGACGCGGCCGGCGAAGCGGCGGTAGAAGGCCGGGTCGGAGTCGCAGGTGACCGCGAAGTCGTACCACTGGCCGCTGCTCGCCAGCACCCAGGCCTGCTCGGCCTTGGCACCGCCCGCGACCGTTGCGGTCCACGGGCCGTCATCGCGGTAGGCCTTGGCGCGCACCGTGAACCTGGCCGTGCCGCTCGCGCCGTTGAGCATTTCCACCGAGACGTTGCCGTTGGTGATGTCGTAGCACACGCGCACCTCGGGGTCGGGCGCGCCGCCTGCGCGCAGCCGGTTCAAGTCGCCCTTGAAGTGGCGATGGAATCCGTTGGGGCCAAGCACCCAGAGGTCGTAGAACCCGCTGTTGTCGGCGCCCGGGTTCCAGGTGTCGTCGAGCTGCTTGCCGGGCTCGACCATGTAGCGGCGCGGCAGGCGGTCGAGGTTGAGCTTGTCATAGACATGGAACACGGCGGCGGCCTTGCCGCTGTTCTTGAAGATCAGCCGCATCTGGCCCTTGACGGCGTCGCTGCGTCCGCTCACGTGCAGTTCGTAGGGCAGGGCGCGCGAGGGGCGCGAGCCGGTGGCCTGGCGGGGCAGTTGCGGGTCGAGCGGCAGCGCAACGGCTGAACGCTTGGTAACACCGTCCGCTTCATATTCTTGAAGTTTGCTTTGCTGATTGGCCTCGTCCAGGCTATTTCGGCCTGCAAGGGTGGGCAGGGGTTCGCCGTTCGGATTGGCGAAGTTGAAGGCGCTGGTCAAGTCGCCGCACACCGCACGGCGAAAAGGACTGATATTGGGTTCTGCTACTCCGAAGCGTGCTTCGATGAAACGCAGCACAGAGGTGTGGTCGAACGCTTGTGAATTCACCCACCCGCCGCGACTCCACGGCGAGACCACGTACATGGGAACACGCTTGCCTGGCCCGAATACCCGACCATCAGGTGGATAGTTTCTCTGCTTGGTGGTGCCGGGCGGGGCTGGGTAGTTGTGGTATTCGAAGGCCAGTTCTGCAGCACTCAGCGTTGTCTTGCCTGCGGATGTGCCGTCTGGATTGATGGAAGGCGCGGCTGGAGACGGATAGTGGTCGAAGAAGCCATCGTTCTCGTCGAAATTGATGAACAGAACGGTCTTGCTCCAGACTTCGGGAACAGCAGTGAGAGCATCGAGCACCTGCTGTATGTACCAGGCACCCTGCACCGGGCTGGAAGGACCCGGGTGCTCGGAGTAGGTGGCGGGTGCGACGATCCAGGACACCTTGGGCAGCTTCTTGTTCTTTACGTCATTGCGGAAAGTGTCCAGATACTCTTCCACTTTGGTGCCGGGCATCGTGTTGGCAATTCCCTTGTAAAGAGGGTTCCCGGCATCGTCGCTGGCAGGATCGTAGGCCGGCACCGTGCCGCTGCTGTTGACAGGTTTGCTTGAGGCTTCGCTTGCGCGACGGTATTGCTTGAAGCCGGTGAGAGGGTTGTCGCCGAAGTTGTCGCGCATGTTCTCGTAAACGATCCAGCTGACTCCGGCCGCCTGCAGTCGCTCGGGGTAAGTCGTCCATTCGTAGCCTGTGGTCGATGGAGGGGTGTAGCTGTCGTCCCATTCGTTGGTGACAGTGGCCACGCCAGCGCCGGTGGGACCATTGCTGCCTGCCCAGACGAACATGCGGTTCGAATTGGTGCCGGCGTGCATGCTGCAGTGGTAACCGTCGCACAGGGTAAAGGCGTTGGCCAGCGCCATTTGGTAAGGCAACTCCGCCTCCTTGTAGTAGCCCATTGAAAGCGTGCTCTTGTAGCGCGGCCATTGATAGTTCCGACCACCATCCCAGGCGTTCTGGCCATCGGACCAATCGTGTGGAGTTTGACCCGAGCGCAGTGCGTTGCCCTTGGTCTTGTCCAAGTGGTAGGGCAGGATCGTGTTGCCGGTGCCATCAGCTTGCTGCCAGACGTTCATGCCCTTTGGAAGAGGGATGGTGAAGCGGTCGCCGAAGCCGCGCACGCCCATCAGAGTGCCGAAGTAGTGATCGAAGGACCGGTTCTCCTGCATCAGGATGACGATGTGTTCGACGTCATTGATCGTGCCGGTGTTGTTATTGGCAGGAATGGCGAGGGCGCGGCGGATGCTTGGTGGGAATGCCGAGAGAGCGAGGGCGGCAGCGCCGGTGGCGGCAGTGCCGGTGAGGAACTTGCGACGTGAATTCGTCATGGCTTGGTTTTCTCGTGTTGAGGCGTGGCGTTGGACTCAGGGTGCGCAGCTCTTCACGGGAGCGGCGCCGGTATCGGGTTGCGTGGGTGAAGGCGTGGTGGGCGTGCTCGGAGTCGTCGGCGTGCCGCCGAAGAAGCCGCCGCCAGCGCTGCCGCCGCCGCAGGCGGACAGGACGCAGGCCAGGACGAACGCGGGTGCGAGTCGCGCGAGGAGACGTGATTGAAGTTGCATGGTTGATGTCCTCAGTAGGCGTTGTTGTCTTGGGGTTGAAGGCGACGGGGCTCAGGCTCAGGGCAGCGTCGACAGCGGCTGGCCCGACTTGAAGATGCTGTTGAGCTCGGCGCTCGTGAGCGCACGGTTCCAGATCGCGAAGTCGTTGAAGTCCATGGCGCCGCGTGGTGAGGCGCTCTGCCGCTTGTAGTAAAGGCCGGAACCGTCCTCGTTCAATCCGATGCCGCTGTTGAGGCCGCCGAGCTTCGCAACCAGTGTGGGGGACAGGTCCGTACGGCCCGTCTGGACACCACGCACCGGATCGAAGGCGTAGCCATCCATCTTCATTGCGGCCTTGTCGATCACCATGGCAACGTATGCCCATTGGCCGGCACTCAGGTAGTGCATTCCCTTGATCTCGCCGCGCACACCGCTGCCGGTGCCGGTGTTGAAGCGAAGTTCGCAGTTGCCGAACAGCCCGATGGCAATGCCCTCGTTGGTGCCGGTGTCGTAGTTCTTGTTGGCGATGATCGAAGCGCCGTTGCTCACCCCCTGGCTGCAGGTGTTGTCGGTACGCACCCAGAACCCGATGGTGAAAGCCGTGACCGCGGCGTTGGTGGTGACGTCGTTGTTCTGTACGAGGCGGTAGCCGGCCATGCCGCTGGCGTTCTTCACCGTACTGTCGATGCGCAGCGCCTTGGCCTTGTAGGGCGCAGCGAAGCCGTCGTCGACCAGCGAGCCGCCGTTGGCGTCGGAGGCCCACGGCGCGAGCGTGGAGGCGTTCTTCGCGTCCACGCCGGGCAGCGCGTCGAGCGGGTAGTAGTTGAGCAGTCCGTTCGCCAGCGTGGGAGCGAGCGTCACAGGTGCTTCGGGCGCGACATACGAGATCTGCGCGGCAAGCGCCACGCTGGCTTCGCCCGCGACGACCGTGTACTGGAAGGCGTAGACCCCGTCGCTCGCCGCGACGATGGGATCGGTGTAGGCGGTGGAGCCGGCCGGCAGCGTGGCCACCACCTTGCCGTCGCGCAGCACCTGCACCGCGGAGGTCGTGTTGCCGGCCAGGGTCCACGACAGTTCGATGCTGCGCTTGTCCGCGCCCGTCCTGGCAGCCAGGCTGCGCAACGACGTCGAGGCCTGCAGGGCCTGGCCGGCGAAGCGGTAGTCCGTCGCCGCCGGCAGCGCGCCCAGATGACGCAGCACGGTCGGGGCGATGTCGGTGGCGGACGCGAGCGCCAGCAGCGTATCGTCGGCCGCAGCGGCGGCGCCGACGCCAGGCTGGGCCGCCAGCGTCTTGTTGCTCGCGATGAAGATGGTCTTGCTGCTGTTGTCCTGCAGGCCGGTGGCGCTGCCGAAGGCATCGAGGCCGTGGCCGGTGGTGAGGATCACCAGCCAGTCTTCCTTCGGGTCGTTGGTGGTGCGCTGCGCGATGCGGGCGAGCAACTTGCCTACGCCGGTGGCGGTGTCGGCGATGGAGCGTTGGTAGGCGTCGCTCTTCAGGCCGTTGCCTGCGGCCGTGGCCGGCGCGCCGTACTGCGCCACCAGCAGGTCGTAGCCGGCGTCGATGAATTGCGCGGTGCGGTCGGTGACGCAGGCGTCGGCGCCCGCGCAGTCGACGGCACTGTCCACCGTGCCCGCTTCGTTCGCGAGCAGCAGCGGATAGAGAGAGCCGGCAGTGACGGAGGCCGTCCTGTAGCCGGCTGCCTTGTTGTTCTGCCTGGCGAGAGCGAAGACGGAGGGCGCGAGCTTGATGTCGATGCGCTGGTCGGTTGTGTCCCAGCGCACGTTGTGGCGCTGGGCCCAGGTGCCGGTGAGGAGCGTGGCCCAGCCGGGGCCGTCGGTGGTGCGCTGTTCGCTCGGCGTGCCGTTGGCGCCGCCGGTCCAGGCCGGCGCGACCCGCAGCGATTGCAGGGCCGGCACCTTGTTCTGCGCCATCGCATCGCGAAGCGCCGAATGCGTGAGGCCGTCGATCTCGACGACCAGCGCCTTGGGTCCGCTCTTGCCCTGGTTGACCGACGGCGGTGGCGTATTGCTGCCGCCGCCGCTGGCCGGTGGCGTGCCGACGAGCGGGATGCCCGTGCCGCCGCCTCCACCGCCACCGCAAGCCGCGAGAAGCAGCAGTACGCAAGCGCTTCCCCACGCCCGCGCACGACGCGCGTTCATTCCTCTGGTCATGTTTTCCCTCGAAGTATTGAGATGCCGGCCCGTGGCTCGAGGCCTGGGCTTGCGTGTTTCCACATGTGTTTGTGCAAGAGAATGCATTTGCAACAAAACACACAAATGCTCTGAATGCCTCGAATATTGCGTTTGCCGAGTGACAGCGGTTTGACAAGCTCTCCGAACTTCGAAGTCAGAAAAAGAAACGGGGCCCGAAGGCCCCGTGAGAGAGAAAAATGAAAAGGAGGAACGTCGCGGCTCAGCGAATCTGCGTCTCGTATTCCTTCGCGACCTCGGCGAGATTCGTCCAGAAGCCCTGGGGCTTGTTTCCTGCGAGCACGTCGATGAGCACATCGACATGCGCGTGCCAGCCGCCCGCCACGCTGAGCATCCCCTTGCGGCTGGCCAGGCGCCTGTGTGTGAGCACGAGCCGCGTGCTGTCGCCCTGCGGCGTGAGTTCGAAGCTGACTTCCGACGGCGCGGCGCTTCCTTCGTCCCAGCTGATGGTCAGCAGCTTCTGCGGCTCGATGCGCAGCAGCCGCGATTTCTGGTGGATCGGCTCGCGGCACTCGGCGAAGCGGTCGGGCGCCACTTCACCGGTGAGCTTCGTGTGTTCGAAGCGCAGCTCGAAGAGTTCGCCGGACTGCTTCGGCAACACGCCGCCTGCCAGCCAGGCGGCGCGTTTGTCGGAATCGACCAGATAGGCCCATACGCGCTCGATGGGGGCGGGCAGGGTGCGCTCCATGCGCAGGGTGCCGGGCTCGACCTGGGTGCCCAGGCTGTGCTTGATCGTCATTTGCAGTCTCTCCTTGGGTGGATGGATGAATGAAGGAAGGAAGAAAGAGGCTCACTTCCTGCGGGATGCCGCATCGCGCCGCAGTTCCTGCTCCAGCGCGTCGAGACGGTTGCTCCAGAAGCCTTCGTAGTAGCTCAGCCACGCATCGGCCATGGCCAGCGCGGACGGCTCCAGCCGGCAGACGTGTGCGCGGCCCTGCACGGTGCGCGAGACGAGGCCCGCGCGCTCCAGCGTTTTCACGTGCTTGGATGCTCCTGCGAAGGACATGCGAAAGGGCGCGCCCAGTTCCCCCACGCTGCACTCGCCGTGCGACAGCAGCTGCAGCATGGTGCGCCGCGTGCTGTCGGCGAGGGCGTGGAAGACGGCGTCGAGCCGGTCGTCTGCAAGTTCTAGTTCAACCATGAGGTTGAATATAGATCGATTCCGAGCGATGTTCAACCGAACGGTTTAGCAAAACAGGGTTGTTACACCCGATACACCCGGGACGAGAAACACCGTCGGGAGGGTGGATCGCCACAAGGGGCGCTCCTAGCATTCGCTTCGTTCCATCCACTCGCAGAAAGAAAGAGAAAACGAAATGAACCCTTTCATCCAGCGCCGAACCCTGTTGCTCGGTGCCTCGGTGCTGCCGCTCGCCGGCGCGTGCACCGCGTGGCCTGGTACCGAATCGCAGTCTTCCGCCGAGGCCCGGCTTGCCGCGCTCGAAAGCGCCGCGGGTGGCCGCCTGGGCGTGGTCGGCTTCAACACCGGCAGCGGCGCGCGCATACAGCATCGGGCGCACGAGCGCTTTCCGCTGTGCAGCACCTTCAAGCTGATGCTGGCGGCCGCCGTGCTCGAACGCAGCGCGAAGGACGCCAGCCTGCTGCCGAGGAACGTGAGCTACGGCAAGGGCGACCTGATCGACCATTCGCCGATCACCGAGAAGCACGTCGCCACCGGCATGACGGTGGCCGCGATGTGCGCCGCCACCATCCAGTACAGCGACAACGCCGCCGCCAACCTGCTGCTGGAGGTGCTGGGCGGACCGTCCGCCGTCACCGCCTTCGCGCGCGGCATCGGCGACCAGGCCTTCAGGCTGGACCGCACCGAACCCGAACTCAACACCAGCATTCCCGGCGATCCGCGCGACACGACGACGCCGGCGGCCATGAGCGACAGCATCCAGCGCCTCGTGCTGGGCGATGCGCTCGGCGCCGGACAGCGCGACCAGCTGCGCACCTGGCTGCTGGGCAACACCACCAGCACCGAGCGATTCCTGGCGGGCGTGCCCGCAGGCTGGAAGGTGGGCGACAAGACCGGGGCGGGCTCCTACGGCTCGACCAACGATGTCGGCGTGCTGTGGCCGCCGACCGGTGCGCCCATCGTGCTGTCCGTGTACCTGACCTTCCCGCAGAAAGATGCCAGGAACCGCAACGACGTGGTCGCATCGGCCACGCGGATTGCTGCAGCGGCTCTGGCAGGCTGAGGCTTCGCGGGTTCAGCGCAGGCCGAACAGCCCGGCCGCGTTGCCCCAGGCGATGCGCTGCGCCACGTCGTCCGGCAGATCGCCCAGCCAGGCCCGGTAGCCGCGCATCGTTTCGTCGTAGCTGCTCCAGCGCTGGTTGATCCAGGTGTCGGAGCCGACCATGAAGCGCCCCGGATGCTTGAGGATCAGCGAGCGCCATTCGGGGCAGAGCCTGCCGCCCTCGCAGGTCAGCCCCGGCCGGTACGAGAGCTCGCCCATCAGCAGCGGATAGCGCTCCAGCATCGCCTGCACCCGTTCGACCGGCGTGCCGCCGATGCCTGTATGGGCCCAGATGAGGCGAAGCGACTGGCCCTTCGAAGGCGCATTCGCCATCAGCAGGTCGACCGCCACGTCGTCGACATGCGCGAGTACCGCGAGTTTCTCGCGCTCAGCCAGCGCGATCAGCTTCTTCGCCACCGGTCCATTGGCGTTCGCACTCTCGTACAGATGGAATTCGCCGAGGCCTCGATACGGGCCGCTGGCGGTGCCGCGCGCGAGTTCGGTCTGCACCAACTCGTAGATGGTCTCGTCGCGGAACCAGTTGGTGTAGTCCTCGCGGTTGCGATAGAGCCGCACGAAAGGCACGACTGTCACGCCCGCCGCGCGCGTTTCGCGCGACGCAGCCAGAGTCTGCGTGCCGGCGTTGGGGCGCGAGTTCGCAATGATCGCCCGGACGTCGTTGCGCTGCATGCGCGCAAGCGCCTCGGAAGGCGGGAAGGGGCCGGTGTTGCCGTCCCAGGCTTCCTGGTTGTAGTGCAGGTGGGTATCGAAGATTGGGCCCTTGTACGGGCCCTGTGTCCCTTGGGCGAACACCGTGCCGGCGGCCAGGAGCATGGCGATGGCGGATGCGACGGCTCTCATGCGTACCCCTCGTGATGAAAGGAGCCGGATTATCCGGCCCTCGACGCGATCCCGGGCGCTAGAGCTTCTGCCAGTTGAGGCCATCGGCCGAACGATAGGTGCCGCCGCTGGCGCAGCAGCCGCCCGCGCCGAAGGCGCGACGCCCGAGCTTCGCCGTGACCTGGCCCGCATCGAAGCTCAGCGACTGGCGCTCGCAGGCGGTAGGGAAGGGATACGGCTCGGGGGCGAGCACGCTCGTCCATTCGATCCGGCCCTGCGCGCCCTGCTGCACGCGAAGGACTTCGCAGTCGTGTACCACCAGATGAACCGGCTGGCCCGCGAGCGTGCCTTGGAACACCTGCTCGGCAGGCGCGGTGCGGATGGCGATTTCTTCGGCGCCGGGTTGCGAAGCGGTGCCGGCGCGGTCGCAGCCGGCGAGGAGCGTGACCACGGCGCCCGCCACGATCGCGAGCATGGTGGGCAGTGGATGCCTGGGCTTCGTCAGCATGGGAAATTGCGTGTTCGAGGAATCGCAGACCGCCAGCGCCCGGCCGCTCGCTCCTCAGGTCTGTATGTATCCCGCTCGCCCGGCCATCGGAGACGGCACAGCCTGCGGCTCCCCCAGCATCTCGCGCAGGGTCGACTCGATGGTGTGCGACATCGCATCCAGCGCAAGGTCGTTGGGCTGCGTGCCGAAGGGCTCCTCGATCTCCGCGCCCAGTGCCTCCAGCGCGAAGAAGGTATAGGCGATGAAGGCGACCACCACCGGCGTCATCGGGCCGATCGCGTCCACGAGCCCGAAGGGCAGCAGCACGCAGTACAGGTAGATGGTGCGGTGGATGATGACGGAGTAGGTGAACGGTATGGGCGTGCCCGCGATGCGCTCGCAGCCGCCCAGCGCTTCGGTCAGGCGGCCCAGCGGGTGCTCCATGGCCTGAGCGAGGGTAGGGTCCAGCCGGCCTTGCTGGCGCTGGTCGCGCAGCCATTCGCCCACCATCAGCAGCAGCATGGCGGGCTTGAAGCGCGCGGCACGCAGGCGCGCGCTGTCTTCCCCGGGCAGAAGCCGGGCGAGATCGGCAGAAGGATCGGTGCCTCGCAGCTGATGACGCAGCGCGTGGACGAAGGCGATGAGCCGCATCGCGGGTGTCGTCGCCTCCGAGGGCGCGTCCGCCAGCGTCAACGCCTGCCGCACCAGCGTGCGCGTTTCGTTGAGCAGCGTGCCCCACAGCGTGCGAGCCTCCCAGTAGCGCGAATAGCTCGTGCTGTTGCGAAAGCCCAGGAAGATGGCCAGCGTCAGGCCGATGAGCGAGAAGGGCACGAAGTTCAGCGGCACCTTCCACTGGAAGAGCCTGCCGTGCAGCACCGTCACCAGCACCGCGAAGGCGGTGGTCCACAGCAGCTGGGGCGCAATGTCCGACAGCACGGAGCCGCGCCATACGAAGAGCATGCGCAGCCAGTGGGGACGGGGTCGGACGATCATCGGCGGGGATTATCTCCGCGACGCCGCCGTGGGGACTACAGGACGAACCAGCCCACAGCCACGTAGTGGCTCGTCGTTCCCGCCAGCACGAACAGATGCCACGCCCCGTGGGCATGTTTGAAGCCCGACCGGTTGCGATAGAACACAGTGCCCGTCGTATAGAAGGCGCCGCCGACCAGCAGCCACGCCAGTCCCGCCGTATCGAGTCGCGCGGCCAGCGGCACCGCGGCCAGAACCACCAGCCAGCCCAGGCCGATGTAGATCGGCAGCGACGGCTTCTTCGGCGCGCCGTTCTTCGCCGGAACCAGCTCGCGCCGGATGCCGAAGATCGCCGCGCCCCAGATCGTCGCCAGCAGCAGCAGGCCCCAGGGGCCCTGCATGGTGACCAGCGCGAAGGGCGTGTAGGTGCCGGCGATCAGCAGGAAGATTGCGCAGTGGTCGGCGCGCTCCCACATGCGTTTGAGGCGCCCGCGCGTGCTGTGAAAGAGGGTGGAGGCGGCGTACAGCGCCACCGCCGAGAGGGAGAACACCAGCGCGCCCGCGATGCGCGCGGCGTCGCCGGTGGGCACTGTCTTGACGAGAAGCAGCGCCATCGCGGGCAGAGCGAGCAGCAGGCCGAACAGATGGCTGTATCCGTTGAGGCGCTCTCCGGGGTACATCGTGTTCGCCGCCTGCTTTCGCTTTCGGCCTCGCTCAGCGGCCCGTTTCCTTCAGGTAGGTCTTGCGTGCCGCGAAGGCGGTGTTCGCGAAATCCGAGAACACGCCGTCGATGCCCGCGCGGAAGAAGGCGAGGTACTCGGCCGTCGGGTCGCCCTTGTAGACGCCGGCCAGGTACTTGGCTTCGTTGCGGAAGGTGTAGCTGTGCACGAAGAGGCCGGCCTTGTGCGCGTCGGCGATCAGGCTGGTGGGCTTGATCGTGTTCACGTCGGCAAGGCCCTTGCCCGCGACGAAGGGCACGATGGTGTGGGCCATGACCTGCGGCTTCCACGGGCCGATGCCGTCGGCGTAGGTCTTGACCTCGGCAAGGCCGGCGGGCGTGAGCATTTCGCCGAACCACTTCGGGTTGCCTGCCAGCGTCCAGCTGTAGGGGCGGCCGTCGACGAAGGTGTAGACGTCGTTGGTGACGTAGATCATCTCGCCGGTCTGGTAGTCGACGTCGTTGCCGTCCACCAGCTGCACAGCGCGGGCCTTCATGCCGGCCGAGCGCAGGTACTTCAGGCTCTCGGGCTCGAAGCTCTGCACGAAGATCGGCGCGTCCTTGCGGTTGAGGTCGTTGAAGTTCATGACCTTCAGGAGCGCGTCTT
>Ga0102587_1002029_pt1 | contig 12783 bp, 10 predicted proteins | sample AraplaF_Col_mTSA_FD_76853 | JGI IMG/M metagenome (GOLD analysis project Ga0102587, IMG submission 76853) | Arabidopsis root microbial communities from the University of North Carolina, USA - plate scrape MF_Col_mTSA (SPADES assembly) (version 2) | ecosystem: Host-associated > Plants > Roots >... | reverse complement strand
ACGGCCTGGACCAGGAGTTCAACTCCCTCGACGCGCAACGGGAGGCCTGCGAGGCCTATATCAAGAGCCAGGCCTCCCTGGGCTGGAAGGTCCTGTCGCAGCAATACAATGATCCCGCGTATTCCGGCGGCAATCTGGACCGCCCTGCCCTGAAACGGCTGCTCGCCGATATCGAAGCCAACCGGGTTGATGTGGTCGTCGTCTACAAGATCGATCGCCTCACCCGATCGCTGGGAGATTTCGCCAAACTGGTCGAGGCCTTTGACGCCCGTTCCATCTCGTTTGTTGCGGTGACGCAGCAGTTCAACACCACCACCTCAATGGGGAGGCTGACCCTCAACATCCTTCTCTCCTTTGCTCAGTTCGAGCGCGAACTTGCCTCGGAGCGGGTCAAAGACAAGATCGCCGCTTCTCGGAAGAAGGGCAAGTGGACTGGCGGCACCGTCCCTCTCGGCTATGACGCCCGAAACAGAAAGCTCATCCCGAACAAGACAGAAGCAGAGACCGTTCGTACGATCTTTAGGCTCTATCTTCAGGAAAAGTCCTTCGGCAAACTGGTGACCGAACTGGACCGCAGGGGCATCGTGACCAAGCGGCGCGAGACGCGCGCCCCGAAATACAACGGAGGTATCCGCTTCACTTATGGGCCCGTCGCCCATTTCCTAAAGAACCGCATTTACATCGGTGAGATCCATTACGACGGCAAATGGTTCAAGGGCGAACATGAAGCGATCGTCAATCGCGCAACCTTCAACAAAGTTCAGGAACTTCTGAGGATCAACAGTGCTCGGCGAGGCACAAAATACTCTTCCGGAAACGCACCTCTTACCGGAAAGCTTTACGACGATAAGGGTAATCGGATGGGCCCCAGCTTTTCGAGCAAGAACGGGGTGAGGTACCGCTTCTATATCAGCAGAGCCTTGCGAGGGCGTCATCACGAATGTGGATCCGTAAAGCGCATTTCGGCGCCTGAGATCGAGGCTCTTGTGGCGAACTCATTGGAAAGTGCTCTGCAAACATCAAAAGAGAACGCCCTGCAGGCGATCGAGCGCATCGTCCTCTCCCACGGCCGGATTGTCGTCGAACTGGGTGACAGTCACCGCCATAGTGGTCCAATCGAAATTGCCTGGACTCCGAATGTTGGGAGCGCGGTCCACCTCGGCGCGGCGTTGACCAGCTCGAAGACCGATGAAAAGCTTCTCAAATCAATTGGTCGGGCTCACGTTTGGCTAAATGCGCTCACCACTGGAGAGCATAGCTCCCTCGACGAGCTTTCCGCAGCAGCCGATCTTCATCCCAAAGTCGTGCGACAGGGCCTACAGCTCGCTTTTCTGGCGCCTAGCCTGATCCAATCTGCGCTTGAGAATGATCTCACCTTGCGGCTAAAGCAAATTCCCAAGCCATTGCCGCTCTCTTGGCGAAAGCAACTTCAATTCCTCGATTTTTGACGCTCGACTATCAAGGGCCTTGCGACACGCACGCTTTAAGCTGCTTTGCTCGTCTGGCGCGACAGCCAACCATCACGCGGCGGGACTTTCTTATTGCCTGGTAGCGCTTTTCCCGATTGTGCTCGACGATCGCCGGTGGATACGGCATGGCGTCAACATAGGTCTTAGCGATATGGTCCCGTGATTGCCACTCTCGGTAGCACGCGATGATGGCCGCTCCAACTTCACTAGAAACCGGTAAGCGTCGGCTGCGAAATGCGCTGGCAAAACGAGCGACCGGAGTCGATCGCAAACCGCCGCGGCTCTCTCGGGCGAGCAGCGGAATGTCGCTGTGGTCTCGATTGTCGATCACCAGGGGTGCGAATCGATACGAGAGCGGCATCCGGCCCAACGACCAACGAGCCTCAAAGCCATTTGCTAGGGGCTCCATCCAAATCTTTGGCGTCACGTAGACCAGCCTGAAGCCCGTTGGCCCGCCCTGCACGAAAGCAAGATGAGCGCCGTTGAGCTCAATCGCTCGCTTCGGATTCATCAGATTGCGGCTGTGGCAGCCGGTACAGCCAAAGCTGCCCATTTCCCAGAATGGATCATCTCGCCGTTCGGTGGCGGCCTTCGACGGTCGCCGCAAGAGAACTACAATAACCCGAGGCGCTTGCATTGAATTATTTTCCGTCGATTTCAGCGACTACGTCATCGACCCATCGACATGCTTTTTTGTTCCCGGCAATGCTGTCGGTGACGAACTCCTGCCCGCGAGCGCACAATCTCAATTCTCCATCGACAGCCCACCGTGCCGGGTCCGAATGATAGGACAGCCCGATCCCAGGAAGCCAGTCCGGTATCTTCCAACATCCTACAGCTCCAGCCTTCGACAAACGGAGGTTCTGGGTTGCTCTACGAGCAACGTTACCGCGACCCAAGTAAATCGTATTGTTGTCGTTCCACGTCCCTATCGTATGAGGGTGCCGATGTTCAAAGCCGTGCAGGCAATGTGGAAAAGGTGGCGCCGCCCCAAGGGAAATTGTCTCTGAGACGCGAAGATATCCAAAAATGCGATGATGGCGCTCGCCCCCGTCTTGATCAGCGAATAGGCCAAAGAAGAGAAAAATGTCGCCAACACCAAATGCATGATTAGCCAAGTGCGACTGGGCGACAGCGACTTGGCCGAATGCGCACCGTCCATCCTGGAACATCGGATCACGATGGCAGAGATCCGCACCTGAAAGCTTTCCTTTCGTTACACGGCCAACGATTTCGCCCAGGCCGATATCGTCATAAGTCGTCTCTGAACGATGGCGTGTCGGAATCGGTAGGCTGATAGGCCGGCCGTCGATGATCGGCGACGGCGCTCCGCCGGCCGCGCTGTCAAACCCTTTGCGACTGAAACTGACCTTCACGAAGCCTCATCATGCTTGCTCTTGCCATTGCTGCGTTGAGGATATGACGAAAAGGTTGCTGTCAAAGGTGTCCCGGCCCGAAAGCTTAATCAAGCGTTGGGGCGGCTATTAACATTGTCCGCAGCGTCACCTGCTTGAACGTGTCACATGCCGACTTGAGGAGTTTCGGCGATATCCTTCCTTAGCCAACGACCGCGGTAATTAGAAACGGCTGACGATTGCCGTCTGCGTCCCTGCTAGGCCTGGACGATTGAACCTACGAATTATCAGTTGTAGGTGCTATGACTTCCGAGAGCAGGTCAGCCGTATTTCGTAGGCTGTTTCGCACCTCCTCAAGCCTCTGATTCGATGGAAGGGCGGGCCGCTGCGAGAGCCTTAAGACGAACTCAAAGACACTATCGGAATTGCGCATGAGCAGCAATAAGTGCTCGCCGCTCGGACCATTCGAACCGGAAAGCCAATTCTTTGCCGTTCTTTCATTGGCCCCTGTCCACCGCATCAACGTCTTGTGGGCTTGATGGCTATTTCCGAGTTCGGATCTCAGAATATCGGCGATCAAGCTCGCGTAAGTCGGCGATTGCTTACCGGCGTTAGGAAACTTCTTGCCCGTTTTCGGAAACATGTTTCCCCCCGAGCTACGTTATAGTTTCAAATACACGATCATGCATTCTTGACGCTAGTGGGGCGACGATGCTGCAGGGCACGTCTCATTCAGGCGCTGAATCGGGCAGCCAGCTCGCCAAGGCCGCGGCCGAGTACGTGCGGATGTCGACGGATCATCAACAATACTCAACGGCCAATCAGTCACAAGCCATTCGCGATTACGCTGCTCGTCACGGATTTCGGATCGAAAAGACCTATGAGGACAGTGGCAAGAGCGGCCTCAATCTGGACGACCGGCAGGCTCTCAAGCGACTTATCGAAGATGTTCAAAACGGCTCGGCCGAGTTCTCAACAATTCTCGTATACGACGTCAGTCGCTGGGGCCGCTTCCAAGACGCCGATGAAAGCGCTTATTACGAGTACATTTGCAAGCGGGCGGGCATCTCGGTTCGATACTGCGCGGAGCAATTTGAGAATGACGGCAGCCCGGTCTCGACCATCGTCAAAGGCGTTAAGCGCGCGATGGCGGGTGAGTACAGCCGAGAACTCTCGGTGAAGGTTTTTGCGGGACAGCGGCGGCTGATCGAGCTGGGCTATCGCCAGGGAGGGCCGGCGGGATACGGGCTAAGACGGCAACTGATTGATCAAAATGGCCTGGGCAAAGCCGAGTTGGTTCGCGGTGAGCACAAAAGCATCCAAACGGATCGGATTGTGCTCGTCCCAGGCCCCGAGCAAGAGATCGAAACGATCCGCTTCATCTACGATGCGTTCGTTGCTCAAGGCAAGAGCGAGCGCGAGATCGCAGATTGCCTCAACGCCAAAGCCATTACGACCGATCTTGGCCGCTCTTGGACAAGAGCCACCGTCCACCAAATCCTCATTAACGAAAAGTACATCGGCAACAATGTCTGGAACAGATGCTCTTGCAAACTCAAGGGCCGGCGGGTCTACAATCCCCCCGAGCGCTGGATCCGTCACGATCAGGCTTTCGAGCCCGTTGTCGATGAAGACACATTCAGATCCGCGCAAACGATCATTTCAGATCGCTCGAAGCGCTATTCCGATGAAGAGCTCCTCGACGTGCTCCGCGGCCTCCTGGAGCAGCACGGCTATCTATCCGGCGTTATCATCGATGAACTCGAGGTCGGACCGTCGAGCAGTGCCTATCGTTCGCGCTTCGGCAGCCTGATCCGCGCCTACGAACTCATCGGCTTCAGCCCGGACAGGGACTATCGCTATATCGAGATCAATCGGGCCCTGCGCCGCATGTATCCGGACTTCATTGCAGCAACGGTACGCGGCATCGAGGAGATCGGGGGATCGGTTCGTCAGGATACGGAAACTGACCTCCTCACAGTCAATGACGAATTCAGCGCGTCCCTCTGTCTAGTTCGGTCGCAGGAGACTGCTGCCGGCTCTTATCGCTGGAAGATCCGCTTTGACGCGGGCCTGCGGCCGGACATCACCGTGGCGATTCGGATGAACCAGATGAACAGCGCTGTGCTCGACTATTACCTTTTGCCACGCTTTGAGATGGAAGCAGAACAGGTTGCTCTCGCTGAACACAACGGCCTGGCGCTCGATGCCTATCGTTTCGACACGCTGGATATGCTGTTTGAACTTGCAGCTCGCTCGCAACTTATGGAGGTCTGCTATGGGATCGGCCCAATGCATTGAGATCATTCCGGTCGGAGCCATCGATGTGGTCAATCCGCGGGCACGCAATCGCCGGGTTTTCAAGGAGATCGTCACCAGCGTCGCCGAGCTCGGCTTGAAGCGACCGATCACGGTCAAGCGGAAGGCCTACGAGGGTGAACCTCGTTACGATCTGGTTTGTGGCCAGGGGCGCCTGGAGGCCTATCAAGCCCTAGGGCAGCGTGAGATACCGGCCGTCGTGGTCGACGCCACAAATGAAGACAGCGCCATCATGAGCTTGGTCGAAAACTGCGCCCGGCGGCAGCACCGCGCCATCGACCTGCTGCATGATATCGAGGGGCTACGCGGGCGCGGCTATGAGTTCGACGACATCGCTCGCAAGACCGGGCTCAGCATCGAGTACGTCAAGGGCGTCAGCAGCCTGTTGGAAAGCGGCGAGCATCGCCTGTTGCGCGCCGTTGAGGCCGGACAGATGCCGGTCAGCATCGCTGTCCTGATATCACAGGCGCAAGATGCCGACATTCAGTCCGTGCTGCAGCAGGCCTATGAAGAAAAGCTCTTAAGAGGCCAACGACTCTTGGCGGCCAAAAAATTGATTGAGCAACGACGACGCCGCGGCAAGGGTTATAAGACCGGGCCACGTCGGGCCGAAGGTGCCCCGATGAGCTCGAACGCCCTTTTGCGGGCCTACCGTCAAGACGTCGATCGCAAGCGAGTCTTGATCCGCAAGTCCAACAACACCAAATCTCGTCTGGTCTTCATCCTGGAAGCCTTGCGCAAGCTCTTGGTCGAGCCGGAATTCTTATTGATCTTGGAAGACGAGAAGCTCGATACATTGCCAAAGAATTTGGCGCTGCGGCTGCACGGGCAGGCTTAAACCATGGCACGCCGTCCCCACATTTCGGTGCGCATGGGCTTTGAGGAACGGACAGCCACGGTTCGCCTGGCCGACATCCAGCCCCTAAAGCTCGTGTCCGATGAAGTAAAACGCTCGCCAAAGTACCGGCAGATCGCAGCCTCCGTGGCCGAGATTGGGCTGGTCGAGCCGCCTGTGGTAGCGCGCAGCCGCGATAGCCAAGGTAGATTCCTGCTTCTGGACGGCCATTTGCGCCTCGAGGTCCTGCGCGACCGAGGTCTCATAGAGGTCGAGTGCCTGGTCTCGACCGAAGATGAGGCCTTCACCTACAACAAGCGCGTCAACCGGATCGCGATCATTCAAGAGCACCGCATGATCTTGAAGGCGATCGAGAACGGGGTGTCGGAAGCGAGGATTGCCAAGGCGCTCAACGTTGACGTCGCAAGCATCCGTCGCCGCCGCAAACTGCTCGACGGCATCTGCGCGGAGGCGGTCGACTTGCTCAAGGAGAAGCACCTGACGCTCAACTCTTTCTCAGAGCTGCGCAAGCTAGCGCCCTTGAGGCAAATCGAAGCCGCCGAGCTGATGATCGCGATGAACAACTTTTCCAACAGCTACGTGCGCTCGCTGGTGGCGGCGACACCACGCAATCAGCTCGCGGCCGGTTACAGCCCGCGCACCCCCAAAGGCCTGTCAGATGAGCAATTGTCCTTGATGGAACGGGAATCGGCCTCCCTCGCCCGCGAATTCAAGGTCGCCGAACAGACCTATGGGACCGACCATCTCGATCTGGTGCTCGCGGTCGGCTATGTCTCAAAGCTGCTGCGCAACGGCCGGGTGGTCGGCTATCTCGCCAAGCATTTTCAAGAGTTGCTGTTTGAATTCCAGCGCATCGCCGAATCCGAGGCCAACGCGGCTTGATCTACCGGCCGCAATTGAACCAACCAGCTTCATTCGCTTGAGTCGTTATGAAAGAATTCGGCCAATGGCCGCGCTCGGCCTATATTTGGCCGCACTGCGCTGCCGTTAGGCAAGCTTTAAGCATCGACCGCGTCGATGCGTCCTCAATCTTTGGTTACAACCGAGGATTAATGCGTTTACCCTACACTTCGGAGGTTTCGAGCTAGGACAATCCCATGTCAAACCTCAAGAACAGCGAACGCTCTGCCATTCCATTTTTCGGAGCGCGCAAATACGCTGAAAGGCTCATCACGGAAAATGAGCAATTGGAGCAGGAGCGTAATGAGGCTTTGCTGCGCTGCAGAGAGTTGAGCGATTACGTTACGCAGATTACCGATCGCTACGAAGAAGCGGTGAGGCAGCTAGAGCAGATCGGAGGGGTTTCCCTGTTAGAGATCGAAGCCCGCCGGAAGCACCTTGAAGTCGAGGTCGCGAACTTAGCTGCGCAAATCAACCAGGAGCGTGCCCACGCTGAGGCGGAGAAGCGCGCGATTGCAGCTGAACTCGCGCAAGCGCGCCGCGATATTGTCGAGACAAGAGAGATTGCACTTCTTCAGGAAGTTGGCGTCTACGAGTACAATCACCCGCTGACCGACGCCGTGGCGTATCAGGCGGCCCTCGAGCGACTAGAAGATGCCATCAAGTCAGCTGTCAAAAAGGACGGCGGGGCGATTTTAGCAAGCACGAATTGGCAAGTAAACGGCTCCGATGCCGAAGGTGAGAAGATGGTCCGTGAAGCCTCTAAGCTTATGCTGAGAGCCTTCAATGCCGAAGCCGACAATCTGGTTCGCACCCTCAAGCCCTATAAGCTCGACAGCGCGATTGAGCGCTTGGCCAAGGTTGAGGAGACGATCCGCAAGCTTGGCAAGACGATGCAGCTGCAGGTCTCCCCGGCATACTTTCAGTTGCGTGTCGATGAGCTGCGTCTAACGGCCGACTTTCTTCAAAAGCAATCAGAAGAGAAAGAGGAGGAACGGCAACAGCGCGAACGCATGCGCGAGGAACGCAAAGCTCAACAGGAAATTGCCCGGGAGAAAGCCAAACTGGAGAAGGAGAGACTTCACTACGAGAATGCATTTCAGGCGCTCGAGGCCAAGGGCGATCAGGAGGCGATGCAGCGGCTGCGGGTGCAGATTGCTGAAGTAAACAACGCGATCGAGAGTGTTGAAGCACGAGCCGCCAATACGAGGGCCGGTTACGTCTACGTCATTTCGAACATCGGCTCTTTTGGCGAAGAAATGGTCAAGGTCGGAATGACGCGTAGGCTTGATCCAATGGAGCGAATACGAGAGCTGAGTGATGCGTCCGTTCCGTTCAACTTCGACGTCCCTGCGCTCTTCTTCTCGAATGACGCGGTAAGTATCGAGACCTCTATGCACGAGCGCCTCAGCCACTTTAGAGTGAATGCCGTAAATCACCGACGCGAATTCTTCCGCGCCCGGCCAGCCGTGGTTAAAGCACTCCTGGCTGAGTTGGCAGGCGAGCTCTTGGAATTCCGGGAAACCGCTGAGGCCGTCGAATACAGGCAAACGCTTAACATGCGTGTCGCAGGCTAGAGGCTGGAGTTGATAGGACAGGCTTCGCCGATCGAGGGTTATGGAATAGTTGATCCCGTCGACAAGGTTTAGACCAAAGCTTGTCAGGCCGACTTCCTGAGGCTTGAGACCTGCAGACTTGTACCGGTGGCAAAGGCATGACCGATGACTTCGGATCGAACAACCACAGCCTGATATTGCCGAAAGGTTTTATAGCCAGGATCTCAAACCGGCGGGCGCCAACTACCCGAAGAAGCTGCCGCGGCACCATCGAGCCTATGCATGCTTGTGGGTAAAATTCGCCAGCACGCCAATTGGGTGTAGCGGGCAACATCAAGCAACGGTATTTAGACACCTTATCCGCCTCATTCGACAGCTTAAAAATCATCAAGCGATCAGCCACGGTAAAGTAGCCCCCTGGTCCATTCGCCAGAATGACGATGGATGTTTCAGGAGCGAGCGTTGTGGAGAATCAAAGCATCCCGACTCGTGAAGGGATCAGACTCGTCTATCATTCCCCGCCGGGCTCGAGATGGTCCAAGCTGCTGAAGTCAAAGTAACAGGATCCTCTACGTGAAGCATAAATCGAAGCCGAAAAAGCAAGCGCCGGAAGCGTCTTCAGAACCGCAAACGATAGGTTTCTACCGGGCGAACGAGAAGCCCTTCGGAGCTTTCAGCAATCTCTTCAAGCGATCAATCGAGTTCGAGGGCACACAATATCCGACCTCCGAGCATGCGTACCAGGCCGGCAAAGCTCTCAAACCCGCTGTACGGCAGTGGATATTGGCCGCACCCACGCCCGCTTTGGCAGCGATGGCTGCTCACGGCCTGTACACGTGGGACGTGGTTCCCGATTGGGCTAGTGTGAAGTTCGATCGGATGCGCGCCGTCCTTCGAGCAAAGTTTACGCAGCACCCTGACCTCGCCGAATTGCTGTTGTCGACCGGCGAAGCCCGACTGGTCGAAGTGGGGACGGTCAACAACGCGGTCAACCGGCTTTGGGGCGAAGTCCAAGGGCGCGGCGAAAACATGCTTGGACAGATGTTAATGGAATTGCGGACCGAGTTACGCCAACACAACCAGCCCCTCCAGACCCAGGCACGCCGGGCCAAGCCAAAGGCTACCGCCAAAAAGGGGCGCCGCCGATGACGCCTTACGAGGACGAACTGTCTCAAATCGCACAGACCGTTGAGATGGCGTCGGCTGCAGACATTACGGGCCTAAAAGCCGCGATCGTTGGAGCGAGCGAAGCCAGCATCATCGCGATCGGGTCGGGAGGCTCTTACACAGTCGCTTCACTACTTTGCAGTTTGCACGAGGCCTATACTGGACGAGTATCGCGGGCGATCACGCCGTTGGAGCTCATCTGCAATCCCACCCTGGCTGTTACAAGCCCGATATTCATTATCTCAGCCGAAGGGAAAAACCCTGATATTCTCGAAGCTCTGCAGCGAGCACGGGAGAACAGCTCCAGAGCAGTCCACGTCATAACCAACCGCGCGGATAGCGAACTCTCCTCGCGCATCCGCGACCAAAACGACGTGAGTTTGCATGTATTCGAGCTGGAGAAGAAGGATGGCTATCTCGCGACGAACAGCCTCATCTTCGATTCCGCTCTGATCGCGCGAGCATACGGCGAACTCGATCGTGGCGGCGCAAAGGAAACCTTCAAAGTTTCCGATATTATGATGGATGGACTGCCACTGAGCGAGTGGCTTGCGACCTCTGAGGAATTCGCCAGCGCCGCTGCGCAACGCGGAAATCTGATTGTCGTCTTCTCACCTAACTTGCGGCCAGTGGCCGAAGATCTCGAATCCCGTTTCTCGGAAGCAGCATTATTGTTCACGCAGCTCGCCGATTTCCGTTCCTTTGCCCACGGCCGCCACTTATGGCTGACGGAGCGTTCATCAGACGTCGCGTTGCTCGGGCTGATCGAACCAGACGTGCGCCAGCTTTGGGAGAATATGCATCCACAGGTGCCACCCGAGGTCCCTAAATTCTGTATTCCGCTCGAGGGAGCGAGACCCAGAGACCTCCTCACGGGATTAATTGCAGAAATGCATCTCGTGTCGGAAATCGCGAACGCCGCGGGTAAGAATATTGCGAAGCCGAAGGTGTCGGAGTTCGGACGAGAGCTTTATTATGCGGATCTTGCATCGCTGATACCACCACCTCTAGACGACGCAATCAGAGGGGAGCATGCCAAGTATGAGGTGCTAGGAGCGCACTGGCCTTCCCCTCGCAAAAGCGGGAGAATTCGCCGAGCGCTCGAAACCGTCGAACAGGAATTCACATCTCGCACATTTCGCGCGATCGTCTTTGACTACGACGGCACGCTATGCAGCTCGAACGCCTTAGATCTACCACCTCCGACCTCTATCATCGAACAACTTACCAGGCTTGCTCAAGCTGGCATCGTGATCGGCATCGCTTCTGGTAGAGGGGGCTCCGTCGCCGATCATCTACGTGACCGCATCGCTCACTGTTATTGGCCCCGATTCCGCCTTGGCCTGTACAATAGTGGGTGGATCGGACGGATTGGCGAGACGCTCGATGCCCCTGCGGACCTTAGCGAATTTCTCATTCACGCCCGCCGAATAATATGGGAACTGCAGTCGTACGGTGTGCCTATCTCAACGGTCAAGGCAAACGCCCCATATCAGCTTAGTGTACGATTCAACAACGGCGTCAGCACCGAAAGCATGTGGTTCGTGATCGCGGACGCATTCCGACAGGCCGGATTGGAGACGAGCACCATCGTGAGGAGCAAACACTCGGTGGATGTACTCTCCCGAGGAGTAAGTAAATCTCACCTCGTCGCGCAGATAGTGAAGGACGAGAAGATCGATCCTTACGCGGTGCTGACGATGGGCGACCTCGGAGCGTGGCCCGGCAACGACTCCTCGCTTCTACGACACCGTTTCTCCCTCAGCGTAGATCTACCATCAAGACAGCTGGATCGCGGCTGGAAGCTGGCGCCAAGACATAAAAGAGAGGTCGATGCGACAATATGGTACCTTGAGCGTCTGTCGATCCAGAGCGACGGCACCTTTACTCTGGCTCTTGCTTCGGAGCCGACATGAAAGACATCAACGCTCAAGAACTCTTGGCGAAAGTCATGCAATGGAAGGAAGAGGATGCAGTTCGCGAAAATGTCACGCCGCTGCAACTTCTCGCAGACTACAAATATAACAGCTATCAGCGGTACGGCCCCGGGAAGCGGTTCGTGGAGAGCCTTGCGCTCTGGCTCGACCAATTCGAGGCGAAGCATCGAAGCGCTGCGCTCTCTCTAGTTAGAGATCGCCTTATATTCATTTCGGAACAGGAAATTTCTCACCTGGTATCCCTCGCCTACCCCGACGTCATAGTTCAGGAAAGGCTCCGTCTACTGGCGGAGGAGACCGGTATAGCTCCTTACCGGGTCGCAAAATTGGAGAAGCACCCCAGATTTCACCAGCTGCGCCTGAAGTCACTGTATCTAGGCTTGAGTGACGGAGCTCATACGAACGAGCTACGCCGAGCAAGCAACGGCGCCATCGGAAATGAACAGATTTGGCAGGCTTACGAACTCGGAGACGCCAAGGCGGAAGATATGCTTTCCGAACTTAAGAATTCACTGTCCGCGTTTTCTGCATCGACAACTGATGAGCGGTTCAGCCTAGTTTGGCTGGTTGACGACTTCTCGGGCAGCGGCAACACCTACATACGTTTCGACGAAAAGGAGCGGAGGTTCAAGGGAAAGATCAAGAAGATCTACGACATGGTGCTAGATGGAGGCCTCGTCAATCCAGACTACTACGAAATTTATCTTCTCCTATACGTCGCGACCCGTCAGGCGATCGACCATATACAATACTGGTCAGACCGTTTCACTTCCGAGCGCGGCCTAAGACCCCTGCGGCTTCACGTGCTTTGTCCTATCGAGAAGGATGTGTCGCTTTCGGTCTCAGGCGATGCTGAGACTCTATCACTTGTAAACCAAGACGGGTATTATGATCGACGGGCTTCCGACCGGCACATCGCAATAGGAGGCACGAGCGACGCGAAACTTGGTTTCGCAAATTGTGCTCTCCCTTTGGTGCTCTCACACAATACGCCGAACAATTCCGTTTACATTCTGTGGGGCCCGGAAGAATACGAGTTCTTCGGACTTTTCCCACGCGTAAGCCGACATAGAGGGGCGTAATGGCTTACAGGGCGAACCCATTTTTGGAACGCATGTCCGAGCGCACGACCTCCGACCAGGAATTCGTGCAACTCTTCGCGCCGAAAATTCTCGAGAAATTGCATGAAGACTGCTTCTATGGCGGCGTACATGTTTTCCGGAG
>Ga0102587_1002025_pt1 | contig 12801 bp, 12 predicted proteins | sample AraplaF_Col_mTSA_FD_76853 | JGI IMG/M metagenome (GOLD analysis project Ga0102587, IMG submission 76853) | Arabidopsis root microbial communities from the University of North Carolina, USA - plate scrape MF_Col_mTSA (SPADES assembly) (version 2) | ecosystem: Host-associated > Plants > Roots >... | reverse complement strand
GTAACGCTGCCGCTGATCATCATCGTATTGATCTTCCAGAGACGTATCGTTGCCGGCCTGACGGCAGGCGCCATCAAGGGCTGACAAAGGACTAAACCATGGACATGCTGGTAAAACTCTACGAGCTGAAGGCCGATCCTGCGCTCGATAAACGCATCGCCGAACAGGGTATCGCCATCCGGCGTGTCCTTGCGCCGGAGTTGAGCGCTCTGACGGCCTGGATCGAGCCGCGCTTCGGATCCGGCTGGGTCGCGGAAGCGACGGTTGCCACCATGCGCCAGCCGCCCACTTGCTTCATCGCAATCCAGAACGACGAACTCATCGGCTTTGCCTGCCACGACGCAACCGCCAAGGGCTTTTTCGGGCCGACCGGCGTCGATACGGCCGCCCGCGGCAAAGGTGTCGGCCACGCTCTGCTGCTGACCACGCTTCTCGATATGTACGCGCACGGCTACGCCTACGGGGTAATCGGGGGCGCTGGCCCGATGGAGTTCTACCGTCGAAGCGTCGGGGCAATCCCGATCGAAGGCTCGGACCCCGGCATCTATCGCGGCATGCTGCCGCTTGCCCAGCCGAGAGGCATTTCGGAATCGGGCCACTAAGTCTGATCGTGACAGATGTAAAAGCTCACGGAGACGTGTCGCTCGATCATCGTCTCCAGTGCTGTGGTCACGGCACCTGAGACGATACTCACTTCAATTGAGAGACGCCTTGGCAACCGAAATAGGCATGCCGGCGGCTTTCAACCCAGCAAGGAAACGCTCCTGGTCTTCGGTCCGGGCGAGCCGCTTGGCGACTTCGCGCCCGACATTCGGGATCAGTGCGGGTGACCGGAGCTGGATCCAATCGAGTTGCTCCTTTGCCTCGGCCGTTTTCCCAAGGATCCCGAGGATGGAGAGCAAGACGAGGCGATGCATCGGGTTGTAGTTCAGATCCGACATGCGCGACCAAAGTTCCGCGGCTTGCGTGTCACCCCGCATGAACGCACAGAGCGCCATCCCGACTTCGTAATAGCCGCGTGGCCCCGCGTTCCTGTTGATAGCCTCGGAAATCAATTCACAGCCTCTGCTCCATTCTCCCGACATCGACAGACGCAAGCCATATTCGCCCGCCACTTCCGTGTCGTTCGGATTGCTGGCATAGGCCGCTTCGCCGGCGCGCAGGGCCGCAACCATGTCATTGCTGAAAAAGTTGGCGAGCATCAACGCCTGAAGGGCGCGCGCATTCTTCTGGTCGAGTTGTACGGCGCGTTCGGCAAGCTCCTTTGCAAGATTGAGTGTGGCGGCGGTCGGCTTGGTGTTCAACTGGTACGGAAAGCGGAACTCGTCGAGATGGACCAGCGAGAGGAAGGCGGCAACATTGGAATCATCGGGCGTCTTCTCGATGGCCCGCTGCAGGCAAGACTTCGCAACATCATGGGTCTTCACGGTCATCTCGCTGCGATAGCTATAGTAGGAGAGAATGCAGGAAAAGGCGTCCGAGCCCCCAGCGATGCTGGCAGTGTCTGCCGTAAATATGACGCCGAACGGTCGTGCCACCGCCGTCGCGATATGTTCCGCAAGACTCGCCTGGGTTTTCAGGATGCCCTGCACTTTCATGTCGGCATCGTAATTGTTGGCCCAGATGACCACTCCATCCACCCGTCGCACGAGCCTGGCAGTTGAGCGCAGGGTGCTGCCTTCCAACCGCACGCTTCCCTGGAGAGCATAGAGCGGCTGCGGTGACGCCTGGCCTTCTCGATTGCGTGGCAGCGGAGCGACCACGACAATATCGTTGAAGGGGACGAGTTTTTCGATGATGTCGTCGGTGATGCCACGAGAGATATCGGATGCATGTCCGTCATCAGAGGCACTTTCAAAATGCTCGACAACGATGGTTGGGCGACTGGCTACCCCCCTCGCCGCTTTGGTGTTCGTGTCGAACGGGCTGACATGCTCGAGCATCACAGCCACAGAGGCGAGGACGATCCCAACACCCCCCGCAATCAGCCAATATCGGGAGCGCGACAGATGCCTGCTCGCTGCGGCCCGGCTGGTCGTGTTCCTGATGACGTTGACCCGCCCGGCGTCATCTCCTCCCGATAAAGGCTGAGGTTCTTGTCCAAAGCTTAAGACATCCGCATCCTCGATATCCTGTCTCACATCGAAGACCGGTACGTAGCCACCACGGGGAACCGTGATGACGATCCGGTCAGCGCTGCCGGCGGTCAGATAATAATGTTCCAGTTCCCGCCTCAGCCGCCCGGCTTCGATGCGGACACATGGATCCTGCTGGGCATCGAAGTTCGCATCCCTGCCGAAAACCGCCTGGGCGATGGTAAAGGCCTTCAGATAATCGCGACGGCCCGCAAGTGTCTCGTTTACGACAAATTCAAGGAATCGCCCCGCCCGCTCGGGAAGTCGAAACTCCGGGCTGGATAGGATGCGCTCAAGTTGCTGCAGCACCTCCTCCTGAGAAGGTGCGCTGCCGCAAGCCCTGTCAATGCCTGCATTTGTCATCGGCGCCCTCGAATCCGATTGATCACAACCTGCAGTATGCTGCCACCGACGATAATCCCATGTCGTCACCGCGGCAACGTGATTTAATAGAAAAGGCTAATTTAACGGAAGGATTTCAGGAATCGACCATATGACGTCAAGGTTACTGCAGGCGGTCATCGGTCGGCGTAAGATACCGTATCCTACCGCAATGGACGTGTATTTTACTGCCCTCGTCCCCGCGCGCGCTCTATCATCATCCTCATTCTGGAGGAGGCGGCGATGACATCACCTGAGACGTCCACATCCCAATCTATGACAAGCGCAGAGGACCTGCGCAAACGTGCTCTGGAACTCCAGCTTCTGGAAATGGAGCGCAACGAAAAGATCAAATCACGTGAAGCAAAGAAACATGCCGATTTCGTAGAGGATTTCTTCCGCAAGCAGATCGGAGAAACGGAACGCGCCGTCATTAAACGGCTGGTGATGAAAGCGGCGGCGGACGGCAAGTACGAGGCGCTGATATACAGTTTTCCATCGACATTCTGCAGTGATAGCGGCCGCGCCATTAATAACAACCTGCCCGGCTGGCAGAAGACGCTGCAGGGTAAAGCAAAAGAACTTCTCGAACTGTTCGAGGAGGTCGCCAAGCCGCAGGGTTATGGCCTCAAGGCGATGATCATCAATTTTCCCGACGGCATGCCCGGAGATGTGGGTTTCTTTCTCACTTGGGAACCGCCTCTCGACTGACCCGTAACAGCAGGCATGAGCGAAGGAATATCGGATTGAAAGCGACCGAGATCGAGCGAAAGTTCCTGGTCCGCAACGATAGCTGGCGCGCTTGCGCCGGCGCCCCGCATCTGCTGCAGCAGGCCTACCTTTGCCGGCGCGATCAAAACCCTGTCCGTGTCCGCCTGATCGATGGCTGCTCTGCACGTCTAACGATCAAATTTCGCACGCCGGGCCTTGCCCGAGAGGAATATGAGTATGAGATTCCGGTCGATGAGGCCCGGGATCTCCTGCTCCATGCGGGAGGCCGCGTCATCGAAAAGACCCGCTACCGTGTTCTCCATGATGGCAAGAGCTGGGATGTGGATGTCTTTGCCGGCGCATATGAGGGACTGACGCTCGCCGAGATCGAAATGGCGAGCGAGGATGAGCAACCGAACCTGCCGCAATGGCTGGGTCGCGAGGTCACGGGCAGGAAGCGATACTCCAACCGCGCTATGGCAGCTGCCTTGCGCTTTTCGCCGGCAGCGTCGAACGCCGCCGGCTGAACTTCTATTCGCTTACCACGGTCCAGCTGGCGTCCGGGTTGAAATCCTTGATCGCTGCTGCGCGCTCTTCCGTTTTGGGGCCCAGATCACGCTGGTAGATGATGTTGGCGCCATTGATCACGAATGTCTGCACGCCCGTGACCCTGTATTTGACCGGCCAGGCAATCAGTGCAAAGCCGCCGGTCATATAACCGTTGATGATGTAGCTTTGCTTGCCCCCGAGCACGTTGTCACCCTGAGACGTCAGAATGCGGTAGCGATAGCCGAAATAGCCCTCCCCGCGCTTGGCGGCACCGAAAGCGGCGGTCTCGACGAGCGCGCTTGCCGGACTTTCCTCGGGATAGACGTTCGGATCCCAGTACAGGCCGTCAAGCTTGCCGGGACTGCTGATCAATTTCTTCGCGAATTCATAAATGCCATCGCCATCGCGGTCCTCGGACGCATATTGGTATTGGGCCGCGACATATTCGTGCATCGTGTCGATGGTGGCGAGTTCGTTTTCACCGATACGACGATTGGTAATCTCTTCGAGGCCGCGTTCGGTGTCAAAGGACCATTTGCCGTCCTTGTCTTCGGTCACCGGAAACGGCAGCGGCCAGAGCCGATCGCCGATCGCAACAATCTTTTTGCCGTCGAAATCCCGCAGGATCGCCTGCCGTTCCGCGCCCTCGCGGATCAATCCGTAAGCGATCACCGCCTCGTTGCTGGAACGCAGCTTGTCCGCCTTTAGGCCAAGCAGAGCTGCGAGATCTTCGATATTGCCGGAACCGAGCACCGATTTCAGTTTGTCGAGCGCAAGCTCCGGCGTGTCGAATTTCGGTGAGGGGGTTGCCGCCACATATCCGGCGAGATCTGTCTGTACTTGCGAAAGCGCCGGCGCAGCCGGCATTGCGCAAAGCGCCGCCGCGAACATGAGCGGAATTACGGTCGATTGGCGTCTCATGATGTAACTCCCTGAGCTGAAAAAAGGTCTCACCGCCGTCTGCCGCCACCACCGCCGCCACGCCCGCCGCCGCCCTGCGGGCGAGGCCGATGCTGTGCGGGGCGAGCGGACTGACGATGGGCGCCCATGCTCTGCGATCCTCGTTTCGAGGCGACAGCTTCGCGCCGGCCGGACTGGACATTCCCAAGTGCGCTCGGTTGACGCCCCCGATTGTCGGGCCTGGCGGCCATCTGCGGTTTATTGGGCCTGTTGGCGGATCTCTGCGCGGGTTTGGACGGGCGATTGGCCGCCTTCTGAGGACGTGCCTCCGGCCGGCCAGCTGCAGGCCGATTTCCTGCCGTTGGTCGATTTCCTGCTGCTGGGCGATCCCCTGCCGATGGCCGGTTTCCTGCCGCTGGGCGATCCTTCAGGCCCTGTGCCGTGCTCTTGCGGATATCGTCCGCACGCACTGAATTGGCGCGATTACCAGGCCTCTGGGCAGCCTGAATATCGTTTGCCCTGTTGCGCAACTGGTTGCGATTGTCAGCCTGCAGGCCGGACTTGATCGCCGAGCGGTCCAGCTTCGAAAGCTGGTCCTTGCCGATGCTCAATTTGCTGCGGTCGACGTTGCTCCAGTCGACATCATTCCACTTGAGCTTTCCATTGAAGTTGCGGTCGTTCAGGCAGTTGTTACAGTCGATATCGATATCGCCACCCCAGCGGCCGCCCCAGACACCCCAGTCATCCCAGTTGACGACAGCCGCCCAGGCGAGGCCGGTCACCGCGCCAGCAAAGAACGCGGCCCCAGGGTAATAATAGTTGTCGTAATAATTGGGATAATAGGAGATCGGCGCCGAGGTATAACCCGGTTCGTAGAGCATTTCCGGCGGATATTGCGGGATATAGATCTTTTCCGGATCCGTCGGCCGGATGATGATATTGTCGTTTTCGGTTACGACCGTCACCTTGTCATCCGTCTTGATGATGTTCTTTTCAACCGCCTCATCGCGAAGCTGCTGGATGGCAATCAGGACGTCCTTCTGCTGATTGGTGAGCGCATCGGCGAGCGATTGGGTCCAGTCGAGATCCTCGCTCATCATCTTGACGACGTCAGGGTAATTGAGCAGGGAAACGACGCTGCCGTCCCAATCACTCTTGGGCTTGAGATCGGAATTCTTCTTTTTTGCTTCCAGGAAGCGCTGCGCCTCGATGATCTGGAGAGGAAAGAGTGAGGCGGCGGAAATTGCTGCGACCAGTTCATCCGGATAGAGAGCGATCCGCGCCACAAGCACTTCGAGCTCGTCCTCCGACAGAAGCGTGGCCGCCGGTTGCTCGGCAGCCGCCTGCGCGGGCGCCGCCGCAGCAGGAGCCGGGGCTTGCGTCTGGGCTCGTGCCGGTAACGTCGGCTGCAGCGCAATGATTGCCAACGCCGATAACCCACCAAGCAGTTTGTGGGACAATGCTTTCATCACGCACGTACCTCCCTTGGACAATTGAATGACAGATACGCTTACGGAAATTTCGGGCCGGTCTGCGGGGACCGCCTGAGCATTACGATTTTCGATTGGGCGATCGCCTCCCCCATCTCTTTCAACAGGGCATCGACGAGACCCGCATATTCCAGTCGCCGCGCCTCCCGAACAGCCTCCGGTAGCCTCTCGACATGCGCCAGAGCCTGCGCCGCAGCGGTGAGATCCTCACACATGCTGTGAAATGGCTCATTGATATAGAAAAGTCGCTGCACCAGCCGCTTCTGGTCGGGAAAATAAGTCTCAGCCGTCTCGAGGGCGGACAAATATGTCGAACCTTGTTCTCCCGACACCATCCCCGCCCCCGCCATCAAACTGCGCTAAGCAGATGAGGAAACTATATAACAGGGCGATCGGCAGCAGACGTAAAATACACGATCCTACGTTAGCCGGCTTTTGAAAAACCGCGGCAGTCCCGAGTGGCAATGCCGGCATGACCGCTGTTGCTCTGATCCCGCCCTTTTGCTCTCACGTGGAGATGGTCCCCACAAACGGCAGAGTTTCCAACGCTTCAATAGAGCTTACGCGATGCTACGGGCCTCAGCATGAAAACAGGCCTAATATTCTGCCCTCGACAGCGATCAAACGGCTCGGCAAGGCCAGCCCGAAGGGAGCGACCGTGTTTCTCGACTATTTTGCCTTGGGCGTCCTTGTCTTTGTCTTCGTCACCCTTTTCTACGCGGTGATCGCAATCCACGACATTCCTCACCTCATGGCCAAAGCGCGCAATCATCCGCATCAGGACGCCATCCATGTCGCCGGATGGGTCAGCCTCTTCACCCTCCATGCAATCTGGCCGTTCCTGTTCATCTGGGCCACCCTCTACCGCGAGGATCGCGGCTGGGGCATACGCACGGATGGGAAGCTGTCGGCGGAAGCCGAAGCGAATGCTGAGATTGCCCGCCTTCACGCACGGATCGCCGACCTCGAAGCGCATACGCCGGAGAGGGAGAACGCCTGATGGAACTACTCCTCATCCTGACTTATGCCGCGATCTGCTGGACGATCTTCAAGCTATTCAGGATCCCGGTAAATCAGTGGTCACTCGCAACCGCCGTCCTTGGCGGGATATTCATCATCTCGGGCCTTGTGCTTCTGATGAGCTACAATCATCCCTATTCGAGCGATGGGCGCATCTATTTCACGTCGGCTCCGGTCATCCCCGTCGTCGGAGGCCAGGTCGTCGACGTTCCGGTCACTGCGAACGCGCCGCTAAAGAAAGGCGACATCCTTTTCCGCATCGACCCCCGGCCATATCAGTTTGCAGTCGACCAAAAGACGGCAGCGCTTGCTGAAGCCAAGCAATCCGTCCTGCAACTGAAAGCCGCTCTCGACGCCGCCAATGCGGCAGTCACGGGGGCCGAAGCCTCGCGGGACAGATCCTTGCAGGCCTTTGAAAAGTTCCAGGCGTCGAACGAGAATTCGAAATCGAGTGGCCGAGGCGCCGTCTATTCTGAACTCGAGGTCGAGAACCGGCGCGGCATCTATCTTACCGCGGAGGCAGCGGTCGATACGGCACGTGCGCAAGCGACACAAGCAAAGCTTGCTTATGAATCCGAGATCAACGGCACGAACCCGACGGTCGCGAGGCTGCAGGCCGAGTTGAACAACGCCGAATACGAACTCGACCAGACGACCGTACGAGCGCCGTCTGACGGGTATGTTACGCAGGTCTTCCTGCGCCCAGGCATGATGGCCAATCCCCTGCCCCTACGCCCGGTCATGGTCTTTATCAACAGTGAGGACCGCATGCTGGCGGCAGCCTTCATCCAGAACTCGCTGCAACGTGTCCGCGTCGGTGATGATGCCGAGGTCTCCTTCAAGGCTGTGCCCGGCAAAATATTCAAGGCACGGGTGGCGGAGGTCATCGATGTGATGGCCCAGGGCCAATTGCAACCGAGCGGTGCGCTGATCGACCCGCAATCGCCCGAACGAACATCGCCCGGTCAGACCTTGGCCCGCATCGAGCTGCTCGAGAACACCGATCAGTATCAACTGCCCGGCGGCGTTGTCGCTGAGGTCGCGGTCTACACACATTATTGGCATCACGTCGCCCTCCTCCGCAAAGTGCTGCTGCGCATGAGCAGCTGGATGAACTACGTGTTCCTCGAACATTGAAGCAAAGGGTGGCGCCGACCCGGCGGTGCAAGCAAAAGCAAGGCACCGCGGGAGTAACGGCGACAGGATAAGGAGCCGGAATTGATAGGCAGTCTTCCTATGTTGCGGGGCCTGGCCGGTTTCAACAAGGCCTGGTTCCGGAGTGATATCCCGGCCGGGCTGTCGATCGCCGCCGTCGGTCTGCCGAGCGCTATCGCCTATCCCGCCATCGCGGGGCTGCCGCCGGAGACAGGCATCTATGCCAGTATTGTCGCGCCGGTCGCCTATGCGATTTTCGGGCCTTCCCGGCTCCTGATCGTCGGGCCCGACGCTGCGACGATGACCGTGCTGGCAGCGGCGATGGGCACCATCATTGCTGCCGCACCGGCGGGAGGCGATGTCGATCGGGTCGCGGTTGCTTCGGCGCTTGCGTTGGGGGTCGGCATTTGCTGCTTAGCAGCAAAATTGCTGCGGCTCGGCGTTCTCGCGAGCTTCCTGTCCCGCCCCATCCTGGTCGGGTTCTTTGCCGGCGTCTCTCTCTCCATCCTGATCGGACAGATCGGTCGGTTTACAGGCGTAAAAATCGAATCCGACGGCTTGGTCTCGCCGCTTGTCGAGATCTTTGCCAAGAGCAGCCTGATTCACTGGCCTTCGCTTATCCTCGGCACTGCCATGTTCGCGTTGCTCTGGACCGTCCGTGGCTTCAATCTGAAAATCCCCGGTCCCGTCCTGGTCGTCGTTATCTCAGTTATCCTCTCGGCGCTCTTCGATTTTCGTGGTCGGGGTATTGCCGTCGTCGGCGACCTGCCAAGCGGGTTGCCGAGTTTTTCCCTGCCGGCTTTCTATCAGATGCCTCTCGACAAACTCATGATCGGCTCGGTCACGATCTTCCTCGTCAGCTTCGGCGCCGGTATCGTGACGGCGCGCAGCTTTGGATCGCGGACCGGCGAAGAGGTCGATGCCAATCAGGAGCTGATCGGGCTTGGTGCTGCCAATATCGCCCCGGGCCTTTTCGGCTCGTTTCCGATCAGCGCATCGGATTCCCGTACCGCCATAAACCTGTCGACGGGCGGCGTTTCGCAGCTCGCCGGGCTCGTTTCGGCGGCCACACTGATCGCGGCACTGGTTTTCCTGCATGGGGCGTTGCGGATTCTTCCGATCCCTGCACTTGCGGCCATTCTCGTGGCAGCGGCCATCAGCCTGATCGATATTCGCGAGCTCAAGAAAATCTGGCGCATCAGCCGCATGGAGTTCGTCTTTGCGCTGATCGCCATGTGGGGAGCCATCAGTTTCGGCGTCCTCAACGGCGTGATCGTCGCCGTCGGCGCGACCTTCGTCTATCTACTGCGCCAGACCATGTTTCCGCGCGACGGCCTGCTTGGCCGCATCGAAGGCCGGCATGGCTTCTTCGACCTTCAGCGCTACCCGGAGGCACGCCCCGTCCCGGGCGCCGCCGTCTTCGCGGTTCAGGGCAGTATCCTGTTTTACAATGCCGACTATGTGCGCATCCGGCTGATGTCGGTCGCAAAGGAACTTCCCGCCGACACCAAATGCCTGGTGCTCGATGCCAGCGCCATCACGCAAATCGACAGCACCGGCGCCACCGCACTCGAGGCCGTGGCGGAATTGCTTGTGAAGCGAAACATCATCTTTGCGTTCGCCGATCTCAGCGATGAAAGCCGCGCCATTCTCGAGCGGGCCGGGATCATCAAGACAGTCGGCGCCGAGAATATTTTCAATGGCAGAGAAGAGGCCCTGCGAACGCTGATCGGCGATATCGACCAGATCGGCAATGCCGCACCGGCAAGCGCTGCCCCGTGATGACAGAAGGAGGGAGAGACATGGACGAGAATTACGAGCCGCAACTCGCCGATGGCGAGGAGCCCCGCACCGGCAAGGGCAAGAAGAAAAAGAAGTCATGGGATTACGAGAAGGAGATCAGCCGCCTGCAGGTGGAATTGGCCCATCTGCAAGCCTGGGTCAAAAAATCCGGCGCACGGATCGTCATCGTCTTCGAAGGACGTGATGCTGCCGGCAAGGGCGGGATGATCAAGCGCATAACGGAAAGGGTCAGCCCGCGCGTCTTCCGGGTGATCGCCCTGCCCGCGCCGACCGACCGCGAGAAATCGCAGATCTACATGCAGCGCTACATCGCCCATCTGCCGGCCGCCGGCGAGATCGTGATCTTCGACCGCAGCTGGTACAATCGCGCCGGCGTCGATCGGGTCATGGGCTTCTGCAGCGACAAGAAGGCGCAACGCTTCCTCGAGCTCGCACCGCGTTTCGAAGCCGCGATCGTCGAAAGCGGGGTCATCCTGCTCAAGTATTTCCTGACCGTCAGCGAGGAAGAACAGGAACGCCGCTTCCGTCGCCGGATCGACGATCCGATGCGGCAGTGGAAGTTGAGCCCTATGGACGTCGAATCCTACCAGCGCTGGTGGGACTACACACGCGCCTATGACGAAATGCTGCGCATGACCGACACCAATCATGCGCCCTGGTGGATCGTACCTTCCGACGACAAGAAGCGGGCGCGCATCAACTGCATCTCGCACATTCTGCAGTCGATCCCCTATGAGCGGCTGAAGTTCGACGAGCCCGATCTCGGCAAGCGGCAGAAGCGTCCGTCCGACTTCATGGAAGACCGCAGCGTCCGCCATGTCGTGCCCGATACGACGGCTTAAGCAGCCGGTCGGGGTAGGCGGATACCAAGATGGAGCAGATAACCGAGAACACGGCTCCACGAGCCGATTCAGGCCAGATCTCGATCGAGGCCAGAGTGAGCGATATCGTCCGGCTGGGCATCATCGCGCTCTTTGCCTATTGGACGATGGTGCTCATCGCGCCGTTCCTGCTGATCGTGATCTGGTCGGCCATCCTGGCGGTCGCGCTCTATCCATTATTCGCCACAGTGTCCCTGGAAAGCGGCCTTGCCGAGGGCAAGGTTGCACCGCTCGTCGAGCTTGCCCGGCGCCTGCGCGCGCTCAAGGGCCAGGATCTGGAGGAAGGTGTTTCGACCCGCCTGCTGATCTACTGCGCTTCGCTTATCGACGCCGGCCTGCCGACGATCGACGCCGTGCGGGCGGCCATCATCGAGCCGCTGACCGACGAGCCGGACGTCAAGGCCGCCCTCGTCGAGGTCGCCAGGGCCGCGATCGGATAGGTGAAATATGCTGGAATTTCTGGAACTCGAAGAGACGGTGGGCCGCGCCTGGCATCGATTGGTCGGCGATACCAGTTCATGGCCGCACCATCCGGCTGCGGCCGTTCACCTTGCCGAGCTCAGACAGCAGCTCGCCGTCTGCTTCAGGGCCTTCGGCGGGGACGCCACCCTGCAGATCCAGAGGGCCCGGCAGAAAACCTCGATGCACAGGCTGCGGCTCAGACAAGTCATCGGCCTCGGCGAGGAGAGATCGGACCACCCGACCTGGGACGGCACGGCGATCCACCTGCCGGCGGCTATCGATCTTTTCGACGATCGTTCGCTCAATCGGGATCTTTACTTCTGGCTGGCCGCCTATGTGGCGACCGCGCCGTCCGCTTTGTCCCCTGCCGATCCGGCTCTCGCCGATCTCTGGCGGATCGAAACGGGTCGGGAAAATTCCGCCCTGGTCATCCAGAGATTCCCAGGAATGGCGGCACGCTATGTGCGGCTCACCCGGGCGCTGCTTGGCTGCCGCAGGCGCGGAACGCTTCCTCAGGCCGAACGGTGGATCGAGGAATTCGCGCAACTGGCACTCACCGTTCCCTTGCATCATTCCCTTCCCGACGCCGTCCGCCCAAAGGTAACCGCCGCCCCTGCCGGCTATCTGCCTATGCTGCCTTTGCCGATCTGGCCGGATTTCAGGGGCCGCAGTGAGACGAACTCGTCAGAGCGCGATGACCTTCCGTCGGATCAGGCGGGTAACGACCAACAGGCGCGGCCATCGCATGAGGCAACACGCAAACGCGACGCCGACGATCGCAAGCGCGATCCCTTCATATTGAACCGCTTCGAGAAAATCCTCGCCATGGCGGAAATGGTCAACGTCGATCGCCCAAGCGATGACAGCGAGGAGAACGATCCGGCGGCAGCCGATGAGCTCGAGGAGATCTCGCTCAGCGAAACGCGGGAACGACCGAGATCCAAATTCCATTTCGATCTGGATCTCTCGCCGGAAGCCGCCGACCCGGCGACGATAGACGGCGAATTCACCTATCCGGAATGGGATTTCCGGAAGAGCCAATATCTTGCCGACCACTGCCGCGTGGTGATCGGCTCACCCTCCGACAAGACAGACCAGGCAATCGTCAGCGACGCCGCTCTCGTGCGCAAGGTCAGGCGCCAGTTCGAGACGCTGCGCCCGAAGCGGGAACTGCGAAGGGCACAACTGGACGGAGATCAGATCGATCTCGAAGCGGCCATCCGCTCCCGCATCGACTTCATCGCCACCGGCCAGCCGGATGATCGCATCTACGGATGCGCCCGCCCTGCCAGCCACGAGCTTGCGACCTCAATC
>Ga0102587_1002021_pt1 | contig 12816 bp, 7 predicted proteins | sample AraplaF_Col_mTSA_FD_76853 | JGI IMG/M metagenome (GOLD analysis project Ga0102587, IMG submission 76853) | Arabidopsis root microbial communities from the University of North Carolina, USA - plate scrape MF_Col_mTSA (SPADES assembly) (version 2) | ecosystem: Host-associated > Plants > Roots >... | reverse complement strand
TAGCGGCCAGCTCCTTGGCGGTCAGCACCTGCACGGCGCTGGCGCCGATCAGGCCCTTGATCTCCTTGGCGGCCTCGGCGCTGCGCTGGGCGAGGCTGCGCACCTCGCTCGCCACCACCGCGAAGCCGCGGCCCTGTTCGCCGGCGCGGGCGGCCTCGACCGCGGCGTTGAGCGCCAGGATGTTGGTCTGGAAGGCGATGCCGTCGATCACGCCGATGATGTCGCTGATCTTCTTGGAGCTGGTGTTGATCTCGTCCATGGTCGAGACGACCTGGGAGACGACGGAGCCGCCGCGGGCGGCGACTTCGGCGGCCGACGAGGCCAGCTGGTTGGCCTGGCGCGCGGAGTCGGCGCTCTGCTTGACGGTGCCGGTGAGCTGTTCCATCGAGGACGCCGCCTGCTGCAGGTTCGACGCCGTCTGCTCGGTGCGGGCGCTCAGGTCCTGGTTGCCGGTGGCGATCTCGCCCGAGGCGGTGGAAATGCTGTCGGTGCTCTGCCGCACCTGGCCGACCAGGCGGCGCAGCGAGCCCTGCATCGCGTCCAGCGACTGCAGCAGCTCGGCCAACTCGTCGCGGCCCAGCACCTCGATCGGCCGGCTCAGGTCGCCGTCGCTGATGGCACGGGCCACCGACTGGGCCTGGGCGATCGGCCGGGTGACCGAGCGCGTGACGCGCCAGGACAGCAGCGCCGCCAGCCCCATGGCCAGCGTGCCGCCGATGCCCAGCGCCATCATGCCCACCAGGCCGGCGTGTTCGGCCTCGGCCTTGGTGGCGGTCATGCTGTCGCGCTGGCCCTGCACCAGCTTCTCGACCGCGTCGGCATAGGCCTGGGCCGCCGGAAACAACCTGGCCATCACCTCGGCCGTCACGTCCTCGCCGCCTTCCTTGCGCTTGAGCAGGTCGTTGCGCAGGTTCTGGTAGGCGTCCCGCTGGCGCGATACCTCCTCCAGCAGGCGCTTGTCGTCGTCCGAGGTTGCGATCTCCTGCATGCGCTTGATGCGCTCGGTCTGCAGCCTCACCACCTCCTTCATCTCGCCGCGCACCCGGTCCTTGATCTTCTCGTCGTTGGCGAAGAACACGACCCAGTTGCGCGCGGTGTTGCCCTCGATCGCGCGCCCCCAGCGCTCCGACAGCGAGAGCTTCTCGGCATCGAGGGTGCCGAGGCGGTCGGCCAGGGTGCGCATGGTGGCGATGCGGTCGAGGCCGAAGCCGACCGCCCCCGCGCACAGGAGTGCGATGGAGCCGAAGCCGAGCGCGAGGCGCGGGCCGAGACGCAGGTTGGACAACGAAAACATGGGCTTCCTCTTCTTCTTGGTTGTGAATTCTTGGGCGGGGCCCGCGCTTCGCGGGGTCAGCCGGGATCGAGCCGGAAGCTGCCCACCGCCTGCGCCAGGCGCGCCGCCTGGTCCTTCAGGCTTTCGGCGGCCGCGGTCGATTGCTCGACGAGGGCGGCGTTCTGCTGGGTCATCTGGTCCAGCTGGTTGACGGCGCTGTTGATCTGGCCGATGCCATCGCTCTGCTCCGAGGCGGCGGTGGTGATCTCGCCGATCATGTCGGACACGCGGCGCACCGAGCCGACGATCTCCTGCATGGTCTGGCCGGCGTCGGCGACCAGGCGGGAGCCGGCCTCGACGCGGTCGACGCTGGCGCCGATCAGGCCCTTGATCTCCTTGGCGGCCTCGGCGCTGCGCTGGGCGAGGCTGCGCACCTCGCTGGCCACCACCGCGAAACCGCGGCCCTGTTCGCCGGCGCGGGCGGCTTCCACGGCGGCGTTCAGCGCCAGGATGTTGGTCTGGAACGCGATGCCGTCGATGACACCGATGATGTCGCTGATCTTCTTGGACGAGCTGTTGATCTCGTCCATCGTGGACACCACTTCGGCCACGACCGAGCCGCCCCGCGCCGCCACTTCGGCGGCGCTTGCCGCGAGCTGGTTGGCCCGGCGGGCCGAGTCGGCGCTCTGCTGCACCGTGCCCGTGATCTGTTCCATCGACGAGGCGGCGCGCTGCAGGTTGCCCGCGGTCTGCTCGGTGCGGGCGCTCAGGTCCTGGTTGCCGGTGGCGATCTCGGCGCTCGCGGTGCTGATCGAATCGGCCGAGCTGCGCACAGCGCCGAGGATCTGGTGGAAGCGCTGGCGCATGCCTTCGACGTCGCGGATCAGCTGGCCGATCTCGTCGCGCTGGTCGCTGTGGGTGGGCCGGGTCAGGTCGCCGGCGGCCATCACCGCCACGGCGCCCGAGAGCTCGCGCAGCGGCTGGCCGACCCAGCGCCGCATCATCAGGAACAGCCCGCCGCCCAGCAGCAGGGCCGCCAGGCCGAGCAGGGTCGCGAAGGGCACGATGGTGGCCCAGTGGGTGCGCATCGCCTCGGCGTCCGACACCTCGGCCACCACCCAATGGTTGCCGGCCTTGGCCTTGCGCAGCACCGCCCAGTGGTCGTCGTGCGTCGTCTCCAGGATCGAGCCGCCGTCGCGCGCCCACCCCTCCGGGGCGCTCGCCAGCCGTTCCATGAGCGCCCGCGCCTGCGGGTAGGCCTCGACCACCTTCTTGCCGCGCGCCGTCGGGTGCACGACGAAGACCGCCTCGTCCGCCGACTTCTTCGGGTCGATGACGTAGATGCCGCCGGTGTCGAAGAAGCGGATGTCGCTCGCCAGCTTGTCGATCGCGGCCTGGAAGGCGCTGACGTTGAAGCCGATGAAGAGGATGCCGACGACCTTGCCGCCCGCATCGCGGATCGGTTCGTAGTGGGTCATGTAGGGCGTGCCGAACAGCACGGCGCGCCCGGTGTACGGCTGGCCGGCCATCACCAGCGCATGGGCCGGGTGGGCGCTGCCCAGCATCGTGCCCATCGCACGCTCGCCGTTCTCCTTCTTCAGCGAGGTGGTGACGCGCTGGAAGTCGTCGCCCTTGCGCGCGAACACCGTCGCGACGCCGCCGCTTTGCTGGGCGAAGCGGTCGACGGCCTCGAAGTTGTCGTTCAGCGTCAGGTCGCCGACCTTGAGCGTGGTGCTCGCCTCGTCCAGCGAGAACGGCTGCGCGAAGCTGCTCCTGAAGTTGACGAAGAACTTCTCGACCAGCACGCGCGAGGTCATGTCGAAGGCGTCGATCGAATCCGCCACCGACTGCGTCTTGTCGGCCACCCAGGTGACGATGCGCGCGCGCGAGCGGTCCGCAGCGACCAGGCTCATCGTGGCGCAGATCGCGAACAGCACCACCGCAAGGCTGAGGGCGCCGGTGATGGAAACTTTGCGCGCGACCGAGCCGCGACCTGGCATGACCGGATTCATGGGGACTTCTGAACGGAAAACGGCGGCGCAGGCCGCCGGGAAGGGGGAGGGGACGCCGTGCGTCAGGCCGCGTCGATGAGGCCCATCTCGGCACTGGCCATGAGGGCCTCGATGTCCATGAGGATGAGCATGCGGTCGTTGACGTTGGAGATGCCGGTGATGAAGCTGGTGTCGACGGCGGAGGCCATCTCGGGTGCGGGCTTGATGGAGTCGCGGGAGAGCTCGAGGACGTCGCTGACGGAGTCGACGACGGCGCCGACGACGCGGCCGCGGACGTTGAGGACGATGACGACGGTGAAGCTGTTGTAGTCGGCGGAGTCGCAGCCGAGCTTGAGGCGCAGGTCGACGATGGGGACGATGACGCCGCGCAGGTTGACGACGCCCTTGATGAAGGAGGGGGCGTTGGCGATGCGTGTGGGGGCCTCGTAGGAGCGGATTTCCTGGACCTTGAGGATGTCGATGCCGTATTCCTCGGCACCCAGGCGGAAGGTCAGGAACTCGCCGCCGGATTGGGAGGCGGAGGCCGCGCGGGCGGCTTCGTGACGGGCCACGTGGGCGGCTTCGTGGATCATGTCCATGGGGTGTCCTGTGGAGAGCTATAGAACGTTGATGGGGACACTATCGGCGCCGCGGCGCCGAACTGAAGGGTTCAGGCCCGAGAAGGTTCCAGGCGGAAGGTGGCGACCACTGACGCCAGGCGCCGCGCCTGGTCGCGCAGGCTGTCGGCGGCCGCGGCGGACTCCTCCACCAGCGCGGCGTTCTGCTGCGTCATCTGGTCGAGCTGGTTGACGGCACTGTTGATCTGGCCGATGCCGTCGCTCTGCTCGGAGGCGGCGGCGGTGATCTCGCCGATGATGTCGGAGACGCGCTGGACGGAGCCGACGATCTCCTGCATGGTCTGGCCGGCATCGGCGACCAGGCGCGATCCGGAGTCGACCTTCTCGACCGAGGCGCCGATGAGGGCCTTGATTTCCTTGGCGGCCTGGGCACTGCGCTGGGCGAGGCTGCGGACCTCGCCGGCGACGACCGCGAAGCCGCGGCCCTGCTCGCCGGCCCGTGCCGCTTCCACGGCCGCGTTCAGTGCCAGGATGTTGGTCTGGAAGGCGATGCCGTCGATCACGCCGATGATGTCGCTGATCTTCTTGGACGAGCTGTTGATCTCGTCCATGGTCGAGACGACCTGCGAGACCACCGAGCCGCCGCGGGCGGCGACCTCGGCGGCCGAGGCAGCCAGCTGGTTGGCCTGGCGGGCCGAATCGGCGCTCTGCTTGACGGTGCCGGTGAGCTGCTCCATCGAGGAGGCAGCCTGCTGCAGGTTCGACGCCGTCTGCTCGGTGCGGTGACTCAGGTCCTGGTTGCCGGTGGCGATCTCGGCGCTCGCGGTCGAGATGCTGTCCGTCGAATTGCGCACCTGGCCGACCAGCTGGCGCAGCGAGGCCTGCATCTCCGACAGCGCGCGCATCAGCTGGGTCGATTCGTCATTGCCCTGCAGCTCCACCACGTTGGTCAGGTCGCCGCGGGCGATCGAGGCGGCCAGGGCCTGGGCCTGGGTCATCGGCCGGCAGATGCTCAGCATGTTCACCAGGGTGGCCGGCACGACGATCGCGATCGCGAGCCCCACCGCCAGCGCGAACATCGCGATGGTCTGCTGCGTCATCGTCTGGCGCGAGGCTTCGGCCTGCGCGCCTTCGTCGACCAGGAACTTCTGCAGCTCGAGCACCGTCTTCTCGGCCGAGACCATGGCCTCCTTGGCGCGGCCCATCACCTTGTTGGCGACGGTGGCCGAGTCGTAGCCGCTGTTCTCCAGCTGGCGGATCACCGGCGTCATCGCGGTGGCGTAGGCGGCGAGCTCGGTCTCCAGGCGGGCCGCGAGCGCGGTGCCGCTGTCCGGCTTGCCGCCCTTCAGCAGCTTGATCTGCACCAGCGCGCGCTCGCGCGCCGCATTCCACTGGCCGCTGAAGCGCGTCACTTCCTCGGGCTTCTCGTAGTTGACGATCATTTCCTTCTCGGCGACGCGCATCTCGCCGAGCGCGGTGCGCAGCGCGGCCTGGGTGCTGCTGTCGACGAAGGAGGTGGCCATGAACTCGGTGGTCACGGCCTGCATGCGCAACAGGCCGACCAGGCCGGCGCCGCCGACCACGGCAAGCAACGCCAGCACGATGGCGATCGCCCCGATCATGCGGGTGCGGATGGTGTAGTGACGCATCAGGTGCGTGAGATTCATGGGCGCTCTCCGGCGAGCTGGAAGTTGTGGACGATGCTGCGCAGGCGCACGGCCTGGTCTTTCAAACTCTCGGCGGCGGCGGCGCTCTGCTCGACCAGCGCGGCGTTCTGCTGCGTCATCTGGTCGAGCTGGGTGACCGAGCCGTTGACCTGGCCGATGCCGTCGCTCTGCTCCGCGGCGGCGGCCGTGATCTCGCTGATGATGTCGGTGACGCGCTGCACCGAGCCGACGATCTCGTTCATGGTCTGGCCGGCATCGGCGACCAGGCGCGAGCCCGACTCGACCTTCTCGACCGAGGCGCCGATCAGGCCCTTGATCTCGCGCGCCGCCTGGGCGCTGCGCTGGGCGAGGCTGCGGACCTCGCCGGCGACGACCGCGAAGCCGCGGCCTTGTTCGCCGGCCCGCGCCGCCTCGACCGCGGCGTTGAGCGCGAGGATGTTGGTCTGGAAGGCGATGCCGTCGATCACGCCGATGATGTCGCCGATCTTCTTGGACGAGGCATGGATCTCGTCCATGGTCGAGACGACCTGCGAGACCACCGTGCCGCCGCGGGCGGCCACTTCGGCGGCCGACGAGGCCAGCTGGCTCGCCTGGCGCGCCGAGTCGGCGCTCTGGCGCACGGTGCCGGTGAGCTGTTCCATCGACGAGGCGGTCTGCTGCAGGTTGCTCGCCGTCTGCTCGGTGCGGCGGCTCAGGTCCTGGTTGCCGGTGGCGATCTCGGTGCTGGCGTTCTCGATCGAGGACGACGACTCGAGCACCGTCGACAGCGAGCCGCTGAGCTGGCGCGTCATGCGGTGCAGGGCGCGCATCAGGTCGCCCAGCTCGTCGCTGCGCCGGCTGTCGGCGTCGACGGCGAGGTTGCCGCCGGCCACGTCGTGGGCGACGCGCACCGCGCGGCCGAGTTCGTCGACGACCCGGCGCTGCATCCACCAGGCCACGCCGACGGTGGCGGCGGCCGCCAGCAGGCCGAGCAGGCCCAGCAGCAGGCTGTTGCGGCGCGAGCGTGCGGTCGAGGCGTCCATTGCCGCGGCCGACTGCCGGTCCACCAGGGCCACCATGCCGCCCATGCCGCGCGCGAGGGCGGCAAAGGTGTCGTCGGCGCCCTGCATCGCGGCGATGCCGGTATTCGGGTCGACCGAGGCGAGGTCGAGGGCCGAATCCGCCTGGCCGCGGTACTTGTCGATCTGCGCGCTCGCCGTCTTGATGGCCGCGGCGAGCTCGGGGCCGCCGTCGCCGCCCTCGCCCAGCGCGGCCAGCGTGCGCTGGGCGCCGGCGAGCTGGGTGCCCAGCGATTCCCGGAAGGCCTTCACCTTCGCCTCGTCCAGCGAGGCGACCAGGGCCACCGTCCGGTAGCTGCCGGCATGCAGCTGGCCGAGCTGGTCCTGCACGCCGGTGATGGTGCGGAAGGCTTCCAGCTCGCTGCGGAAGCTGTCGATGTTGCGGTCCGCCTCCGTGCCCAGCAGGGCGGTGTTCAACGAGGCGATCGAGAACACCACGACGGCGGTCAGCACCGGCGCGGCAAGCAGCTTGAGTCCGAGCTTCATGGGCGGCTCCGGGAGATGGCGGGGCGGGGGCTTACTTGTAGATGCCGCCGCAGACGACCACGTCTTCCAGGCGCTCGCAGTACGCGCTCTTGGGCTCGATCTTCTTGCTCACCGGGTTGGTGAACTTGTAGTCCTGCCAGAACGTGCCCTTGGCCTGGGCCAGTTCGACGCGCTCCTTGACGAAGGCCTTGCCGTCCACGTCCTTGAGCTCGAGCAGGTTCTTGCCGATCATCTTCTCGTTCGCGCCATGCGAGCGCACGACGCCGTCGAGCCCGTAGACCACCAGGTAGAGGTCCCGGTCGGTGAACTGGCCGGCCTTGTTGTTGATCTCGGCATAGCCCTTGTCCTTGCCGTTCGCCTTGATGAAGGCGACACCTTTCTTGACCATCGCGGTCGCCTCGGCGGCCGTGGCGTTGCCCTCCTTGGCGGAGGCGAGGCCGGTGCCGGCCAGCATGGCGGCGGTGAGGACGGAGGCGAGCAGAAGTTGGGTCATGGGTCGATCCTTGGGTCGGGCGGGAGCGCACGCCGGGGTGGGATGTGCGCCTGTAGCGGGTTATCGGCACGGGTGTGGCCTGCTGAATGCTCCCGCCGGACGATTCTCCGGATCAGATGGACACGGGGTCGCGCCAAAAGCGGGCCGAAGACCGCCCATCTCCCGGGCGAGGGCCGAAAGCGGCGCGGCCCGCGGCGCCGTGAGGCTGCCGCGGGCCGCGCTGGGCCGGGAGAGCGAATGCCTGGCTTAGAAGGTTTCCCAGTCGTCGCCGCCGGCGGCGGCCGTCGCGAGCGCGGCCGGTGCGGCCGGCACGAGCGCCGGCAGCGCGGCGCGGGCCGGCGGGGCGGCCGGGGCCGGCTTGGCCACAGGGGGGCGCGCGACCGGGGCCGCGACCGGCGCCTTGACGGCGCGGGGACCCGGCGCGGCGGCCACCGGTGCCGGGCCCGATGCCGCGAGCTTGAACACCGCCACGTCGGCCAGCAGCTGGCCGGCCTGGGTCTTCAGGCTTTCCGCGGCGGCGGCGCTTTCTTCCACCAGCGCGGCGTTCTGCTGCGTCGCCTGGTCCATCTGCGTGATGGCCTCGCCGACCTGGCTCACGCCGGCCGACTGCTCGACGCTGGCCGAGGTGATCTCGCCCATGATGTCGGTGACGCGGCGGATCGAGGCCACGACCTCGGCCATCGTGCTGCCGGCCTGGTCGACCAGGGCGCTGCCCTGCTCGACGCGCTCGACGCTGGTCGAGATCAGGGTCTTGATCTCCTTGGCCGCGTCGGCGCTGCGCTGCGCCAGGCTGCGCACCTCGCCGGCGACGACCGCGAAACCGCGGCCCTGCTCGCCGGCGCGCGCCGCTTCCACCGCGGCGTTCAGCGCCAGGATGTTGGTCTGGAAGGCGATGCCGTCGATGGTGCCGATGATGTCGGCGATCTTGCGCGAGGAGTCGTTGATGCCCTTCATCGTGTCGACGACGCGGCTCACCACCTCGCCGCCGGAGACGGCGACCTCGGAGGCGGAGAGGGCCAGCTGGTTCGCCTGGCGTGCGTTGTCGGCGTTCTGCTTGACGGTGCTGGACAGCTCCTCCATCGAGGCGGCGGTTTCTTCCAGGGCGCTCGCCTGCTGCTCGGTGCGCGAGCTCAGGTCGTTGTTGCCCTGGGCGATCTGCGCGCTGGCGGTGGCCACGCCGTCGGCGTTCTGGCGCACGCCGCTGACGATGCTGCGCAGCTTGTCCTGCATGGCCGACAGGGCCTGCAGCAGCTGGCCCATCTCGTCGCGGCCGTTCGAGCGGATCGGCTGGCTCAGGTCTCCCTCGGCGATGCGGTTCGCATCCGCCACGGCCTGGGCGGCGTCGCGCGCGAGGCGGCCGGAGATCAGCCAGGCGATGCCCAGGCCCAGCGCGACCATGACGGCCAGGCTGGCGAACAGTTGCAGGCGGGCCGAGGCGTAGAGCGCATTGCCCTCGGCGGCGGCGGCGCTGCTGCCGGACTCGTTCAGGGCGATCAGCTTGTCCAGCAGGTCGTCGGCGGTCCGGTAGGCCTGGGCGGCCGGGCCGTTCAGGACCTTCTTCAGGCCGTTGGTGTCCATTTCCCTGGCCAGGCGCAGCGCCTCGGGCGTGTAGCCGATGTAGGCCTTCCAGGTGCTCGTGTACTCGTTGAACAGGGCCCGCTCCTCGGGCGAGGAGAGCAGCTTCTCGTAGGCCGCGCGATGCTGCTCCATGCGGTCGCCGACCGTCTTGATGCCGGCCTCGAGCGGCTCGACGTCGAGCGAGGTGTCGACCATCGCCAGGCGCAGGCGGGCCACGCGGTAGGCCGACAGGTCGCCGTTCATCTCGCCGAGGAGCTTGATGCTGGGCAGCCAGTTCTGGGCAATGCTCGAGGCCTTGTCGTTGACGGCCGACAGGCGCTGCACGGCCAGCAGGCTTTGCACCAGCGCGATGGCCAGCACGAGGGCGAAGCCGCCGACGAGCTTGCTGCGGATGGGGAGGTTGTTCAGGTTCATCTCGGGATTTGGTCTCAGAAGGTTTCCCAGTCGTCGCCCGGGGCAGCGCTGGCCGCCGGCTTGCTGGCAAGAGGGGCGACCGGGGCGACGGTTGGTTCGATGCGTGCGGCCGGCGCGACCGGCTTGGAGGGGGCGGCGGCCGGCTTGGCGGCGGCGGCGGCGGTGGCCGGCCTGGCGGCCACGGGCTTCGACGCGGCAGGCTTGGCAGGCGCCGGCGTGATCGTGGTGGGAGCGACCGGCGCCGCGGGCGCGGCCGGCTGCGGCATGGCGCTGTCGCCCGCCTCGAGGCGGAAGGTCGCGACCACCGAGGCCAGGCGGCGTGCCTGGTCGCGCAGGCTTTCGGCGGCAGCGGCGGATTCCTCGACCAGGGCGGCGTTCTGCTGCGTCATCTGGTCGAGCTGGGTGACGGCGGAGTTGACCTGGCCGATGCCGTCGCTCTGCTCGGAAGAGGCGGCGGTGATCTCGCCGATGATGTCGGAGACGCGCTGGACCGAGCCGACGATCTCCTGCATGGTCTGGCCGGCGTCGGCCACCAGGCGGGAGCCGGAGTCGACCTTCTCGACCGAGGCGCCGATGAGGGCCTTGATTTCCTTGGCGGCCTGGGCGCTGCGCTGGGCGAGGCTGCGGACCTCGCCGGCGACGACCGCGAAGCCGCGGCCCTGCTCGCCGGCGCGCGCCGCTTCCACCGCGGCGTTGAGCGCCAGGATGTTGGTCTGGAAGGCGATGCCGTCGATCACGCCGATGATGTCGCTGATCTTCTTGGACGAGGCATTGATCTCGTCCATGGTGGACACGACCTGCGAGACCACCGAGCCGCCGCGGGCGGCGACCTCGGCGGCCGAAGCAGCCAGCTGGTTGGCCTGGCGGGCGGAATCGGCGCTTTGCTTGACGGTGCCGGTGAGCTGCTCCATCGAGGAGGCGGCCTGCTGCAGGTTGCTCGCCGTCTGCTCGGTGCGGGCGCTCAGGTCCTGGTTGCCGGTGGCGATTTCACCCGAGGCGGTGGAGATGCTGTCGGTGCTCTGGCGCACCTGGCTCACCGTCGTGCGCAGCGAGCGCACCATCGCGGCCAGCGAATCCAGCAGGCTGCCGGCTTCGGCCTGGCGCAGGTCGACGGCCAGGTTGCCGCGGGCGACCTCGCTCATCACCGCCATCGCCTCGGTCGGCTCGCCGCCGATCTGGCGCAGCACGCTGCGCGAGATCACGACGCCCAGCCCGCCGAGCGCGACCAGCACCACGAGCATCATGCCCAGGCCGGCGAGCACGGTCTCGCGCACCTGGGTGTCGACGTCGTCCAGGTAGAGGCCGGAGCCGACCATCCAGTCCCAGTTCTTCACCTGCATCACGAACTGCAGCTTGGGCACCGGCTCGGTCTTGCCCGGGCGCGGGAAGTCGCTCATCACGAAGGCGCGGCCGTCCTTGCTGGCCCGCAGGGCGTTGGATTCGGACTGGACGATGTCGTTGCCCTGGGTGTCCTTCACCTTGCCGAAGAGCGGCTGGCCGTCCCATTCGGTCTTGATCGGGTGCATCACCCCGGTGCCGTCCATCCCGAAGATGTAGAAGTAGTCCGACTTGCCTTCCGGTCCGCCGTAGCGGGCGACGCGGATCGCGTCCTTGGCGGCCTTCTGCGCGTCTTCCTTGCTCATCGCGCCGGACGTGGCCTTGGCCTCGAAGCCGGCGGCGATGTTGTAGGCCGACTCGACCGCCGTCACCAGCTGGGCGCGGCGGCCTTCGACGATCTGGCTGCGCATGCGAACGCTGCCGACCGCGGTCACGATCACCAGGCCGAGCACGGAGGCGCCGACGAGCAGCGCGATCTTGCGCTTGAAGGAAAGGTTCAGCATGGGAATGACTCCGGTGGATCTGGTCAGGCGACCGCGTGCGCGGACTCGAACCTGAAGTTGCCGACGACCTGCGACAGGCGCACCGCCTGGTCCTTCAGGCTTTCGGCGGCGGCGGCCGACTCCTCGACCAGCGCGGCGTTCTGCTGCGTCATCTGGTCGAGCTGGCTGATGGCATCGCCGATCTGGTTGATGCCGCCGCTCTGCTCCACCGTCGCGTGGCTGATCTCCGCGACGATGCGCGACACGCGCGTGATCGAGTCCGAGATCTCGTTCATCGTCTGCCCGGCGCGTTCCACCAGCGTCGCGCCGCTGGCCACGCTCTCGCCGCTGGCGGTGATCAGGTGCTTGATCTCCTTGGCTGCTTCGGCGCTGCGTTGCGCCAGCGAGCGGACCTCGCTCGCCACGACCGCGAAGCCCCGGCCCTGCTCGCCCGCGCGCGCGGCCTCGACCGCCGCGTTCAGCGCCAGGATGTTGGTCTGGAAGGCGATGCCGTCGATGGTGCCGATGATGTCGCCGATGCGCGACGAGGACGCGCTGATCGTGCCCATCGTGCGCACCACCTCGCCGACCACCTGCACGCCGCGCGTGGCGACGTCGGCGGCCTGCTCGGCCAGCGCCTTGGCCTCGCCGGCCGAGGACGCGTTGTGCTGCACGCTCTGCGTGAGCTGCCCCATCGCGGACGCGGTCGCCTGCAGGTTGGAAGCGGCCTGTTCGGTGCGCTGGCTCAGGTCGTGCGCGCCGGCGGCGACCTCGCGTGAGGCCGTGGCGATGCTGTCCGTGGCGCTGCGCACACCGCTGACCACGTCGCGGATCGACGCCTGCATGCCGTGCACGCCGCGCGACATCGCGGCGGTCTCATCGGCGCCGTCCGTGCGCACGGTCTCGCTCAGGTCCTTGCGCGCGATGCGCTCGGTCGTGCGCACCGCCTCGGCCAGCGGCGCGAGGATGGAACGGATGTTCAGCACCGTCAGCAGGCTGATCAGCGCCACGCCCACCAGCATCACGATGCCCAGCGCGCCACGCACGCCCAGCTCGCGGGTGCCCAGGCGGCCCACTTCCTCCTGGCCATGCTGGAGGATGACGCGCGTCATCTCCGCCACGCCGTCGTCCATCGCCTGCACCGGCGCCTTGATCGTGTCGGTGGCGCGATTGGCCTCGGCGGCATCGACGAAGTCGGCGTTCAGGATGCGCCTGGCCAATTCGTCGACGCCGGTCTTGTACGCGCCCAGCGCCTGCTTGAGCTTGGGCTGCAGCGCGGCGACCTCCGCGCGGGCCTCTGCCCCGCCGGCCCCGCCTGCACCGCTCAAGGCGTCCAGCGAGCGGATCACGCCCGCATAGGTCTTCTGCCAGTCGGCCTGCGCCTTCTTGACGGTGCCGTCATCGCCGATGTCGATCGCGCGGCCGTTCGCATCCTCGAGTGCCCCCTTCAGGCGGCGT
>Ga0102587_1002017_pt1 | contig 12840 bp, 9 predicted proteins | sample AraplaF_Col_mTSA_FD_76853 | JGI IMG/M metagenome (GOLD analysis project Ga0102587, IMG submission 76853) | Arabidopsis root microbial communities from the University of North Carolina, USA - plate scrape MF_Col_mTSA (SPADES assembly) (version 2) | ecosystem: Host-associated > Plants > Roots >... | reverse complement strand
CCGAACATCAGGACGGGCTCATCCTCGCGGTATCGATGGAATCGATGGTGAAGCTCGTTGCCTTCCTGACGGCAGGCGTCTGCGTCATCTGGTTCCTGTTCGACGGGCCAAGCGACCTGTGGCAGAAGGGATCGGAGAACACCCTGGTCACCGCCGCACTCGACTATCAGACCCCGCTCAGCCGATGGATCACGCTGACGCTGCTCTCGGCTTTCGCCATTATCATGCTACCGCGCCAGTTCCATGTCACCGTCGTCGAAAACCGCACGGCAAAGCAGCTCCGGCTCGCGGGTATTCTCTTTCCGCTTTATCTGATCGCCATCAATCTCTTCGTGCTGCCGGTCGCGATCGGCGGGCTGCTCATCTTCGGCGGCAACGGCAATGCCGATCTTTATGTTCTTACCCTGCCACTTGCAGGGCAAATGCCTGTGGTCTCGCTGATCACCTTCATCGGCGGCTTTTCGGCGGCGACCGCCATGGTGATCGTCGATTCCGTGGCGCTTTCGATCATGGTGTCGAACGACATCGTCATGCCGTTCTTCCTGCGCCGGAAACTCGCGGGGCTTGCGAGCCAGCGCGACGACTTCGCAAAGAGCCTGCTCAATATCCGTCGCAGCGCCATCTTCGCCGTGCTGCTGCTGGGTTATGCCTATTATCGCTCTACCGACAGCACGGCAGGGCTCGCCTCGATCGGCCTGCTCTCCTTTGCAGCCATCGCGCAGATTGCGCCCGCCCTCTTCGGCGGCATGATCTGGCGGCGGGCGAATGCGCGCGGCGCCATCCTCGGCCTATCCTCCGGCTTCATCATCTGGGTCTACCTGCTGTTCCTGCCGTCCCTCGGAGGCCCGGATTATTCCTATGTGGCAAGCAGCTTCCTCGGCTTCATCTTTCCCGGCACGACGCTCTTCACCGGTCCGGATACCGATCCGCTTGTCAATGCGACGGCAATGAGCCTGCTCGTCAACACAGCCGCCTTCATCGTCGGCTCGCTGACGCGCAACGCCAAGCCGCTGGAACGCATCCAGGCCGGCATCTTCGTCAAGCGGCATTCGCGCTCGCAGTTCGCCACGCGCGGCTGGAAGACCCGCATCAGCGTCGGAGATCTCAAGACGGCCATCGCCCGCTATCTCGGCGAGGAACGCATGCAGCGCTCGCTTGCGACCTATGAGCAGACGTCCGGGCGCAAGCTGGAGGACGACCAGCCGGCAGACATGGCGCTCATCCATTTCACCGAGCAGCTTCTCGGCAGCGCCATCGGCTCCTCCTCGGCGCGGCTAGTGCTTTCCCTGATCCTGCAGAAGATCGAGGATGCCTCGTCCGATACGGCCTGGTTGCTCGATCAGGCGAGCGAAGCGCTGCAATATAATCAGGACATGCTGCAGACCGCGCTTTCGCAGATGGACCAGGGCATCGCCGTCTTCGACAGTTCCAACCGGCTGACGATCTGGAACCGGCGTTTCCGGCAATTGCTGGACCTGCCGGAAAATGCCGGCCAGGTCGGCTTTCCGCTCTCGGAGATCGTCAACATCCTGAGCCAGCGCGGCGATATCGCACCCGGCGACCAGTCACAGGCCGTGCGGCATTTCCTGACGCTCGACAAGCCCTTCCCGCTGGTGCTCGGCGGCGGCGAGCGCATCATCGAAGTGCGCTCCAACGCCATGCCGGACAAGGGTATCGTCGCGACCTTCACCGACATCACCCAGCGTGTGGCCGCCGACCGGGCACTGAAACAGGCCAACGAGACGCTGGAGCAGCGTGTTGTCGAGCGCACGGCGGAACTGACCCGCGTCAACAAGGAGCTCGCTGAAGCGCGTGCAGCGGCCGAGGAGGCCAATATAGGCAAGACCCGCTTCTTTGCCGCCGCCGGCCACGATATTCTGCAGCCACTCAATGCGGCCCGGCTCTACTCCTCCGCACTCGTCGAGCGCATGGCGCAATCGGAAAACAGCCCGATCGTGCGCAATATCGATTCCGCGCTGGAATCGGTTGAGAGCATTCTCGGCGCCGTGCTCGATATTTCCCGGCTTGATACCGGCGCCATGCGGCCGCGACTGGCATCCGTGCCGTTGTCCGACCTACTGGAACGCATCGACACCGACTTCGCGCCGATCGCCCGGGAGAAGAAGCTGAAGCTCAAAGTGATGCCGACGTCCCTGCGCGTGCGCTCCGACCCGAACCTGCTGCGGCGACTGGTGCAGAACCTCGTCTCCAACGCCATCAAATATACTGTTCGCGGCAAGGTGCTGGTCGGCGCGCGGCGGCGTGGCAATCAAGTGGTGATCCAGGTGATGGATTCCGGCATCGGCATTCCGCCCTCTAAATTCCGGACGGTGTTCAAGGAATTCGCGCGGCTGGATGAGGGTGCCAAGACCGCATCGGGCCTGGGGCTCGGGCTCTCCATCGTCGACCGCATCGCCCGCGTGCTCAATCACAAGGTCGAGCTTCATTCAACGCATGGCAAGGGCACGGAATTCCGTATTCTCATGCCGCTCGATATCTCGAAGAGCGCGGAAGCCGCGCCAGCCGTCGTTCCCGTCGACCGCACGGCGCAGCCGCTCAAGGGATTGCGCATCCTCTGCATCGACAACGAAGCCAAGATCCTCGAAGGCATGCGACTGCTGATCGACGGATGGGGCTGCGACACGCAGGCAGCGGATTCGCTTTCCGCTATCCAAGCGTTTTCGATACGTCAGCCACCCGATCTTGTCATTGCCGACTATCATCTTGCCGACGGGACCGGAGTCGAAGCGATCCTGCACCTGCGGCAGCATTTCGGTGTCGATATTCCGGCCTTGCTCATCACCGCCGACAGGACGCCGGAGGTGCGCGCCGAGGCGGAGAAGCATGGCATCGCCGTACAGCACAAGCCGGTGCGTCCGGCGGCACTTCGCGCCTATATCACGCAGATTTCCGGCCTGAAGCGCACCGCCGCCGAGTGAAGATCAGGCGGCCCTACGCCGGCCGAAGACGTGGCCGACAAGCTCCTGCACGCGGGCGGCGGTCGGGACATCGCCGAACAGGATGCGGTACATGATGGGGGCGACTACGCGATCCATCACCGCATCGACATCGGGAAAAGCCTCACCCCTCTCCTTCGCTCGACCGGCAATCGTCTCGATCTGCTGGCGGGTAAAGTTGCAGCATTTATTGGCGTTGTCACCTGTCTGGGCGGAGAGCACGTCCCGGACATATTCACGGCCGGGACCGGAGGACATTTCCTCCGCATATTGCTCGGCCCAGGCTTCCAGATCACCGGCGCCATTGCCGGTATCGACCGGCTCCATGTCCGGGCGCAGACGCTCGACGGCGACATCGGCAAGCAATTCTTGCAGGTCACCCCAGCGGCGGTAGATCGTGGACGGGGTCACACCTGCGCGTGTCGCAATCAGCGGAACAGTGATCTCCGCTCGGCTCATTTCCGCCAGGAGTTCGCGGACTGCCGCATGCACCGAAGCCTGGACACGCGCACTTCTGCCACCGGGACGGATATTCTCTTTCACTGCCATTTCGAACCCAACCTTCTCCCCCTAAAGCGTGCTGCGATCTTTCAGATTCGCCTTGCACGCTCCAGGTTTTTTTACGCCTGTCGTGGTCGCAAAACCGCTACACGCTTTTGCTGAAATTGCTCTCTTTGCTTTCACGCAATTCCGCACGCAAAACCGCTACACACTTTTGCTGGAATTGCTCCAGCACCAACAGTTCAGAAACTTTCATATATCCATTAACGCAAATTATTTGCTTTTATGCTTTGCGTTTGCCTAGATAGAGCTAACGCAACGACTTAGCTTTAAGGGGCTTATATATGGTCGCCGCTCCCAAATCCATCAAGAATTCGTCGCCCATGGGCTTCCACGCTCTGACGCTTGCCGTCTTCTTCGGCGCGTCGGCGGCGCCGACGCCGCTCTATCGCGTCTACCAGGAAGTCTTTGCCGTTTCTCCCATCCTCATCACCGTCATCTTCGCAGTATACGCCTTCGCGCTGCTTGGAGCATTGCTGATTGCCGGCTCAATCTCCGATCATCTCGGACGGCGACCGGTGATCTTCGGCGCGCTGATCCTCGAAATCATTGCCATGGCGCTGTTTTCCATCGCCAGCGGTCCGGAATGGCTGATCGCCGCACGCATCGTGCAGGGTATCGCCACCGGTATCGCGGGCGCCTCCCTCGGCGCTGCTCTTGTCGATATCGACCGGGCCAGAGGGCAGATCGTCAACTCGATCGCACCGCTCTCCGGCATGGCGATCGGAGCGATCGGCACCAGCGCGCTGGTCCAATACGGACCGGAGCCGCTGCATCTCGTCTATGCCCTGCTGCTTGCCGCCTTTGCGGTGCAAGCCATTGCGCTGTGGCTGACGCGGGAGACGGGCGGCACGCGGCCTGGCGTCTTCGGATCGTTGAAGCCGGCCATTTCCATTCCGCAACAGGTGAAGCGACCGCTGTCGCTGGTGACGCCGATCAATATTGCCAACTGGACGCTCGGTGGTTTTTACCTGTCGCTCGTGCCTTCGCTGGTCGCCTCCACCACAGGCAGCCGTGCACCGCTGACAGGCGGGGCGGTCGTTGCTGCACTGATGCTGTCAGGCGCAGTCTCCGTGTTCCTGCGCCGCAGCCGCAGCCCGAAGGCCAACCTCGCCTTCGGCGTGAGCGCACAGACGCTCGGCATTCTGACAGTCGTGGCGGGCGTGCATCTCGCCAATGTGCCGCTGTTGCTGATCGGCACGCTTTTGACCGGCGCCGGATTCGGCACAAACTTTCTCGGCTCTATCGGGACGATCATGCCGCTAGCCAAGCCGGAAGAGCGGGCCGGCCTGCTGTCGGCCTTCTACATCCAGAGCTATCTCGCCTTCAGCCTGCCGGCTATCCTTGCCGGCTTCCTCGTCAAGTCGATCGGCTATGGAGCAACGACGGATATTTATGCCACAGCCATCATCCTCGTCAGCCTTGCCGGGCTGATGGCGGTACGGAACACCAGAGAAACGACGACGGCATGACGCCGTCGCGCAGTGTCATCAGCGCCAGCCGAGCGCCGGGGCGACATATTTCAGGATCGATTCGATGACGTGGGCATTATATTCCACGCCGAGCTGGTTGGGCACGGTGAGCAGCAGCGTGTCGGCCTCGGCAATCGCCTCGTCCTTCTTCAGCTCCTCGATGAGAGCATCAGGCTCGGCGGCGTAGGAGCGGCCGAAGATCGCCCTGGTATTCTCGTCGATGAAGCCGATCTTGTCCTGCCCTTCATTGCCGTAGCCGAAATAGGAGCGGTCGCGATCGTTCACCAGCGCGAAGATGCTTCGACTGACGGAAACGCGCGGTTCGCGGGCATGGCCGGCGTCCTTCCAGGCCTCGCGATAGGCACGGATCTGCTTGGCCTGCTGGATATGGAAGGCTTCGCCCGTCTCATCGTCCTTCAGGGTGGAGCTCTGGAGATTCATGCCGAGCTTGGCAGCCCAGACCGCCGTGGCGTTCGAGCCTGCGCCCCACCAGATGCGGTCACGCAAGCCTTCGGAATGCGGCTCGAGGCGCAACAGGCCGGGCGGATTGGGGAACATCGGCCGCGGATTGGGCTCGGCAAAGCCTTCGCCCCGCAGCACTTCCAGGAAGACCTCGGCATGGCGGCGGCCCATATCGGCATCGCTCTGGCCTTCCGGCGGATTGTAGCCGAAGTAACGCCAGCCATCGATGACCTGCTCAGGCGAGCCGCGGCTGATACCGAGTTGCAGGCGACCGCGCGAAATCAGATCGGCCGCGCCGGCATCCTCCGCCATGTAGAGCGGGTTTTCATAGCGCATATCGATAACAGCCGTGCCGATCTCTATGCGGCTCGTCCTTGCGCCGACGGCAGCAAGCAGCGGATATGGCGAGGCGAGCTGGCGGGCGAAATGGTGGACGCGGAAATAGGCGCCATCCGCGCCCAGTTCTTCTGCCGCAACGGCGAGGTCGATTGACTGCAGCAGCGTATCGCCTGCCGAGCGCGTCTGAGATTGCGGCGAGGGCGTCCAATGCCCGAAGGAGAGAAAACCGATCTTTTTCATAAGTCCATCGCTTAAACTGAAGGGTGCTCTGCACGCTTCTTGTCATGATTCCTGACAGGCATATAGGCGCGCGCAGGAGATTTCTGAACCGGATGACTGATCAAATGCGAATTCGGCGCCGCGCAGTTGCAGTACGGAACGCGGTCTAAACCTCGCAAAAGCAGGGAGGAAAAATTTGTTCCCGGCCACACTCTTAAGACAATTCTTAATTAGTCATATAAATTGCCGCTCGTTAAATTGCGAAGGGAAAGCAATGAATACAGATAGTTTTGAAAAGAAGGCCGACCTGCTGCTGGTCATGGCAAATGCCCATCGACTGCGGATGCTGAAGACGCTTGCCGAGCGCGAGGTTGCGGTCAGCAACCTCGCCGATATTATCGGAATCAGCCAATCGGCACTCTCCCAACACCTTGCCAAGCTCCGCAGCAAGGACCTCGTCAAGACGCGGCGCGATGCCCAGACGATCTACTACTCGGTCAAATCCGAGAAGGTCCATGTGATCCTTGAGATGCTGAGCGAGATGTTCGACGAGGGTCACGCAACGGATCGCCGGCTGGCGGGTTAAGAGACTTCGCCTCACCCAGCATTCTCCGCCGTCCCCGGTTGTCTGCTAGCCTGGCCTGCCACACCGGGCATGAATATTCTTTATTTCTCCACCAGCTTTGCCAGTTGCCCGGCGACCGTGCCCCAGCCGTCGTAGAAGCCCAATTCTTCATGCGTATGACGAGTCTCCTTATCCTTGTGCATGACGAGGGCGTTGTAATCGGTGCCTTCGGGATGGTCGGCTAAGGTGATGATGGCCGTCATGAAGGGGTTGGCGCGGGACGCCAGCCACCGAGGAGCGCATTGGTGAAGACGATGCGACGGCCATTCTGAATATCCAGATAGCAGGCGCTGAGATGATGTTGAAAGGAACCGCCATCCTCGCTCATCTCGGTGACGAGGGCGCCGCCGGGTTTGACTTCCATGGTGGCGACGCGGCAGAGCGCCGGTGCGGGTATCCACCATTTTTCGAATTTTGCCGGGTCGGTCCAGGCGCTCCATACGCTGGATGGCGGCGCCTTGATGACGCGCGAAATGGTGAGATCGAGATCGGGGTTCACATTGATATTCATTGGGACTTTTCCTCCTTCGATTGCGTGGCGGTGACGAAAGCCTCGAGCCTGTCGGTACGGGCTTCCCAGATGGTACGCTGGGCCGAAAGCCAGCCTTCGACCATCGCGAAACGCTTCTTTTCCAGCGTGCAGGTGCGTACCCTACCCTGCTTTCTCGTTTCGATCAGACCTGTCTCTTCCAGCAGATGGATATGCTTCATGAAGGACGGCAAGGCCATGTCGAAAGGCTTTGCGAGATCGCTGATGCTGGCCGGGCCGGTACCGAGCCGGCCGATGACTGCGCGGCGCGTCGGATCGGCGAGTGCCAGGAAGATACTGTCGAGCTGAGGCGAATAGTAATCCATAAGGCTAAGTATCATGATGTGATAGTTAGCGCAAGGGCTAAGTGTTTTCGGGTGGATTATAGGCAAGCGTGCCGCGCTCATTTCACAGGCGCGCGCGTTGATTTACTCACCGCGCGGACGCACGGTGGCTGGATCTCTGTGACAAGCACAGAGATGAGGGCGTTTGGAGAACCGCTTTCACGCCATTGAGGCGTTGTGGGCAGTTGCCAGCGCCGGCATTAAGTGCCGGCGCTTCTTTTTTACGCAGCCTTATCAGCCGGATAGGGATCGAAACGGCCGTAGAAGGTTTCGCCCTTGACGGCCATGTCCTTCAAGAGCGGTGTCGGCTTGAAGTGGTCGCCATAGCTGGAAGCCAGCTTTTCGGCGAGTTCAACGAAGGCCTTCACGCCCATGCCGTCGATATAGCTCAGAGTACCGCCGGTATAGGGCGCAAAGCCGAAGCCGAGGATGGAGCCAACGTCGGCTTCGCGGGGATCGGTGACAATTCCCTCTTCCATGGTACGGGCGGCTTCGAGCGCGATCGTCACCAGGAAGCGCTGCTTCAGAATATTGACGTCGATCTCATCGGCCGGCTTCTGTGGGTAGAGCGTTTTCAACTCAGGCCAGAGGAACTTCTTGGCGGGCTTGGCTGGATATTCATAGAAGCCCTTGCCGTTCTTGCGGCCTCGGCGGTCGAGCTCGTCGACCAGCTTGTTGATGAGGGCAAGGTGGCGCGCGTCGACGGCCTCGAGGCCGAGATCGGCGACCGTTGCCTTGAGGATCTTCTGCGAAAGGTCGATCGCCACCTCATCGTTCAGCGACAGCGGGCCGACCGGCATGCCGGCCATCTTGGCGGCGTTCTCGATCATTGCCGCCGGCACGCCTTCGATCAGCATGTCATAGGATTCGTGGATGTAGCGGAAGACGCAGCGGTTGACGAAGAAACCCCTGACATCGTTGACAACGATCGGCGTTTTCTTGATGGCGGCGACGTAATCCAGCGCCACAGCCAGCGCCCGGTCGCCGGTGTCTTTGCCAAGGATGACCTCGGTCAGCATCATTTTTTCGACCGGCGAGAAGAAATGCACGCCGATAAACTGCTCCGGGCGCTTCGAGCTTTCCGCAAGTCCCGTGATCGGCAGGGTCGAAGTGTTGGAAGCGAAAATCGTGGTTTCCGGGATAACCGCCTCAACCTGCTCGATGACCGCTTTCTTGACGGCGCGGTCTTCGAAGACCGCTTCAATAACGAGATCGGCATCCTTCAAATCGGTATAGTCCGCCGAGGGTGTGATGCGGGAAAGCAGCGCGGTGCCCTCATCCTGCGTAAGACGCCCCCTACCGATGGAATCCTTGACGAGACCTTCCCCAACGCTCCTGCCCTTGGTGGCAGCCTCCATATCGCGGTCGATCAGAACAACCTCGAAGCCGGCGGCTGCCGTGACATAGGCGATCGATGCGCCCATGAAACCGGCGCCGACGACGCCGACCTTCTTCAGCTCCGTCTTCGGAACGCCTGCCGGGCGACGGGCGCCCTTGTTGAGCTCCTGCATGGAGATGAAGAGCGAGCGGATCATCGAGAAGGCTTCGGTGGTCTGCAGCACCTGCGTGAAATAGCGCTGCTCGATCTTGAGCGCCGTATCGAAGGGCACCTGCAGGCCTTCATAGACGCATTTCAGGATGGCAAGTGCGCCCGGATAGTTGCCTGATGTTTCACGCCGCAGGATGGCCGGGGCTGCGGGCCAGAGCTGGGCTGCGGCGGGTGTCCAGATGCCGCCGCCGGGAACCTTAAAGCCCTTTTCGTCCCAAGGGGCGACAGGCTTCAGTCCATCCTTGATCATCTGCTTGGCGGCGGAAATGAGCTGGTCCGGCTCGACGACCTGATGGACGAGGTTCATCGCCTTGGCGCGCGAAGCGTTCAGCGACTGGCCTGTCGTCATCATCTGCAAAGCGGACTGGGCATCCGTCAGGCGCGAGATGCGCTGCGTGCCACCGGCACCGGGAAAGATGCCGACCTTGACTTCCGGAAGAGCGATCTTGACGCTCTTGGCATTGGAGGCGACGCGGCCGTGGCAGGCGAGCGACATTTCCAGCGCGCCGCCCATGCAGGTGCCGTTGATGGCCGAGACCCAGGGCTTTCCGCAGGTTTCGAGCTTGCGGAAAAGGCCGGTCATGCGGCCAACGAGATCGAAGAGTTTTTGCGCAGCACCCTCCGGATTTGCCGACTTCTCCTGCTGGTAGAGGGTGAACATGGATTTGATCATCGACAGATCAGCACCGCCGGAGAAGGAGGACTTGCCCGAGGTGATGACGACGCCCTTGACGGCGCTGTCGGCGACAGTGGCATCGATGATGGCACCGAGTTCGTTCATCACCTCTTCGGTGAAGACGTTCATCGACTTGCCGGGCATGTCCCAGGTGACCAGGGCAATACCTTCCGCATCGGTCTCGACGGTGAAGTTGGTGTAGCTCATCGTCTCTCTCCCTTAGACGCGTTCGATGACGGTTGCCGTGCCCATGCCGGCGCCGATGCAGAGGGTGACCAGCGCGGTGTTCAGATCACGGCGCTCCAGCTCGTCCAGCACAGTGCCGAGGATCATGGCGCCGGTAGCGCCGAGCGGATGACCCATGGCGATCGCACCGCCATTGACGTTGATCTGGTCGCGCGGGATGTCAAAGGCCTGCATGTAGCGCAGCACGACGGCGGCGAAGGCTTCGTTGAGTTCGAAAAGGTCGATATCGGCAAGCGTCATCCCCGTCCGCTTCAGGAGCTTTTCGGTAACGTCGACGGGGCCAGTCAGCATCAAGGCCGGGTCGGAGCCGATATTGGCGAAAGCCCTGATCCGGGCACGCGGTTTCATGCCCATGCTTTCGCCGCCCGCCCTCGAGCCGAGCAGGACGGCAGCCGCGCCATCAACGATGCCGGAGGAATTACCGGCGTGGTGGACATAGTTGACGCGCTCGACTTCCGGATGGGCCTGGATGGCGACAGCCTCGAAGCCGCCCATTTCACCCGGCATCTGGAAGGAGGGATTGAGGGAGGCGAGCGCCTGCATGTCCGTGCCGGGGCGCATGTGCTCGTCATGGGCAAGGATGGTCAGGCCGTTCTGATCCCGGACCGGGATGACGGAATTCTTGAACCAGCCATTGTTCCAGGCATTGGCCGCCCGCTTCTGGCTTTCGACGGCATAGGCGTCGACGTCGTCACGGGAGAAGCCGTATTTGGTGGCGATGAGATCGGCCGACACACCCTGCGGCATAAAATAGGCCGGGAAGTTCACCGAAGGGTCCATGAACCAGGCGCCGCCGGACATGCCGAGGCCGACACGGGACATGCTTTCGACGCCGCCGGCGATGACGATATCGTCAGCGCCCTGCGCAATCTTGCCGGCGCCGAAATTCACTGCGTCGAGGCCTGAGGCGCAGAAGCGGGAGATCTGCATGCCGGGCGCTTTCGTCGAATATCCGGCCTCGAAGGCAGCAGCCTTAGGGATAACGGCGCCGGCATCCATGACCGGATCGACGCAGCCCATGATGATGTCGTCGACAGTTTCGGTGTTCAGCCCGTTGCGGTCGCGGATCGCCTCCAGCGTCTTGGCCGCGAGACGGACGGAGGGCACTTCGTGGAGTGAGCCATCCTTCTTGCCGCGGCCGCGGGGCGTGCGGACGTGATCGTAAATGAAAACCTCGGTCATTGTCTCATCTCCCTGGCGGCGCGGACGCGCCCGTGAATTTCGTTCTTCCGGCAAGGCCGAAGCGGAGAAACCTGCGTCTGCAGCCCCCTCATCCGGCCCTTCGGGCCACCTTCTCCCCTTGGGGAGAAGGGGTCGCAATCAAAACGCTTCGGCGGCCAGTTCCATCATCGTGTCGGCGCCGGTTTCGATGCGGGCCTTGCGCAATGCGGTTTCGGGCATGATGCGCTCCATGAAGAATTTCGCTGTGATCAGCTTGTTCTTCAGATAATCCTCCCTGGCATCGCCGGCGGCAAGGCGTTCGTTGGCGGCTTTGGCCATGCGCGCCCACATATAACCGATGATGACGAGGCCGAAGAGGTGCATGTAATCGGTGGAGCCGGCACCGGCATTGTCGGGCTTGGCCATGGCATTCTGCATGAACCACATGGTCGCGCCCTGTACGTCGTTCAAGCCCTTCTTCAGGTGCTTGGTGAAGAAGCTGAGCTGTTCGTCATTGCGGTTTTCTTCGCAGAAATCGCCGATTTCCTTGAAGAGCGCCATGGCGGCGCGGCCGCCGTTCAGCGCCAGCTTGCGGCCGACGAGATCGAGCGCCTGGATGCCGTTCGCCCCTTCATAGATCATGGCGATACGGGCATCGCGCACATACTGGCTCATGCCATGCTCTTCGATATAGCCATGGCCGCCGAAGACCTGCTGCGCCATGACGGCATGGTCGAAGCCCTTGTCGGTCATCACGCCCTTGAGGATCGGCGTGACGAGGCCGAGAATATCGTCGGCCGTCTGGCGTTCCTTCTCATCGCTGGCGCGATGGGCGATATCGGATTTCAGCGCGGTCCAGAGCAGGAAGGCGCGGCCGGCCTCATTGAAGGCGCGGATGGTCATCAGCGAGCGGCGGATATCGGGATGAACGATGATCGGATCGGCCTTCTTATCCGGCGCCTTCACACCTGACAGCGAGCGGCCCTGGATGCGATCGCGGGCGTAGCTGGCGGCGTTCTGATAGGCGATTTCGGAAATGGCAATGCCCTGCAGGCCGACCATCAGGCGGGCCTCGTTCATCATTACGAACATGGCGTTGAGGCCGCGATTCTCTGCACCGATCAGGAAGCCCGTCGCCTCGTCGTAGTTCATGACGCAGGTGGCGTTGCCGTGGATACCCATCTTGTGTTCGATCGCGCCGCAGGAAACGCCGTTGCGGGTGCCGAGCGCACCGTCCTTGCCGACGAGGAATTTCGGGACGATGAAGAGCGAGATGCCCTTGGTGCCCTCAGGCGCACCCTCGATGCGAGCGAGGACCAAGTGGACAATATTGTCGGTCAGGTCGTGCTCGCCAGCGGAGATGAAGATCTTCTGGCCAGAGATACTATAGCTGCCGTCGCCCTGCGGTACCGCCTTGGTGCGCAGCATGCCGAGATCGGTGCCGCAATGCGGCTCGGTGAGGTTCATGGTGCCGGACCATGTGCCGTTCACCATCTTCGGCAGATAGGTATTCTTCTGCTCATCTGTGCCGTGGACGAGGATCGCGGCGATGGCACCCTGCGTCAGACCCGGATACATCATCAGCGACATATTGGCGGCCGAGGTATATTCGCCGACTGCGGTATGCAGCGTATAGGGCAGGCCCTGACCGCCGAACTCTTCCGGCACGGCAAGCCCGATCCAGCCACCTTCCCGATAGG
>Ga0102587_1002015_pt1 | contig 12859 bp, 10 predicted proteins | sample AraplaF_Col_mTSA_FD_76853 | JGI IMG/M metagenome (GOLD analysis project Ga0102587, IMG submission 76853) | Arabidopsis root microbial communities from the University of North Carolina, USA - plate scrape MF_Col_mTSA (SPADES assembly) (version 2) | ecosystem: Host-associated > Plants > Roots >... | reverse complement strand
GACCACCTGCCACCCCGGCCGAATATGAGAAGAAGAACGCCGGCGCGGTGGTCGAGCAGGTGGTCCGTCCGACCGGCCTGGTCGACCCGCAAGTGATCGAAGTGCGCCCGGTGGCGACCCAGGTCGACGATCTGCTGTCCGAGATCCGTAAGCGCGTCGAGATCAACGAGCGTGTGCTGGTAACTACCCTGACCAAACGTATGGCAGAAGATTTGACCGAATATCTGGTCGAGCACGGCGCGAAGGTGCGCTATCTGCACTCGGATATCGATACCGTCGAGCGTATGGAGATTATCCGCGACCTGCGTCTTGGTGAGTTCGATGTGCTGGTCGGCATCAACTTGCTGCGTGAGGGGCTGGATATGCCGGAAGTGTCGCTGGTCGCTATTCTCGATGCGGATAAAGAGGGCTTCCTGCGCTCCGAACGATCCCTTATCCAGACCATTGGTCGTGCGGCGCGTAACATTAACGGCAAAGCGATTCTCTATGGCGATAAGATCACGCCGTCGATGGCGAAAGCGATTGGCGAAACGGAGCGCCGCCGCGAGAAACAGCAGAGCTACAACGAAGAGCACGGCATTACGCCGCAGGGGCTCAACAAGAAAGTGGTGGATATTCTGGCGCTGGGCCAGGGGCTGGCGAAAACCAAAGCCAAAGGGCGCGGCAAGTCCCGCTCGCCGGTTGAGGCAGATGCATCCGATCTGGGCCTGACGCCGAAAGCGCTGCAACAGAAAATTCATGAGCTGGAAGGGCAGATGATGCAGCATGCGCAGAATCTGGAGTTTGAAGAGGCGGCGAAGGTGCGCGATCAGCTTCATCAACTGCGCGAACTGTTTATTGTTGCCTCTTAATGTTGACTTAACATAGCCCTGTCACACTCTCCTCAGTTTTCCTGGAGGAGAGTGTGATGCAACAAATTACCGTTCGTGAGTGTTTTGCCGTCGCCTGCGCGCTGGCGGTGGTGCTCGGTTTTACCCATTTTTGGCTGCTGAGCTACTGATCGTCCCCCGGTCGGGCGCGCTGAATTTGACCCACGCCCGCACCCCACTTTGTGTCAGCCGATTGTGCAGGAAAAACTGCGCGTCATGCAGTTGCGCGATACGCGTAACGATACTTAAGCCAAGACCGGCACCGCCGTAACGGCTGTCCATTCTGACAAATGCTTTGCTCAGCTCGCCGCTGCGGCTCTCATCAATCCCTTGCCCCTCATCCTCTACCGCCAGCACCGGCGTTTCCGCCTGCTCCAGCCGTACAGTAATCGTGCTGCCGACCGGGCTGTAGCGATGGGCATTCTCTACCAGGTTACGCACCAGCAGCCGTAGCAGCGTCGCATCGCCCGCTACCGCCATTCCTTCGCCCTCAACCGGCATCACCAGGCGCTGATCGCGTGCCGCCAGCATGGTGCGCAGCTCCTCTTCCATCGGCAGCACCACATCGCTTAATAACGTCACTTGCTGATAGGTACCGGCGGAGAAAGATTGCCCCACGCGCGCCAACAGCAGCAGCTGGGCGATATTTTCCGTCATCTGATCGAGGCGCTGCACCAGCGGTTCGACCTGCATACCGCTGCTTTTTGCCATCAGTTCAAGGTGCAGACGCAGCCCGGCGAGCGGTGTGCGCAGCTCATGGGCGACATCGGCGGTCGAGACGCGGAAGCCGGCGTCCGTCCTCTCGACGCCTCTTATCTCGGCGCCGAGATGCAACGCTGCGCCGGCCATGCGCATCTCATCCAGCAGCATGCGGATGATGTCCTTGGCGCTGTCGTCGCAGAAAAGCTGGCCCAGCGTCTTTTCATGCCAGGCAATGCCGTGGCGGTCGACCATGGCGATAAAATCGGCCGGGGTGAAACGGGCGAGCGCCGACTTGCAGAAATGCGGATTGGCGGAGAGGAAATTCTTCGGGCCGGCATGGATATTGGTGAAATTGCAGCGGCCGCCGCCCGATATGCGGATCTTCTCGCCAGGCGCCCTTGCATGATCGAGAACCACGACCGAACGGCCACGTTTTCCCGCGCGGATGGCTGCCATCATGCCCGCCGCCCCGGCGCCGATGACGATGACGTCGCTTTTGCGCTGCAAACCCGTTTCCCCGATCAAGACAGCGTCTTCTTTTCCATCAAAGGGCGAAAGTCAACGTTTGGCACCCCTCGCCAATTGGCAAAGTCTGGTTATGATGGCGCCACGATCAACGCAAACCGGTGTGTCATGTCCCCAAAAAAGACGACGCTGAAGCCTGCCAGAAACGTACCCGCCTCGACGAAAGCTCCCCCGGACCCCGGATCGCTGCGCGGCGTTGCGAACTGGAAGGAAGCAGCGCGGTGGCTGCGGGACAGGGGCATCGAAGACATCGAATGCATCACGCCGGACCTTGCCGGCGTTGCGCGCGGCAAGATGATGCCGAGCTCGAAATTCACCTCGAACACCTCACTGGCGCTGCCATCGGCGATCTACCGGCACACGATTTCGGGCGAGTATCCCGACGAGACGGAGAGCTTCCGCTACGAGCCGCGCGACAGCGACCTGAAGCTGATGCCCGACCTTTCGACGCTGTCCGTCGTGCCCTGGGAAACCGACCCGACGGCGCAGGTGATCTGCGACATCGTCGATTCGGACGGCGGCGAAGTGCCCTATACGCCGCGCAACGTGCTGAAGCGCATCATGAGCCTCTATCATGACCGCGGCTGGAAGCCGATCGTGGCGCCCGAGATCGAATTCTACCTCGTCGCCAAGAATGACGATCCCGATTATCCGCTGCACCCGCCCAAAGGCCGGTCCGGCCGTTCGATCCTCGGCGGCCAGGGTTATTCGATCGCCGGCATCAACGAATTCGACGAGCTGATCGACGATGTCTACCATTTCTCGGAGAAGCAGGGGCTGGAGATCGATACGCTGATCCACGAGGAGGGACCGGCGCAGCTCGAGATCAACCTGCGCCACGGCAATCCGATCGAGCTTGCCGACCAGGTGTTCCTGTTCAAGCGCACGATCCGCGAGGCGGCGCTGAAACACGACATCTATGCGACCTTCATGGCCAAGCCGATGCAGGGCCAGCCGGGTTCGGCGATGCATATCCACCAATCGGTGGTCAATATCGAGACCGGCCAGAACATCTTCTCCAATGCGGACGGATCGGCCTCGAAGGAGTTCTTCCATTTCATCGGCGGCATGCAGAAATTCGTGCCGAGCGCGATGGCGATGCTGGCGCCCTACGTGAATTCCTACCGGCGCCTGCAGCCCGATATGTCCTGCCCTGTCAACAATGCCTGGGGCTACGACAACCGGACGACCGCCTTCCGCGTTCCGGTTTCCGATCCGCAGGCGCGACGCGTGGAAAACCGGTTGCCGAGCTCGGACGCCAATCCCTATCTGGCACTCGCCGCCTCGCTCGCCGCCGGCCTGCTCGGCATCATGAAAGAGATCGAGCCGACGGCGCCGACCGAGGATTCGGCCAATGAGGGTTCGATCGACCTGCCGCGCGGCCTGCTCGAAGCCGTGGCGCTGCTCGAGGACGAGCCCGCTTTCGAGGAGATATTCGGCAAGCAGTTCATCGGCCTTTATGCCGGCGTCAAGCGTGGCGAATTCGAGACCTTCATGCAGGTGATCAGCCCCTGGGAGCGGGAATTCCTTCTGCTCAACGTGTGAGGGAAAGCATCCATGGCATCGCAGGAGATGTGGCAGAGCCCGATCGCGCCCGGGCTATCGTGGTATCAGGCAACCGTCGGGGAGCGGCCGACCTATGCCGCTCTCGACGGTTCGATAACATCGGACGTCGCCATCATCGGCGGCGGCTATACCGGCCTGCAGGCCGCCTACCATCTTGCCAAATCGGGCGTTTCGGTGGTCCTGATCGAGGCCTGCCGCTTCGGTGACGGGGCATCCGGGCGAAATGGCGGCCAGCTCGGCACCGGCCAGCGCTGGTGGCCGGAAGAACTCGAGGAGACGATCGGCTACGAACGCTCGAAGGCGCTGTTTAATCTTGCCGAGGCGGCCAAGCGCCATCTCCTCGATTTCGCCCGCGAACATCAGATCGAGATCGACTATGTGCCCGGCCAGCTCAACGTCGCACATAAGGCGAGCTACAAACGCGCCTATTACGAAAACGCCGAGATTGCCGCACTGCGTTACGACTATCCGCATATCAGCTTCATGGACGAGAAGGAAACCCAGGAGCGGCTTGGCTCGAAGCGGTTCCATTGCGGCGTGCGCGATGTCGGCACCGGCCATATCCATCCGCTGAAGCTGCTGGTGGGGTTGGCGCGGGTCGCCGCCAATGCCGGTGCCGCGGTTTTCGAGATGACCAGGGCAACGGCGATCCGCCAGGGCGGCGGCAAGGTGACGATCGAAACCGAAAGGGGGACGATCACCGCCGAGCGCGCGCTGATCGCCTGCGACGCCTATATCGACGGCCTCGAACCGGTAACCGCAAGCCACATCATGCCGATCCGCTCCTTCATCGGCGCCACGGCCCCGCTCGACAGGCATCCCAGCGTGTTGCCGGGCGGCGAGGCGGTGGCCGATTCGCGCTTCGTCGTGCGCTACTTCCGCAAATTCGGCGACGGCCGTCTGCTCTTCGGCGGGCGCGAAGCCTACACGGCGGACAATCCGCGGGACATTTCGCAGCATATTCGCCGGCAGATCGCCGAGATCTATCCTGACCTGAAAAACATCGACATCACCCATGCCTGGGGCGGCAGCGTCGGCATCACCATGCCGCGCCAGCCCTTCGTGCGCGAGGTCATGCCCGGGGTCATCTCGATCGGCGGTTATTCCGGCCATGGCGTCATGCTGTCAAACTACTGTGGCAAGCTCTATGCGGAAACGGTGCTTGGGAAATCCGGCGATCTCGACCTGTTCACATCGCTCGATATTCCCGCCTTTCCCGGCGGAGCCCGCATGCGCGCGCCGTTGCTTTTCCTCGCCTTGTCGTGGTTTGCGCTTCGCGACAAGTTTTAGTCCGATTGCGGATTTCCTCTTCCGGAAATTCGCTCTAAAACCGGTGCCTGACAGATTCATTGCACTGCACACTGGCTTTTTTAAATCGATTAGATTAAAAGGGCCGCCAACCAGCCTGATTGAGAGACAAGCTCATGAGCAGCCAGATCATTCCCGTTGAGCCCTTTGATTACGTCGTCTTCGGCGGCAGCGGCGACCTTGCCGAACGCAAATTGTTGCCCGCCCTCTATCATCGCCAAATCGAAGGCCAATTTACCGAACCGACCCGCGTGATCGGCGCCTCGCGCAGCCCATTGACGCACGAGGAATACCGCAAATTCGCCAGGGACGCGCTGAAGGAGCACCTGAAGAAGGGAGAATATGACGAGGCGGAGGTCGAGAAATTCTGCGCCCGCCTCTACTACGTCTCGGTCGACGCCCGCACCGATGCCGGCTGGGATCAGCTGAAGAAGCTGCTCGACGAAGGCAAGGAACGCGTGCGCGCCTTCTATCTGGCGGTCGCGCCCGGCATCTTCGGCGACATTTCGCAGAAGATCCACGACCACAAGCTGATCACCAAGTCGACCCGCATCGTCGTCGAGAAGCCGATCGGTCGCGACCTCGCCTCGGCACTGCAGCTCAACGACACGATCGGCCGTGCCTTCAAGGAAGAGCAGATCTTCCGCATCGACCACTATCTCGGCAAGGAGACGGTGCAGAACCTGATGGCGTTGCGCTTCGCCAACGCGCTTTATGAGCCGCTGTGGAACGCCAACTACATCGACCACGTGCAGATCACCGTGGCTGAATCGGTCGGCCTCGAAGGCCGCGCCGGCTATTACGATACGGCCGGCGCGCTGCGCGACATGGTCCAGAACCACATTCTGCAGCTGCTCTGCCTGACGGCGATGGAAGTGCCCTCGTCGATGGATTCGGAAGCCGTTCGCGACGAGAAGCTGAAGGTGCTGCGGGCGCTGAAGCCGCTCAATGCCTCGAATGTCGAGCAGGCGACGGTGCGCGGCCAGTACCGCGCCGGCGCATCGGGCAGCGGCCCGGTCAAGGGCTACCTCGAAGAACTCGAAGGCGGCGTTTCGAACACCGAGACCTTCGTCGCCATCAAGGCCGAGATCAACAACTGGCGCTGGGCCGGCGTTCCCTTTTACATCAGAACCGGCAAGCGCCTGACCGGGCGCATGTCCGAGATCGTCATCACCTTCAAGCCGATCCCGCACGCGATCTTCGACCAGGCGGCCGGGCGCATCGTCGCCAACCAGCTGATCATCCGCCTGCAGCCGGATGAGGGCGTCAAGCAGTCGCTGATGATCAAGGATCCGGGTCCGGGCGGCATGCGCCTGCGCAACGTGTCGCTCGACATGAGCTTCGCCCAGGCCTTCAACGTCCGCAATCCCGACGCCTACGAGCGTCTGCTGATGGATGTGATCCGCTCCAACCAGACGCTGTTCATGCGCCGCGACGAAGTCGAAGCCGCATGGAGATGGGTGGATCCGATCCTCAAGGGTTGGGAAACGACCGGCCAGCAGGTGCAGGGCTACACGGCCGGCACCTGGGGTCCGAGCCAGGCCATCGCGCTGATCGAGCGCGACGGCCGCACCTGGCACGACGAGATCTAGGACGACATCGATGGCATCGACCCTGCATTCCTTCGCCAGCGCCGCAGACCTTGCCGGCAGCCTCGCCGACAAGGTCGCGAGCACGCTTTCGGCGGCGATTGCCGCCCGTGGAACGGCGTCCATCGCCGTTTCCGGCGGTTCCACCCCGAAGGCCTTCTTTCAGGCGCTGTCGACGCGCGACATCGCCTGGGAAAAGGTGACGATCACCCTCGTCGACGAACGTTTCGTGCCGGCCGACAATCCGCGCTCGAACCATCTGCTGGTCGATGCCAATCTGCTGCAGAACAAGGCAAAGGCGGCACGCTTCCTGCCGCTCTATCAGGATACTGCCTCCGTGGAGGAGGCAGCCTCGCTCGCGACCGAGAAGACCAGGGCGATCAGCTCACCCTTCGACATCGTCATCCTCGGCATGGGCGGCGACGGCCACACGGCCTCGTTCTTTCCCGGCGGCAGCAATCTTGCCACGGCGCTCGACCCATCGACGCCGCGCGGCATCATCACCATGGAAGCGGAAGGAGCCGGCGAGCCGCGCCTGACCTTCACCTTCTCCAGTCTTGAGGATGCCGCACTCCTGGTTCTCCATATTGAGGGCGAAGGCAAAAAAGACGTTCTCGCCAAGGCGGAAGGCAGCGGTGACGAAGCAGAAATGCCGATCCGCGCCGTTCTGCGCCGGGCCACTTCCCCGGTCGAGATCTACTGGGCTCCCTGATCGGCCGTCAATCCGGACCGAGATTCAGGCCAGAGCCGCCGAAACAGATAGAGACAACGAACAAGGCAGGGATATTCCATGTCCGCTCACGCACGCATTTCCGCGATCACCGATCGCATTGTCGAACGCTCGAAGCCAAGCCGCGAGCGCTACCTGGAACGCCTGCGCGCCGCCGCTTCCAAGGGTGTCGCCCGCTCCGTGCTCGGCTGCGCCAACCTTGCCCACGGCTTTGCGGTCTGTTCCCCCGCCGAGAAAGATGCGCTCGCCGGCGACCGCATCGCCAATCTCGGCATCATCACCGCCTATAACGACATGCTCTCGGCCCACCAGCCGTTCGAGACCTATCCGGCGATCATCCGCGAGGCGGCCGCCGAGGCAGGCGGCGTGGCGCAGGTGGCCGGCGGCGTGCCGGCGATGTGCGACGGCGTCACCCAGGGACAGCCGGGCATGGAGCTCTCGCTCTTCTCGCGCGACCTGATCGCCATGTCGGCGGGCGTCGGCCTGTCGCACAACATGTTCGATGCCGCCCTCTTCCTCGGCGTCTGCGACAAGATCGTGCCCGGCCTCGTCATCGCCGCCCTGTCCTTCGGGCACCTGCCGTCGATCTTCGTTCCGGCCGGTCCGATGACGACAGGCCTGCCGAACGACGAGAAGTCGCGCGTGCGCCAGCTCTTCGCCGAGGGCAAGGTCGGACGCGCCGAGCTGCTCGAGGCGGAATCGAAATCCTATCACGGCCCCGGCACCTGCACCTTCTACGGCACCGCCAATTCCAACCAGATGCTGATGGAGATCATGGGCTTCCACATGCCCGGCTCCTCCTTCATCAATCCCGGCACGCCGCTGCGCGAAGCGCTGACGCGCGAAGCCGCCAAGCGGGCGCTGGCGATCACCGCGCTCGGCAACGAATTCACCCCGGCGGGCGAGATGATCGACGAACGCTCGATCGTCAACGGCGTCGTCGGCCTGCATGCGACGGGCGGCTCGACCAACCACACGCTGCACCTCGTCGCCATGGCGCGGGCGGCCGGCATCCATCTCACCTGGCAGGACATCGCCGAGCTTTCGGAAATCGTGCCGCTGCTTGCCCGCGTCTACCCGAACGGGCTTGCCGACGTGAACCATTTCCAGGCGGCCGGCGGCATGGGCTTCCTCATCAAGGAACTCCTGAAGCACGGGCTGGTGCATGACGACGTGCGCACCGTCTTCGGCCAGGGTCTCGCAGCCTATACGGTCGATGCGCGTCTCGGCGAAAACGGCGCCGTCCTGCGCGAGCCGTCGCCTGACAAGAGCGTCGATCCCAAGGTTCTCTCCAGCATCGAAACGCCGTTCCAGGCGAATGGCGGGCTGAAGATGCTGCGCGGCAATCTCGGCAAGGCGGTGATCAAGATATCGGCCGTCAAGCCGGAGCGTCACATCATCGAAGCGCCGGCGATCATCTTCCACAGCCAGCAGGAGCTGCAGGACGCCTTCAAAGAAGGCAAGCTCAACCGCGATTTCATCGCCGTCGTGCGCTTCCAGGGCCCGAAGGCGAACGGCATGCCGGAACTGCACAAGCTGACGCCACCGCTCGGCGTGCTGCAGGACCGCGGCTTCCGCGTGGCGCTCCTGACCGACGGGCGCATGTCCGGCGCATCCGGCAAGGTGCCGGCAGCAATCCACGTCACCCCGGAAGCGGTCGACGGCGGCCCGATCGCCCGCATCCGCGAAGGCGACATCATTCGCCTGGACGCGATCAAGGGCACGCTGGAACTGCTCGTCGATGCGGCTGATTTGGCCGAGCGCGAGCCGGTGACCGTCGATCTCTCCGACAATGAATTCGGCATGGGCCGCGAGCTCTTCGCGCCGTTCCGCCGCGCCGTCGGCGCTTCGGACCAGGGTGCGAGCGTACTCTTCCACCACTGAGCGTGGCCGACCACAGACGACAAAACCCGCGGAGCGCACGAAGCACCCCGCGGGTTTTCTGTATCAGTCCCAGCGCTACCCGTCAGGCGCGAATATCGAGAACATAGTCGCGGTGCGCCGGATGGGTGCTGTAGACAAAGATCTTGTTCAGCTCCTTCTGCGTCAGCAGGCGCAGGAAGCGGACCTCGATCGTATTGTTGGCATTGACCTTCATCAGCAGGCAACCGACCTTGGTGATGCGGGCATCCGGAATATCCAGATAGAACTGCTTCGGCAGGTTGAACTGGGTCAGAATCGCGAGTGTCGCGCTGCTCATCGAGATCCGGACAATGTCGCAGCGACGCGACGCCGCATGCATGACGCCCTTTTCCGTATATTCGATGCGCGCGGCATTCATGGTGTCCTCCATCTTGAACCGCGCCTCGCGGTCGTACATGAAGGATTCTTCCTTGCTCAGGAAATGAGATTTTGGCTGTGACGGATTGGAAGCGGCCACGTGCTTATCCCCCTCATAAATTAACGAGGAAAAGGTAGCAGCCGATCTTTAACAGAAAGTGAGAATTTGGCCCGTCCCGTACAATTCTTGGGATGACTACCCCAAAAATGGCCGCCTCATTTCCGGTAGGTATGACCGGTTGCGTCAAAGAGATGCAACTTCTGCCTGTCGGCGGCAAACCGCATCCGCTGGCCCTTCTTCACATCGTAAATGCCGGGCAACTTGACAACGATCGGTTCGCCCGGGACCAGGCCTTCGATATAGAGCAACGTCACTTCGCCGAGCGCTTCGACGATCGACACCTCGCCTTCGAAAAGGTAGTCGGCGCCGTCGGCGATCCTCAGATCCTCCGGACGAACGCCGAAGCTTGCCTGCTTGCCTGCTTCCGACGCGTCGGTCGCCACATCGAGCGTCACGGACATGCCGCCGGTCAGCGTCACCGTCGTCTGGCTTCCGGTTCCGGCCACCGTCGCCGGGATGATGTTCATCGCCGGCGAGCCGATGAATTTCGCGACGAAGAGGTTGGCCGGGCGCTCATAGAGCTCCAGCGGCGCACCGACCTGCTCGATATTGCCGGCGGAGAGAACGACGATGCGATCGGCGAGCGTCATCGCCTCGACCTGGTCGTGGGTCACGTAGATCATCGTCGTATCGGCCATCTGTTCGTTCAGGCGGGCGATCTCGATGCGGGTGGCGACACGCAGCGCGGCATCGAGGTTGGACAGCGGCTCGTCGAACAGGAAGACCTTCGGATCGCGGCAGATGGCGCGGCCGATCGCCACGCGCTGGCGCTGGCCGCCGGAAAGCGCCTTCGGCAGGCGATCGAGATATTTGGTCAGCTGCAGGCTCTCGGCCGCCGCCCGGACGCGGCGGTCGATTTCCTGCTTGCTTTCGCCGGCGATCTTCATGCCGAAAGCCATGTTGTCGAAGACGGTCATGTGCGGATAGAGCGCGTAGGACTGGAACACCATGGCGATGCCGCGCTTGGAGGGCGGCACGTCATTGACGAGATGGCCATCGATATACATCTCACCGCCGGTGATCGCCTCAAGGCCGGCGATCATGCGCAGAAGCGTGGATTTTCCGCAGCCGGACGGACCGACGAAGACGATGAATTCGCCCTGTTTGATATCGAGGTCGATCCCGTGGAGAACGTCCACGGAACCGTAGGATTTGCGAATATCCTTCAGCGTCAGTCCAGTCATTTTTCTCTCCCCTATGTTCGGTTCCTTAGGCCAGATGGGCGAAATACGCCCCCCAGGCCGGAATATCGATCTTGTCGCCATAGTTGTTGCTGGTAAAGCCATGGCCCGTCAATGCCTGCCATTCTCCCGCGGGTAGGGTAACGCCGGCTTCGGTCGGGCTCATGTTGAAGATGCAGAGCAGCTTCTCATTGCCGTATTCGCGCGTAAAGACCAGGGCATCGCCCTGCTGCTCCTCGAATTCGATCTCGCCCTTGGCAAAAGCCGGGTGCAGCTTGCGGAAGGCGATGAAGCGGCGATAGTGCTCCAGCACCGAAGCCTCGTCGCCCTGCTGGACGCTGACGGCGCGCAGGATATGCTCGACCGGCACCGGCAGCCAAGGCTTGACGCTGGAGAAGCCGCCCTGGGCGACCTGGCTGTCCCAGACCATCGGCGTGCGGCAGCCGTCGCGGCCCTTGAATTCCGGCCAGAACTGGATGCCATAGGGGTCCTGCAGATCCTGGTAGGCAAGATCGGCCTCGGTCAGGGCCAGTTCCTCGCCCTGATAGAGGCAGACGGAACCGCGCAGCGTCATCAGCAACGAGGCATAAAGCTTGGCGAAGGCGTCGTGATCGGCGACCAGCCCGCCCCAACGGCTGACATGGCGCATGACGTCGTGATTGGAGAAGGCCCAGCAGGCCCAGCCATCTGGCGCGGCAGCTTCGAAATCCACCATCACCTCCTCGACGCGCTCCGGCGTCAGCGGATCGGGCGCCAGGAACTCGAAGGCGTAGCACATATGCATCTTGTCGTTGCCGGAAGTGTATTCGCCGACGATCTCGAGGCCGCGCTGGCTGTCGCCGACTTCGCCGACGGCGGCAATTGCCGGGAACTCCTCGAGAACGGCGCGGAAGCGCTTCAGGAAGGCAAGGTTCTCCGGGCGGTTCTTGTCGTAGAGATGCTCCTGGAAATTATAGGGATTGACCGCCGGCGCCGTCGAAGCGTTGCGGCGCTCGGGAGCGAGCGCGGGATTGTCGCGCAGTTGCGTGTCGTGGAAATAGAAATTGATGGTGTCGAGGCGGAAGCCGTCGACGCCGCGATTGAGCCAGAAGCGCACGACATCGAGCAGACGATCCTGAACTTCGGGATTATGCAGGTTCATATCCGGCTGCGAGGTCAGGAAATTGTGCAGGTAATACTGCATGCGCGTCGGATCCCACGCCCATGCGGAGCCGCCGAAGATCGACAGCCAGTTGTTCGGCGGCGTACCGTCCGGCTTGGCGTCGGCCCAGACATACCAGTCGGCCTTGGCATTGGTCTTGCTGGAGCGGCTCTGGACGAACCAGGGATGCTGATCCGAGCTGTGGGAGATGACGAGGTCGATCATCACGCGGATGCCGAGGCGGTGGGCCTCAGCGATCATCGTGTCGAAATCCACGAGCGTCCCGAAGATCGAATCGACATTCTCGTAGTCGGAAACGTCATAACCGAAATCGCGCATCGGCGAGGTGAAGAAGGGCGAGATCCAGATCGCATCGACGCCTAGGCTTGCCACATGCGGCAAGCGGGCGGTGATGCCCTTCAGGTCGCCGATGCCGTCACCGTTCGAATCCTGGTAGGAGCGCGGGTAGATCTGGTAGATCACCGCCCCACGCCACCAGTCCTTGTCGGGGGTCGAGATCGATTGGGAAGCCACGTTCATGGAATATCCTGTTTGAAGTCACGTTCGGGAATGGTCAGCCTCCCTTGACCGAGCCAGCCAGCAGACCGCGCACCAGGTAGCGCTGCAGCCCGAAGAAGACGAGCAGCGGCACGATGATGGTGACGAAGGCCGACGCCGTCAAAATCTCCCAATTGCCGCCGCGCGAGCCGAGCAGCGCGTTCAGGCTGCCGGTGAGCACGAGGTGGTCCTTGTCGGTGCCGAGGAAGACCATGGCGACGAGCAGGTCGTTCCACACCCACAGGAACTGGAAGATGGCGAAGGAGGCGAGTGCCGGGAAGGACAGAGG
>Ga0102587_1002006_pt1 | contig 12953 bp, 12 predicted proteins | sample AraplaF_Col_mTSA_FD_76853 | JGI IMG/M metagenome (GOLD analysis project Ga0102587, IMG submission 76853) | Arabidopsis root microbial communities from the University of North Carolina, USA - plate scrape MF_Col_mTSA (SPADES assembly) (version 2) | ecosystem: Host-associated > Plants > Roots >... | reverse complement strand
CCGCTCGCGCACCTCGCTGGCTTCGCCGTGAAAGATCAGCTCGTCCAGTTCGTCGACCTCTTCGTCCATCGTGTCGAGCACCGGCTCGAGGTCGCGTACCAGCTTTTCGCTGACGAGGGCGAGCAGTTCTCCCGTCTGTCTGGGGCCTTTGCATTTGTCCAGGGCAAGGCGGATATCGCGCAAGGCGGTTATATAATGGCCGCTGTCGCGCAGGGTCACCAGCCTGTGCTCGTCGGCCCATATATGGAGGGGAACGAGATCGATTTCGGCCGACCCGGCTTTTTCTTCTTCCGGTGGCGCGGCGCAGACGCTGCGAAGAATGATAAGCAGTCCGTCATCGATGCTTTCGACACGTGGGCGCGACTCCTCCTGCAGCAAGGCGTCGGCAACCAGCGGGTCGAAGCCGCCTCTCGTTGTCACCCATCCTGCGGCGGCCGGGTGATCGCGCTCGAAATGCAGCCATACGACGCCGTCATCCGGCGTCCACCGACGTACCGCTTCCATATTGAGGGTGCGACAGCCGCCGCGTCCGTCAAGAAGCACGGCGAAACGCAAACCCGGCTCGGCGCCGTAATTTGCAACACTCATGACCTGCTCGTGCATGAGAAACCTCCACCCGCCAAAGTCCACCTCTCGTAAGCGCACATCAATAGCTTAGCGAGTCGCCGCAGGGCGGCAAGACAATCAAATACGATGGTGCCGCAAGAACAAAACTGCAGGCATCATAAAATCTTGGGATGGTCGGATCGGGGCGATCCTTTAGGCGCTCGATGCTCGTCACCGCCGTATTGCCAGCGGTTCACGAAGCTTTGGCTTCGAACGTGGGAGCAAAATCACCCAGCGATTTCGCCTTGAGGATCATGCCCTCGATATCCTGCTCCACGATTGCTTCGAGATCGGCAAAGCTGTCGATGACATAGTAGATCGGCTGGAGGATATCGATCCGGTAGGGCGTCCTGAGCACGCTCAACAGATCGAACGGCCGAAATTCGCACGCCTTGCCTTCCATTGCCGCCTTTGCTTCGCTTGGCGATGAGACGATGCCTGCGCCGAAGCAGCGGCGGCCCTGCGGCGTATTGATCAGGCCGAACTCGACGGTGAACCAGAAGATCCGGAACAGATGCCATGAATAGCCCTTGCCGAGGCGGACGGCAGTTTCGCCGAAATGCCGGACGAAATTGGCATAGCTCTGGTTGGTGAGCATCGGGCAGTGGCCGAAAACCTCGTGGAACAGGTCCGGTTCCTCGATATAGTCGATATGCTCGCGACGGCGCAGGAAGGTTGCGAGCGGGAATTTGCCTTGCGACAGAAGTTCATAAAAGCGCGAGGGCGGAATGAGCGCCGGTACGCCCTCCACGCCGAAGCCGGTGGTCTCGTTCAGGCGTCGGTTCACATCGCGAAGCTGAGGCACCTTGTCTGGCTTCAGCCCCAGCATTTTGACGCCATCAAGATATTCGCGGCAGGCCGTATCGGTCAGCAGCTTCATCTGACGCTGGTAGAGCTCACCCCATATCGCATCTTCTTCGGGAGTGTAGGAATACAAACCATCCGGGCCGGGCAGTTTGGCGGTGTAGGTGCTTTCCTTAGTCATGTCCTGATCCTCCCGGGGATGGCGTTCCTGCCATTATCCCCCGGATTTGGAGGATTTTCTTTTCTTTCGTGCTGGCAATTGCCATAGTGATGGCAAATATTCCCAAATATGGCGCAGAAAATGAAAGAACCTGGGAATTTTCGCCACAAGCTTCTGCAACTCATCCAGGCCGACGGGAGTCTTTCGCTGGCGGACCTCGCGGAAAAGGCCGGCATGTCGCAGAGTTCGGCCTGGCGGAAGATCCAGGAGCTGGAAACAGACGGCGTCATCCGCAAGCGCGTGACGCTGCTCGATCCCGGAAAACTCGATCTCAAGCTCTGCGTCATCGCGCATGTAACACTGGAGGATCATCACGAAGAGGCGGTGGCATCCTTCGCTTCGGTGGTGCTGGAGCGGCCAGAAATCATGGAGTGCTACGCCTTGTCAGGCGCCTTCGACTACATGCTGAAGATAAGGGCGAGAGACGTGGAAGGCTACGAAGCCTTCATGACCCGCTACCTCATGCGCAACCCGCATGTGCGCACGGTTGTATCGAGCTTCGTGCTGCGCGAGCTGAAATTCTCGACCGAGCTGCCGCTCTGACGCTTGGTGCCGGATCACCGCGTGCTATCGCCATGTCAATGACCCGGCATGTGTATCGGAAAGCCTTCGAATGTTTTCAGCGTGTCGAGCACGATCGAGGTCTTCACGTGCTGCACCGACTCGTGGGGTAACAGAACGTCGTTGACGAATTTCGAGAGGTCGGCGAGCCCGCGGGTCGCTACCTTCAGGTGATAGTCCATTTCACCGGTCAGCGCATAGGCTTCGAGAACTTCCGGCAATCCGTTGATCAGCTGCGAAAACCTGCGGGCATTGTCCCTGTTGTGGGTCGCAAGCGTCACGGAGATGACCACCAGCATATCCAGACCCAGCTTCTGTTGATCGAGATAGGCCCGGTAGCTGCGAATATATCCCTCGGACTCCAGTCTGGTGCGCCGGCGCGAGCATTGCGAGGGGGAAAGCGCGATCCGCTCGCCCAACTCATTGTTCGTCAACCGGCCATCTTTTTGAAGCTCCTGGAGCAGGCGTAAATCCAATCTGTCGAGCTGTTCATCCATTGCGTAAAACCTCAAAAATCCTCACGAAATGTGCATAATCTTTTCCTTCTCCGTGAAGAATGCAAGAACTTTGCATGCGTTTTGCGCCACACTTTGCATATCGAAGTCCAGTTCCCAGGAGGAGAAAATGGGCCCCTTTCCACATGACGCGCCGCCCTCGGAAATCACCGCCGACAACCCGGCCGGCACCGATGGATTCGAGTTCGTCGAATTCGCCCATCCTGAGCCCGAGAAACTGGGCGAACTCTTTGCGCGCATGGGCTACGTCCCAGTCGCAAAGCACAAAACGAAAGACATCACCGTCTGGCGTCAGGGCGACATCAACTATGTCCTGAATGCAGAACCCGGCAGCCATGCCGCTCGGTTCGTCGCGGAGCATGGTCCCTGCGCTCCGTCGATGGCATGGCGCGTGGTCGACGCCAGACACGCATTCGATCACGCCGTGTCAAAAGGCGCCGTGCCCTATGAAGGCGACGACAAGGCGCTCGACGTCCCGGCGATCGTCGGTATTGGCGGCTCGCTGCTCTACTTTGTCGAGACCTATGGCGCAAAGGGATCGGCCTACGATGCCGAGTTCGATTGGCTTGGCGAGCGTAATCCGCATCCGCAGGGGATCGGTTTCTACTATCTCGACCATCTCACCCACAACGTCTTTCGTGGCAACATGGACAAGTGGTGGGATTTTTATCGAAACCTGTTCAATTTCAAACAGATTCACTTCTTCGATATCGATGGGCGTATCACCGGTCTGGTGAGCCGGGCGATCACGTCGCCCTGCGGCAAGATCCGCATTCCGCTGAATGAATCGAAGGACGACACGAGCCAGATCGAGGAATATCTGAAGAAGTACAGGGGCGAAGGCATCCAGCACATCGCCGTTGGAACGGAAGATATCTACGAGGCTACCGACGGGCTTGCCGACAATGGTCTGCGCTTCATGCCAGGCCCTCCGGAGACCTATTACGATATGTCTTATGAACGCGTGAATGGGCATAGCGAACCCGTCGAACGCATGAAGAGGCATGGCATCCTCATCGACGGCGAGGGCGTGCTGAATGGCGGCATGACGAAAATCCTTCTCCAGATCTTCTCCAAGACGGTCATCGGCCCGATCTTCTTCGAATTCATCCAGCGCAAGGGCGACGAGGGCTTCGGCGAGGGCAATTTCCGTGCTCTCTTCGAGTCGATCGAGGCCGATCAGATCAAGCGTGGTGTCATCGGGACTGCGGCGGAGTAAACTCTTGGGGCTGTCCCGCGCGTCTGAAGAGATGCGCGGCGCTGCAAGAGTTTTCGGGGGGAGGAGTTGAGCAATGGACCAGACATCGATCCAGGCTTCCGAGGGTGAAGCAGTGATTGCGAACAAGCTGAAATATATGCCGGGGTTCGGCAACGATTTCGAAACGGAATCGCTTCCCGGCGCCTTGCCGCAAGGACAGAACAGCCCCCAGAAATGCAATTACGGTCTCTATGCCGAGCAGCTTTCCGGCTCGCCGTTTACCGCGCCGCGCGGGACGAACGAAAGGTCCTGGCTTTATCGCATTCGCCCGAGTGTACGCCACACAGGCCGCTTTTCGAATGTTTCCTACCCGCTCTGGAAAACCGCGCCTTGCCTGGACGAACATTCGCTTCCCCTCGGGCAGCTTCGCTGGAACCCCATTCCCGCGCCGACCGAGAAACTGACGTTCCTTCAGGGCGTTCGGACAATGACGACGGCGGGCGACGTCACGACCCAGGTGGGCATGTCGGCCCATGCCTATGTCTTCAATGAGGACATGGTGGATGACTACTTCTTCAACGCCGATGGTGAACTGCTGATCGTGCCGCAGCTCGGTGCCATCAGGGTGTTCACCGAAATGGGCATCATGGATGTCGAACCCCTGGAAATATGCCTCATCCCGCGCGGCATGATGTTCAAGGTTCTGAGAGGTGGCGAACAGCCGGTCTGGCGCGGATATATATGCGAGAATTACGGCGCGAAATTCACCCTGCCGGACCGAGGTCCCATCGGCGCCAATTGCCTGGCGAACCCGCGAGATTTCAAGACACCCGTCGCCGCTTTCGAAGACAAGGAAAAACCTTGCCGCGTCCATGTGAAGTGGTGCGGAAAATTCTATGTCACAGATATCGGTCATTCGCCGCTCGATGTGGTGGCGTGGCACGGCAACTATGCGCCCTTCAAATACGATCTGCGGACGTTTTCGCCTGTTGGCGCGATCAGCTTCGATCACCCTGATCCGTCGATTTTTTCGGTGCTGACCGCCCCGACCGAAGATGCAGGCACGGCGAATGTGGATTTCGTGATCTTTCCACCGCGTTGGCTGGTGGCCGAGCACACTTTCCGTCCACCCTGGTATCACCGCAACATCATGAGCGAGTTCATGGGCCTGATCCATGGCCAATATGACGCCAAGGAGGAGGGTTTCGTCCCCGGCGGCATGAGCCTGCACAACATGATGCTCGCCCACGGGCCAGACGCACTTGCCTTTGAAAAGGCATCCAACTCCGAGCTCAAGCCGGTGAAGCTGGATCACACCATGGCTTTCATGTTTGAGACCCGGTACCCGCAGCAATTGACGAAATATGCGGCGGAGCTTGAAACATTGCAGGACAATTACCTGGAGTGCTGGGACGGCCTGGAACGCAAGTTCGATGGAACCCCCGGTATCAAGTGAGGCATCACGTAAGTAGGTCAGACACCCTCCGGTACGGGAACGGGATATGAAGCTCGCGACGTTAAAAGACTCCACGAGAGATGGCCGGCTTGTCGTCGTCTCCCGCGACCTTACCCGCTGCTCCGAAGTCAGTCACATTGCCCGCACCCTGCAGGCAGCTCTTGATAATTGGGAGCAGGTGGCTCCGAGGCTCGAACAAATTGCTGAGGGCATCGAGGCAGGAGCACAGCCCACGATCCGGTTTCACGAGCACGATGCCGCATCGCCTTTGCCGCGGGCCTACCAGTGGGCCGACGGTTCTGCCTATCTCAACCATGTCGAACTGGTGCGCAAGGCGCGTGGCGCCGACATGCCGGCGAGCTTCTGGACCGATCCGCTGATGTATCAAGGTGGGTCGGACGGCTTCCTTGCGCCGCGAGATCCGATCGTGGTGGCTGACGAGAGCTACGGGATCGACATGGAGGGCGAGGTTGCCGTCATTACCGGCGACGTCGCCATGGGGTCCGGCCCGCAAGCTGCGCGCAATGCCATCCGTCTGGTAATGCTCGTCAACGATGTGTCGCTGCGCGGCCTCATACCGGACGAACTCGCCAAGGGATTTGGTTTCTTCCAGTCCAAACCGGCATCGGCATTTTCTCCGGTCGCGGTGACACCGGATGAGCTCGGGGAGGCCTGGGATGGCGGCAAGTTGTGTCTGCCGCTGCTTGTGAGCCTGAACGGCACGGCATTCGGCAAGGCGAATGCCGGCATCGACATGGCATTTGATTTTGGCCAGCTCGTCGCGCATGCCGCCAAAACCCGCAATCTGGTGGCTGGAACGATCATCGGCTCGGGAACAGTTTCCAACAAGCTGGATGGCGGGGCGGGCAGGGCGGTCGGCGACGGAGGGGACGGCTACTCCTGCATTGCCGAGATACGGATGATCGAGACGATCGAAACCGGGGCGCCGATGACCCCATTCATGAAGTTCGGGGATCAGGTCCGCATCGAGATGAAGGATCATGCAGGCCATTCGATCTTCGGGGCGATCGAGCAGACCGTCGAGAAATATCGATAATTCCCTCAGCCGGAATCGTCCTTTGAGGAGCAAGCTGCAGTGAACAACGTCGTTCTTTATGACTACTGGAGGTCATCGGCGAGCTATCGCGTCCGCATTGCGCTCAATCTCCTGGAGATCGATTACGAAACAGTGCCGATCAACCTGCTGGAGGGAGCGCACAGGAAGCCGGAATATCTGGCGCTCAACCCGCAGGGGCTCGTCCCGACATTGGTGATCGATGGGAAAATTCTGACTCAATCACTGGCAATCATCGAATATCTTTCCGAGCTTCGGCCGGAATGTGGGTTGCTGCCAGCAGATAGTTCCGATCGCCAGAAAGTGCGCGCCTTTGCATACGCGGTCGCCATGGACATCCATCCGATATGCAACACGCATGTCGTGGCGCATCTGATGACCGTAACGGACAAGAGCGACGCCCGCGAGGAATGGATGAAGCATTTCATCTCGGACGGACTTCGCAAGCTGGAGGCGATGATCGATCCGGCCGGCGACGGGTTCAGCTTTGGAGATACACCGACGATGGCGGACCTCTGTCTGGTTCCACAGGTCTACAATGCCCGCCGCTGGGGAGTGGACATGTCCGACTTCAAGCGGATCGTCGAGATCGATGGCAAATGCGCCAAATTGCCAGCCTTCCAGGCAGCCCATCCTGACCGCGCGAAACCCTGACGCAAAGACCGGTTTGCGGGAGTGCGTGAGCACGACCGATGAGCCCACATCCCATCTCGATGTGCTCCTCGAGCCGACAGTCGGTTAAGCTTACGAACGTCCGCTCGCATAAGCGCGACTGATCCTGTCTCATGCGCAGAAGAGGGGCGGACGATATCGCCGGCGTGGTGATATACTCGCTTCCGGAGGAGGTCTCGTGCTGGCCATCGAGGGGTTTGCGCGGTGACACAGGGCTTGGCCACGGCATTCCGCCGCGGCCCTGGAAGGGAAGGAGACAACGCATGAACAATGTAGCGATCCACCCAATCGTGGATTCAGGATACCGGGCGACCGATGCGTCATTTGTCGGCGGCACGCTCGTATGCAATTGCGCGAGCAATCCGGTGAAAGTCCGCGTCAAGGGCGATATTGCCCATAACCATGCCTGTGGCTGCACGAAGTGCTGGAAGCCGAAGGGTGCGGTCTTTTCAGTGGTTGCCGTGGCGCCGACTGCCAACGTCGAGGTTCTGGAGAACGGAAACAAGCTGGCGGTCGTCGATCCGTCTGCGCTCATCCAGCGCCATGCCTGCAAGGATTGCGGGGTCCACATGTACGGGCCTGTCGAGCGCGACCATGCTTTTCAGGGCCTTTCCTTCGTTCATCCAGAACGGTTCCAGGAGAAAGGCTGGGCGGCACCCGGCTTTGCCGCCTTCGTATCGTCGATTATCGAAAGCGGATACGATCCCGGCAAAATGGGCGACGTACGTTCGCGCCTCAAGGGGGTTGGGCTTGAGCCTTACGATTGCCTTTCGCCCGGCCTGATGGACCTGATCGCCACCTGGACAGCGAAAAAAGCGGGTGTTCTCGCGGCCTGATGTGGCGCAGATTCGCCGGATGCCGTCGCGATCCTCGCGGCGGTGCTCCGGCGCGAGATAGATTTCATGATATTGCACCGGGCAATTCGGCGAGTGCTCGGTATTTCAGCCGTCGACGTTCTTCGCGTGGATGTGCTCCGCGCTATCATAAGCCGCGCATCCCCTGAGGAAAATATCGGCGCACATTCTCGCCCTCGAAGCGATCTCCTCGATATTCGGCGGCGGCAGCTGGCGCAGCATGGTGGCGCGTTGGGGCTCCATGATCATCATCCCGCGCAGCATGCCGCAAGCGGCGTGCGGGTCCTCGAGTTTGATCAGCCCGTGTTCCACCTGACGGCGCAGCCAGTTTTCCATCGACGCGTTGGTGCGCATGATCGCCTTGTCGTAGAAAGAGCTGGCGAGCTCGGGAAAGCGGTCAGATTCGCCGATGACGAGGCGTGTAATCGTGATCGTGTCCTGCGAAAGCGTCAGCATGCCATAGGCCATCAGCATGCGTTCCAGCCCCTGGCGGAGTTCGGCCGTTGCTAACGTGCCGGGATCGAGCGCCATGAGAAAGCGTTCCGTGCGATTCGAGACCATTTCGGAAAACAGATCTGCCTTGGTGGGGAACAGGCGATAAAGCGTCTTCGTCGAAACGCCGGCTTCCTGGGCGATTGCGGCGATGCTGACCGCGGCATAGCCATTCTCGTGAAACTGCTTGTTGGCGGCTTCGATGAGCACGCCGCGCGTATCCTCGTCACAACGCACCTGCGGCCTGCCACGTGGCTTCTTCTCGATTTCGTGATTTTGGACCATCGTGATTTTCCAAATTCTTGTTGACTTCTCCTTTTTAACTCATATTTTGGAAAATATCAAGTTTCCTAAATTGGACTTGAGCCGAATTTCAAGGCCGCAGCCGAGACGACGGCGACCTTCCACAAGGAGAGTGACGATGTCCGCCAAGAAGCTGTATGCCCTGAACAACAACGCCGCCACGGCCGATGGGCCGGTCACCGGAACGACAGCGGAAGCCATGCCCGCGAGCCTTGATGCCGGCAAGACGCCGCGTGTCGCTGAGCCCGTCACTCCGGCTGCGGAAGCACCGGGTCGTAAACGTGTTGGCCGTTCCCTGCTGCTCGGTGTGGCCGCCATCGCCATCATCGCTGCGGCTGCCTATTATGGTCACGATTATTGGACGGTCGGGCGCTTCGAAGTCTCCACCGATGATGCCTATGTCAAGGCAGACAGCACGACGGTCGCTCCTAAGGTCTCAGGTTACCTTTCAAAGGTCCTCGTCAGCGACAATGAAACAGTGAAGGCCGGCCAGCCGCTTGCCCGCATCGATGACCGCGATTTTCGTACTGCGCTTGACCAGGCGAAAGCCGATGTCGCTGCTGCCGAAGCCACCGTCAATGCCAAGCAGGCTTCGCTCGACATCCAGCAGTCGACCATTGCCGCCGCTCGCGCCACGCTGGATGTCGACAAGGCCAACGAGACCTTCGCCGAGCAGAACAACAAGCGCTACACCAACCTTGCCACCAACGGTTATGCCCCGGTCCAGACGGCCCAGCAGGCAGCGTCCGCGATTGCGGCTGCCCAGGCAACGATCGTTCGGGATACGGCGGCTCTCGACGCCGCAACCAAGCAGGTCGAGCTTCTGAATGCCGAACTTGCCCAGGCCAAGGCAACGCTTGCCCATGATCAGGCCGTCGCACAGCAGGCCGAGCTCAACCTCTCCTATGCGACGATCGTCGCTCCGATCGACGGCACGGTCGGCAACCGTACGCTGCGCGTCGGTCAATATGTTCAGGCCGGCACGCAGCTGATGGCTGTGGTGCCGACGACGGCTGCTTACATCGTCGCCAATTACAAGGAGACACAGCTGACCGATGTCCATGCCGGCCAGCCCGTCGCTATCGAGGTCGACATGTTCCCGGGTCGCACCTATCACGGCCATGTCGACAGCCTGTCGCCGGCAAGCGGCCAGGAATTTGCGCTGTTGCCGCCCGACAACGCCACTGGCAACTTCACCAAGGTCGTTCAGCGTATCCCGGTAAAGATCGTGCTTGATGGCGATGCTGCCGAAAAGGGCGATCTGCGCCCCGGCATGTCCGTCCAGCCGAGCATCGACACCAAGGTCGATGCTACCGGCAACTAAGCGAAGGGGCAGGAGATCGTGTCATGTCCAGTATCGCAACAACATCAGGTGCCATCCCGCAGCCGGGTGCCAGCACCAAGGCCAGCACAAGGGATTGGATCGCCGTTCTCGCCGGCATGATCGGCGCCTTCATGGCGATCCTCAATATCCAGATCACCAATGCCTCGCTTCTCGATATCGAGGGCGGCATCGGCACAGGTGTCGATAACGGTGCCTGGATCTCCACCTCCTACCTGATCGGCGAGATCGTCGTCATCCCGCTGACGGCCTATTTCAGCAACGTTTTCTCGTTCCGCCGCTATATCCTCGTCAATTCCATCCTCTTTCCGCTCTTTTCGATGGCCTGTGCCTTCGCCCATGATCTCGGCACGATGATCCTGCTGCGCGGCCTGCAGGGCTTTGCCGGCGGCGTGCTTATCCCCATGGCCTTCACCATGGTGCTGACCAAGCTGCCGAAGAACCAGCAGCCGCTTGGCCTTGCCGTCTTTGCCTTGTCGGTCACCTTCGCCCCGGCCATCGGCCCGACGATCGGGGGCTACCTGACGGAGAATTACGGCTGGCAGACGATCTTCTTCATCAACACCATCCCGAGCCTCCTCATGGCGGCGGCTCTCGCTCTGACGCTTGAAAAGCAGCCGATGCAGCTTCACCTCCTGAAGGAGGGCGATTGGGCCGGCATCGTCACCATGGCAATCGGCCTTTCGGCGCTGCAGACCGTGCTGGAAGAGGGCAACAAGGACGACTGGTTCTCCTCGCCCTTCATCGTCAAACTCGCCATCGTGGCCTTCGTCTTCCTGGCCGCCTTCATCTGGATCGAGCTCACGGTCAAGAAGCCGCTGGTAAAGCTGCGCCTGCTTACCCAGCGCAATTTCGGTATCGGCGTGCTGGTCAATGTGCTGGTTGGCGTCGCACTCTTCGGCACCGTCTACATCCTGCCGCAATATCTTGGCCAGGTTCAGCGGTATAATGCCGAGCAGATTGGCAACGTACTCGCCTGGACCGGTCTGCCGCAGCTCCTGCTCATCCCGCTGGTGCCTGTGTTGATGAAGCGGTTCGACGCACGTTACATAGGCTTCCTCGGCATCTCGATCTTCGCGATCAGCTGCTTCATGAACATCACACTTTCGGCCAACAATGCCGGCGACCAGTTCTGGATCCCGAATATAGTGCGTGCCATAGGCCAGGCGCTCGTTCTGACGCCGATCACCGCCATCACCACGGCCGGCATCGCACCGGCAGACGCTGCCGCCGCCTCTGGCCTCACCAACATGCTGCGCAATCTCGGTGGTGCGGTCGGCACGGCTTCGCTCGGCACCATCCTGACGAAGCGCGAGCAGTTCCACTCGAACATCATCGGTCAGTCGATCACCTTAACCCGTGACGAGGTGCGCGACCGCCTGACCCAGCTGTCAGGCTACTTCACCCAGCACGGTGTCACCGATCCGGCCGTCGCATCGCAGAAGGCGATCGTCGCCCTTGGCCAGATTGTCAAACGTCAGGCACTGATCATGGGTTTCAGCGATACGTTCGCCGTCATCGGTGTGGTGCTCGCGCTGGCAGCAGTCGCTCTGCTTCTCACGAAAAAACCGCAGGCCGGCGGAGGCGCGGGCGCCCATTGAGATGACGATCTCAATCCTGCCAGCCCAATCATATGCTACAGTTTGCACCCGGTCGGAGACGACCGGGTGCTTTCAGGTGAGTACCTCGGCATTAGCTTTGCGCCTTTCCGGGAGGGCGTCAGCAGATGGCACGGAGCCTCTCAGCAAAGGCAGCAATTGGTTCCCTTGCCGCTTGATCTCCGAGAGATAAGGCGTGTCGGAGAGCACGAAATGAGTGATGCCGAGCGCCTGGTACTTTCGCAGCGAGCGTGCCACATCCTCGGCGGACCCCACGAGCCAGGTCGTGCCCGCGCCGCCGCCGCCGAATTTGCCGGGCGCGGTGTATAGATTGTCGTCGAGCACTTCACCGCGCTGATGAAGATCGAGCAGCCGCTGCTGCCCTACGGCGACAGCCCGTTGGTGATCGTGCCAGCCGACACCGCTATTGTCAGCCATCTCCGCAACCTTCGCTTCGGCATCGGCCCAGGCCTCTTCGGTGGTGTCGCGGACCAAGGTTGTAATCCTCAGCCCGAATTGAAGCGGCGGCAGGTCGCGGTCGAGATCGCGGCTCAGCCGCCTTAAACGGTCGATCCGTTCGCGCACGCCATCGAGCGGTTCGCCCCAGAAAAGCTGGACGTCGGCTTCGGTGGCCGATACGCGCTCGGCCGCCTCCGATGCGCCGCCGAAATAGAGCTTCGGATGGCGACGCTCACCGCGGGCCTCGATGCGCGGCACCACGGTGGATTCGGTGACCCCGAAGTGCTCGCCTGCATAGGTGACGTTTTCCTCCGTCCATAGTTTTCGCACCAGCCGCATGAATTCCTTTGTGCGCGCATAGCGATGCGCCTGATCGCCTTCGCTGTCGCCATAGGCCGCCAGATTGTCCTTGCCGGAGACGATGTTGACGCGCACGCGCCCACCGGTGAGGTGATCGAGCGAGGCTGCTGCCGAAGCGAAATTCGCAGGCCTCCAATAGCCGGGACGGATCGCAATCAGCGGCTCGAAGGTCGTCGTCCGCGCCGCAAGTGCGGTTGCAACGGTGAAGGTGTCCGGACGGCCCCAGCCTGTGCCGATGAGCGCACCCTTCCAGCCGTGCTCTTCGAGAGCCCTGGCATGGCTCGTCAGCGTTTCCAGGCTGTTGTGGCTTTCAACGGCGGAATCGCCGCGGTGGCCGGGTTTGACGGCATTGGGGATATACCAAAGGAATTCCGGATTGCTGGTCATGCAATATACCCGCGTTCTCTAATATCGAATTATCTGGAACGGGCGGCTGCG
>Ga0102587_1002005_pt1 | contig 12964 bp, 9 predicted proteins | sample AraplaF_Col_mTSA_FD_76853 | JGI IMG/M metagenome (GOLD analysis project Ga0102587, IMG submission 76853) | Arabidopsis root microbial communities from the University of North Carolina, USA - plate scrape MF_Col_mTSA (SPADES assembly) (version 2) | ecosystem: Host-associated > Plants > Roots >... | reverse complement strand
TACCTCCTGATGCCGGCCAACCCGCCGATCGACTTCATGTCGCTGGCCGTGGTGTTCATCCTGGCGACCCTGCTCGGCTTCGCCAGCCATGCCCCCGGCTCGATCGGCGTGTTCGACGCGGCCATGCTGCTGGCGCTGCCCGATTTCGGCCGCGAGCAGCTGCTGGCCACGCTGCTGGTGTTCCGCATTCTCTATTTCGTGATCCCGTTTGGCCTCGCCATCTCCATCATGGGCACCCGCGAGCTCTGGATGAACGTGGTCGAGCCCTGGCAGGAGCGGCGGCGGCTGGCCGAGGCCTGCGCGCAGGCCAATCTGCCCAAGCAGGTGACGCCGATGGAGCGCGAGCGGGCGCTGCGGCAGGCCAACAAGCGGTAAGGCGCGAGCGTCCAGACAAAGGGTTGCGGGCGGCGGAGCAATGCTCTCTTATTTCCGCCTCAACTTTGCCGTTGAAGACGCGTGCCATGGTCCCTGTATTGCTTCGTACCCTTTCCGCCGGCGCCGTGCTGCTGGCCGGACTTTTGACGGTTTTGCCGCCGGAGCGCGCCGCCGCTCAGGACGCCGGCACCCTGCAGATCAGCTGGGAGGTGCGTAACCGCTTCCGGCTGTTCCGCGAGGAGCGCGACTTCCTGCTCCATGTCGAGAACGCGCGTAACCGCAACATCCTCGCCGCCGAGCAATCGCTGGAGCTGCAGAGCGAAGGCCGCGGCTGGGCCCGCAACATGGTGAACCGCCTCTGCATCGACCTCCAGGGCCGGGTCAACCAGCCCTGCAACCGCGACAACACCAAGGAAAACTACCTTACCCCGATCGACCATCCGGTCACCGTGCGCCTCGCTGGCGCGGTGCCGGTCGGCGCCACCTGCGCCTGGTCGTTCGACGACGGCGACGGCCCACAACAATCGACATTCGACTGCGCCGAGCCGGTCAATTTGCGGGTCCGCTACGGCAAGCAGACGGTCGCGACCGTCGACGTCTCCTCCGGCTCCGATCCCACCCAGCGCGTCCAGACCGAGATCCAGGTCCGCGACATCTTCATCGCCGGCCTCGGGGACAGCATTGCCTCGGGCGAAGGCAATCCGGACAGACCGCTGGCGCTGTCCGACGAAGGCTTCTGCTTCCGCTCCTATCTCGGCACCGCGGCCGGCGGCCAGTACTACCGGCCGAGCCGTCACGGCTACAAGGGCGGCCGCGCCTGCGAGGCGCCGGATACGCTCGCGAACTGGCAGCGCTACAGCGCGCTCTGGTTCAATTCGCCCTGCCACCGCTCGCTCTACAGCTATCAGGCCCGCATCGCGCTGGCGCTCGCAGTGCGCTACACCCACATCGCGGTGACCTTCCTCCCGCTCGCCTGCACCGGCGCCAGCATCAGCGATGGTCTGCTCGGTTCGCAGCGTGCCCGCGAATGCCCGCCCGGCAAGACCGGCGTCTGCAACACCAGCGTGAACGCGCAGGTCGCCGAGCTGCGCGAAGCCCTCACCGCGGCGAAGAAGCGCCAGCCCGACCGCACGCTCGATCTCGTGCTGCTGTCGGTCGGCGCCAACGACGTCTATTTCTCCGGCCTCGTCGCCGACGTCATCGTCGACACCGCAACCGAGCGGGCGCTGTTCCGCCGCTCCGGCGTGATGGCGAGCGTCGACGATTCCCGCGATGCGCTGGCGCGCGAGCTGCCGCAGAATTTCGTCAAGCTGCGCGAGGCACTGAAGCCGCTGGTCGGCGGCGACCTCTCGCACGTCGTCTATGTCTCCTACGCCAATCCCGCGCTTGCCGACGGCGGCGTGCCCTGCCGCGGCGGCCGGGGCGGCTTCGATATCCATCCGTCCTTCAACGCCGATCCGCAGCGACTTGCCCGCGTCTCGACCTTCGTCGACACCGAATTCCTGCCGCAGCTGAAGGGGCTCGCCACCTGCACCCGCGGCGCGCTGTGCCGCGATCCCGAGGCCGACCGCATGACCTTCGTCGATGCGCATCAGGCCGCGTTCGCCGATCACGGCTTCTGTGCTCATTCGGGCACTGATCCCGAATTCGACCGCAGCTGCTTTGCCGAGAACGGCCAGAGCTTCAATCCTGACATCGTGAGCGCGGCGAGCCAGCCGATGCTGTGCGGCCGCGGCGCCTCGGAATATCGCGCCTACCTGCCCCGCGCACGCTGGATCCGCGACGCCAATGACAGCTATTTCGCCGCGATGACCTATCCGCAAGGGTTGCCGGCGGCGAGCCAGCCGACCGACATCCACGACGCCACCTGGGGCGTGCTCTCCGCCGTCTATGGCGGCGCGGTCCATCCGAGCGCCGAGGGGCATGCGGCGATGGCCGATGCGGCGCTGCCGGCCGCGAGTGCCGTGCTCGGCCTCGATGCCGTGCCGCCGGGCGTGACGCGCGGGCTGCTGCCACAGCTGTTGCCGAGCGCGCAGCAGTAAGCAACGCTGCCTTCGCAAACTCAATGTCATCGTCCGCACAGGCGGACGATCCAGTAATCCGTGACAGCTGCAATTGAATCGAGACGCTGCGGCATGCTGGATTCCCCGCCTGCGCGGGGAATGACCACGGAGTGCGCTGTGAGCGCATTCGCCATCTCCACGCAATCGTTCCCCTCACCTGCCGTTCCATCAATCCAAAAACGGCATCGATCGATACCCCCTTGAACTTGGACACTCCGCCGCACGCGCCTCTAGGACTCGCCTTGAGGAAATGTTCAAGTTCTAAGGAGGCGCCCGATGAGCGCAGTGGTGTCCGCAGCGGACGCGAGGAGGTCTCGCGTCAGGCTGTTCATCGTGACCATGTTGTTCCTGGTCACGACCGTCAATTATGCCGACCGCGCCACGCTGTCGATCGCAGGTCCCGCGCTCTCCAAGGAGCTGCATCTCGATCCCGTCGCCATGGGCTGGATCTTCTCGGCCTTCGGCTGGTCCTATGTCGTGGCGCAGGTGCCGGGCGGCTGGCTGCTCGACCGCTACGGCTCGCGCCTCGTCTATGCCTTCAGCATCATCATCTGGTCGCTGTTCACGCTGATGCAGGGCTGGGTTGGCTTCCTCAGCGCCGGCACGGCCGTCGTGGTGCTGTTCGCGCTGCGCCTCCTGGTCGGCGTCGCGGAAGCGCCGTCATTCCCGGCGAATGCCCGCATCGTCGCGGCCTGGTTTCCCGGCAATGAGCGCGGCACCGCGTCGGCGTTCTTCAACTCCGGACAGTATTTCGCCACGGTGATCTTCGCGCCGCTGATGGGCTGGATCGCGCACTCCTACGGCTGGCGCTTCGTGTTCTTCGTGATGGGCGCGCTCGGCATCGTCATGGGCCTCGTCTGGATCAAGACCATCTACGGCCCGAAGGAGCATCCTTCGATCAACGAGGCCGAGTTCGACTACATCAAGGAGGGCGGCGCGCTGGTCGATCTCGACGCGCCCAAGGACGATCTGCCGCGCGCGCATGCGCCCGAGGCCGGCTCCGGCTGTGACCACATCCGCCAGCTGCTCTCCAACCGCATGATGCTCGGCGTCTATCTCGGCCAGTACTGCATCAACACTCTGACCTATTTCTTCCTGACCTGGTTCCCGGTCTATCTCGTCAAGGAGCGCGGCCTGTCGATCCTGCAGGCCGGCTTCGTCGCGACCCTGCCGGCGCTGTGCGGCTTCATCGGCGGCGTGCTCGGCGGCATCATCTCGGACGCGATCCTGCGCAAGACGGGCTCGCTCACCATGGCACGCAAGATTCCGATCGTCGGCGGCATGCTGCTGTCGATGTCGATCATCGCCTGCAACTATGTCGACGGACAGGCGCTGGTGGTCGGCTTCATGGCGCTCGCCTTCTTCGGCAAGGGCATTGGCGCGCTCGGCTGGGCCGTCGTCTCCGACACCTCGCCGAAGGAAGCCGGCGGCGTCTCCGGCGGCCTGTTCAACACCTTTGGCAACCTCTCCTCGATCACCACCCCGATCGTGATCGGCTACATCCTGGCCGCGACCGGCTCGTTCAACGGCGCGCTGGTGTTCGTCGGCGCCAACGCGCTGGTGGCGGCGTTCGCCTATCTCGTCATCGTCGGCAAGATCGAGCGGGTGACGCTCAAACGTTCCTCCTGAGGGCTCCCATGGGAGCTTGACCAGGCAACTCAACGGCGGCCCTCAAAAGCCGCCGTCTTTGTTTTGGGGATGATCGATGCTAGAAGTGCCGGGGAAACGCCTTATCCATCTAAGGCATGTATCGATGTTCGACCTCAACCAGCTCCGCTGTTTCGTCACGGTGGCGGAAGAACTGCATTTCGGCCGCGCCGCCGCGCGGCTGAACATGACCCAGCCGCCGCTGTCGCGGCAGATCCAGGTGCTCGAGCACATCATCGATGCGCCGCTCTTGGAGCGCACCAGCCGCTCGGTGCGCCTCACCCCTGCCGGGCGCAGCTTCCTGCCGGAGGCGCGGCGCATCCTGAAGCTGGCGGAAAGCGCCTCGCAGGTCGCCCGCCGCATCGCGCTCGGCAAGACCGGCTCGCTGAAGATCGGCTTCACCGCGGCCGCCGCCTACGGCTTCCTGCCGGAACTGGTCGCAGCCTGCCGCGCAAAATTGCCCGAGGTGGATTTCTCGCTGAAGGAGATGGTGTCGGGCGACCAGTTCGAGGCGCTGACTTCGGGCCAGATCGACGCCGGCCTGCTCCGGCCGCCGATCGCGCGGCCCGAGCTCACCAGCCGCCGCGTCGTCGCCGAGCCCCTGCTCGCCGCGATCCCGAAGAAGCATCCGCTCGCGAATGCCGACAGCATCACCATCAAGGATTTCGACGACCAGCCCTTCGTGATGTATTCGCCCTATGAGAGCCGCTACTTCCACGACCTGCTGGTGGCGCAATTCACCCGCGCCGACGTGCTGCCGCGCTATGTCCAGCATCTCAGCCAGATCCACTCGATCCTGGCCATGGTGCGCGCCGGCCTCGGCCTCGCCATCGTGCCGGCCGCGGCCGCGGGCCTGAAGATCTCCGACGTCCGGCTGCGCCCGTTGAAGCTGCGGGGCCGCGTGCCGGTCGAGCTGTTCATGGTCTGGCGCCGCGACGACGAGAATCCGCTGCTCTCGGCCCTGGTCAAGATCGCCGGTGAATTGTCCTCCGCGGAGGTGGCGGAGGATTGATGCTCAATCCGCATCGGTCGATATAGGCTTTGGCTTGGACGCGCATCGAACGGTTGCCTAAACAACGGCGCATGGACGCGCGGCCTTCTGCTTGCGTCCTCCACAACACGCAATAAGGGAGCAGCGCCCATGAGCAAGATGACCCCGCAGGAAATGGCCCAGAAGATCGGATCGGGCCTCCTGTCCTTCCCCGTCACGCCGTTCAAGGCTGACTACTCCTTCGACGAGGCGACCTACCGCGCCAACATGGACTGGCTGTGCGGCTACGACGTCGCGGGCCTGTTCGCCGCCGGCGGCACCGGCGAGTTCTTCTCGCTGACGCCGACCGAAGTTCCTGAAGTCGTGAAGGTTGCCGTCGACGAGACCAAGGCCCGCGTGCCCGTGCTCGCCGGCACCGGCTACGGCACGGCGATCGCGCGCGAGATCGCGATCGGCGCGGAAAAGGCCGGCGCCGACGGTTTGTTGCTGCTGCCGCCCTATCTCACCCATGCCGAGCAGGAGGGCCTTGCCGCCCATGTCGAGGCAGTCTGCGCGGCCGTGAAGATCGGCGTCATCGTCTACAACCGCGACAACGCCATCCTGCAGCCCGACACGCTCGCCCGCCTTGCCGAGCGCTGTCCGAACCTCGTCGGCTACAAGGACGGCATCGGCGACATCGAGCTGATGACCCGCGTCTACACCAAGCTCGGCGACCGCCTGACCTATGTCGGCGGCCTGCCGACCGCGGAGACCTTCGCGCTGCCCTATCTCGACATGGGCGTGACGACCTATTCCTCCGCCGTGTTCAACTTCGTGCCGGAATTCGCCACCAATTTCTACGCGGCCGTGCGCAAGCGCGACCACGCCACGATCCAGGCCGGCTTGAAGGATTTCATCTTGCCGCTGATCGCGATCCGCAACCGCAAGAAGGGCTATGCGGTCTCGATCATCAAGGCCGGCATGAAGGTGATCGGCCGCGATTCCGGCCCGGTCCGCCCGCCGCTCACTGACCTCACCGAGCAGGAGATCGCGGAAGTGACCGCGCTGGTAAAGAATCTGCCCGCCATCCGATCGACACAACAGGCGGCAGAATAGGCCGACCACAACGAGGAGCGAGCGATGGCCCTGACCGAGATTTCCGGCGCACCAATCGTCACGGCGATGCAGGTGATCCCGGTCGCCGGCCGCGACAGCATGCTCCTCAATCTAAGCGGCGCGCACGCGCCGTTCTTCACCCGCAACATCGTCATCCTCACCGACAATGCCGGCCACACCGGCGTCGGCGAGGTGCCGGGCGGGCAGAAAATCTGGCAGACGCTGCAGGACGCGCGCGACCTCGTGATCGGCAAGACCGTCGGCGCGATGAACAACATCCTCGCCGACGTCCGCACGGCTTTCGCCGACCGCGATGCCGGCGGCCGCGGCAAGCAGACCTTCGATCTGCGCGTGATGATCCACGCGGTCACCGCGATCGAATCCGCGCTGCTTGATCTGCTGGGTCAGCACCTCAACCTGCCGGTCGCCGCCCTGCTCGGCGAAGGCCAGCAGCGCAGCAGCGTCGAGACGCTCGGTTATCTCTTCTTCGTCGGCGATCGGCGCAAGAGCAAGCTCAGCTACGTCAACGGCGAGACCGGCAAACCCGAATGGTTCAATCTCCGCCACCAGGAGGCGATGACGCCGGAGGCCGTGGTGCGGCTCGCGGAAGCCACCCACGACCATTACGGCTTCGCCGACTTCAAGCTGAAGGGCGGCGTGCTGCGCGGCGAGCGGGAGATCGAGGCCGTCACGGCCATCGCAAAGCGTTTTCCCAACGCGCGCGTGACGCTCGACCCCAACGGCGCCTGGTCGCTCGACGAGGCCATCAGGCTCTGCAAAGGCATGCACGGCATCCTCGCCTATGCGGAGGACCCCTGCGGCGCCGAGGCCGGCTTCTCCGGCCGTGAGATCATGGCCGAGTTCCGCCGCGCCACGGGGCTGCCGACCGCAACCAACATGATCGCGACCGACTGGCGGCAGCTGTCCCATGCGCTGCGCCTGGGCGCCGTGGACATTCCGTTGGCCGATCCCCATTTCTGGACCATGCAGGGCTCGGTGCGCGTCGCCCAGACCTGCCGCGACAACGGCCTGACCTGGGGCTCGCACTCCAACAACCATTTCGACATTTCGCTGGCCATGTTCACCCATGTCGGCGCCGCCGCCCCCGGCAAGGTCACCGCGATCGACACCCATTGGATCTGGCAGGACGGCCAGGCGCTGACCAGGGAGCCGCTTCAGATCAAGGGAGGCAGGATCGCCGTGCCTGACCGGCCGGGCCTAGGTATCGAAATCGACAGGGCGGCCATCGATGCGGCGCATGACCTCTACAAGCAGCATGGACTTGGTGCCCGGGATGACGCTATTGCCATGCAGGACCTGATCCCCGGCTGGACCTTCGACGACAAACGTCCCTGCCTCGTTCGCTAAGGCGTGATCCCGGAAAAGTGGACACCGGTTCTCCGCGAGGATCACGCCCGACTAAAAATGAAACTTCCTCTGGAGGAATGAGATGACTGCGATCCTGAAAAACTTCATCGGCGGCGAATGGGTCGACGGCTCCGGCGTCACCAGGAACATCAACCCCTCCAACACCAACGACGTCGTCGGCGAATACGCCAAGGCCGACAAGGCGCAGACCGAGAAGGCGATCGCCGCCGCCAAAGCCGCCTTCCCCGCCTGGTCGCAGTCGACACCGCAGGCGCGCTTCGACGCGCTGAACAAGATTTCGCTGGAAATCCTCGCCCGCAAGGAAGAGCTCGGCCGCCTGCTCGCCCGCGAGGAAGGCAAGACCCTCCCCGAGGGCATCGGCGAGGTCGCCCGTGCCGGCCAGATCTTTGCATTCTTCGCCGGTGAAGCACTGCGCCTGATCGGCGAGAAGGGCGCCTCGGTGCGTCCCGGCCTCGACGTCGAGCTCACCCGCGAGCCCGTCGGCGTCGTCGGCATGATCACGCCCTGGAATTTCCCGATCGCGATCCCCGCCTGGAAGATTGCCCCGGCGCTTTGCTACGGCAACACCGTCGTGTTCAAGCCGGCCGAACTGGTGCCAGGCTCCGGGCATGCGCTCGCCGAGATCATCACCCGCTCGGGCATTCCCGCCGGCGTGTTCAACCTCGTGGTCGGCTCCGGCTCGGTGGTCGGCCAGACCCTGCTCGAGCACCCGGATGTGGCCGCGATCTCCTTCACCGGCTCGGTGCAGACGGGGCGCAAGATCGCGCAGGCCTGCGTGCTCTCGAACCCAATGAAGAAATTCCAGCTCGAGATGGGCGGCAAAAATCCGCTGGTCGTGCTCGATGACGCGGATCTGAAGACCGCCGTCGAGGTCGCCGTCAACGGCGCCTATTTCTCGACCGGCCAGCGCTGCACGGCCTCCTCCCGCCTGATCGTCACCGAAGGCATCCACGACCGCTTCGTCGCGGCGGTGGCCGAGCGTCTCAACAGCCTGTCGGTGGACGACGCGCTCAAGGCCGGCGTGCATATCGGCCCCGTGGTCGACCAGAGCCAGCTCGACCAGGACCTGCGCTACATCAAGATCGGCCAGGACGAGGGCGCCAAGCTCGCCTTCGGCGGCGAGCTGCTCAAGCGCGAGAACCCCGGCCACTACCTGCAGCCGGCGCTGTTCACCGAAGCCAACAACAACATGCGCATCGCGCGTGAGGAAATCTTCGGACCGGTCGCCGCCGTCATCCGCGCCAAGAACTACGAAGAGGCGCTGGCGATCTCCAACGACACCGAGTTCGGCCTCGCCTCCGGGATCTGCACCACCAGCCTGAAATACGCCTCGCACTACAAGCGCAACAGCGAGTCCGGCATGGTGATGGTCAACCTGCCGACCGCCGGCGTCGACTATCACGTGCCGTTCGGCGGCCGGAAGGGCTCGAGCTACGGCGCCCGCGAGCAGGGCTCCTATGCCCGCGAGTTCTACACCACGGTGAAGACGGCCTATACGTTCCCGGGCTGATAGCGTAGGGCGGGTTAGCGCCAGCGTAACCCGCCTCTTGTTTCCGAGCGTTGAGAGAAGCGGCGGGTTACGCCTTCGGCTAACCCGCCCTACAAGGGCGGAGCCCGCAATGGACCAGGACGTCGCAGCGAAAGAGCAGCCCCGCTACATCAAGCTCAACGAGCGCGACAATGTCGCGATCGTGGTCAATGATTTCGGGCTTCCCGCCGGCTCCCGCTTTGCCGATGGGCTGGCGCTGCGCGCCTTCGTGCCGCAGGGGCACAAGACGGCGCTGGTCGATATCGCGGATGGCGCGCCGATCATCCGCTATGGCGAGATCATCGGCTATGCGCTGTCGCCGATCCTGGCCGGCGAATGGGTCGACGAGGCGCGCATCCGGATGCCGGAGGCGCCCGACCTCGACAAGCTCGAGATCTCTACGGCCGTCCCCGCCCCGCTGCCGCCGCTTGAAGGCTTTACGTTCGAGGGCTACCGCAATCCGGACGGCTCGGTCGGCACGAAAAACATTCTGGGCATCTCCTCCTCGGTGCAATGCGTCAAGGGCACGATGGAATATACGGTGAAGCGCATCCGCGCCGAGCTGCTGCCGAAGTATCCCAATGTCGACGACGTCGTGCCGCTGACGCATGCCTATGGCTGCGGTGTCGCCATCAACGCCCCCGACGCGGTGGTGCCGATCCGCACGTTGCAGAACCTCGCGCTCAATCCCAATTTCGGCGGCGAGATTCTGGTGATCAGCTTGGGATGCGAAAAGCTCGCGCCCGAGCGGCTGGTGCCGGAGGGCGTCAGCGATGCCATCGTGCGCATGCAGGACGAAGCCTTCGACGGATTCGGCGCGATCGTCGATGCCATCATGACCCAGGCGGAAGCCCGGCTGAAAATCCTAAACACCCGCACGCGCGAGACCTGCCCGGCCTCCGATCTCGTCATCGGCCTGCAATGCGGCGGCAGCGACGCCTTCTCGGGCGTCACGGCGAACCCCGCCGTCGGCTTTGCCGCGGACCTGCTGGTGCGCGCAGGCGCCACCGTGATGTTCTCCGAAGTCACGGAAGTGCGCGACGCCATCCAGCTGCTCACGCGCCGCGCCATCAATGAGGACGTCGGCCGCGCGCTGGTGCGCGAAATGGCCTGGTACGATTCTTACCTCGCCCGCGGCGGCGCCGACCGCAGCGCCAACACCACGCCCGGCAACAAGAAGGGCGGTCTCGCCAACATCGTCGAGAAGTCGTTGGGCTCGATCGTCAAGTCCGGATCATCCGCGATCACGGGCGTGCTCTCGCCCGGCGAGAAGGCGACGCAGAAGGGCATGCTGTTCGCGGCAACGCCGGCAAGCGACTTCATCTGCGGCACGCTGCAGCTTGCCTCCGGCATGACGCTGCAGGTGTTCACCACCGGCCGCGGCACGCCCTATGGGCTTGCGGCAGCGCCCGTGATCAAGGTCGCGACCCGCAGCGAGCTTGCGCGGCGTTGGAAGGACCTCATCGACTTCGATTCAGGCAGCATCGCCACCGGCGAGAAGACCATCGAGGAATGCGGCTGGGACCTGTTCCGCCTGATCCTCGACGTCGCCTCCGGCCGCACCAAGCCCTGGTCGGACCGCTGGGGCATCCACAACGATCTGACGCTGTTCAATCCGGCGCCGGTGACCTGAGGCCAGCGAAGGCCTCACTGACCATCGATCAGGTGCATGTCGCCCAGCGTGACCGGCAGGCTGCGCGTGATCAGGTCCGCAATCGCCGCGCGCAACCGTTCATTTGCGGCCGGGACGTCGAAGGTGTCGTCGACCTGGCCGCTCGGGCCTCCGATACGCACGGTCCCGGTGTTGTCGAGCGGCGCGGCCGCCCTCTTCTCGATCACGTCGAACGACTTACCCTCGATGAGGCGCACTTCGTACAGCGCGTGGATCAGGCCGTAGTTCGCGAGCAGCGTCCGGTATTCGGCGAAGCCGACGCCTTCGACGCTGCGTCCGTTTCCGAGTTTCGATCTTGCCCGGGTGATGACGATATAGGCGTCCAGCCCCTGCGGAGTGATATCGCTGCGAACCAGCTCCTTGAAGGGATCGCTGCGCAGCAGATTGACGGGCGTAACCACGGAGTCCCTGATCGCAGCGAATGCTGCGCGCCTGTAAGTCACCGGCTGCACGCGATAGCGTCCGGCGAGCAGCCTCGTCGTCTGCTGGACGATCAGTTCATCCAGCCCCCATGCGCTGATCGAGACGCTTTGCGCGCTGTTGCCAAGGCCCGTCAGTCCGGCCTGCGTCAGGCTCATCTCGTCGCCGATCGCCGAGACGATGCCGACGGTCTTGATCGCCTGCAGCCGGCTCGCCCGCGTCTCGAACGCGGCGGCGGCACCGAGGACGGCGGTCGCGATCGCGAAGCCAATCCATAGAACAGCTATACGGCGCATGACGGCTCAACGAATCCTGAAGTCGAAGGAATAGGACGCGCCGATGCCGACGGTCGTCTGGTTCGACGATCCCCGCAGCTTCACCAGCGGGCTGTCCGCGGCATCGCCGAGCAGCTTCTCGTACTCGACATAGGCGTGGACCTCCCATTGCGGATCGATGCGGTAGGAGATCTGGCTGCCGAAGCCGACCGAGTGCGCGCCACCCTTGGCATCGTACCTCGCCAACCCCGACGCCAGCGCCTGCGTGGCATCGACGCCGAAATACGGCGCGGTCGCCTTGGTGCTCTTCCAGGTGAAGCGCGGACCGGCCGAGATCGTGAGTCTTTGAATCAGCGGCACGATGACGTCGGCGGAGATGTCGGCGACCACGCCGGTATGACCGCCAATGCCCTGGCGCAGTTCGCTGCGCAGGCGGAGCCAGTCGACGGGATAATATTCGACGAAGCCGCCGAGCTCATAGGCGGCCTTGACGTCGCCAAGCCCGGTCAGCTCGGCATATTTATCGGCCTTGCGCGAGGCGACATATTTGAAGGCAGGTCCCGCGCGAAAATTGCCAACGTCGAGCAGCGCGATGCTGGCGCTGTCGCGCGGTCCGCGAAACTGGTCGATCGATCCGGAGCGGCGAATCGCGAAGATCGGGATCGGCATGAACTTGCCGTTCTTCGATCCGACGAAGTCAGGCATGTACTGTCCGCCGATGCCGACCATGACCGTCCAGTTTCCGGACGGCGACGGCAGCATCGGCAACTCGAACGGCGGCGCCGGCAGCGTGACCGCGGTCTGCGCCGATGCCGGCTGAGGGATCGTCACGACCGCGCCGAGTGCGGCAAGGAGGGCGGTCGTGCGCCGCGCATTCACCTTGAGGCGGAGAGCGGCTTCGTCGAAATGCTTCATTACGGGCCCCGGACCGGCCTTGCTGGCCTGGTCAATTGTTGTGGTTCGGAGCCCCAGCATGTGGGCCGGCAAAATTGCCCCAAGATTGCAAGGCGAAGCCGCAAGCTCAATCCTTTCCCGGCTTGTGCCGGGTACGGCGCCACTGAACCAACATTGCCCGAACATTGCCGGGACGCGCTCACGCGCCCAAACTTTGGCCGGCGGCAACGGTCAACCCGCTCGCGTCTGCCTTTTATTCGCCAAGCTCGCTGCCTTTATGGGAACCCTGCGCACGAGCCGAGACACCAGATTTCGGCCAGGGAGCGTCACGCTCGGGATTTTTTTGCCCAGCAGAGTCAAGGACGACCCGCGTGCGTTCCCTCGTGATCGAAGACGAACCGCAGATCGGCGCCTATGTCAGCCGCCTCCTCGGGCAATTGCATGGGGTCGTCGACCTCGTCGGGTCGATTGCCGACGCCCGTCAGGCACTGGACAATTTCAAATATGATCTCGCGATCGTCGACCGCATGCTGCCCGACGGCGATGCGCTCGAGGTCGTCACCGCGCTGAGCCGGTCGCCGGACCGCCCCGCAATCATCATGCTGACGTCCAAGG
>Ga0102587_1001994_pt1 | contig 13021 bp, 6 predicted proteins | sample AraplaF_Col_mTSA_FD_76853 | JGI IMG/M metagenome (GOLD analysis project Ga0102587, IMG submission 76853) | Arabidopsis root microbial communities from the University of North Carolina, USA - plate scrape MF_Col_mTSA (SPADES assembly) (version 2) | ecosystem: Host-associated > Plants > Roots >... | reverse complement strand
GAAAACCCGGACATTCTGCATGTGACGCGGACTTGGAATTTCTTGCCGGGTGGGTCGTTGGTGGACGAATAAATCGCGGTCACTCCGCGTTATCGTGGGCATCGCGCCGGCACGGTGCCGGCCGCGTCCGCTTCATGGATCGAAACGCATGCGCGTCCACCATCGCTTCTCCCGTCGCCGCTCGATCCTTACCTTGGTCGGCGCACTCGCGATCATGCTCGGCGGCTGCGGCCGCGACGCCGCACCGGCGGCCAGCGACGCCGGCCGAAGCGCGACCGCCGACGATGACGCGCGCTGGGCCGCGCTCGGCGGTCGTCTGTTCGCCGATCCAAGCCTCAGCGCCGACGGCCAGGTCAGTTGCGCCAGTTGCCACCGCGCCGAGCATGCGTTCTCCGACACGCGCGCGGTTTCGATCGGCACCGGCGGCAAGACCGGCACCCGCAACGCGCCGAGCCTGCTCGACGTAGGCGAGTTGCCGCATTTCTTTTGGGACGGCCGCGAATCACGCCTGGAAACCGTGGTGCTGCAGCCGCTGACCAATCCGGTCGAGATGGGCCTGGCTTCGACCGAGGAACTGCTGCGCCGCCTCGCCTCCAAGCCGCGCCACGCTGACGCGTTCGCCGAACTCGGCGGGCTTTCCGCCAAGGCCGTCGCCCGCGCCCTCACCGCCCACCTGCGCACGCTGCGCAGCGGCGAAAACGCCTACGACCGCTTCCATGCCGGCGACCGCACCGCGCTCGATGCCGACCAGCAAGCCGGCCTGGCCTTGTTCACCGGCAAGGCCAGCTGCGGCGACTGCCACCAACTGCAACCCGGCCGCGCGCGCTTCACCGACGATCGCTTCCACCACCTGGGCGTCAACGACAGCGCCATCGCCGGACGGGTCGCCGGCCTGATCCAGCGCCTGGACGGCAAGCGCGACCTCGGCGCGACGGTGCTAACCGAAGCCGACATCGCCGGCCTCGGCCACTTCGTCGCCACCCGCAAGCCCGCCGACCTCGCCGCCTTCCGCACCCCATCGCTGCGCAACGTCGCCCGCACCGCGCCGTACATGCACGACGGCTCGGTGGCGACGCTGGAGGAGGCGGTGGACCAGGAGGTGTATTACCGCGGCATCAATAAGGGCCGGTCGCTGTCGATGACGGTGGAGGAGCGGCGGCAGTTGTTGGCGTTCTTGCGGGCGCTGTCGGTCCCTGACCATCCCTAATGCCACAGGGCAGCGCGGACGCGACACTGTCCAATCAACGTCTCATATGTCTACTCAGCAGCGGCCGCTACGACCTGACAACTGCAAGATAGCCAACACAGCCGATCCCGTTGTATTCGCCGATTGCCCCGCCGATTGCCAGGTCATGCCCGTGGAAGCAATCGAACTGATCGATCAAGGCAACTGGACGAAGCTATGTACACGGCACACGTATGGCCGCCGACCGCAAAAGAAGAGCACACAAGCGCTGCCCGGTTGATCGCCGCCTACGCCTTCGGCGAGTTTTATGACCAGCCGGACCTCGCCTTGCGCAACCAGCTCACCGTTTTTCCTAAGCACCGCCGTCGTACCGGAACGCTCTACCGAGTCCACCCAGCCCATGAACAGAGCGAAAGCGAGTACACCGTGAGCCAGAGTCGCACACACGAACATCACGCTTATGCATGCAAATAAAACGCGCACTCCGGTGGACGGTCCACTCGCTTTCGGCTCCAACGAGATGCTTGCCGTGAATACGGCAAACACCACGGCGCCCACGGCGAATGCGGCATACCAAAGCGCTTGACGGGAATTCGCAGTCATCTGCCCTTGCCGATCTGGCTTCCGGTAATGCTACCGGTGGCCGAAACGGCTGTACCTGGAAGGCAGCCGATACTTCCTTTGCACTACCTGAGAAGCATCCGGTGAAGGAAGTTCCTACGCTGCAAGCGCGATGAAGCCACCAAGCCCGGCGCCGAGAGTAACGGCCCCATAGTTGAAGTCCCACATGATCTAGCTTGTTTCAATTAGTAACCCACTGCCCGATCGCATTACCTGCACCGCTAGCCACGGGCCTGGCGTCAAAGTGCAAAGCGCGTGCGCACCTAGGCCCTCGACCTTGGGTTTCGTCGCCGGCAAACGTAACGCGACTGGCGAAATCCAAATAGACGCAGTGGGTGGCCTCGTCCAAGCGGATGCTGCGCTGCTCCAGATAGGCCAGCGCCCGGAGGCCATCCTTCTAAGCCGAGAGGCAGCAGTCGATCACCTGCACCCGCTTTAGATCAAATTGTTGTAAGCCGCGGTCACTTTTTAGCCTTTTCGAGAAAGGCGTCAATATCCGTGGCCAGCTGATGGCAGGGTGAGGGTGCCGCAAAGAAGCGACTGCACTCTTGCCCTGCTCTAAAGCTGCGATCGATGCTGTAGTCGCTCGGCCGACCCGTCGAAATGTTATGCAGCACCAGCATCAGTGCATATGTCCGCCTTGGTGAGTCAGATGCGCCTAGCCTGGCAACTAAATCCGCAGCGACTGCATCACTCGGCCGCTCCAGGTATCGGGCGAAAAAATAATCGCTTGGCCTAAAGTGCTCAACTCCGAACAGGTAAAGATCAATTTGTTCCTTGGGGTGAAGCCGCAAGAATTTATCGGACTGCTCTGCTTCCGATAATTTCATTAAACGATCATATTCCTCTCGCCCCCTGTCTTCTGATAAAGATGGACATGCCACCAGGCAAACAGAAATAACCACGGCAAGCATGCACCGAAAAATCTTCATTTCGTACAACCACAGGGACTGTTACCTGCCTGCTTCAGATCGGCGAGAATTTTTTGTTCCATGCTATTTGAACGCTGCTCAAAACTGATCGAATCGTGTGTTGCATTCATGCCTTTCCCACTCACCATTCCAACAGCACTCTGCGCTCCATAGCTCGCCCAGAAGACTGCTCCATGGACATTTTGTTGAACCGTATGACCAATTTCATGCCCAAGAAGCCCAATAAACGAAGGCTCATTTGGCCGATCCTTTGCGACGTATATTTGAGAACCAAAAGTCATCGCGATGATGCCGTCCATGGCAAACCATGGAAGACCCTCTTCGATGTCAATACCTTTTAAATATGCGTCAGGGTAGTAGTTGCTCAACACGCCGTATTCACAATCGGTCAATGCTCGCAATCCTAGCGGATCGATCAGGCTGACCGGGTTTCCATTGACATAAGCATACGTATTCAGCCCCCCAGCCAAACCTATCGGATCTTCGCTGATAAACCGCGCCATTCCCGGGTGATAGTAACGTGCCCGATAGTAATAGAGCCCGCTCTCGTCCAGTTCGCGACCCGTGTACTGATACGGATTGCTGAATCCGCCCTGCGCGGCCTGCGTCTGTCCGTACGGCGTGTAATCGTAACGTTGCACCACCGCGCCGCTCGTATTCGACAACGCCTTCGTGCTTCCCAATGCGTCGGTCAGAAAGTATGTCCGGCCTGACGTATCAGTCCGCGCAAAACGCTCGTCGATACCAAGACCGGTCAATATGCCACTGACCGTTGCCCCACGGGTTTCTTGCACCGCATCCAAGCCATCGTACAAATATTGCGTCGTCTGGCCGTTCTCGGTCTTTCCGATTCGACGGCCCAGCGGATCGTATGCATAGTTGGCGATCGTCTGGCCGTCCTGCTGGATGGCCACCAACTGATCGCGGCTGTTCCACACGTAGGTGCGGGCGCCGTCGCCGATCAAGTTGCCATTGGAGTCGTAGCTCAACGCTTGGCCTTGGTACTGGATCTGCCGATGATTGTCGTCGAACGCATTACCGTCGCTCGCGGCCGGCAACAGGCTGTTGGCCCACGAGCCAGTTTGTGCGACGCGCCGGCCCACTCGGTCGTACCCGTAGCCCACCGAACCCAATATCGATCCAGCGCTGCTGGCATATGCCAGCCCAGTCAATTGGCTGGCCTCATTGAAATCATATGCGGCGACCACCCCGTTCGGCAATGTCATGCTCTCGCGGCGCCCGATCTCGTCATAGTCGAACGCGACTTCTTCTGAGTCTTGCAATATCCGACGTAACTGATCGCCATCGTCATAGCGGTATTCGACCTTCGCCTGGCTACCGGCGGTCATGCCGACCCGGCGCCCTACTTCGTCGTAATCGTAGGTCACCGTACCGGCAGCACCAGTTTCACTGCGCACGCGGTCGAACTCATCGTACTCCCAGCTCAGTGTTCCAGCGGCCGTGTCTATCAACTGGCGACGGCGGCCGGCGGCGTCGTACACGAAGGTCTGAATGCTGCCGTCCGGCAGCGTTGCCTTTTCAGGACGCCCCAATGTGTCGTAGCTGAAAATCGAGGTTTGATCACGACGATTCTTATGGGTTTTGATTCGATCACCGTCGAAATAGGTCCAGGTATCGACCTGATCCAGGCTGTCGCGCCGCTCCTTTAACCGGTCGCGCTCGTCATAGACGTAAGTGATGCCGTTGCCATGCGGCAAAAGGATGGCCGAGACGTTGCCATTATTGTCGTAACTGATCTCAGTGGTCCGCTGCATCGGATCGGTCAAGGTGCGTACCCGATCATTGTTGTCGTAGCTGCGCCTTCCGATGCGGCCTTCCACATCACGCACCACTACCAACCGACCCAACGTGTCATAGGCCATGCCCGTGGCGCGGCCCAATGGGTCGACTACGGACGTCAGCGCGCCGCCTTCGTAGCGGTAGGTTGTTGTGTGACCCTTCGCATCGGTTGTCGTCAGTGGCTGACCAGCGAGGTTACACACGATCTGGACATTACGATTCAGCGGATCGGTGATCTGGCTCAAACAGCCGTCGGTGTACTGAAACGTCGTTGTACGATTCAACCCATCGGTCATGCTGCGGAGATCGCCATTGTCGTAGTACGACATCAGGATCGATTGCGCCTTGGGCGTATTCGCCATCGCCGTCACCTGCGTGACTTGACTTGCGGTGTTGTATTGATACTCGGTCTTTCGCCCCAACGGATCGGTGCGCACCTTCACCTGCCCCGACGCATGACGCTCGAACGAATACGTCTGCGCTTTGTCCGTGCCGTAGCCATAGGTGTCGCTGATCGGATAGGGCGTCGCGCTCTCGTCGAACAGCACCCGCCGCTTCACCCCGTCCGGCCGCGTCACCAGCACCGCCAGATGCCCCTCCGGCGTGTTGCTGTAGCCGAACGTGTATACACTGTCGTCAGCCAGCGTCTGCTTGCTGATCCGGCCGATCCAGCTACCGTACTTGGGATACTCGTTGTAGACCACGCGATTACCGCGACGGTCGATCACCGACTCCATTACATGTTGTTGCAGGTAGGTGCCGAACTGCTTGTGATCCTTCGCGTACAGGCAGTAGCGCGGGTCGACATTGATCCCCGATGGGCACACGTCGAAATCATCGGCGAACGTGCTTGTCATATAGGTATAGCGCTTGGTCGTCAGGTCCGGATAGGTCACTCCCGACAACAGGCCCTTGTCGTTGTAATCGTAGGTCCAGGTCCGCCCCGTGTGATCCTTGGCGGTCTTGATCCGGTTTTGCGGGTCGTAGGTGAATGCGACGATCCGCCCGTTCGGCGATACCAATTGGGTCAACAAGCCCGCGTTGTAGATCAACCGGGTCTGGTTGCCGAACCGGTCCTGCACCCACTGCAACCGGGTGTCGTTGTAGCTGCTGAACTGCATCTGCGAACCGTCGCGCAGCGTCACCCTGTAGGCGCGACCATAGGGCTGCTCCGGATCCGCGTCGAAGATCGAGCGCATCACCGCGCCGGCATAGGCGCTGCGCGATCCGTTCTGCCTCCACTCACCCTGCGCGCCGGTGCCCGACAGCCGATCGAACTGCACCGCCGATCCGTTCGGCAGCACGATCCGGATCGCGCCATAGTCGTCGCCGATGCGTTGCAGGTAGTGGCCGAACCCCAGCGACATGCCCAGACCAAACTCGCGCTTTACCATGTCGCGCGGACGGTAGTGCCGTTTGATCGACAACGGCACCACGTCGTTGATCGTCACGTCGGTGTCGGCGTAGATGAAATCGCCGGTGTGCAGGTCGACCGGGTCGCCTTCGGTGCCGGCGCCGCCGCTCTTGGCGTTCTGATCCGCACAGTTGGGATCCGGGCACTCGCCTTCCTGATCCGGCGGCATACCCGCCTTCGGTTCCGGATCGGTGTTCCGCACGCTGTACATCCCACCCATCGTCTGATGCAGCGCCACGCCGCGCTCGGGTTCGAACTGGCGGCCGTCCGCGGCCACCGTGCCTTGCCCGTACACCCGCCAGCCTTCGCGCGGATCGTAGATCCAGAAGTCGCCCACCGTTCCGGCCGGCTTGCGGTCATAGTTCGGGTAGTACACCCGTATGCCGCCCGATGCGGTCGGCGTCAGTCCTTGAACCTGCGCGCCACCCGGCTCAAGCGTGAACGCCATCGGGTGGTTCTCTTTCACCGGGAACGGCGCGCGGTTGACCGGTGTCGGCACGATCGCCAGTTCGGTCACCAAGCGTCCCTTACGGTCGCGGATCACCGTGTCCGCGGGGATGCGTAATTCCAGCCCCGGCATGTCCGGATGGCCGATGCGCATCTCCTGCTTCAGCGGCGAAGCGATCTTGATCTTATCGCGCGCGGTGATGCGCGGCAGGTGCAGCAGATACTTCAGTTCGGTCAGTTTGCCCTCGGCCACGCGCACGCCGACCACGAACTGGCCGTATTCGGCCTGCGTACTGTTGGCGGTGCTGCCGTCCACGTACAGTTCCTGCCAGCCCGGCGTCGCATCCAGCAAGGTGAACCAGCCATTCGTATCGGTCCGCGCCTTTTGCGCGCCGATGCTGACTTCCACGTTCGCCACGGGTTGCTCGTCCACGCGCACGACGCGGCCTCGCACGACGGTGACGTCGTACAACGCCGCGGTCTTGGCCATCGACGGGTTAGGCGTCGGCGACTGGTCGGGCGTGTAGATTCGCCAGCGACTGTCGGTGTTGTCGACGCCGGGGTACCACACGCCGTCCTTGAGCTCGGAGCGTGCGCGGCACGGTGCGTACCACGCGCCCTTTCGCGCGCAACGACGCGCTTCGCCGTCGCCGGTAACGCGCACCACGTTCGGCTTGGCCGCCAGCGATTCGGCAGCCCCCATAGCCGCGGTGTGGAAGTCGATCACGGTCGTCGCCAGTGATTGGCCGTTGCGGCCGCGCACACCGTCGACAAGCAGGGTGTATGACGAATCTGGAAACATGGCCTGGTTGGGCGTCACGAATGCCAGGCGGCCGCCTTCGGCGGGCACCACTTTCGTCGCGGTGCGGCCGCCCGGACCGAAAAGCACCACACTGCTGGCATTCACCTCGTTCGCCTGCAGCGGCTGGCTGAATCGCAGCCACAAGCGGCCGTCTGGCGAAACGTCGCGTGCCTTCGTTGCTGGCCATGAGCCGGACAGCATTGGAGCGGTCTTGGCCGCAGCAACGATCACCTTGGTCGCCGGCGCAAAAATCTGCGTCTGCGGATCAAAACGAACATCGTCCATCAACCGGCGGTTCTGCGCATCGAAGCCACCGGACAACCTTACCGCGCCGTCGGCCTCCAACGAACCTCCATGACCCAGCCTTGGAGATGCCGACGTATCGGCAACCATCCGTACCTCGCCGTCGCGCGAATCCCATATTTCGGTCTTGGCCACGCCTGCCGAGCCCGGAATCCAGCCACCGCTCAGCAACAAGCGCCCGTCGCTCAGCAATGTCGCCGCATGACCGACGCGCGGCGACAAGCCGGGTATATGCGCCGGCGACAGAGTCTGCGCAGCCGGATCGAACCACAGGCCACCCTCCTGCACCCGACCGCGAGCGTCCACGCCGCCCCATACCAGCACCCGGCCGTCGGCCAGCATGCTCACGCTCGCCAAGCGACGCGATGTCGTTAGTGGCCAGCGGCGCACTACACTGCCTTCGCTATCGTCGCGCAGCAGACTCAGGCCGCGACCATCACGCTCGACTACCAACCATCGGCCGTCCGGGATCTGCGCTTTGGCTTCACGTAGTTCAATCCCGCGAAACTGCTGCGATGCACTTTGCGCCAGCACAGCACTCGCATCGTCCGTATGCAGTCCCAAGGCACCCAGCGGTATTCCCAGCGACAGGACTATCGCCAGAGGCCGTCGAAAGCCGATTCTTCCTTGTTTTGCGAGCATTGTTGCCTATCTCCACATCATTCGGAGCAACAAACGACCGATACCGTCTACATCCGTGCGTATATCAACAATTTCGGAAAGCCCCGAGCTGGAAACCTGGATCTGCCTACGGATCTTCGCCTTTCACGGCCGCCACGACCTCGATCTCCTGTCGCGCTTCCAATTCTCCGTTTATCGATGCTTCGACCAGATATCGACCGACAGTCCAGGGGAGTCGCTGCGAGAACTCGATATTGACCGATCCCGAACCAGCGAGATCGCGCACTTGTCGCTGCGAATCCACTACCGCCCCGTTCGACATCTCTATCAATCGCGCTGCTACGACAGTTCCGGCACCTGTACCTTTAGTCCTTACCGAGGCAATGATCTTGTTGCTCGGCATAAAAACAGTAAGCGGAGCCACAGTTCCGTCCGTCGTGACGGATCTACCGACGGCTAGCGAAAAAAAGGCGATCGGCTCGATATGCTTGTCAGCCTGCTGAGCCGCGATCGAGTCAGACTCCTGTTTTTTTGCGCAAGCAGCCAAAGCCAAAACAAAGGCAACCCCCAGCAATGCAAGTCGCCACGACGCCGAAAAGGCCTTTTCGGCGGACGCCATCCGAAAGCGCATAACGCCACAAAAATCTGACTTTGCTTTCATGTCACGCCTTTTTTTGTACTTCATGAGGAACTGTAAACTTCCAGTTTCATTCCGGCAGAAACGTCATAGATCGGGTCCACGTGAATCAGATAAGCTCCATCATCTGGCAACGTGAGGCTCATCGTCGTGGCGTTGACTGTATTGATCTGCTTCAGCACTTCGCCATTGGGGCGATATACGGTGTAGTACACCGAGCGACTGGCTGGCTGCGTCAGCTGATTCGTTATCTTCAACCCAACCAGTTGGCCGGCCGTTCCGCTAAACGTGTATCGCCCGTTCTGACCACGACGTGCTAACGAAACGTCCTGCGGCACACCTATGCTCAAGACGCCGGTCGTATCCGCGCTGACCCACGCCTTGAACGCCATCGTCCGGCCAGATGGCGGAACCACGTTCACCGTGTACGTCCCCGCGACCAGGTTCGGCAAGTTCAGCCCGCAGCCGCCGTAATCGTCATCGCAACTGGAGTACTGCAACTGGCTTCCGTCGGGGCGCATAACGTAGATGGATGCGGTAGCGCCAGTGCCCGGGGTGAAGACCAAGTCAGAGATGCCGATGCCCAGGTTCGCTCCCTGCGCGGCGGTGAAAGTGAACTGAGCGGTCTGGTCGGGCCCTTGGGTACCGTAAACGCGTCCATCTCCATCCGGCGCAATCGTTCCGTCCTGCCCAGGCAATAGCGTCAGTTGCATAAACGCTGACGAGTCGTATTGAGCCTCCATGTGAACCGTATATTCGCCAGCATCCGGCAACGTCAGGTTCATCGTCGTAGCATTAACCGTGCTGATCTGTTTCAGCACTTCGCCATTGGGGCGATATACGGTGTAGTACACCGGGCGGCTGGCTGGCTGCGTCAGCTGATTCGTTATCTTCAACCCAATCAGTTGGCCGGCCGTTCCGCTGAACGTGTATCGCCCGTTCTGACCACGACGCGCTAACGAAACGTCCTGCGGCACACCTACGCTCAAGACACCGGTCGCATCCGCGCTGACCCACGCCTTGAACGCCATCGTCCGGCCAGATGGCGGAACCACGTTCACCGTGTACGTCCCCGCGACCAGATTCGGCAAGTTCAGCCCGCAGCCGCCGTAATCGTCATCGCAACTGGAGTACTGCAACTGGCTGCCGTCGGGGCGCATGACGTAGATGGATGCGGCAGCGCCAGTGCCCGGGGTGAAGACCAAGTCAGAGATGCCGATACCCAAATTCGATTCTTGGTCAGCCGGAACGGTGAAAACAACCCGAGTCGACCGATTCGCTATCGATGTCGCGACAGGATGGCCCGGACCGTCCACCGCGAGTGCAGCGTCTTTCTCCCATTTCAGATTCCATTGCTTCTGCACGGCGCTGGACTTCAAAACCAGCAGATACGCGCCTTCACTAAGTTTGGGCAGATGCACTGAGGGCACGCCGGCGCTCGCCGAGCCAGAGGTCAAGACGCGGTTATCCGGGCCATAAAGCGCATAGCCGACCGATGCAGATTCGAGCTGGGAGAACAACAAGGAACTGAAACCACGATAGTCGGACTTCAGCAACACCACGAGGGCCTGATTCTCCGACGTTACAGAGAGGTCGCGTGCAGGTCCATCCAGAGTCAGGTACCCGCTATCCACCGCATCGCTTGGCGGCAAGTCGGTGGGCAAGACTAGGAATTCCCGCTCGGTTACCGCAGTGCCGTAAGGAGTGCTGACACTAAGTTGAGCGCTTCCAGTGCGCGCCGGCACCACAAAGACAAGTTGCGAGTCGGATGCCGTAACAATCGGCGCGTACTTGTTTCCCACCCTTACCGTCGTCAGATCCGCGGCAGGATAAAGTCGTTCGCCAGCGATCGTGACATTGGCGCCCGCCGGCCCCAGCCACGGCGTCACAGACGAAATGAGCGGAGGTCTGGCGCCCGGATCGACGACGAAATCGGCAGGTCCCTCGGCAGAGCGTGTGCCTATGGTTACCCGCAGTGGACCGGTAGTCGCTGCCGCCGGCACCTCGACCTCCAGAGACGTCGCAGTCGCCAGAGTCACGGTGGCGGGTACTCCATTGAAGCTGACGACGTTGGCAGAAGCGACTGGGTCAAAGCCTTGGCCGTCGATGCGCACCGCAACCCCGACGCTGCCTCTGGCCGGCGCGAAGGCGAATACTGCGACTTCGCCGGCAGCCAGCCGTTCTATTCGCAATAGATTGCCTACTTTGTCGTAGACATAGCGCGCGCTCTCGCCCGACGCTTCGTTGACCATCACGGTTAATCGGCCGCTTTCGTCATAGACATACTTGGTCGCCAGCGCCAGCGATCCAGTCAACAGGGAGCACATCAAAAAGATCGCCACCCCCCATCGCACGATCCGACGCTCCGACGTTGCGAACCTCACAAGCTTCATCGCGTATTTTCGTATCATGACGCCATCCGTGTTGGCGGTCGTATTCGGTCGTCGCATCATGCGGCCCTACTCAACTATCCCATTGAGCGCTCAAGCATCGCTTAGCACCCCGCTGCACCGATGCCGCAGCCCGTGTGAGTTATAGGATCTTCTTGCCAGGACAATCAAGCGGTCATCAGCGTCTTTTTTGCATCTCTAGTAAAATCTGATGCGAAAAATCATAAAAACAACATCAAAGACGACTATTAAATATTTACTTTAGGCACATCCACGGGGGCGCCCTTGACGAAGATCGCGTCGACTTCGCCGCGCACCAGTGCCTCGACCTCGCGGAAATAGGGATGGCGCCGGCGCAGCCCGAACAGGCTGGGCTCGCCCTGCGCGAGGATCACCGACTCCTCGATCGGCAGCTGCACCAGCGTGAGGTCCTCGGTCGTGAGGCCGGCCAGCGACAGCGCCGACACCACGCCCTTGAGCGCGGTGGCGCGGTGGAAGTCGATCAGGTCGTTGACGCGGCGCGGCACCGCGAAGCGCCGGCCCGCGAGCTGCTCGATCGACGCGATGCCGCGCCCCGGCAGGGTCACGATGGCCTGGAACTCGTCGGTCCAGGTGATCGCCACCAGCCGCGTCGCGCGGCCGTTGGCGCGGGCCCAGATCGGCGGGATATTGCCGCCCTGGCGGAAGGACCAGGCCAGGTGGTGGTCGAAGTGACTCTCGCGAATGCTGCGGTCCTTCGAGTCGATGATCGATTCGATCGCGATGCCTTCCTCGGCGAAGGTCTGGGCGAGCCAGCCCTGGCGCGCGGCAATGCCCAGCGGCGAGGGCACGGGGCAGCGCGTGTACCAGAGCACGTCGGGGCGGTCGGTGGTTTCGGTGGTGGCGGTGGTCATGGAGAGGTTTCCTTTCACTGTCGATCAGGTGCCGATCCACGCACCGGCCAGGTTGCCGGCGATGCCGTCGGCGCTGACCGTGTGGCCGCGCACGCGGCGGTCGGCGATGGTGTAGTTGTCGAGCGCGAGCAGCGTGATGTCGGGCAGATCGCGCACGATGTGGCGCTGGAACTCGGCGAAGGCCTGGCGCCGGCGCGCCTCGTCGGTCTCGATGGCGGCCGCCTCGAGCAGCCGGTCGACCTCGGGGTTGTTGTAGCCCGAGCCGTTGGAAAACGGCAGGCCCTTCTTGAAGTTCTTCGACCAGTACAGGCGCTGGATGCCCACGGTGGGGTCGAAGGTGTTGCTCATCACGCTCACGTGCAGGTCGAAGGCGCGGTCGGCATAGATGCGGCGCACGTAGGTCGCGAAGTCGGTCGCGTTGATCGTGACCTCGATGCCGATGCGCCCCAGGCTCTGCTTCAGGTACTCGGCGGTGCGCTGGCCGCCCTCGTTGGGAATGGGCGTCAGCGCGAGCTTGAGTCGCAGGTTGGGGCCGGCCTTGCCGCGCGTGAGGCCCGCCGCGTCGAGCAAGGCCTCGGCCCGCTTCGGATCGTGCGGCAGCACCGGCAGGTCGGGCACGTAGAACTTCGCGAGCGCCGGATGCACCGGCCCCGGGATCAGCCGGCCCTGGCCGTACCACACGGTCTTCTGCACCACCTGGCGGTTGATCGCATGCGCGATCGCCTGGCGTACGCGCAGGTCCTGCAGCGCGGGGTTCTCGAGGTTGAACTCCACGCGCGAGACGTTGTTGATGTACTGGTAGCCGTTCGGCTCGAACACCAGGTTCGGCTTGGCGCGCAGCCGCTCCACGTCGCCCAGCGGCACCGGCGTGCCCGGGCTCAGGTGCACCTCGCCCTTCTCGATCGCGGCCGCGCGCGCGGCGGCGTCGGGGATGAAGCGCACGATCAGCCGGTCGACGAAGGGCTTGGGGTTGTC
>Ga0102587_1001993_pt1 | contig 13029 bp, 9 predicted proteins | sample AraplaF_Col_mTSA_FD_76853 | JGI IMG/M metagenome (GOLD analysis project Ga0102587, IMG submission 76853) | Arabidopsis root microbial communities from the University of North Carolina, USA - plate scrape MF_Col_mTSA (SPADES assembly) (version 2) | ecosystem: Host-associated > Plants > Roots >... | reverse complement strand
CCGCCATTGGCGGCGCGGAAAAAGCCCTGTCCGCCCGACGACGCGCCGGTGAACGAGCCCTTGTGGTGGCCGAACAGCATTGCCTCGAGCATCGTCTCGGGCAGCGCCGCGCAATTGATCGCGACGAAGGGGCCGTCGCGGCGGCTGGAGCCCATGTGGATCGTCTTGGCGAGAACTTCCTTGCCGGTGCCGGTGGGGCCGTTGATCAGCACGGTGATGTCGGAGGCGGCGACACGCTCGGCGAGCGCGAGCAAGGCGAGGCTCTCGGGATCGGCGGCGACGGGCTCATAGGGTCCGCGCGCCATCGCGCTGGCGAAACCGGCACCGATCGCAGCGTCGTCGCTGCCATAGGAAAGGAGAGCGGGGTTGCCGTCGCGGAAGGGGATCGCGGTGCGGTCGCCTTCGCCCAGGATCAGCGTGCGTGCCGGTGCGGGCGGGACCTCGCCCTCGGCGATCAGAAAGAGATCCTGCGTGCCGGACTTCCCTCCCTCGCAAGATCCGATCGCGAAGCCCTGCGCCCGAAGCGCCGAAACCAAAGCATATTTCTGCCGGAGAACCGCTGCCGAAGGAACGATCGAGCGCATGTGTAATCCCCCCTGATTGCGGTCTATGTGCCGCCAAGTTGGTTAACGCGCCGTAAAACTACGTAATGACGCACTTCTGCGGTTCCGGCGCGTCTACGCGCGCGCGTGATGGACGATTTTTTTGCTTAAGCAGGGAAATGGCCTGCCGTTCCTTGGCTTGGCGGCTCCGGGCTCCCGTTCAGGGGGGACGCGGGAAGCCGACGAGCATGGAGATTGATCATGACTGTTATCGGAACCAACACCGCGGCGCTTCGCGCCTCGAACGCGTCGAACAGCGCCAACAAGCTGCTCGGCACCGCTATGGAGCGCCTGTCGACCGGCAAGCGCATCAACAGCGCGAAGGACGACGCCGCCGGCCTCGCCATCGCCTCGACCATGACCGCATCGATCCGCGGCATGAACCAGGCGATTCGCAACGCCAATGACGGCATCTCGATGGCGCAGACCGCCGAAGGCGCGCTCGAAGAAGTCACCAATATGCTGCAGCGCATCCGCGAGCTGTCGGTCCAGTCGGCTTCGGGTACCTATTCGAGCACCGACCGCACCAATCTGCAGACCGAAGTCGCGGCACTCGCCACGCAGATCACGAGCATCCTGACCAACACCGAGTTCAACGGCGTCAAGCTGTTCGACGGCAGCGCCGGTACTTCGGGGGTCGTCACCATCCAGGCCGGCTCGACCGCAGCCGACACGGTGGACCTGACCTTCAGCGATATCGACCTCGATGCCGCCGTCGCGCTCGACATCTCGACCGACACCGCCGCTTCGGCCGCGCTGACGACTCTCGACACCGCGCTGACCACCGTCAACACGGCGCGTGCCAGCCTCGGCGCCGGCCAGAGCCAGCTCGAATCGGTCGTCAACAACCTGACCTCGAACGTCGCCAATCTGAGCGATGCGCGCAGCCGCATCCAGGACGCCGACTTCTCGGCCGAGACCACTGCGCTCGCCAAGGCGCAGATCCTGAGCCAGGCCTCGACCGCGATGCTGGCCCAAGCGAACCAGAGCCAGCAGACGGTTCTTTCGCTGCTCCGTTAACCGCGTGCCGGTCGGGGTGTCACCCCCCTGACAGGCACCGCGGCCGGTCACCTCTTCCTTCCGGAAGAGGGCGCAAGGGGAACCCCGGTGGTCCGCGTGACCACCGGGGTTTTCCTTTGCCCGTCGTCCCGACTGGTAGCGCTACCAGAAATGCGATAGCCTCTTCGCAAACGGAATGGAGAGGTTGTGTGACGAGGAAGCTTACGATCGCGATCGCTTTGCTGGCATCGAGCGCTTGGGCACCACTGGCAAGTGCGCAGACCGCCGCGCCCGGGCTGCTCGGCGACCCCTCGGCCACGCCCGAACAGCGCGCCCGCGACGTGATCGCGCGGATGACGCTGGAGGAAAAGGCGCACCAGCTCGGCCACACCGCCCCGGCGATCCCGCGGCTCGGCGTGCCGCAATATAATTGGTGGAACGAGGGTCTGCACGGCGTCGCGCGCGCGGGCATCGCCACGGTGTTCCCGCAGGCGATCGGCATGGCGGCGTCCTGGGACACGCCGCTGCTCCGGCAGGTCGGCGACACCGTGTCGACCGAGTTCCGCGCCAAGTTCGTCGAGCGCCGCCTGCCCGACGGCGGCAGCGAATTCTATCGCGGGCTCACCGTCTGGTCCCCCAACATCAACATCTTCCGCGATCCGCGCTGGGGCCGGGGCCAGGAAACCTATGGCGAGGATCCCTATCTCACCGGCCAGCTGGGCACCGCCTATATCGCCGGACTGCAGGGCAACGACCCGAAGTTCCTGAAGACGGTTGCGACGTCGAAGCATTTCGCCGTCCACAGCGGCCCCGAGAGCAACCGTCATCGCGAGGACGTCCACCCGACGCCGCACGACCTGGAGGACACCTATCTCCCCGCGTTCCGCGCGACGGTAACCGAGGGCAAGGTCGAATCGATCATGTGCGTGTACAACGCCGTCGACGGCGTGCCGGGCTGCGCGAACAGCCGGCTGATGGAGGATTACCTTCGCAAGAGCTGGGGATTCAAAGGCTATGTCGTGTCGGATTGCGGCGCGGCGGCGAACATCTACCGGCCCGACTCGCTGCATTACACCAGGACCGCGGCCGAAGGAGTCGCCATCGGGTTCAAGGCGGGCATGGACCTGATCTGCGGCGACTATCGCAATCACATGACCACCGAGCCCGAGAACATCGTCGCGGCGGTGAAGTCGGGGCAATTGCCCGAAACCGTGATCGACCGGTCGCTCCAGCGCCTGTTCGAGGCACGCATCCGCCTCGGCCTGTTCGATCCGCAACCTCCCTTCGCGGACATCGCCGCCAAAGATTACGACACGCCCGAGCATCACGCGGTCTCGCGGAAAATGGCCGAGGCGTCGATGGTATTGCTCAGGAACGAAGGCGATCTGCTGCCGATCAAGGGCACGCCGAAAACGATCGCAGTGATCGGCCCCAATGCCGACAGCTTCGATGCGCTGGTCGGCAATTATTACGGCACGCCCTCGAAGCCGGTGACGGTGCTCGACGGCATCCGGGCCCGCTATCCCAAGGCGAAGATTCTCCACGTCCAGGGCACGGGGCTGATCGGCCCGGCGGAGCTGCCGGTGCCCGACAACGCGCTGTGCGTCGACGTCGCTTGCCGCACGCCGGGACTCAAGGCCGAATTCTTCAAGGGCGTCGAGCTCGAAGGCGCGGCGATCGAGACGCGCGTGGACCCCAACGCCCGCTTCGAATGGCGCGGCGATCGCGCGACGTCCGCGCGCTGGACCGGCACGCTCGTCGCGCCCGAGAGCGGCGAGTTCGGCTTCCGCTTCGCGAGCGAGAACGGCTATCGCATCTGGGTGGGCGACAAGCTCGTGGTCGACGAATGGGGCGTCGGCGATGCGCCTTCGATCCTGTCGGGCACGATCACGCTCGAAAAGGGGCACAAATACCCGCTGCGGGTCGAAGCCTTCCAGCGCGGCCAGCGCAGCAGCCAGCAACTCGTCTGGAGCTTGCCGAGCGGCGACGGCGACCATGCCGTGGCGGCGGCGAAGCAGGCGGACCTCGTCCTGTTCGTCGGCGGCCTGTCGGCACGGATAGAAGGCGAGGAGATGAAGGTGAAGGCCCCCGGTTTCGCCGGCGGCGACCGCACCAGCCTCGACCTGCCCGCACCGCAACAGGCGCTGCTCGAACGCATCCACGCGACCGGCAAGCCGGTGGTGTTGGTGCTGATGAACGGCAGCGCGCTCAGCGTGAACTGGGCTGACGCGCATGTCCCCGCGATCGTCGAGGCATGGTATCCCGGTAGCGAGGGCGGGCATGCGGTGGCCGGGCTGATCGCGGGCGATTACAGCCCCGCCGGGCGCCTGCCGGTGACCTTCTACAAATCGGCCGACCAGCTTCCCGCCTTTCCCGATTATCGCATGGCGGGACGGACCTATCGCTACTTCACCGGTGCGCCGCTTTACCCGTTCGGCCACGGCCTCAGCTACACCCGTTTCGGCTATGCGGCGCCCCGCCTGGGCACATCGGCAGTGACGGCGGGCGGGGCCGCCGAAGTGTCGGTCGACGTCACCAACCAGGGCCAGCGCGACGGCGACGAGGTCGTCCAGCTCTATGTCTCGCACCCGGGCGTGGCCGGCGCGCCGGTTCGTGCGCTGCAACGCTTCGAGCGGGTGCATCTGAAGCGCGGCGAAACCCGTCGAGTGACCTTCACGCTCGATGCGCGGGCGCTGAGCGTGGTCGGCGAAGACGGCGTGCGCCGGGTGTCGCCGGGACAGGTCTCGCTATGGATCGGCGGCGGGCAGCCGGGTTCGCGCCCGGGCCTGCCGGCGGTGGCAGGCGTTGCGGCGCAGCTGGAGGTTTCAGGAAGCGCCGTGCTTCCGAAATAGGCAGACATCCTCCGGATCGCCGGATGTGCGGGTGTTGTAGGGATACAACACGCTAAACTTTTGTTGTGCCCACATTTACAAAATGTTTCCGACAGGCCAGTTGTGGAAATATTGGCACGCGGGGGGACGCACCGTGTGTGCCTAGCCGACCCGTCAACAGGCGGGCGTTCAGGGAGTTTTTCAATGCTGTTCCACAATCGATCGGCCGCGGCATCGCTGCGGCGCGGAGCTGCGCCGTTCGCGCTGGCGCTCGGGCTGCTTGCCGGCCCCGCTTTCGCGCAGGACGCGCAGACCACGCCGCCGGCTGAAGTTACGCAGCCTGCCGTCCCGGCCGCGGAAGGCCAGGAAGACACCATCGTCGTCACCGGATCGCTGTTCCGGCGCACCGATACCGAGACTCCGTCCCCCGTCACGGTGCTGACGTCCGAGAATCTCGAGCGCGCCGGCATCACCACGATCTCCGATGCGATCCGCTCGATCTCGGCCGACAGCGCCGGCTCGATCGGCACTGGCTTCCAGACCGGCTTCTCGGCCGGTGGCTCGGCCGTGTCGCTGCGCGGCCTCGGCGTTTCGTCGACGCTGGTGCTGGTCGACGGCCTGCGTTCGACCAACTTCCCGATCAACGACGACGGCCACAACGCCTATGTCGACCTGAACTCGATCCCGTTCAGCCTCGTCGACCGGGTCGAAGTCCTGAAGGACGGCGCCTCGTCGACCTATGGCGCCGACGCGATCGGCGGCGTGGTCAACATCATCCTCAAGAAGCAGTTCAACGGCATTGCGGGAACGATCGAGGGCGGTGTCGCCGAGCGCGGCGACGCATCGCGCATCCGCGGCAACCTCACCGCCGGCATCGGCGATTATGAGGCGAACGGCTGGAACGTCTACATCAACGGCGAGTATCAGCGCGACGGCCGCGTCTCCAACCATAGCCGCGGCTTCCCGTACAACACGCAGGATCTGACCCGGATCGGCGGCAACGACAACAACACCGCCGACAGCGGTCTAACCGTCAACACGCCGACCGCCTATGTCGTCCGCACCACGCAGACCGACCTCAACAACCCGCTGAGCGGCGGAACGGCGGTGATCAACGACGCCGGCCAGTCCTACGCGACCTATACCGCGCTCGGCATCGCCAATTGTGCACGCCCGACCTATTCGGTCACCACGGGCGCGGCGCGCGGCGTCGGTTGCCCGTACGACCTGACCGACCTCTATCGCCAGATCCAGCCGCTGCAGGAGCGCTATTCGGCGAATGGCCGCCTGAGCGTGCGGGTCAATGACAATATCGAGGCCTATGTCACCGGCAGCTTCAGCCGCAGCTACGTCTCGATCACCAGCGCCTTCCCGTCGGCGATCCGCCAGACCCAGCCGTTCGGCGGCAGCCCGCTGGTCGCGACGAGCAATCCTGGCGTGGTGCTGCCGTATTTCGTCTGCTCAGCAGGCGTGAATTGCGCGACGGCGGCGGATCGTCGCCTGAACCCCAATAACCCCTACGCCACCAATGCGGCCGCAACCGCGGCGATTGCGAGCGCGAACGCCGCCCGGATCTATTATCTGTTCGGCGACATCCCCGGCGGCAGCGAGCGCACCAACGACGTGTATCGCGCGACCGCGGGCCTCAACGGCAGCTTCGGCGACGATCGCTGGAACTGGCGAGTCGAGGGCGTCTATGCACGCGACAATCTGGAGATCACCCAGCACGGGCTGATCAACATCGCGGCATTGCGCAACGTGATCAACACGGGCGCGTACAACTTCGTCAATCCGACGCAGAACAGCCAGGCGGTGCGCGACTACCTCGCGCCGGACAAGACCACGCCGTCGCACTCGGAGCTCTATTCGCTCGACGCCTCGATCACCGGCCAGGTGGCCCAGCTGCCCGGCGGGCCGTTGCAGATCGCCGTCGGCGGTCAGGTGCGCCGCGAGAAGCTGGAGAACAACAACCAGAACGCCGCGCTCGACACCTATGGGCTGACCACCTCGTCGGCCTTCGGCGCGCATACCGTGTACGCCGCATTCGCCGAGATCGATGCACCGATCCTGTCGTCGCTCGACCTCAACCTGTCCGGCCGGTACGACCATTATTCCGAGGGCTATGGCCGCTTCTCGCCGAAGGTGGGCGTCAAGTTCACGCCGGTTAAGGAGTTCGCGATACGCGGCACCTATTCGCAAGGCTTCCGCGCCCCGACCTTCGCCGAGGCGGGTCCGCGCAGCCAATATGCCGGCTTCGTGACCATCACCCCGCCGGGCGCGTTCTGCGCGCAGCATGGCGGTTCGTCGACCCCGACGGGTGCCTGCAGCAACGGCGGCAATCCGTACAACTTCCAATATTCGGTGGGTCGCGGTTTCGCGGGCAATCCCGATCTCGAGCCGGAAAAGTCGCGCAGCTTCACTGCGGGCGTCATCTTCCAGCCGGCCAAGTGGTTCAGCGCGACGGTCGACTATTATAACGTCAAGAAGAGCAACCTCGTGGCGAACGGGCCGCTCGCTGGCGCCGCGATCAACGCCTATTATTCGGTCGCGGGCAACAGCTATCCGACGCCGGCGGCGGCGTCGGCGGCAGGGTGCGCGGCGGTGGCTGCGGTCGGTCCGGGCTATACCTGCAATCTGATCGACGGCGTCGACCCGCTGTTCCCCAACGCGCTGCCTCGCCTGCTGATCGTCAACGCGCCGTTCGTGAACGTGAATTCGGACAAGACCGAGGGTCTCGATTTCTCGGCCACGGTCTCGGCACCGTTCAGCGACGACATCAAGTTCACCAGCCGCGTCGAGGCGACGTACGTTCTGCGCTATGACCGTGACACGGCGGCGGGCATCCAGAAGTTCGCGGGTTCGTTCGGGCCTTACGACCTGTCGTCGGGCAACGGCACGCCGCGGATCCGCGGCAACTGGCAGAACACGCTCGATTTCGGCAACTACACGATCACCGCGACGGCTTATTATGTCGGCCGGATCAAGGAAGTCGCGACCGATCAGGGCAACCTGTCGACGGATTGCACCGCGAATCTCTACAAGGTTCCGGCCTCGGCGCCGGGCTACGAAAAATTCTGCTACGTCAACAGCTTCATCAATGTCGACCTGAACCAGACCATCCGGGTCAACGACAAGTTCACGTTCTGGGTCAACGTCCTGAACCTGCTCGACGCACGCGCACCGGTCGCTCCGGCGGCCTATGCGAGCGCACCGAACTTCCTGACGACCTGGCACTATGCCGGCCTGATCGGCCGCCAGTTCCGGGCCGGCGCTTCGTTCAAGTTCTAGGAGCTGAGCGCTTCCTCGCGCGTCAAGACGGCGGTCTCCTTCGGGAGGCCGCCGTTTTGGTATGCGCTCAGCCCAGCCGGCGCTGGAGCGCGCGCTTCAGACGGGCATGCGCCGAGGCCTTGATCTGGCAGATGCGCGCGGCACCGACGCCGAGCACCTGGCCGATCTCCTCGAGGTTCAATTCCTCGACATAATAAAGCTGGATCACCTGCGCCTCGCGTGTCGGCAGCTCGCCGATCGCCGCGATCAGCGCCTCGCGCTGGTCGCCCTCGGCAAGCTGGTCGAACGCGTTGGGCTCTTCGGACATGAACCAGGGCGATTCGTCCGAATAGAGATCGTCGATCGAATCGAAGCGCACCGCCTCCGCGCTGGCATATTCGGCGCGGAGTTTCTCAGGGCTCACACCGAGCTTCTCCGCGACCTGCGCGTCGCTCGGCGCATGGCCGAGTTCGGTGGCGAGCGCGGATATCGTTTCCTGATAGGCTTTCCGCCGCCGCATCGCGCCACGGGTGAGCGTCGCCTGGCGGCGCAACTCGTCGATCATCGCGCCGCGCAGCCGCGTCATCAGATATTGCTCGAACGTCACCTGCCCGCGATCCTCGAAACCGCTGACCGCCTCGATCAAGGCGACCATGCCGATCTGGATCAGATCCTCGACTTCGACGATCGAGCTCATCGAGCCGTGCACGTGCCACGCGATCTTGCGGACGAGCGGCAGGTGCTTGCGCACCATCGCCTCGGCGTCGCGTTGCGGCGAGGGCGCGCGTTCATAGGTCAGCGGCGTGGGTGCGAGAGAAGCCATGTCTTTCAGGTTCCCCGGTGTGAATGCGTTCATGCGGGCAGCGCCTCCGGCGCGCCGATCACCGCGACGACTTCGACGGCCTTGTCCTCGGGCACTTCGAAGAAGCTCATCACCGGCGTGTCGGGAAGAATGGTCTTGACCAGCTTGCGGATCGCGACGCGGATCGCCGGCTGGACGACGAGTGCGAACGGCTTGGCCTCGGCGATCAGCGGACCGGCGGCGCGCTGGAGCGCCTCGGCGATGCGGCGGCCGAGATCGGGCTCGATCGTGTGGCGGCGCGAAGGATCGGAACGGACCGCTTGCCCCAGCAGCGCCTCGAGCTGGCCTTCGAGCGTCATCACGCGCAACGGCTCGCGCACCCCGCATAGCCGCTGGATGATCAGCGGGCCGAGATCGGGACGGATCAGCTCGAGAATCTCCTCGGCATCCAAGGTCCTCTGCGCGGCGACTGCGATCGCCGCGGCGATCCGGCGGAATTCCTTGAGCGGCACATTTTCCTGGAGCAGCCCGCGCAGCACCGTAGTGAGCGTGGTGAGCGGCACCGGCTGCGGACAGAGCGAGGCGACCAGTGACGCGGCGCGTTCCTTGAGCCCATCGAGCAATGCCTGGACTTCGTCGGGTCCGAGCAGATCGGCGGCATTCTGGATCAGCACGTGGTTGAGATGCGTTGCGATCACCGTGCCGGGATCGACGACGAGATAGCCCGCGCCGGTCGCCGCATCGGCATCGCCGCCGGCGATCCACACCGCGTCGAGCCCGAAGGTCGGGTCTCGGACCGGCTTGCCCGGCAGCTTGCCGACCGCCTGCCCGGTGTCGAGTGCGAGCATTTCGTCTGGCGAGACATGGTCCTCGCCGATGACGACGCCGCCGAGGATGATGCGATAGGTGAACGGCGCGAGGTTGATGTCGTCGCGCACGCGGACCTGCGGCACGACGAAGCCGAGCTCCTTCGATAGCTGGCGGCGCACGCCCGTGATCCGGCCCATCAGCGGGCCGCCGCGGCGCTCGTCGACCAGCGGCACGAGTCCGTAGCCGATGTCGAGCATCACCTGCATATTGTCGGTAACTTCGTCCCAACCGATCTTCGAAAGATCGACAGGCTCGGCCGCCGGCGGGGGCGGCGGCAACCGTTGGGCAATCTTCCGAAGCCTCCACGCCGCAAGCCCGGCCGCAGCGGCGGCGGGCAGGATCACGAAATGCGGCATGCCCGGCATCACCCCGAGCAGCCCGAGGATCACCGCGACCGGAGTCCAGGTCTTGTGGCTGCCGAATTGGCTGCCGATCTGGCCGGCGAGGTCGTGCTTCGAATTGACGCGCGTGACGATCGCGGCGGCGGCGATCGACAGCATCAAGGCGGGCAGCTGCGCGACCAGCGCATCGCCGATCGCGAGCATGATGTAGCTCTGCGCAGCGTCCCCTACCGCCATATGGTGGCTGACGACGCCGAGGATCAGGCCGCCGACGATGTTGATCGCGAGGATCAGCAATCCGGCGATCGCGTCGCCCTTCACGAACTTGGACGAACCGTCCATCGCGCCGTAGAAATCGGCTTCGGTCGAGACCTCGACGCGGCGCGCGCGCGCTTCGTCGGGCGTGATCAGCCCGGCGTTGAGATCGGCGTCGATCGCCATCTGCTTGCCGGGCAAGGCATCGAGCGTGAAGCGTGCGCTGACTTCGGAGACGCGGCCTGCGCCCTTGGTGACGACGATCATGTTGATGATCATCAGCACCGCGAACACGACGATGCCGACGACATAGTCGCCGCCGATCAGGAAGGTGCCGAATGCCTCGATGACATGCCCTGCAGCCGCGCCGCCCTCATGCCCGTTGACCAGAACCACGCGGGTCGAGGCGACGTTCAAGCCGAGGCGGAACAAGGTCGCGAACAGCAGAACGGTGGGGAAAGCGGAGAAATCGAGCGGCTTCTGCGCATTGAGCGCGACCATCAGCACCGCGAGGCTGATCATGATGTTCATGATGAAGAAGGCGTCGAGCAGGACGGCCGGGATCGGCACGACCAGCAAGGCGACGAGCAGCAGGATCGCGCCCGGCAGCGAGAAGCTCCGGAGCGCCGGCATCACGCCGGCGGGCAGGGCAAGTCCGTTCACGAGGATCAGGCCCCCAGTTTTGCGAGCATGAGATAAGCGAGCTTCGCCGTCTCCGGCGTCGGCCGGAACGGATTGACGGTCACCTGCGCGAACGGATCAGAAGCGAGCGGGTTGCCGCCGGAACGCGAGGTCTTGAGCTGCGCGAGGGTCGTCTCGATCCAGTGCCGGTCGCTGTCGACCGCGCCATTGCCGAGCACCACCTCGCCATCGCCCATGCCCAGAGCGTCGATGCCCTTCGAAAAGTCCTCGAACGCATCCGACGCGAGCCCGGTCGCGCCGACCGCGGCAGCGCCCCGGTCGAGCTTGCCGGCGAAGCGGGCATAGATTTCGCTCAGTGTGCGGGGCTGGCCATTCGAGGCGTAGAAGATGTTGCGATTGGCGCGCGCGGCGGAGGGAAACATCGCCGCGCCGGTACGATCGGGACTGCTCTCCATCGCCCCGAGAAACTTCGCGGCGCCGCCCTGGCCGAGGAAATGCGCCATATAGAGATCGGTGCCGGTCGCCGGCCGGCCGAGCCGGTCCTCGAGCGCGGCCTTGTTGTCCGATGCGTGTTCGGCCGCCATCAGCGCCGCGGTGCCGGGATCGCTGCGCATTTCGAGAATCGCGCGGCGGACCGCAGGATCGCTCACCACGTAACGGCCGCTCGACGTCTGGCGGATCGAATCCGCGGCCCAGCCGAGGCCATGCTCCGCACCGTGATTCTTCATCACGCCGAGCCAGCTCTGCTCGATGAATTGATAGAGACCGGTGGCGCTGGAGGTGGCGGCGCGCGCATTGGCGCGCATGCCGCTTTCCACCTGCGCCTGACCCAGCAGATAGTTGAAGTCGATTCCGGTCTTGCGGCTGGCGGCGGCGATCGCCGTCTGGATGCCTGCTTTGGTATTGACCGATACGATGCTCATCGATCCCTGATCCGACTGCCCTTGGTAGGGCAGGGATCAGCAAGGACCGTGCCAGCCCGTTCTCAGGCGATGGCGTACCCGCCCGGCCGATACGCTGGAGCCGTCTCGCCGGAAAGAAGTTGCAGGCGGCGGCGAACATTTGCCGCCATCAGATTGACGTAGATCCGGCAGGTCTCGTTGAGGCGGTGCGCCTCGGCGGCAAGTTCCTTCACCTCTCCCGAGGGTGCCTCGCCGTCGAACAAGGCGACGGTGTCGATGCCGGAGAGCTTGGCGCGCGTCGCGGCTTCGAGTGCCGAAACGTCGTTGGCCTTCAGCGCCGCGATTTCGGCGTGAAGCGATTCGATGACGGTGATGAGCGCGTCACGCCGCGTCATTGGGGCTCCATTCGAGCTTGAGCGCGAGCAGACGGTCCGCGATCGTCGTCGGATAGATCGGGAAGTTCCCGTCCTGGACGGCCTTGCGGATCTTCGCGACCCGCTCGGAATCGACCGGAGGCTGGGCCGCCATCGCGCTCGACAGCTCGGCAGCGGTCGATTCGACCGTCTTCACGTCGTTCGAGACGGGCTTCGCCGCTGCCACCGGAGCGGCGGGAGCGACCGGCACAATGCGACGGTCAGCGACCGCGCCTGCCTTGTTGCCGATAGAGTCCACCATTGCCGCTTCCTCGGGAAACTGTTCCTGCAGCGATAGGAACGGCCGCTTTGGGGGCGGCTTTAGGAAAAAATCATTCGGTCCATCCGGGCAGGCGCGCGCGGCCGGATTCGAGCGCCACTGCCTGGATCGGCGGCTTCTTCTCGTCGACCTTGACCATCAGCCGCGCGCCTGGCGCGGCATCGCCCATCGCGATGCCGTCGCGCGTGATCGAAAAGCCAGTCGAACCCGCCTCGACAGTGATCGGATCGCCGCGGCGGATCACGGGCGCGAGCCTGACCGGCGAAGCCGGCATCTCCGCGGTGACCAGCGGCGCGGCCTTGGGCTGGGGCACGGCATTGACCGGCACATAGAGCTTCCAGGCAGGCGCCATGCAGCGGACCACCACGGCGTCCTTCGTCTCGCTGCGCCATTCGAGCTGAGGCGCTGCACAGGCCTGCAGCTTGAGCCGGGTATCGACCGGCGCGCGCGCGCCGCCCTGCTCGCCTACGCCCATGCCGGTGAACTGGGCGACGATCGTGTCGAGTACGCGCGTCGACTGGAAATCCTGTGCGGCCGCCGGCGTGGCGACGGCAAGAGCGAGGGAGAGCAGCATCGAAGTCTCCTTGAACGAAAGGCGGCAAGGCCGGGTTGCCGGGCGGCAGATCATTGCCGGCCGCCGTCATAACCGAGGGAAAGCACCGCGCGGCGCTGGCCGCGGGCAGTGACGATGGCGATGCGTTCGGGCGCGACCGCATGTGCGCGAACCAGCATCGCCGCGACGGCGCGGGCGCGGTCGGCGGCGAGGATCGGGCCGCTGCCGGTGACCGGATCGACGTCGTCGGCGCTGCCATCGACTTCGCCGAT
>Ga0102587_1001991_pt1 | contig 13036 bp, 12 predicted proteins | sample AraplaF_Col_mTSA_FD_76853 | JGI IMG/M metagenome (GOLD analysis project Ga0102587, IMG submission 76853) | Arabidopsis root microbial communities from the University of North Carolina, USA - plate scrape MF_Col_mTSA (SPADES assembly) (version 2) | ecosystem: Host-associated > Plants > Roots >... | reverse complement strand
CGCACGGCCTGCTGCTGGCTACCCTGGGCGCCATCGCCTTCAGCGGCAAGGCCATCATCGTCAAGCTGGCCTACCGCTACGGCGTGGACGCGGTCACGCTGATCATGTACCGCATGCTGTTCGCGCTGCCCATCTTCGCGGTGATGGCCTGGTGGGCCAGCCGCGGCAAGGCGCCGCTCACGCGCAAGGACTGGCTGGGCGTGCTGTGGCTGGGTTTCACCGGCTACTACCTCGCGAGCTTTCTGGACTTCGCGGGGCTGGCCTACATCAGCGCATCGCTGGAGCGGCTCATTCTGTACCTCAACCCGACGCTGGTGCTGCTGCTGGGCCTGGTGATGTACAAGCGCCGCGTCGGCGCGCCGCAAATCATCGGCATGGCCATCAGCTACGGCGGGGTGGTGCTGGTGTTCGGCCACGAGATCACGCTGCAGGGCGCGGACGCCGCCTTGGGCGCGCTGCTGGTGTTCCTGAGCGCGGTCAGCTACGCGATCTACCTGGTCTACAGCGGCGAGATGGTCAGGCGCCTGGGCTCCCTGCGCCTGGTGGGGCTGGCCACGACGGTGGCGTGCCTGTGCTGCCTGCTGCAGTTCGCGCTGCTGCGGCCCCTGAGCGCAGCCGCCGTGGCGCCCGAAGTGATCTGGCTGTCGCTGCTCAATGCCACGCTGTGCACCGCCGCGCCGGTGCTCATGGTCATGATGGCGATAGAACGCATAGGCGCGAGCATGGCCGCGCAGACCGGCATGGTGGGCCCGATGTCGACCATCCTGATGGGCGTGCTGATTTTGGGTGAGCCGTTTACGGCGTGGGTGGCGGCTGGGACAGTGCTGGTGATTGCCGGGATTTTTGTTTTCACGAGAAGCCGTTAGGGCCGCTAGCCGCGCCTTATTGCCCTCAATCGGTGTGACTCGGCGTCATCTGTGCCATCCGGTCAAACTTTAGGTGCGCGGACTATCTTCGTCGGGTAGCTCGCAAGCACAACGGCTGTCGACACTGCGCCAAGCTTGGCGAGCGCGTCAATCGTATGTTCCAGCTCCGCCATTTCCGAAGCCACCACGCGCACGACGAAGCAGTCTTCCCCGGTGATCCGTTGCGCATCGATGACCTCCGGCATGTCCGCGAAAGCCTGCAGGCAAAGTGGAATTTGAGCGTGCGTGGTACGTATGCGGATGACGGCCGAGGTCGGGTATCCCGCGACGCGAAGGTTGATCTTCGCCGCATATCCCTCGATCACGCCCGCATCTTCAAGCCGCCGGATGCGTGCGGTGACGGCCGGCTGTGACAAGCCGACCTGCATTCCGAGCTCGGTGTTCGTGATGCGCGCATTGAGCTGCAATGCCTCGAGAATTTTCCAGTCGAGCTTGTCGAGATCGGCCTGCTTTGGTTTCATTGGCATGGGATTGAAAATTCAAATGATTTAAAGAGAGGATGCACTCAATTCCTTGGACTCTCCATGGTGCGGATTCTGATTCGTTTTTAGACTGGACCTTTCTTTCTTATGGGTGGCCAAAAAATGACATCTCCCGTTCTGATCGTCCCCGGCATAGGGAATTCCGGCTCTTCACACTGGCAGAGCCTCTGGCAGGCGAGGAGCCCTGAGTGGCATCGACTGCAAGTCAGGGATTGGGATCATGTTGTTTGCGATGACTGGGTATCGGCCATCAGCCGGCATGTCGCGTCGCTGGGACCTGACACCCTCATAGTGGCACACAGCCTGGGTTGCCTGGCGGCGGTTCACTGGGCAGCCAGGGAAAGAAGAAAAATCAGGGGCGCCTTGCTGGTGGCCGTACCCGATCCTGCCTCGGCGGCGTTTCCGGCTTCTTCCGCGATCGGCTTCTCGCCGGTGCCATTGAAAAAGCTGGAATTCCCCTGCACTGTGGTCGCCAGCACGGACGACCCCTACGGGAGCGCGTCGTACGCCCGCTCCTGTTCGAAGGCTTGGGGAAGCAACTATGTCGAGGTCGGCCCGCGCGGGCATCTGAATTCGGAAAGCGGTCTTGGGGATTGGCCCTTTGGAATCGAATTGCTCGAACAATTCTCAGCGCGTTGATCTCCAGCCTGGGGCCGCCTCCATTCCTTCCCCAGACGGGGAAGAAGCAATATCAGTTTGTTTTCTTGGCGGGCGCCTTGCTGGGCGCCTGCGCCGTAGGCCGCCGATTGGCGGTGCTCAATCGCTGCGCCACGGTCACTGCGGGCTGCCCGGCATAGGCATCCAGCCGCGTGCCCATGGCTTGCTCGAGCTGGTTCAAACGGGTTTGCGCGGGCGGGTGCGTGCTCAGCGACAGCGCGAACAGCGCGTCGTCGGGTGCGGCGGTGCGCAACTGCTGCAGCACCGCGACCAGGCCATAGGGATCGAAGCCCGCGCGCGTGGCCAGGGCGACGCCGTTGCGGTCGGCGTCGAACTCGTCCTGCTGGTCCAGGCCCTTGCCGTACATGTTCTTGCCCAGCGCCAGCAGCTGCGATGACACCATGCCGCCCAGGTCGTTCTTGAGCTGCGAGCTGATGACCTGCGTCAGCAGGCCGGCGCGCGCGGTCTTGTTCATCGCGATCAGGTGGTGCTTGGCGGTGACGTGCGTGATCTCATGGGCCAGGATGCCGGCCAGTTCGCCTTCATCGGCCACGCGGTCTACCAGGCCTTTGGTGACAAAGACATAGCCGCCCGGCGCGGCGAAGGCATTGAAGCCGGGGTCGTCGAGGATGGCGAAGGTCCAGGGCAGGTCGGGGCGCGAGGATTGCAGGCTGATCCAGCGGCCCAGCTGGTTGACGTAGCGCTGCAGGGCGACGTCGGGGTAAAGCGGCTTGCTGCCCAGCAGCACGGCGGCCAGCTGCTGGCCGATCTGGATCTCGCGCGGCTCGTCGATCTGGTCCAGCGACTGCGACAGCAGCTTGAACAGGTCGCCGCCCTGGGCGGCCTGCTGCCCGCCCGGCGTGAGGCTGGCGCCCAGCAGCGCGCCGGCCAGGCCCGAGGCCGTGTTGGGCTGGGCGGGCGCGGGCTGGTTGGGGCGTATCAGCGACTGGAACAAACCGCCCAGTGCCTTTCCGGCATCCTGGGCATGGGCGCTGAAGGGGAGCCCGGCCAGCAGGGCCAGGGCCAAAGCCGTGTGCCGTGCCGCTGTTGACAGTTGTGGGAAGTGAATAAGGTTCATGGCGGTGCCTCTTGTCTCTTATGGTTCTTGTTGTTGTCTCAACGGCTGAACTGCTCAGGCGTGGTGCCGCCGGACGATGCGGGCGGCGGCGCTGGCGTGGGAAGGGGCTCGACCTGGCGGCTGCTGAGCGAGGCGCTGCCGGCGAACTGCCGGGCCTGCGCGGCGTCCACGCGGTTGGCGTCGGCCTGCGCCACGGCGGCCAGGTTGGGCTGGGCGTTGGCCAGGTCTTCAGCGCCCAGGCCGCGTATGCCGACAGTGGAGGTGGAGACCGTGCTGGACGGCGCCTGCGCGCTGCCCTTGTTGAAAAAACTTGAGAGGCTGCGCAGCGCGCCGCCGGCGGCACCGCCCGAGGGGGCGCTCGCCGAGGTGATGTCGAACATGTGAACCCAGCCGCTGGTGCCGTCGGCCATGCGCACCTTGATCCAGGCGCCCTGGCGCTCGCTGAGGCGTGTGACCGAAGTCTGGGGCGGCAGCGGCGCCAGGCTGCGGGCCGAGTCGCCGGGGGCGTCGCGCAGCTGCGATTCGCGCTTGATGATCACCGCTTCACCCTGGGGCTGGGCCTGTGCCGGGACACTGCAAGCCAGCAGCGCTGCGAGGAGGGGAGCGATAACCATCCCCGCCTGTGTTTTGTATTTACTCAGTATCATGAGTCGATCTCCCCCGTAGTTGTAATGAGGAATTATTATGGATTTGGGTATTGCAGGCAAATGGGCGCTGGTGTGCGGCGCCAGCAAAGGTTTGGGTTTGGGCTGCGCCCAGGCGCTGGTGTGCGAAGGTGTGCATGTGCTGATCGTGGCGCGCGGGGAGCAGGCACTGCAGGCCGCGGCTGAAAAGCTGTCGGCGGACAAGGGCAAACCCGCAGGCACGACTGTGCAATACGTTGCCGCCGACATCACCACCGTGGAAGGCCGCGCCGCCGTGTTCGCCGTGCGCAAGGACTTCGACATCGTGGTGACCAATGCCGGCGGCCCGCCGCCCGGCGACTTCCGCGACTGGGACCGCGATGCCTGGATCAAGGCGGTGGACGCCAACATGCTGACGCCCATAGAACTGATCAAGGCCACGGTCGACGGCATGGCGGCGCGCGGCTTCGGGCGCATCGTCAACATCACCTCAAGTTCGGTCAAGTCGCCCATCGATGTGCTGGGCCTGTCCAACGGCGCACGCAGCGGGCTGACCGGCTTTGTGGCCGGCGTGGCGCGCAGCAAGCTCGCGGCGCAAGGCGTGACCATCAACAACCTGCTGCCCGGCGCCTTCGACACCGATCGCCTGCGCGGCACCATGAGCGGCGCCGCGCAAAAGAGCGGCCAGCCGCTCGAAGCCGTCATGGACGCGCGCCGCAAGAACATCCCGGCCCAGCGCTTCGGCACGCCCGAAGAGTTCGGCGGCATCTGCGCCTTCCTGTGCAGCACGCATGCGGCCTACATGACGGGGCAAAACGTGCTGGCCGACGGCGGGGCCTATCCAGGCACCTACTGAATACCAAACGCCTCTTGCCGAGCCTGTTTTCTTGAGCCTGGACTACCTCCACTTCGACTACGCGGAAGGCAGCGACGGCGCGGGCACATGGGAGGCGATGGCCTCCACCTGGCCCGAGCAGGTGCCTGCCGTGCACGCCGAAGTCGTTCGGGTGCTGGCTTGGGCGCATGCGGAATTCGCCGGGCGGCGCGGCCCGCTCGACGAGGGCTTTGACTGGGACTACGACCTGCACGGCATGCGGGAGCTGACGGCGCCCGAGGCACTGCTTTACGACGAGGCGGCAGGGCGTTTGACGGTGCAGCCCGGCGCATCCGGCAAAGCCCGGCACACGCTTACGCTGGCGCTCAGCGGCAGTGCCGTGTTTTGCGAGGCCTTGCGCCAGGCCTTCGACCTGGACTGAGTGCCAGCGGCTTCAAGAGTGCAAGCGGCTTCAAGTTAGCGTTAACATCCGGGGCATGAAATCACCCTCTGAGACGCTGCATAAAGCAAGAGCCAAAGCCAAGCGCGCCCCGCGCCCCGGAACCGGCGGCATCACCCTCAGCGACGTGGCCAGCCTGGCCGGCGTGTCGGCCATCACGGTGTCGCGCGCGCTCAACACGCCTGCAGCGGTGTCGCCCGAAACCCTGGAGCGCGTGCGCAGCGCGATCTCGCGCAGCGGCTATGTGCCCAACCTGGTGGCCGGCGGCCTGGCCTCCAACCGCAGCCGGCTGGTCGCGGCCCTGGTGCCCACCATCGCCGGCCCGGTGTTCCTGGAGACCATACAGGCGCTGACCGATGCGCTGGCCGAGGCCGGCTGCCAGCTGATCCTGGGGCAAAGCGGCTACAGCGGCGCGCGTGAAGACGCGCTGATCGACGCCATCGTGGGCCGGCGGCCCGACGGCATCGTGCTGACCGGCATCATGCATTCGCCGGAAGGGCGCAAGCGCCTGCTGGCCTCGGGCATTCCCATCGTCGAAACCTGGGACATCACGCCCACGCCCATCGACATGATCGTGGGTTTTTCCCAGGAGAAAGCCGGCGCCGAAGTGGCCGATTACCTTTACCGCAAGGGCTATCGCAGGCCGGCGCTGATCAGCGCCATCGACCAGCGCGCCATGCTGCGGCGAGCGGGTTTCGAGCAGCGCTTCGCGGCGCTGGGCGTGCCGGCGATTCCCGCCTGCACGGTGCCGGCGCCTTCCTCGCTGGCCAACGGCCGCTCCGGCTTCGCGCAGCTGTGGGCCGAGCATGGGCAGACCGACGTGGTCTTTTGCGGCTCCGACGTGATCGCACAGGGCGTGATCACCGAAATGCAGGCCATGGGCCTGGACGTGCCCGGCGACGTGGCTGTCATGGGTTTTGGCGACATGCCGTTTGCCGCGCACACCCATCCCGCGCTCAGCACCGTGCGCATAGACGGCACGTCCATAGGCCGCCAGGCGGCGCGTTTTATCCTGGACCGCGTTGAGGGCCTGGATCCCGGCCCCAAGGTTCGCGACCTCGGGTTTTCCATAGTCGAAAGAGCCAGCGCCTGACTTGACGGGCCTGGTTTTGCTCATTAACATCCTGATTTGTTAGCGCTAACATAAGCGCGACCAGAACTCTCACGGCGATCGCACGCGGCGAGCCAACGACAAATAGCAGGAGACAAAAACATGAGCACTCACTTCACGCGCCGCAAGGCGCTGGGCAGCCTTGGCGGCCTGGGCCTTTCAGCCGTTTCCGCCGCCTTGCCGCTGCGCGCGCTTGCAGCCGACATCGCCACGCCGGGCTGGCCCACCAAGCCGATTTCCTACATCGTGCCCTTCACCCCCGGTGGCTCCACCGACGTGATCGGCCGCACCCTGTCGCAAAAACTCTCCGACGTCCTGGGCCAGCCCATGGTGGTCGACAACAAGCCCGGCGCGGCCGGCGCCGTGGGCGCCACCTATGTCGCCAAGGCCAAGCCCGATGGCTACACGCTGCTGGGCGGCACCATCAGCACCCACGCCATCAATGCCAGCCTCTATAAAAACCTGCCTTACGACCCGGTGAAGGATTTCGAGCCGGTCTCGCTGGTGGCCATGCTGCCCAATGTGCTGATCGTCAATCCGGCGCTGGGCCTGAACTCGGTGGCGGACCTGGTGGCGCTGCTCAAGCGCGACCCCAGCAAACGCTATTTCGCTTCGTCGGGCGCGGGCACTTCCACCCACCTGGCCGGCGAAATGTTCGCCGAGCTGATCGGCGTGCCGCTTTCGCACGTGGCCTACAAGGGCACGCCGCCCGCGATGATGGATGTGGTGGCCGGCCAGGTGCCCTTCATGTTCGACCAGATGACGGCCGCCGTCTCGCTGGTGCAGGCCGGCAAGCTCAAGCTGCTGGCCGTCACCACCGCCAAGCGCATCGCGCTGGCCCCGGAGTTGCCCACCATGATGGAGTCGGGCATCCCCAAATTCGAGATGTCGTCCTGGCAGGCGGTCTATGCGCCCAAGGGCACGCCCAAGCCCATCGTGCAGCGCCTCAATGCCGAGATCACCAAGATTTTGAAGGCACCCGACGTGGTCGCCAAGCTGCACGACCAGCTCGGCATGGAAATCATCGCGAGCTCACCCGACGAGCTCGCCGCCCACATGAAAACCGAAATCGCGCGCTGGGCCGAACTGGTCAAGAAATCCGGAGCCACGGCAAGCTGACAACAACCCCCATGAGAAACAAAGACATCCGCATCACACACGCCCGCGTCACGCCCATCGCCTTTCGCGACGGGCCGCTGCTCAACGCCAGCGGCATCCACGAACCCTGGGCCCTGCGCAGCATCATCGAACTCGAGACCTCCGACGGCCGGCTCGGTATTGCCGAAACCTACGGCGATGCGCCCATGCTGCTGGCGCTGGAGCAGGCGCGCCCCCTGGCGGTAGGTCTTTCACCCTTTGACCTGAATGTGATGGAGCAGCGCGTGCGCGCCAGCATCAAGCCGGGGCAGGGCGGCGGCGTGCAGTTTGAACTGGCGCCGGGATCCCACACCGCCAAGAACGCCGAGAAGGTGATCAGCGCGCTGGAAGTCGCGATGATGGACCTGCAGGGCCAGGTGCTGGGCGTGCCGATCTGCGACCTTCTGGGCGGCGCGGTGCGCGAGGCCGTGCCCTACAGCGCCTATTTGTTCTACAAATACGCCGAGCATGTGGACAAGCCCTATGCGCCCGATGCCTGGGGCGAGGCGCTGACGCCCGCGCAGCTCGTCAAGCAAGCCCAGGCCATGGTGGACCAGTACGGCTTCAAGAGCATCAAGCTCAAGGGCGGTGTGTTCGAACCCGCCGAAGAGATCGCCGGCATCAAGGCCTTGCGCAAAGCCTTTCCCACGCACCCGCTGCGCCTGGACCCGAACGCCAACTGGTCGCTGAAGACCAGCATAGACGCCGCGCCCGAGCTCGACGACCTGCTGGAGTACTACGAAGACCCGACGCCCGGCCTGGAAGGCATGGCCGAGCTTGCCAAACATTGCCGCAGCCCGCTGGCCACCAACATGGTGGTCACCACCATGGACGAGTTTCGCCGCAATGCATCGCTGAACGCGGTGAAGATTTTGCTGTCCGACCACCATTACTGGGGCGGCCTGCGCGCGACGGCCTCGCTGGCGCGCATGTGCGAGGTCTTCGGCATGGGCATGTCCATGCACTCCAATTCCCACCTGGGCATCAGCCTGATGGCGATGACGCACGCGGCAGCCGCCATTCCCAACCTGACCTATGCCTGCGACACGCACTACCCGTGGCAGGAGGAAGAAGTCATCAAGGGCGGGCGCATCCAGTTTGAGCAGGGGGCTGTCAGGGTGCCGACAGCACCGGGCCTGGGCGTGGAACTCGATCCGGCCAAACTGGTCGAACTGCACCAGCAATACCTCGATTGCGGCATCCGCAACCGCAATGACCTGGCGCAGATGCGCAAGTACCAGCCGGGGTTTTCCGGCGTGAGCCCGCGTTTTTAAGAGGCCGCCCCGAGCCTTGAATTTTCATTCCACAGCAACAACGAAGGAGACAAGACCATGACGAAGTTCAACCATTTGATGTCCCGCCTGGGCCGCAGCCTGCGGGCCGCCGGCATGCTGGCAACGCTTGCGGGCGTGCCGCTGTTCATGGCCGGCATGGCCCATGCGGAGCCCGTGACGCTCAACGTCGTCGACGTGGCCGGCAACCTCGCGCTGACGCAGGAGGCGCTCGAAAGTTTTGCCGCCAAGAACCCGACCCTGGTCTCGCGCATCACCTTCACCAAGGCGCCCGCGCCCGAGTTGCCCGGAAAAATCCGCGCCATGCAGGCGGCGGGCCGCACCGACATCGACCTGGTGCTGACCGGCACCGACGCACTGGCCGCCGGCATGGCGCTCAACCTCTGGGAGCCCATGCTGCCCGCGCACGCCGCGAAGTTCCCGGGCCTGATGGACAACTACCTGCCCAGCGCCCGCAAGATGCAGGACCTGGCCAACGGCCAGGCCGTCATGGTGACCTACATGCCCGCCGGCCCGCTGCTGGAGTACAACCCCGACAAGGTCAAGGCACCACCCAAAACCCCGGCCGAGTTGCTGGCCTGGTGCAAGGCCAACCCCAACAAGCTGATCTACGCGCGCCCCGCCAATTCGGGCCCGGGCCGCACCTTCCTGATGGGCCTGCCCTACCTGCTCGGCGACAAGGACCCCAAGGACCCCCTGGCCGGCTGGGACAAGACCTGGGCTTACCTGAAAGAACTCAACAGCTGCATCGAGTACTACCCCACGGGCACGGGCGCCGTCATGAAGGAACTCGGCGAAGGCTCGCGCGACATGACGGTCACGGTGACCGGCTGGGACATCAACCCGCGCGCGCTGGGCGTGGTGCCCAAGCAGTTCAAGGTGGCGGCGCTGAATGGCTTCACCTGGATCAACGACGCGCACTACATGGCCATGCCCAAGGGCCTGCCCGCTGCACGGCAGGCGGCCGTAATGGAGCTGATGGCCTACCTGCTCAAGCCCGAGCAGCAGGCGCTCACCTATGACTCCGGCTATTTCTATCCCGGCCCCGCCGTGAAGAACGTGCCGCTGACCGCCGCGCCGCAAAAGAGCCAGGACATCATCAAGGAATACGGCCGCCCCGAGTACGCCGACTGGATCGCCAAACAGCCGCACACCCAGCCGCTGGACGACAAGGCCATGGTGGCAGCGTTCAAGAAGTGGGACCAGGAGATTGGTTCGGGCAAGGGTAAATAAGCACCTTGCATAAGCCCCAGAGGGACGGCCCTGGGTTTTGCTCCCTCTCCCCCTGGGAGAGGGTTGGGGTGAGGTCGGCGGCGGTCAATACGCCGCTCTTTCTTGCATAGGCCGCGACCCTCACCCCTGCCTCTCCCAGAGGGAGAGGGAGTAAACATTAATAGCAAAGCCTGCAGCGCGGGCAAAAGAAAGTTTCTGACATGGCGATCCCCAACACCGCGGAACGGCCCGCGGGTAAAAACGAGTTCAAGCAACTGCGCCTGGAAGGCGTGAGCCGCCAGTTCGGCGGAGCCCATGCGCTGGACCAGCTGTCCCTCACCATAGAGCGCGGGGAATTCATCGCGCTGCTCGGCCCCTCGGGCTGCGGCAAGTCGACCGCGCTCAACTGCATGGCCGGCCTGCTGCCGCTGTCGGGCGGTAGCATCTGGCTGGACCAGCAGCGCATCGACACACTGCCCCCCGAAAAACGCGGCTTCGGCATGGTGTTCCAGAACTACGCGCTGTTCCCGCATCTTTCGGTCAGCCGCAACGTGGGCTTTGGCCTCAAGATGCGCGGCGTGCCGGCGGCCGAGATCGACAGGCGCGTGGCCGCGGCATTGGATACCGTGCAGCTGCAGGGCCATGCCGACAAGCTGCCCGGGCAGCTCTCGGGCGGCCAGCAGCAGCGTGTGGCGATCGCGCGCGCCATCGTCATCGAGCCGCCGCTCATCCTCATGGACGAGCCGCTGTCCAACCTCGACGCCAAGCTGCGCATTGAAATGCGCTCCGAAATCCGCCGCATCCACCGCGCCCAGGGCTGCTCCACCGTCTATGTCACGCACGACCAGGACGAAGCCCTGGCCATGGCCGACCGCGTGGTGGTGATGAAGCTCGGCGTGGTGCAGCAGGTCGGCACGCCGCAAGAGGTCTTCGCGCGGCCGGCCACGCTGGATGTGGCGCGCTTCATGGGCTATCGCAATGTGCTACCGGTCCAGGTAGGGCAGGCCAACGGCCCTGGCCTTGCGCTGCAAGGGCCGGGCAATATCCGGTTTGCCGGTACGGCCATGGATTCGGCGCCGTCCCAGGGCGGCCTGGCCGTGGCCGCGATCAGGCCCGACGAAATTGACATCGGCGACGGCCCGCTCGCCTTCGCCGGCACCGTGGAGACCGCCGAATACGGCGGCCGTGAATGGCTGCTGCAGGTCAAGACCGCTTTCGACGACCTGCTCTACGTGCGCACCTCGCGCGCCGTCACGCCGGGCGATCAGGTCAGGCTGTCGGTCCCGCCCGAGCGCGTGCTGGTCTACGCGGGAGAAGCCTGATGAGCACCATGAGCCTCCCGTCGCAAGGCACCACCCGCAAGCCGCCGTTCGACCCGGCCGTGATGCTGGTCGCGCCGGCGGCCGCGGTGATGATCATGTTCTTTGTCTACCCCTTCGCCTATGGCCTGCTGCTGTCCTTCCAGCCGGCGCAGGGCGGGGTGTTCCAGAACTACATCCACTTCTTCCAGACGCGCGACCTGTGGCAGACCATAGGCAACACCATGCAGCTGGCGCTGCCGGCCACGCTGATCAATGTCGGCGTCGCGCTCGCCATCGCCTATGGCACGCGAATCAAAAGCCCGTACCAGCGCCTGCTCTCCACCCTGCTGGTGGTGCCGCTCACGCTGGGCACGGTGCTGATCGCCGAGGGCATGCTGACCTACTTCGGCCCGCGGGGCTGGCTGTCGCAGGCGCTGCAATGGCTGCACCTGTATGAGGGCTCGATACGCCTCACGCACAACTACTGGGGTGTGCTGATCTCGCTGGTCATCACTGGTTTTCCGTTTGCCTACCTGCTGATCCTCTCTTACATCACTGGCATAGACCCGGCGCTGCCGCGCGCCGCTGCCACGCTGGGGGCGGACGGATGGAACCGTTTTCGCTACATCTATCTGCCGCTGCTTACGCCGGGGCTGGTCATGGCTTTCTGCCTGAGCTTTGTGCAGGCCTTCTCGGTCTTTCCTTCGGCCGTGCTGCTGGGCTCGCCGGCCGGCACCACGCGCGTGATCGCCATCGCGGCCTACGAAGCGGCCTTTGAGCAATACGACTACTCGCTGGCTTCGGCCGTCGCCATGATCATGGGCCTGGCCCAGCTCGCCATCGTCGCCGCCGCGCTGGGCCTGCGCCGGCTGTTCTACCGCGGCCCGGTCACCGGAGGCAAGGGATGAGCGCCGCCGCAACACACGATCTCCACCCGCTGCGCGACCGCGCCTGGCGCGCGCTGGTCTGGGGTGTCATCGGTTTTTTCCTGGTCAACGTCGGCCTGCTGATCCTCGCGGTTGCCACCAACTCGGTCGCCACGCGCTGGCTGGGCACCTGGCTGCCCGAGGCCTACACCGTAGGCTGGTATGTGTCGGCCTGGAAAGAATTCCAGCTCAGCCATGTGCTGGTGGTCACCGTGGTGGTGGTGTTCTCGGTGGTCTTTTTGTCGCTGCTGATAGGCGTGCCCGCCGCCTACACGCTGGCGCGCAAGGACTTTCGCGGCAAGAAGCTGCTCACGCTGCTGTTCCTGCTGCCGCTGATGGTGCCGCCCATCACCTACGGCATTCCGCTGGCCACTGTGATGTACCAGTTGCACCTGGCCGGCACCCTGCCGGGCGTGATCATCGCCAACATGATTCCGGCGCTGCCCTTTGTGATCCTGGTGATGACGCCTTTTGTCGAGCAGGTGGACACCAACATTGAATCGGCCGCGCGCGTCTTCGGCGCCAACACGCGGCAGATGTTTATCTACACCCTGGTGCCGCTGCTCGCGCCCGGCGTGCTGGCCGCCGGCCTGCTGGTGCTGGTGCGCACCGTCGCGATGTTCGAGCTGACCTTCCTGGTCGCCGGCCCCGACACCCAGACCCTGGTGGTCGCGCTGTACTACGCGGTGTTTGCCGCCGGTGTGCGCGCCGGCCAGTCGGTGGACGCCATGGCCATGATCTATATGGCGATCACCGTGCTGTGGCTGCTGATCGCCCTGCGCTTTGTCAACCCGACGCAACTGGTCAGCCGCGTCAAGGAGCATCCGGTCAAGGCTTGATTTCCAAGTTTTACCCCCTCTCCCTCTGGGAGAGGGCAGGGGTGAGGGCCGCGGCCCATGCATAAACCGGTAGCGCATTTACTGCCGCTGGGCCCCCCCCCCCCCCCCCCCCCCCCACGGGGGGGGGGGGGGGGCGGACAGGGGGGGGGGGGGCACGAACAAACACCTTGTGGGTGGG
>Ga0102587_1001979_pt1 | contig 13088 bp, 9 predicted proteins | sample AraplaF_Col_mTSA_FD_76853 | JGI IMG/M metagenome (GOLD analysis project Ga0102587, IMG submission 76853) | Arabidopsis root microbial communities from the University of North Carolina, USA - plate scrape MF_Col_mTSA (SPADES assembly) (version 2) | ecosystem: Host-associated > Plants > Roots >... | reverse complement strand
GACGTCTTCAGCCTCTTCGACGAGCGGCTGCACCTCATGCTGGAGGATGACGGCGCCCGCTTCGCGAATTGGGACCAGGACCAGGCGGCGATCGACGGCGGCTATGCCACCGCCGATCCGGGCACCGTGGCCGGCGAACTCGAGCTCGAGGGCCGGCGCGTGGCGGCGTCCTTCGCGGCCGTCACGGAGGGGCAGTGGCCCCGCACGGGTACCCGCAGCAACGGCTCCGAATTCACGGTGCTCACCTTCTCGCGCTACTTCATGCACGACGTCGTCCACCACCTGCACGATGTGAACGGCTGAGCGGAATGGCAGAAAACGAAGCAATGGCCTGGACAGACACCCGCGCGACCCGGCTGTTCGGCACCCGGCTGCCGATCGTCCTGGGACCGTTCGGCGGCGTCTCCTCGGTGGAGCTCGCCGCCGCCGTCAGCAACGCCGGCGGGCTGGGATCGTTCGGCCTGTACGGCTACGAGCCTGCCCGGATCAGGGCCACGGCCGAGGCCCTCAGGGCGGCCACGCCGGGACCCTTCGCCCTGAACCTGTGGCTCCCGGTTCCCGGCGAGGAGGAACCCCGGCCGGATGCCGCACAGTTCGCGGCCTGGCGGGAAGTGCTGCGCCCGTATTTCGACGAGCTGGGGCTTGACCTTCCGGAGATGCCCACCTCGTGGATGCCCGACGTGGAGGAACAGATCGCCACGGCCATCGAGGCGAAGCCTGCGGTGCTCAGCTTCGTCTTCGGCGTGCCGTCTCCCGCCGTCGTGGAAGCCGCCCACCGCAGCGGCATCGCCGTCGTCGGGACCGCCACCACTGCGGAGGAAGCAGTGGCACTGGCCGACGGCGGAGTGGACGCGGTGGTGGCCACCGGCATGGAGGCGGGCGGGCACCGGGTGTCCTTCCTGCGCCCGGCCGAGGAGTCCCTCGTGGGGACGATGGCGCTGGTACCGCAGATGGCCGATGCCGTCTCCGTTCCGGTCATCGCCGCCGGCGGAATCGCCGACGGGCGTGGCCTGGCCGCCGCGCTGTGCCTCGGCGCGGATGCCGTGCAGATCGGCTCGGCCTTCCTCGCCACGGAGCAGTCCGCCGCCGTGCCCGCCTACCGGGAGGTGCTGCGCGGCCCGGACACCAAGCACACCGTCCTCACCCGGGCCCTGAGCGGCAGGCTCGCCCGCGGCGTTCCCAACCGCATCATCAGGGAACTGCCGGACCCGGCGGCCCACGCCCCGTTCCCGGTGCAGAACTGGCTGACCGGGAAGTTCCGGCCGGAGGCCGGCAAGCTCGGCAACACCGGGCTAATGTCCTTGTGGGCGGGCCAGGCGAGCCCCCTGATCGGTGCCGCCAAAGAGTACGACGCCGGGCGCTTGGTGGAGCAGATCATCGCGGGGGCCGATGAGGCGCTCGGGCGGCTCGGGCGCAGCTGACCGCGACCTTCTAGAGGACCTTGTCCCATGCCATGCTGCGGTTGACCGCGGTATAGCCCATTTTCAGGTACAGGGCGAGGGCGCCGGTGGGGTTCTCCGAGTCCACATCGAGCGAGGCGACGTCCAGGCCTGCGGCGACGAAGCGGTGCATCGCGTCGGCCAGGAGGCTGCTCGCCACGCCCCGGCCGCGGTACTGCCGTCGCACGCCCAACAGTTCGGTGTAGCCCTCCTTGTAGCCGCGGGCTGCTGCGGCATCAGGGTCGAAGAGGGCGATCTGGTAGCCGGCGATGTCCCCGCTCGCGGTGTCCCGGATCACGGTGCTGAGGTCCGCCCGGTGGAGCGGGTCCTCCATGATGAAGCGCCAGGCTTCCTCGTCGCGCGGCTCGCTGCCCCAGTGGTCCCGGAAGGCGTCGTTGTGGGCCAGCCGCGCGGCCTCGTGCAGGCCGGGCTCGAGGGTGAGCAACTCAAGGCCGGGCGCCAGCGAAACGTCCGGCAGGCCGCCGTCGAGGGGCCGGTGCATTTCGTTGTACCAGCGCACCACGTCGAAACCCCTGGCCCCGAACAGGGCGGACTGGTGCTGCATCTTCTCTTCCATGAACAGGCGCAGCCGCGGCACAGGTGCCTCCCCCGGCGTGCTGCGTTGCCCGGCGCCGTCGGCGAAACGGCGCCGGGTGCGCCCTTCCTGCCAGGCGAGGATCGCGGTGCCGATCCCCCTCCGCTGCCACGCCGGGTCCACGCACGCGTAGCCGAAGGCCTTCTCGCCGTCGGGATTCTTGTCCACCCGGCCGTAGGCGCGGGCCACGCCGTCGGGGTCGAAGCCCAGCACGGTGTCCACCGCGGGATCGTTTTTGCTGGACTGCAGGATGTGGTCCAGGTCCGCGGGCTTCTCATACCAGACGGGTTGCTCCACTGCGGCCGTGCGGGCGATGAGGGCGGCCCACTCCTCAATGTCGTCGGTTCCCGCGGGACGCCAGTACAGGCCGGTGGCTTGCGGATCGGGCAGCGGAACGGCGTCGGTAAGGTGCTCGGGAAGCTTGGTCATCCCCCTAGGCTACTGAGCGGTAGCAGGCTTCACCAGCATGCTGCCGGCAGCGAGGTCCAGGCGGTCGTCGCCGGGGCCGATGTCGGCGGGATTGTGGGTCACCAGCACCACCGTGTGGTCCTGCAGGCCGGCCCGCAGTTCGGCCATCATGACGGCGGCGGTTCCGGCGTCGAGGTGGGCGGTGGGTTCGTCGAGCAGCAGCACGTCCGCACCGCTGAGGAGCGTGCGTGCCATGGCCAGGCGCTGGCGTTCGCCGCCGCTCAGGAACGAACCGGACGGCCCGATCCTGCTGTCCAGCCCCTCGGGCAGGGCGGCCACCAGCGTGGACAGCCCGACGGCGGCCAGCGCCTGGCGCATCTGCCTTTCGTCCGGTTTCTTCCCGGCCGGGCGGGCCAGTAGCAGGTTGCCGCGCATCGTCGAGTCGAAAAGGTGGGCCTCCTGCGGGCACCAGGCCGCCTTGCCGCCCAGCCGCACCGTGCCCGCCGACGGCGGCAGGAAACCCAGCAACACCGACAGGAGGGTGGACTTGCCCGCGCCGGACGGCCCGGTGACGGCGAGCCAACGGCCGGGTCCGGCGTCGGCGTCGATCCCGCTGAACACCGGCTCGCCGCCCGGCCAGCGGGCTTCCAGTCCGCGCAGTTCGAGGCCGGCCCGGTGGCCCGGCAGCTCCGGGACAGGCGTGGGTCCGGGGTCCTTGCCCGCCTCCAGCACTCCCGTTGCCGCGATGCGCCGCAACACCGCGGCCAGCGCCGGCGCCTGGCGGACCGCTGGAACCACGGCGCCGAAGGGCTCGGCCAAGGCCAGCTGCATCAGCATGATCACGGCCAGCACGGCAGCCCCGGCGCTTCCGGCCTGCACTTGCCCGGCACCTGCCACGCCAGCGGCGAGGGTGCCCAGGGTGCATGCCAGGACGCCGATCCCCTGCCCGAGGCCCTCGGCCCAGGCGGCACGGCGGGCGGCCGCGGTGGCTGCGCGGTCCCGGGCGGCGAGGGAGGCCAGCACGGTTCCGTCCACCCCGTTGGCGCCAAGTTCGGCGCGGGCATCCAGCGCCGAGGCTACGTCGCGCAGCACCAGGGAGCGCAGCAGCTGTTCGGCGCGGGCGGCATTGCGGTCGGCAAGAAGTGCCGCGAGCGGGGCGAGCAACAGGGCGGCCGCTGCGGTCACGACGACGGCGGGCAGGGCCGCCGGGAGCAGCATCGCCGTCGCGCTGATCGCCGCGGCTGCGACGGCGAGTGCCGAGAGCGGCGGAAGGACGACGCGCGGGATGAGGTCGCGGAGGGTGTCGACGTCGTCCACCACGGTCCCCAGGACGTTGCCGCCGCGCAGGAGCCGGCGCAGGGACAAGGCTCTCTGGCTGAGCGCGGCCCAGAGCGCGCCGCGCAGCCGGGTCATGGCGTCGAAGACGAGGTCGTGGACCACGAGGCGTTCGCTGTACCGCAGCACTGCCCGGCCGATGCCGAAGAACCTGACCCCGACGATCGCGCCCAGGAGGTAGAGGATGGGCGGCTGTTCGCTGGCGCGAATGATGAGCCAGCCGGACAGGCCGGACAACGCCACGGCGAACAGCGCAGCAAGCGCGGCCAGGAGCACGGCTCCGGTGAAGCGGAAGCCCAGCGGGGCGAGGATCCGGGCCAACGTCTTCAACGCGCCGGGAGTGGCAGCAAGCGGGTCCGGCTCACATGGTGCGAGGCCCTCCGGTGCAGCGGCCTGCCATCGTGCCTCGCTTGCAGGTGCCACCGTTGCGGGCGTCGTCATTGCTGTCGGCACCGTCATTGGGGCTTCCGGCACTCCTGCAGCGGCACCGGCAGGCTGCAGCTCCACGATGTGGTCCGCGAGCCCGCGGGTCGCGGCGTCGTGGGCCACGAGGATCACCGTTGCTGTGCCGCGCAGGCCGGTGATCGCGGCGCGCACGGCGTCTGCAGTGCCGGAGTCGAGGTGCGCGGTGGGTTCATCGAGCAGCAGCACGGTGGCGCCCGCCTTGAGCCGTGCGAGGCCGCGGGCCACCGCCACCCGCCGGAGTTCGCCCGGGCTGAGTTCGGCGGGGTGCTTGGGGGCCAGGTGGCCTGCGGCCACTTGGGCGAGGCAGTCCAGGGCCGCATCGTTCCTGCCTTCCCCGAGGCCACCTTCTAGCAGGCTTTCTCCCAGATACAAGCGCACCTCTGCCAGGACGGTGTCGGCCACCATCGCCGGGTGCTGCGGCACCCAGGCCAGCCTTCCGGCGTCGGGCCCGCTGAAGGTGCCGCGCACCGAGGTGCCGTTCCCGCCGTCGGCCGCACTGTCCCAAACCGTCCCGGCCAGGACGCCGAGCACGGTGCTCTTGCCGCTGCCGCTGGGGCCCGCGAGCGCCGTGATCCGCCCGGCGGGTGCCTCGAAGTCGAGGGGCCCGACGGCGTCGTGCAGGCGCCCGGCGTAGCGCACCGTGAGTCCCTCTACCGCGAGTCCGCGGACAGCAAGCGCTGCGGGGCCTTCCGCGGTTCCTGCCCCTTCGGAACCGAAGCGGCGTCCCGCCGGGGCGTCCAGGGCCGCGCCGGCGGTGGCGAGCGCGTCGCGTCCTTCCTCGCTGGCGTGGTGTGCGGTGCCGAGTTCGCGCAGCGGCAGGTAGCAGTCCGGGGCGAGGATCAGGGCGACCAGTCCCGCTTCGAGGCCCATATCGCCCGCCACCAGCCGGACGCCGATGAACACCGCCACGACGGCCACGGAGATCGTGGCGATCAGCTCCAGGGCCAGTGCGGACAGGAACGCTGTGCGCAGGGTTCCCATGGTGCGGGACCGGTATTCCATGGAGAGGTCTTCGAGGGCTGCCCGCTGTTCGCTGGCCCGGCCCAGGCCCACCAGCACGGGCAGGCCCTTGGCCAGTTCCAGGATGTGGTTGGACAGGCGGCGGAGGGTCGCCTGGGCGTCACGGACCCGGTCTTCGGTGTGCCTGCCGATCAGCACCATGAACAGCGGGACCAGCGGCAGGGTCAGCACGATCACCACGGCGCTCAGCCAGTCCGCAAACAGGATCCGGGCGCCCAGCAGCAGCGGGATGGCGGCACAGTTGACCAGGGCGGGCAGGAACTGCGTGTAGTAGTTGTCCAGGGCGTCCAGGCCGCGGGTGGCCAGGATTGCCAGTCCCCCGTCACTAAGCGGCCCGGCAGAGCTGTGCGGCGCGCCCGCACTCGCTCCCCCGCCTAGGGCGTGCTCCAGGAGCCTGGCCCGCAGTTCCTCCTTGACGCCCAGCGCGGCGCGGCGCGCGGCGACGCCCTGACCCCAGGTGGCGGCGGCCCGCAGGACGGCGCCGGCGGCACCCCACACGAGCTGCTCGCGCCAGTCCCCGGTCCCGCCGGCGAGACCGGCCAGGAGCGAGGCGACGGCCTGGGCCAGCAGCACCAGGGACAACGCCTTGAGCGCCGCGAGCAGGCCCAGCAGGTAGAGCGCGGAGCGGGTGGCCGGGCCGGAGGGCAGTGCGGGCTTCATCCGTTACCGGCCGGCTTTCCCGGCGCCGGCCGCGCCGCCGTCCGCACCGGCGAGCACTTTGGAGGCGATGGCCGGAAGGAAGCCGTGGGCGGCGGGGATGTGATTGACGCTGACCCGGCGCCGGAACACCCAGTAGGTCCAGGCCTGGTAGGCGATCACCAGTGGCAAGCCGAAGGCTGCCACGATGCTCATCAGGCCCAGCGTGTAGTCCGAGGACGAGGCGTTCGCCACGGTGAGATCGAAGGCGGGGTTCAGGGTGGACGGCAGCACCACCGGGTAGGCCGCACCGAAGATCGAGGCCGCGGACGCGGCGATGAACAGGGCAAGCGCCATGAACGGCCGGCCTTCGCGGCCCTTGGACGCGAGCCACCAGGCGGCGGCAGCAGCGCACAGGGCGACGGCGGTGAGTGCCCAGGTCCACGGCTTGCCGGAGAGGAACTGCACGGCCACGGACCAGGCGAGCATCGGCAGTGCCGCGAGCGGAACCCAGCGTACGAAGGTGCGGCGGGCGCGGTGCCGCACCTCGCCGTCGCTCTTCAGGGCAAGGAAGGCGAGCGCGTGCACCAAGGCGAAGGCGACGACGGCGAGTCCGCCGAGCACCGCGTAACCGTTGAACCAGGCGAAGGGGCCGCCGTCGCGGTCGCCGTTGGCGTCCAGCGGCAGTCCGGTGGTGGTGAGTGCCAGGGCTGCGCCGACGCCGAAAGCGGCGAAGAAGGAGCCAAGCGCGATGGCCCAGTCCCAGCCGGTCCGCCAGCGTTCGGAATCCACCTTGCCGCGGTATTCGAAGGCCACGGCGCGGAAGATCAGGGCCACCAGGACCAGCAGCAGGGGCAGGTACAGGGCCGAGAACAAGGAGGCGTACCAGAGCGGGAAGGCAGCGAAGGTGGCGCCACCGGCGGTGAGCAGCCAGACCTCGTTGCCGTCCCAGACCGGGCCGATGGTGTTGAGCAGTACCCGGCGCTCGGCGTCGTTGCGGGCGAACAGCTTCATGAGCATGCCGACGCCGAGGTCGAAACCTTCCAGGAAGAGGTAGCCGGTCCACAGGACGGCGATCGCGATGAACCAGATGGTGGGCAACAGTTCCATGTCCGTAAGTCCTCTGCAGTTCCTAGTAGGCGAAGGCCAGCACGTCGTCGGCGCCCGCGGACGGCGGGGTCCCGCCGTCGTCCGTCGTGTCCCGGTCCTTGTCCGTGGCGGCGTGCGCGAGTTCCGGCATGGCCGAGGCCACGCCGCCGCGCACGTACTTGACCAGGAGCCGCACCTCGACCACGAGCAGCACGGCGTAGATTCCGGACAGGACCACCAGGGAAGTGATGATTTCCCCGGCGGAAACCCCCGGGGACACGGCGGCGGCGGTGAACATGAACACCTGGTCGATGCCGTTCATGTCCGGGTTCGGTGCCACCACGAAGGGCTGGCGGCCCATCTCGGTAAAGATCCAGCCGGCGGCGTTGGCCCCGAAGGGTGCGAGGATGCCGAACACGGCCAGGCGCATCAGCCATCGGGCCTGCGGCACGGCGCCCTTACGCGTGACCCAGAGTGCGAGCAGCGCAGCGAAGGCGGCGATGCCGCCGAAGCCGATCATCATCCGGAAGCCCCAGTAGGTCACCTCCATGACGGGAACGTACTGGATTTCCTTGCCGGCGCGGTCACCGTAGAGCGGGTTGTCCGGCAGGTGGGTGCCGTACTTCTCTTGGTATTCGGGCAGGAGGCTGTTCACGCCCTTGACCTCGGTGGTGAAGTCGCCCTTGGCCAGGAAGGACAGGATGCCCGGGACCTCGATCACGGCCACCACGTCGTCGCAGTTCCGGCCGCCGATGTTGCCGACGCTGAGCACGGAGAAGCCGGTGCCGTCGTGGCAGGCGGCCTCGGCGGCCGCCATCTTCATGGGCTGCTGCTGGAACATGAGCTTGCCCTGCAGGTCGCCGGTGAACGCGGTGCCGGCGAAGGAGATCATCGCGACGACGGCGCCGATCCGCAGCGAACGGATCCACACGTTGTAGTCGGCCTTGTCGCGGCCGGGGATGGCGGCACTGCCGGGAATGAGGCGGCCGTCCTTGCCCACGGTATCGATGCCGTCATGGCGGCGGCGCCACAGGTGGTACCAGGCGATGCCGAGCAGGAAGGCGCCGGCCACGCCGAGGGCGCCGAAGAGCGTGTGGGGAACGGCCACGAGGGCGGTGTTGTTGGTGAAGACGGCCCAAGCGTCGGTCATGACGGGCCGGCCGTTGATCATCTCCACGCCCACCGGGTGCTGCATCCAGGAGTTGGCCACGATGATGAAGTAGGCGGAGAAGAGCGAGCCGACCACCGCGATCCACAGGCAGGCGAGGTGGACGCCACGCTTGAGCTGCTTCCAGCCGAAGATCCAGAGACCCAGGAACGTGGACTCCACGAAGAACGCCAGCAGGGCCTCCAGGGCGAGCGGGGCGCCGAAGACGTCACCGACGAAGCGGCTGTACTCGCTCCAGGCCATGCCGAACTGGAATTCCTGGACGATGCCGGTGGCCACGCCCATGATGAAGTTGATCAGGAAGAGCTTGCCCCAGAACTTGGTCATCCGCAGGTATTCGGGCTTGCCCGTGCGGTACCAGAGGGTCTGGATGATGGCGACGACGAGCCCGAGGCCGATCGTCAGGGGAACCATCATGAAGTGGTAGACGGTGGTGATCCCGAATTGCCAGCGTGCGATTTCCAAGGCGTCCATGGCTGTCCTTTGTCCGGCTGCCCGTAGTGCGGCCTACTTCTTCTACATTTCGTAGAAAACCATTTGTTCTACACAGTGTAGAACAAATCTGTGCAGAACAAACCGGCCTCCCCTGCTCACACTTTTCCAGCGGCACCGGAGCCCCGCAAGGGTCCGACACGCCGCGGGTTCTACCTCACGTAGAACTACGGCCCGAAAAGCGCTAGATTTGATACTGGAATGTTGGATCATCGCACCCCGCATGGCCCGATCGGCTGTTGGGTGCGGAAAGCAGGGATGTATCGATGGCAAGTCTTGGCGAACTCGAACGGGCAGTCATGGACCTGCTCTGGGCAGGCCAGGAGGCGGCAACCGCCAATACGCTGCGTGACCTGCTGGCCCGCGACTCGGAGGCCGAAGGCGGAAGCGCCGGCCACCAGGGCAAGGACCTCGCAGTCACCACCGTCCTGACCGTCCTGTCCCGACTGGAAAAGAAGGGCCTTGTGGAGCGCGAGCGCGGCCTCCGCCCGCACCGCTACCAGGCCGTCTCCAGCAGGGAAGACCACACCGCTGAGCTCATGCACGAGGTCCTGGGGTCTGCCCCGGACCGCGAGGCCGTGCTCGCCCGTTTCATCGGCTCCGTCACCGAAAGTGAAGCCGCCACGCTGCGCAAACTGCTCGGCGAACACTAGCTCCGATGTTCTGGACCTCATACTTTCTGGCGGTCCTTGCTCTGGTACTGGCATGGCCGGTACCGCTCTTCCTTTCCCGCGCCACGTGGCCGGCCCGGGCCCCTTTCACTGCGATGGTCCTCTGGCAGGCCATCGCCCTGGCCGGTGGCCTCTCGATGATCGGCGCCATGCTGGTCTACGGGCTCGAACCGATCGGCGACAACCTGATCGCGGGCCTGCGCGCCCTCGCCGGCATGGTCTTCCACAACGAACCCACCACGGCGCTTGGCTTCTGGCACTTGTTCGCCCTCTCGGCCGCGGCCCTGCTCAGCGCCCACCTCGTCTTCACCCTGCTGCTGACCTACGTCAAGATCGAACGCCAGCGCAGGCGGCACCGCGAACTGCTGGCCCTCCTGGCCTCGCCGTCCGCGGACGGGCCAGGCACGGTGGTCATCAACCACGACTCCCCCGTGGCCTACTGCCTTCCCGGCGGCGCCCGCTCGGTGACGGTCCTCTCGGACGGCCTCATGGCCCGGCTTGAGCCGGCCGAACTGCGCGCCGTGCTGATCCACGAAAACGCCCACTTGAGCCAGCGCCACGACCTGCTGCTCTGGGCCTTCGCCGCCTGGCGCCAGGCGCTCCCCTGGTTCCCCACCACCCGCTACGCCCAGCTCGCAGTGAACTCCCTCATCGAAATGCTGGCCGACGACGTCGCGCTGCGCAGCGAGAGCAAGGCGACGCTGATCAAGGCCATCGCCCTCGTGGCCGGCGGCGCATCCGGCTCCGGCGGCAGCCGGCCGGCCCTTGCCGCTCCCGCGGAAGCCGGGAGCCTCGGTGCGGGCAGCTTCAGTGCGACCGGCGGCGCGGACTCACCGCGGACCACGGCGTCCCGCGTCAGCCGCCTGCTCTCCCCCGAGCCGCCGCTCAAGCCCGCCTACCGCGCCCTCGTGCTGGGGGCGTCAGCCCTGCTGCTGGCGGCCCCGACGGCGCTGCTCATCGTGCCGGGCCTGCTCGGCTGACCACCGCCGGACGTGTCCGCTGGTTCAGGCGTCGATGCGTTCAGGCGTCAATGTGCTCAGACGTCAATGTGCTCAGGCGTCAATGTGCTCAGGCGTCGATGCGTTCGCGGTCCAGGCGGGCGGCGCCGTCGATGATGAATTCCTTGCGCGGGGCGACGTCCGAGCCCATCAGGAGGTCGAAGACGTGCTCGGCCTGTTCCAGGTGTTCGATTCCGACTTTCCGCAGAGTGCGGTGCCGTGGGTCCATGGTGGTCTCGGCCAGCTGCTGGGCATCCATTTCGCCGAGGCCCTTGTACCGCTGGATCGGTTCCTTGTACCGCTTGCCTTCCTTGGCGAGCCTGGCCAGCAGCACGTGCAGCTCCGCCTCGGAATAGGTGTAGATCATCTCGTTGGCCTTCTGGCCGGGGTTGATGACCTCCACCCGGTGCAGCGGCGGCACGGCGGCGAAGACGCGCCCGGCTTCAACCATGGGGCGCATGTACCGGAAGAACAGCGTGAGCAGCAACGTGCGGATGTGGGCGCCGTCGACGTCGGCGTCGGTCATCAGGATCACCTTGCCGTACCGGGCGGCGTCGATGTCGAAGCTGCGGCCGGACCCGGCGCCCACCACCTGGATGAGAGCGGCGCATTCGGCGTTGGAAAGCATGTCTCCCACCGAGGCCTTCTGGACGTTCAGGATCTTGCCGCGGATCGGCAGCAGCGCCTGGAAGTCAGAGGACCGGGCGAGCTTGGCGGTGCCAAGGGCCGAGTCACCTTCGACGATGAACAGTTCCGAGCGTGCGACGTCGTCCGTGCGGCAGTCTGCCAGCTTGGTGGGCATCGAGGAGGTTTCCAGGGCGTTCTTGCGCCGCTGGGTTTCCTTGTGGACGCGCGCGGAGATGCGCGACTTCATCTCGCTGACGATCTTTTCCAGCAGCAGCGTGGACTGGGCTTTGTCGTTGCGGTTGCTGGAATTCAGCCTGGCCGTGATTTCCTGCTCCACCACCCTGGCCACGATGGCCCGCACGGCGGAGGTGCCGAGGATTTCCTTGGTCTGGCCTTCGAACTGCGGCTCGGCCAGGCGGACGGTCAGCACGGCGGTGAGGCCGGCGAGAATGTCGTCCTTTTCGATCTTGTCGTTGCCGGCCTTTAGCTTGCGGGCGTTGGTCTCGACGGCCTTCCGGAACGTCTTCACGAGGGCCTGCTCGAAGCCTGCCTGGTGGGTGCCGCCCTTGGGGGTGGAAATGATGTTCACGAAGCTGCGCATGGTGGTGTCGTAGCCGATGCCCCAGCGCAGGGCGACGTCCACTTCGCAGTCGCGTTCGACCTCGGCGATGGTGCTGTGGCCGTTGTCGTCCAGGACCGGGACGGTCTCCTTGAACTTGCCTGCGCCGTGGAGGCGCCAAACGTCGGTGACCGGAGCGTCGGCGGCGAGGAAGTCGACGAACTCCGAGATGCCGCCGTCGTGGTGGAAGACCTCCTCGTGCGGTCCGTTTTCGCCCGGGGTGCCGGACAGTCCGCGTTCGTCGCGGACCGTGAGCTTCAAGCCCGGGATGAGGAAGGAGGTCTGGCGGGCCCGGGCTGCCAGGTCTTCGTAGGTGAACCGGGCGTCGGGGGTGAAGATCTGGCGGTCGGCCCAGTAGCGGATGCGCGTGCCGGTGACGCCGCGCTTGGCCTTCCCGACGACGTCGAGCACTGAGTTGTCGACGAACGGCTCGAAGGCGGCGGTGGGGCTGAGCTTGGTGCCGGCGTCCTTGAAGCGTCCCGGCTCGCCGCGGCGGAAGAACATCTGGTAAGTCTTGCCGCCGCGGTCCACCTGGACGTCGAGGCGGCTGGAGAGGGCGTTGACCACGGACGCGCCCACGCCGTGCAGGCCGCCGGAGGCGGTGTAGGAGCCGCCGCCGAACTTGCCGCCCGCGTGCAGCTTGGTGAAGACGACCTCGACACCGCTCAGCCCGGTCTTGGGTTCGACGTCCACCGGGATGCCGCGGCCGTCGTCGTGGATTTCCACCGAGTTGTCCGCGTGCAGGATGACCCTGATGTCGTGGCCGAAGCCGGCGAGGGCCTCATCGACGGAGTTGTCGATGATTTCCCAGAGGCAGTGCATGAGGCCGCGGGAGTCCGTGGAACCGATGTACATGCCCGGGCGTTTGCGGACCGCTTCGAGTCCTTCGAGGACCGAGAGGTGCCGGGCGGTGTATTCAGAACTCGGGGCCACGGGCGGGGCGCTCCTTCGGTTTGGGCTGGGCGGCAAAAAGGACTTCTACTAGGCTAGCCGCCTCCGCCCGTCAAGGCCGTTTGCCACACCCGCGAAGGGCGGCTTCACGGGTGGTGTTACGCACATGTGATACGCGCTGAGCGAAAGTTGAGCCCTTCTTGAGCTAAATCGGTACCTTCGGCTGCTTATATGGTTCTACAGAACTATCTAAGGAGGCCGACAATGACAACAGCTGTTGCAGACCGCACGCTTACTGCTGCTGACCGGTGCGATCGTTGCGGAGCCCAGGCGTACGTCCGCGTTGTACTCGAGACCTCCGGTGGCGAGCTGCTCTTCTGCGGGCACCACGCACGCGCAGTGGAAGCGACTCTCCGTCCCAAGACCTCTGAATGGCACGACGAGACGTCCCGCCTGCACGAGAAGGAAGCCGTTCCGGTCGACTAAGGCTGCAGGACCCGGCCGCCGGATGGCGGCCCATGCGGGACAAGCAAACACAGGCGTGGGCCCCCCCTCCCCAGGGGGCCCCCCCCCTTTTTTCCCCTTTTTTTTTTTCTTTTTTTCCCCCCTTCTCCTCTTTCTCTCAACCGCCGCGA
>Ga0102587_1001975_pt1 | contig 13134 bp, 12 predicted proteins | sample AraplaF_Col_mTSA_FD_76853 | JGI IMG/M metagenome (GOLD analysis project Ga0102587, IMG submission 76853) | Arabidopsis root microbial communities from the University of North Carolina, USA - plate scrape MF_Col_mTSA (SPADES assembly) (version 2) | ecosystem: Host-associated > Plants > Roots >... | reverse complement strand
TCCGCGGCCGAGAAGCCCGCCGGCTTAAACCCGAACGTGCTGCTGCTCGCCGATTACGGCTTCAACCCCTACTCGACCCTGATCGAACCCCGCCGCGACGTCGCCGAGAAGAAGCCCGATCTCGTGCAGCGTTTCGTCGATGCCTCCATGATCGGCTGGTACAATTACATTTACCGCGACAATTCTGCCGGCAACGCCATGATCAAGAAGCTCAATCCGGAGATGACCGACGATCTGCTCGCCTATTCCGTCGCCAAGATGAAGGAGTACGGCATCGTCGATTCCGGCGACAGCGTGAAGAACGGCATCGGTGCAATGAGCGATGAGCGTTACACTTCCTTCTTCAACAAGATGGTCAAGGCCGGCGTCGTGAAGGCCGATCTCGACTTCCGCAAATCCTACACGCTGCGCTTCGTCAACAAGGGCGTCGGCGTCGAGCTGCGCCCGAACAAGCCGTAGCGCATGCTGGGATTGGGCGCACCGGTGCGGCTGGGGCTCACCTCTCTCCGTTGGGAAGAGGTGTGGGGCGCCGCTCGACCGATTCTCATCAGAACCGGCGCGCAATGGTAGAGCGCTCAACGCCATCAGCCGTCGAGGCCAGCCTGACGGCACTTGCCGTCAGCCTGCGCGGCGTGACCAAGACCTATGACAGCGGCGTCATGGCGCTCGGCCCGTTCGATCTTGCCGTGCGCAAAGGCGAGTTCATCTCGCTGCTGGGCCCGTCCGGCTGCGGCAAGTCGACCGCGCTGCGGATCATCGCCGGGCTCAGCGCGCCGTCGTCGGGCACCGTGCGGGTGGCGCGTCACGAGGGCGAGGTGCAGCCGGGACACGGCATCGGTTTCGTGTTCCAGGAGCCGACCTTGATGCCCTGGACCAGCGCGCGCGAGAATGTGCGGCTGCCGCTGAAGCTCGGCGGCGTTCCGAAGGCGGAAGGGCGTGCGCGTGCCGACGCTGCCCTGGCCAGCGTCGGGCTCGCCGATTTCGCGGATAGCTTTCCGCGCGAGCTCTCCGGCGGCATGAAGATGCGGGTGTCGCTGGCGCGTGCACTCGTCACCGATCCGGATATCCTTTTGATGGATGAGCCGTTCGCCGCGCTCGACGAGATCACGCGCTTTCGTCTCAACAATGATCTGCTCGCGCTGTGGCGCAGCCTCGGCAAGACCGTCATCTTCGTCACCCATTCGGTGTTCGAATCCGTCTATCTGTCGCAGCGCGTGGTGGTGATGACGGCGCGGCCGGGCCGCGTCCAGGCCGATATCCGCATCGAGACGGTCGAGCCGCGCGGCGAGGCGTTTCGCACGTCGACCGCTTACGGCGACTACTGCCGTAAGGTCTCGGGCGCGCTGGCGCCGTCCTATTCGGGGCAGTCGCTGCTATGAGCGCGCCAGTCCCGTCCACGTCCAGGCCGCGCGGCGCGCAACGTGCGCTGCGCCTGGTGCTGCGCCATGAGCTGGAAGCGGCCGGCGAGTTCAACTGGCTGAAGCCGGGTGAAAGCCGCAGCTATGGCCTGCGTTTCGCCTTCGTCTAATGAAGGTGATTGGCTGAAGACGTGTTGACGCCTACAGGAGCGCGTCGTAGACCTTCAGCCCACCATTTTCGAGGAGATTGAGACGATGGATATCCGCCAGATCGACGATGAATACTCCGTTTCCGGCCAGATCACGGTTGAGGATCTCGACCAGATCAAGGCCCTCGGTTTCAAGTCCATCATCTGCCATCGTCCGGACGACGAAAGCCCGGACCAGACGCCCTTTGCCGTCATCGAAGCCCGCGCCAAGGAGATCGGCCTTGAGATCACCCATGTGCCTGTCGGCCCGATGGGTGTGACCGAGGAAGCCGTGCAGGGCATGGTCGATGCGCTCGACGAATTCGAACGCCCAATGCTCGGCTACTGCCGCTCCGGCGCACGCTCCACGGCGATCTATCAGAAGACGCATCATATCCGCGCCTGACCCGATCCATCCGGACACAATCCGACGCCGCCTGAACGCGGCGTCTTTCATTTGATGAACAGGAGAACACGATGAGCATCAAGCGTATCGACATCGGCGCCCGCATGAGCGGCGCCGTCATCCACGGCAATACGGTCTATCTCGCGGGCCAGGTCGGCGAAGGCGAAAGCGTTGCCGATCAGTGCAAGTCCGCGCTCGGTGAGGTCGACCGCCTGCTGGCTGCCGCCGGCAGCAACAAGTCGAAGATCCTGCAGACGATCATCTATCTCTCCGACATCGCTTATTTCGCAGAGATGAACGCCGTCTGGGAAGGCTGGATCGACCCGGCAAACCCGCCGGCCCGTGCCACCAGCGAAGCCATGCTCGCTGCGCCGAAGTACAAGGTCGAGTTCATCGTCACGGCCGCTCTCGACTAAGAGCGTCCTACAGAGACCAATCAAAGCCGGCGAGGTTTGAACTGGATTAGTTCACGGACTCACCGGCTTTTTGTTTGGGCGATTTCCGAGAGAGTCCTTGTCGGCGTAATCGCTTCAGGATCGAGCTTGATTTCAATGATTGCCGGCTTGCCGCTGTCGCGCGCGCGTTCGAAGGCCGGTGCGAAATCCTCGGTTTTTTCCACCGTCTCGCCGTGGCCGCCATAGGCGCGGGCGAGGGCGGCAAAATCCGGGTTGGTGAGATCGGTGGCGCTGACGCGGCCCGGATAGTCGCGCTCCTGATGCATGCGGATCGTGCCGTAGATGCCGTTATTGACGACGACCGTGATGATCGCCAAGCCGTAGCGCATGGCGGTTGCAAATTCCTGCCCGTGCATCATGAAGCAGCCGTCGCCGGCAAAGCAGATGACGTCCCGATTGGGGAAGAGTTGCTTGGCGGCGACCGCGGCCGGCAGGCCGTAGCCCATCGAGCCCGATGTTGGTGCCGCCTGCGTGTTGAAGCGGCGGAAGCGGTGGAAGCGATGCACCCAGGTGGCGTAGTTGCCGGCGCCATTGGTGAAGATCGTGTCCGGCTTGGTATTGGCCTCCAGCCATTCCATGATCGGCCCCATATGGACAGCGCCCGGACCCGTGGCCGGCGGCTTAGACCAGGCGAGATAGGATTGATGCATGCGTTCGGTTCGCTTTGCCCAACGCGGTTCGGCCGGCGCTTCCAGATCGGCGAGCGCTTCGACGAAATCGGCAGGGCTGGCGCAGATGGCGAGATCAGGACGATAGACGCGACCGAGCTCCGACGGGTCCGGATGGATGTGGACGAGCGACTGGGCCGGGTAGGGGATATCGAGCAGCGTATAGCCCGAGGAGGGCATTTCCGACATGCGGCTGCCGAGCAGGATCAGCAGGTCGCTTTCCTTGATTTCTTTCGCCAGCGCTGGATTGATGCCGATGCCGACATCGCCGGCGTAGCAAGGATGCAGGTGGTCGAACAGCATCTGCCGGCGGAAGGAACAGCCGACGGGTAAGTTGAAACGTTCGGTGAAGGCCTGGAAATCGGAGACAGCATCGGCATCCCAGCGGGTACCGCCGAGAATGACCGTCGGCCGCTCGGCTTTCAGCAGGCGCAGATAGAGATCATCGATCTGGCTGCGGCCCGGATGGGTCTCGACGCGGGTGTAGCGCTTCGCTTTCGGGGCCTCCACCTCGTCGCGCAGCATGTCTTCCGGCAGCGTCAGCACGACCGGACCCGGGCGGCCGGATGTGGCGACCGCAAAGGCACGGGTGACGAATTCGGGGATGCGGGCGGCATCGTCGATCTCGCCGACCCATTTGGCAAATTCAGTGAAGGCGCGGCGGAACTCGACTTCCTGGAAGGCTTCGCGCTCGCGCGCCTCCCGCTGCACCTGGCCGATGAAGAGGATCATCGGGATCGAATCCTGCCTGGCGATGTGCAGGCCGGCAGAAGCATTGGTGGCACCGGGGCCGCGGGTGACCATGCAGATGCCGGGCTCGCCGGTCAGCCGGCCCCAGCAATCCGCCATCATTGCCGCGCCACCTTCCTGTCGGCAGACGATGACGTCGATATCGCTGTCGTGCAGGGCGTCGAGCACCGCAAGGAAGCTCTCTCCCGGTACGCAGGAGAGGCGCTTGACCCCGTTTGCCTTCAGCGCTTCGACGATCAACTGTCCGCCTGTCCTTTTCATGGTGACGTCTTCCTCTCCCATTCCTCAAGTTCGGCCAGAACTTCAGCATTATGTTCACCAAGACGCGGGCTCGGCCGTTCGTAACGCAGCGGCGTTTCCGACAAGACGACCGGCGTGCGCACACCCGGGATCATCGTGCCTGCGGCATCCGGCAGATCGATGCGCAGGCCGCGCGCGACAATCTGCGGATCGGCAAACATTTCCTCGATCGTATTGATGGCGCCGGCCGGGACTGCATTGTCCTCGCAAGCCTTCAGGAGGTCGGCCTTTTGCCATTTCAGCGTTTCGGTGGAGACCATCCGGCGCACTGCGTCTCTGTTGGCGACGCGTGCCTTGTTGGTTGCGAAATTCTCGTCATCGGCGATGACGAGGCCGAGGATCGTGCAGAGCCGGCGGAATTGGCTGTCATTGCCGACGGCGAGAATGAGATAGCCGTCAGCCGCCGGCACGACCTCATAGGGCGAGATATTCGGATGCGCATTGCCGAGCCGCACGGGCGCGCGGCCGGAAACCAGATAGTTCATGTTCTGGTTGGCAAGAATTGCCGATTGCACATCGAGCAGCGCCATGTCGATCAGTTGGCCTTCGCCCGTCTTCAGGGCATGGATGAGGGCAGCTTCGATGGCCGAGACCGCATAGATGCCGGTGAAGATATCGGCAATCGCCACACCCGCTTTCATCGGCTGTCCATCCGATTCGCCGGTTACCGACATGAAGCCCGACATGCCCTGGACGATATAGTCGTAGCCGGGGAGATTGGCATAGGGGCCGGTCTGGCCGAAGCCGGTGATGGAGCAATAGACGAGGCGCGGATTGATCGCCTTCATGCTCTCGTAATCGAGCCTGTATTTGACGAGACCTCCAAGTTTGAAATTCTCGATCAACACATCGGCTGTCGCAACGAGGCGGCGCACCAGCGACTGGCCTTCCTCGCTTTTCAGGTCTGCGGTGATGGAGCGCTTGCCGCGATTGGCGGAATGGTAATAGGCGGCAGAGAGATTTTCGCCATCCGCGCCTTCGACGAAGGGCGGTCCCCAATGCCTAGTGTCGTCGCCACCATCAGGGTTTTCCACCTTGATGACATCGGCGCCGAGATCGGCCAGCATCTGCCCCGCCCAGGGGCCGGCCAGCACGCGCGCAAGCTCGATGACCCTGATGCCCGCAAGCGGCGGTTTCTTCTTCACGTCGTGCGTCATGTTCCTCCCAAATTCCTCCCAATTCCTCCTATGGGCGGCGGATTTCAGGGCGCCCGCGTCACCTCAGATGTATCGGATACGGGTTTGGAAGCAAAGCGCTGCTCGCGCCAGATGATGTAGAGGCCGGACGCGATGACGATCAGGATGCCGACCCATTTCAGCGCATCCGGGAAATCGCCGAAGACCAGCCAGGCAAAGGCCGTGGCCGAGACGATTTCCAGATATTGCAGCGGCGCAAGCGTGGAGGCCGGGGCGGCGCGATAGGCGTAGGCCGCGAGAATGCCCGTTATCGCTGCGGTAATGCCCGTACCCAGCAGGTAGCCGAAGGCGGGAAGATCGGGCATGGCCGTATCGATGATGTCGGAGCCGCTGCCATAACCGAAGAACAGGATGACGGCGCAGAAGAAGATGCCCCAGAGGCCGGTCTGGAACTGCATGGCCCAGGGATCTTCGCGGTGGGACAGTACCCGCGTCATCAGCGCGAAGACGGCGATGCAGAAGGCGCTGACGACGGGCAGCAGAGCGATATAGCCGACCTGCTCGAAGCTCGGCTGGATGATCAGCAGGGCGCCCAGGAAGCCGACGGCGCAGGCGCTGTAGCGCCGCCAGCCGATGGTTTCTTTCAGGAAGATGCTGCCGAGGATCGTGAGAATGATCGGCTCGACGAAGAAGATGGCGATGGCATCGGCAACCGCCATGACCTTCAGCGTCGTGACGAAGCAGATCATTGAGATGGTGACCATGGCGCCACGGATGGCATGATACCAGCTCTGCTTCAGCGAAAACTGGATTTTCGCGCCGCGCAGGAAAACGAAAGGCAGCATGGTGAGCGACTGGATGACGAAGCGGAAGCCGGCGACTTCGGTGGACGAGATCGTTGCGGTCGCGAGCTTCGAGAAGATGTCGATCAGCGGCGAGATCATCACCGACAAGAACATAAAAAGCAGGCCGAACGTCACCTCGGAGGCGGCGGGATGGCGTATGGAACTCGTGCTCGTCACCTCAGATCCTTTCGTTCGGGATCGCGCGGATCGCCGCGTCGCACCAGCCGGCGAAATCCGCAATTGCCGTTTGCGCGCCGATCTCGTTCAGCGTTTCATGCCGCATGTCCTGATATATCTTTGTGCTGATACGGGAGAAGCCCTGACTTCTCAAACGTTTTGACAGCCAGAGGACGGCTTTTCCATTGATGGTTGCCGGGTCCTGGCCGCCGCCGACCAGATGGATCGGCAGGTCTTTCGGCAGCCTCTCAAGCCGCTCCTCCTCGATGCCGCGGAAGGTGAGGGCAAAGACATCGAGCCAGAGCGATACGGACGCATCAAAGCCGCAGAGCGGATCGGCGATATAGGCATCGACCTCGGCCGGATTACGCGACAGCCAGTCGAATTCCGTCCGGTGGTTGGGCACGGATTTGCCCCAGGCGGCAAATGTCAGCCTCGGCAGCATGTCGCTCGGCACATCCGAGCCCTTGAGCATGCGCTCGGCGAGCAGGATCGCCTGCGCGGCGCGGCCCGAAAGTCCAACGGCAAAATTCGAATTCCAGACGGCAAGGGCTGCGAAACGGCCGGGGAGATCGGCGGCGGCGTTGAGCGCGATCAGGCCGCCCATCGAATGGCCGAGGAGGATGATGGGCAGGCCGGGGTGGCGGGTCGTGGCAAAGTCATGCACCGCGGCGATATCATTGACGACGCGCTCGATGCCGCCCCGTCTCGCCAAGCGGCCGAGCGGTGCATCGGGCGCGCTTGTCTCGCCGTGGCCTCGATGGTCATGCGCATAGACATGATAACCTCTTGCCGCCATGGCCTCGGCAAAGCGCCGGTAACGGCGGGAATGTTCGGCAAGCCCGTGTGAAATCATCAGAATAGCGTGCGCCTGCCCCTGTGCAGGCTGGTGATGGCACGCAAGCGAAGCTCCGGCGTTCTGAAGCCGCAATGTCTCGGAAAACATGCATTCCTCCCGCGCCCAAAAGACCAGATCGCAGGGCAAATGCAATATTGCGGTTCTCCTCATACATGAGAAAGCGCGATTTTGCTGCGATTCAGGGTTGCGCAATCCTCGGCTTCATGCTTGTTTGTTCCTGTATTGTTCTTTGTCGAAGCTATTTCGGGGCTATAAATGGGCAAGTTTCTACTCTCGGTTTCCATCCTGTTCCTTTCGCTGTCGTCAGTCGGTTCCGTATCCGCACAGGAAGGCGGGCGCACACGGTTCATCCTTGCGGCAAGCTGGCAGCCGGCGTTCTGCCAGACCAACCAGAAGAAGGCCGAATGCGCCAGCCAGAATGGCGACCGCTACGACGCCACCAACTTTTCTCTCCATGGTCTGTGGCCGATGCGCCAGGACTATTGTGGCATACCTGATGATCAGAAGGCTGCCGACAAGGATGGCCAGTGGACGAGCCTGCCGGCGGTGAACCTCTCAGTCGAGACGAAGAGTGCACTCGACAAGGCGATGCCCGGCACGCAATCGGGGCTCGAACGGCATGAATGGATCAAGCACGGCACCTGCACGAAGATGAGTGCCGACGATTATTTCGCCACCGCTGTCCATCTGATGGGCGATCTCAATGCTTCGGCCGTACGTGATCTCTTTGCCGCCAATGTCGGCAAGACGCTGAAATCAGATGCGATCAAGGCGGCCTTCGACAAGAGTTTCGGCGCAGGTGCCAGCGACCGGGTGAAGATGAGCTGCAGGCGCGTCGGCAATATCAGAGTGATCAGCGAACTGACGATCGGGCTTTCACAGGATGCCGTTTCTGCTTCAGCGAAGGAGAAGGGCCTCGGCGGCCTCATCCAAGGGGCAGGGCAGACGTCCTTCGGCTGCGACGAAGGCATTGTGGATGCTGCCGGCTTCTGATGGAAACATGCCGAAATCCTGACGAAACAGGGTTTCGGCGTTGCCCGCGGACATGGTTTCGCCTACATAGCGGCCACGATTTCAAGTTTCCGCCCGGAGCATCCCAGCATGGCACGTCAGTTCATCTATCATATGTCCGGCCTCAACAAGGCCTATGGCAACAAGAAGATCCTCGAGAACATCCATCTTTCCTTCTACCCCGATGCCAAGATCGGTATCCTGGGTCCGAACGGTGCCGGTAAGTCCACCGTGCTGCGCATCATCGCCGGCCAGGATAAGGAATATACGGGTGAAGCCTGGCTCGCCGAAGGCGCGACGGTCGGCTATCTGGAGCAGGAGCCGAAGCTCGATCCCAACAAGACGGTGTTCGAGAACGTCATGGAAGGTGTTGCCGCCAAGACGGCCGTGCTTGAGCGCTACAACGAATTGATGATGAACTATTCCGACGAGACGGCGGAAGAGGGCGCGAAACTTCAGGACATCATCGACAGCCAGAACCTCTGGGATCTGGAAAGCCAGGTCGAAATGGCGATGGAAGCGCTGCGCTGCCCGCCGCGCGACGCCGAAGTCACCAGCCTTTCGGGTGGTGAACGTCGCCGTATCGCGCTCTGCCGCCTGCTGCTATCGCAGCCGGATCTGCTGCTGCTCGACGAACCGACCAACCATCTGGACGCGGAGACCATCGCCTGGCTCGAAAAGCATCTGCGCGACTATCCGGGCGCCGTGATGATGATCACCCACGATCGCTACTTCCTGGACAACGTCACCGGCTGGATCCTCGAACTCGACCGCGGCCGCGGCATCCCTTACGAGGGCAACTACTCGGCCTACCTGCAGGCGAAGGCCAAGCGCATGCTGCAGGAAAACCGCGAAGAGGCGGGCCGTCAAAAGGCCATCAGCCGCGAACAGGAATGGATCGCGTCCAGCCCGAAGGCTCGCCAGGCCAAGTCCAAGGCGCGCATCAAGTCCTACGAGCAGTTGGTAGAAGCTGCCGAGAAGCAGCGTCCCGGCGACGCGCAGATCATCATCCCGGTCAGCGAGCGCCTCGGCCAGGTTGTCATCGAGATGGAAGGCATCACCAAGGGCTTTGAAGGCCGCACGCTGATCAACGATCTGTCGATCAAGCTGCCGCCGGGCGGCATCGTCGGCATTATCGGCCCGAACGGCGCCGGCAAGACGACGCTGTTCAAGATGATCACCGGCCAGGAAAAGCCCGACAACGGTTCGATCCGCATCGGCGAGACCGTGCATCTCGGTTATGTCGACCAGAGCCGCGATGCGCTCGACGGCAACAAGACTGTCTGGGAGGAAATCTCCGGTGGTGCGGAAATCATCAAGCTCGGCAAGTTCGACATGAACTCGCGCGCCTATTGCGGCGCCTTCAACTTCAAGGGCGGCGACCAGCAGCAGAAGGTCGGCAACCTCTCGGGTGGTCAGCGCAACCGCGTTCACCTTGCCAAGATGCTGAAGGCCGGCGGCAACGTTCTGCTGCTCGACGAACCGACCAACGACCTCGATACAGAAACGCTGGGCGCTCTGGAAAGCGCGCTGGAAGCATTTGCCGGCTGCGCCATCATCATCAGCCACGATCGCATGTTCCTCGACCGTCTGGCCACGCACATCCTCGCTTTCGAAGGCGAGGGCCATGTCGAATGGTTCGAAGGCAACTTCGAGGATTACGAGCAGGACAAGGTCCGCCGTCTTGGCCCCGACGCCCTCAACCCCGGCAGCCAGGCTCACAAGCGTCTTACACGCTAATCGGGTTCTTCATGCATTTCGAAGCCCCGGCTGGTTCGGGGCTTTTTTGATGTCTGCTGTCGTTATCACCACAGGCAATTTCGCAAATCGGTGAAATGCCGCTTGCCTCAGCTATCCAAATCACATAAAGATATCTTTATATCTTGATTGGGTAGAGTATGAGCGAACCGCTAAGGCTTGGACTGGATGCGCTGGTGGACGTCTTGAAGGCGGCCGGCGAACCGACGCGCCTGCGGCTGCTGGCGCTGCTGGCGGCGGGCGATCTCACCGTGACAGATCTTACGGAAATTCTCGGTCAATCCCAACCCCGTATCTCCCGGCACCTGAAGCTGCTTGGCGAAGCGGAATTGATAGACCGCTATCAGGAAGGCGCCTGGGCCTATTTCCGCCTGGCGCACGAGGGCAAGGCTGCCGCGCTGGTGCGAGCGCTGCTGAAGCATGTCTCCGAAAACGACCCCGTCGTCCAGCGTGACGGTGAGCGCCTTGCCACCGTCAAGCGGCAGCGCGCAGAGCGGGCGCAGGCCTATTTCAGCCGCAACGCCGCCGAATGGGACGAGCTTCGCCGTCTGCACGCCGCCGATGAAGAGGTGGATGCGGCCGTCATCAAGCTGCTCGGCGCCAACCCGATCGATTCCCTGCTCGACCTTGGCACCGGCACTGGCCGCATGCTGGAGCTTCTGGCCGGTCGTTATCGCCATGCAATCGGTGTCGATGCCAGCCGCGACATGCTGAGCGTGGCGCGCGCCAATCTCGACAAGTCGCGGATCACGACGGCTTCGGTGCGCCACGCCGATATCCTGAACCTGCCGTTCGAGGGGCAGGACTTCGATCTGGTAACGATCCATCAGGTGCTGCACTTCTTCGATCAGCCTGATATCGCGCTCACGGAAGCCGCGCGCATGCTGCGGCCGGGCGGGCGTCTCGTCATCATCGATCTTGCGCCGCACAGCCTCGAATATCTTCGCGACGAACATGCCCATGTCCGTCTCGGCTTCTCGCATCAGGCCATGTCGGACTGGGTGCGCAAGGCGGGGCTGGATGTCGAGCAGGTCGTCGATCTTCATCCGGGTCAGCAGGGGGAGAAGGGCCTTACCGTCACGATCTGGCTCGCCCGCGACCCGAGGCGCCTCATGGCTTCGCTGGAGAGCGAAGGCGCCATACCTACATTTGCCGGGAGAGAATAAATGACCCAGAAAAACGACGCCCGCCGCCGCGATATCGCGATCTCCTTCGAGTTCTTCCCGCCGAAGTCCGAGGAGATGGAGGGCCAGCTCTGGAACACCGTCCGCGATCTGCAGGATTGGAACCCGGAATTCGTCTCGGTGACCTATGGTGCGGGCGGCACCACCAAGGCGCCGACGCTCTCCACGGTCACGCGCTTTCTGGCCGACACGCCGCTGGCGACCGCCTCGCACCTCACCTGCGTCAGCGCCACGAAGGAAGAGACGCATCAGGTCGTCGACAGCTTCCGCAAGGCGGGTGTTACGCATTTCGTCGCGTTGCGCGGCGATGCGCCGGGTGGCGTCGGTGCGCCCTACCAACCCCATCCGGGCGGTTATGCCAATGCAGCGGAACTGGTGGCCGGCCTCAAGCAGATCGGTGATTTCGAGATCTCCGTCTCGGCCTATCCCGAAAAGCATCCGGAAAGCCGCGATCAGGCGGCTGATATCGACATGCTGAAGCAGAAGGCCGAGAACGGCGCCGACCGCGCGCTGACGCAGTTCTTCTTCGATAATGACAATTTCGAGCGTTATCTCGACAAGGTGCGCGCCGCCGGTGTCAAAATCCCCGTTGTGCCGGGCATCATGCCGATCCAGAACCTGACGCAGCTGAAGCGTTTTGCCGGCGCCTGCGGCACGGTCATCCCGGCTTTCCTCGACGAGCGTTTCGCCGGATATGACGACAAGCCGGAGGAGCGCGCCAAGGTTGCCGCGGATGTCGCAGCCGAGCAGATCGAAGATCTCGTCCGTCGCGGTCTCAACGAGTTCCATCTCTATACGATGAACCGTGCGCCGCTGGTTTCTGCCGTTCTCGCCAACCTCGGCCTTTCGCGACAGACGGCGAGAAGCGCCGGCGCTGCCGCCTGATCAGACAGATACCGTTATCAATATAGGAAAAGCGCATGCCGGGCGGGGCATGCGCTTTTCAATAGCTGGGGCTGATTGTTTCAGGAGTTCGGTATTTCAGTCTTTACGCTTCGTATCGGCTCAAATGAAGAGCATGGATATGACGAATGCGAACGCTGCACTGACCAACAGGACATTCAAGGATTGCGTAAGTCCCATGTCTGCCTCCTCGCGTTAACCGGCTAATAATATGTCGGAAATGTGTTAGTTGGGAAGCGCTTCTTGTGCTGCACCGCCGAAGAAGGCAGTGGATAAGTCTAGCAACCATCCTGCAAGCTACTGAAATATAATCAGAAAGTTCCGCTCTCAAAATTTAACGCTTCGTTACAAGCCGATAGCGGTGATTCACACTTTTGGCGGAAGAATGGCGCACTGCAGCATAATCATTTCAGGTTAGCGCGCCAAAGCGGTGGTAGATGCGGCCATCCAGTATAACAAGTCCCGCGCCGATCAGCGCCATGCCGGCAATCTCGGTCATTTCCAGTTGCTCACCCAGGAACAGGAAGCCGAGAAGGATCGCGCTCGGCGGCACCAGCAGCGTCACCAGAGAGGCGTTGGTCGCGCCTGCAGCGGCCAGGATACGGAAGTAGAGAATATAACCGAAGGCGGTAGATAGCAGTGCGATTGCCAGAATGGCGGCCATGGCATTCGCCGAGGGGATGGCGCGCGCCCAGGGATGGTCCATAACGAGCGACAGCGGCAGGGCCACCAGCGAGGATGCCGTCATCTGGCCGGCCGCGATAACGGGCGGCGCCACGCCCTTGAAGCGCTTGCCGTAGGTGGCCGCAAATCCGTAGGAGACCGCAGCGACGACGGGCAGGAGGAGCGCCCAGAGGGGCAGGTCGCTGCTATCAGTGATACTCGGACCGATGAGGACGACTGTGCCGAGAAGGCCGGTGAGGCAGCCGCTGATCTTGGCCGAGGAGAGTTTTTCGTCCGACGTCAGGGAATTGGCGATCAGCACCGTCCAGATCGGCGTCGTGGCGTTGAGGATGGAGGCAAGGCCGGCGCCGATGCGCGTTTGGCCGAAGAAGATCAGCGCATGGGGCAGGGCATTGTTGAGGATGCCGAGAATGAGGAATTCGCGCCAGCGGCTCTTCAGCAGCGGATAGATG
>Ga0102587_1001972_pt1 | contig 13175 bp, 12 predicted proteins | sample AraplaF_Col_mTSA_FD_76853 | JGI IMG/M metagenome (GOLD analysis project Ga0102587, IMG submission 76853) | Arabidopsis root microbial communities from the University of North Carolina, USA - plate scrape MF_Col_mTSA (SPADES assembly) (version 2) | ecosystem: Host-associated > Plants > Roots >... | reverse complement strand
CGATCCGCTCACGGTCGGCAATCTCGAAATACCGGGTTTCGTTGGTATGCGTACCCATATCCGAGACATGCGTGAGATGCTCAGCCCCGCCTGGCCAGAACTCCAGTTTGGTCATGCCCTGGCCGAGCCACGCCTTCTTCTTTTCCATCAACGCCCAGGCAGACCAGACATGGTCGCGGCAATTCGGCAGGACGCGTTCGATCACGATCGTTTCGTGAACTTGCTTTGGAGTTGTCATCTCATTGCTCCTGATTAAGAAACGTGGCCAAGCGATCGAGGCGGCCTTCCAGGGCACGGCGATGCTCGTGCACCCATGACTCGACCCAGCTCAGTGCATCCGGCGCGAGACTAACGGTTCGAACCCGGCCCAATTTGACAGATGTGACAAGCTCGGCCTCTTCGAGAACCCGCAGGTGTTTGAGAAAAGAAGGACGCGCCAGGTCAAAGGGTTCGGACAACTCGGAGACTGACGCAGGCCCCCTCACAAGCCTTTCGACGACTGCGAGCCGCGTCGGATCGGAGAGAGCGCCAAAGATGCGCGGCAGGTTTGGTTCATACGTAGCCATATGGCTATCTAACCACAGAGAGGCTTCACTGTCAACATAGGTAGCCAGTTGGATACCTTTCGACGCCTTTGGAAATTTTTGAGAACTTTTTGGAAGCGCTTAATTACGGCACTCGCCCGATCCCGCAGAATTCATCCTCCGTTTCAGGCCGAAGGTTTCAGGACCTTCAAATCCTATGGAAGTAACGATGAGCGACTGCTGCACATTTGCGCGTCACCGGACACCACGCCGGCATCATGGCTTGATGGGCCTGCAAAGCGCCATCGCACGTTGGGTCTGGCACATGCGCATCCGCCGCAAACTGAGGCGAAGGTCAAAGGTCAGCTCTTCGCTGATCGACGATATCTGCCCCGCGGAACAGCAGGCGGCAGAGGCCGTCGGATCCTTCTGGCATGTATGAGGCCGTCTTGCCATGACATCGGATATCCAGGCCGGCATGACCGCCGAAAGCCAGCCAACCCCTCAACAGGACCGCATGCCCTTGGCGGCGATGGCGGGCATCATTGCGACCGTCACGGTCTTTGCCGTCGCGCAAGGGCTCACCTACCCGCTGCTGAGCTTCATCCTTGAGCGGCAGGGCACGACATCGGGGCTGATCGGCCTGTCGGCGGCGATGACTCCAACAGGCTTCGTCGTCTCGGCGCCCCTTGTCCCCGCACTGTCGCGGCGCGTGGGCGCAGCGCGGCTGGCGATCGCGTGTTCGATACTGGCGGCCCTCACCCTCGCAGCCATTACCTGGATTGATAATGTCTCAGCCTGGATGCCGCTGCGCTTCCTGCTCGGCTTCTTCGCCAACCCGCTTTACGTCATCAGCGAGACCTGGCTGCTCTCGCTCACGCCCGCAGCACGCCGGGGCCGGATCATGGGCCTCTATTCCTCGATCGTTTCAGGAGGCTTTGCCATCGGCCCGTTATCGCTCGGCTTCGCCGGCACCGAGGGCTGGCCGCCCTTCCTGATCGGCATCGCAGCCTTCCTTCTCTGCAGCCTGATCGTGCTTGCGGTCACCTCTCGCCTGCCGGACATGCCGCATGAAGGTGAGACAATATCGGTCGGCGGCTTCTTTGCGCTGGCGCCGCTGCTGTTGTTTGCGGTTTTCGCTGCCGCCGCCTTCGAGCAGATCCTGCTCTCGCTGTTTGCGGTCTATGGCGCTGCCCTCGGCAGCGCAGAGGAGCGCATCGCCTCGCTGATCACCTGTTTCATCGCAGGCAACGCCGCACTGCAGATCGTTCTTGGGCGCGTGGCCGAACGGTTCGGCTCGCAACTGACCTTGCTGTTTTGTGCTTTGACTTGCCTCGCCGGCTGCCTGCTCCTGCCGGCGGTCTTCGATACCTGGCTCATCTGGCCGCTCGTTTTCATCTGGGGCGGGGTCTCATTCGGCATCTATACCATGGCGCTGATCCAGCTCGGCGAACGTTTCACCGGTCCGGCTCTGATTGCCGGCAATGCCGCCTTCGCTTTGGTCTGGGGCATCGGCGGCATCATCGCCTCGCCCGTAACCGGACTGGCAATGCAACTGATTGGCCATCAGGGGCTGCCAATGACCCTTGGCCTGTTGAGCTGCGTGCTGGCGGTATTTCTGATGACGAAGACGCGGCGTGGCTGATAGCGAACCTAGAGCAGGCAGACGAAGGCAACGAAGGCGAGCAGCGTCAGCGCCATGCAGCTCGCCTGGAAGACCGAAATCCCGTCCTCGACATCGCCCGCCGTCGCCACATCCCGGCCCGTGCCGTTGATCATCGGCTCGCGCACGACCATACCCGAATACACGCGCGGGCCGGCAAGCTGGAGATCGAGCGCGCCTGCCATCGCCGCTTCCGGACGGCCGGAATTCGGCGATCGATGCAGCTTGCCGTCGCGGATGCCGACACGGAAGGACTCGCGGAAGGCCGATGTGCCGCGGCGGATGCCGGCGCCGATGGCGATCAGCAGAATGGAAAGACGGGCGGCCGGCCAGTTGGCGATATCGTCGAGACGGGCCGAGGCCCAGCCGAAATCGACATATTTTTCCGATCGGTGGCCGATCATCGAATCCGCCGTATTCAGCATCTTGTAGAAGAACAGGCCCGGCAGGCCGAAGATCGCATACCAGAGCGCAGGTGCGACGACGCCATCGGAGAAATTCTCGGCGAGGCTCTCGATCGCCGCGCGACAGACGCCCGGCTCATCCAGCGTTTCCGGATCGCGCCCGACGATGCGCGACACCGCCTTGCGCCCGCCGACGAGGCCCTCGCTCTTCAGTGCCGTGGCAACCGCCGCGACATGGTCCGAAAGGCTCTTCTGCGCCAGGAAGATCGCCACGCAGAAGACTTCGAGCAGGATGCCGACCGGGCCGAAGAGCATGAGGAACCAATGCAGCACCAGCCCGGTGATGATGGCGAGCGCCGAGACCGCGAGGATCACCACCACGCCATTCTGCCGGCGCTGAGGCTTGTTCAGGCTCTCACGATTGAAATGCTGGTCGAAATAGCCGATCGCCCGGCCGAAGATCGCAACCGGATGCGGCACGCGCATCCACAGCCATTGCGGATCACCGATGATGCGATCGAGCAGCAACGCCAGAACCAGCACGAGAAAATGTTCATCCAAACTCATCGCTCAAAGCTCCGAAGGGCCGCAGCCAGTCTCGCGTCATCAGCAGCATCCGGCGTTAGGCCGAAGCGCAGCCAGTCCGGCGCGTAATCGAACCGGCGGACGAGAATATGATGGCGGCAGAGAGTCGTGTAAATGTCACCGGCTCTGGCGTCGGCAACGAGCGTGAAAAGCGGCGTGCCGCCCGCAATGGCAAGGCCGGCGCCGACAAGAACGGCATGAAGCCCCCGATGGCGCTCTGCAATCGAGCCGGCGATCGCGGAGACATCCGAATTCAGCAGCGAGCCCGCAAGCGACAGCGCCGGCCCCGATACCGCCCAGGGGCCGAGCCAGTGCTCGAAGCGAGCGAGAATATCGCCCCGCGCAATGGCAAAGCCGAGCCTCAGTCCCGCAAGCCCGAAGAACTTGCCGAAGGAGCGGAAGATGATGAGGTTGGAAAGCCCAGCCGCACGCGGCACGAGGCTGGCCTCCGGGCTCGTATCGCCGAAAGCCTCGTCGACAACGAGAAAACCGCCGCCCGCCTTCAGCCGCTCGTGCAGCGCTTCCAGCCTGCCGGCCGCGTATATCCGGCCATCCGGATTGTTCGGATTGACGACGACGGCCAGCCCATACTCCGGACCGATATCCTCGATATCGCCGACAGCATCGACGGTAAAACCCGCAGCACCAAAGGCCCGCGCATATTCCCCATAGGTCGGCGAGAGGATCGCAACTTTTCTGCCCCGCTCGACGAGCCGCGGCAGAAGCTGGATGACCGATTGCGTGCCGGGGACCGGAAGCGGCAGGATCGCGCCGCTGCGATAATGATCCCGCGCCGCATGTCGCGCCATCTCGATCAGATGCCGGTCCGGCAGCCGATGCCACACCCTTGCGGGGATCTCCGGCAGCGCTACCGGATTGGGATTGATGCCGGTCGAAAGATCCAGCCAATCCTCCAACTGACCGCCGAAGCTTGCTGCCGCAGCGGTAATGCCGCCGCCATGCACGATCGGCGCATTCATGCGGCAGCTCCTGCAAGATCGATCAGATGCATGTAGGAGCCGGCCACCTGCCCGCGCCGTAATCCAGCCAGACCGAGATCGTTGCCGAGCGCATCCTGCGTGGCAAACATCCGGTCGGCCTTCCCTTCGGAGACGATCGTCGAATAGTGGAATTCATGCGCCGTCATCGGCCTGTCGAAGAAGGCACCGTCGAGCGGCGTGACGCGGCGATAGCCGAGATGCCGCTTGCGCGTCTCATAACTGGTGACGACCGGCAGCAAGCCAAGCATTTCATGGCGCCCGCCTTGCCCGTCGATCAGCCCGTCGCCGAGCACCATATAGCCGCCGCATTCGCCATAAATGCGCACGCCGCGCGCTGCCGCGGCCTTCATCGCCGCGGCGAAATTCTGTGAGGCCGCGAGCCTGCCGGCATGCAGTTCGGGATAACCGCCCGGAAGATAGATCGCATCGGCACTCTCTGCCGGCGCTTCGTCCGCAAGCGGCGAGAAGAAAGAAATCTCCGCCCCGCGCCGCCGCCAGCCGAGCAGCATATGCTCGTAGCAAAAGGCAAAGGCGATATCGCGGGCAACGGCAATATGCCGGCCGAAGGGCATCAGCCGGGCGATATTGGCAGCCGACGGGCGGTTCATGCCCTGACGCGCGATGCGCAGCAGGAACTCGAAATTACACTCTTCCGAGACGGCATTGGCAGCATAATCGATGAACGCGTCCAGCGCCGCATGCTCACCCGCCTGCACCAGCCCGAGATGCCGCTCCGGCAGGGCGAGCATCGCATCCTTGCGGATGACGGCGACAACAGGCATGCGGGTCGCCTCCAGCGCCTGGCGTAGCATCGCCTCATGCCGGTCGCTGCCGACCTTGTTCAGGATGACGCCGGCAATGCGCACATCGGCGCGGAACCCGGCAAAACCGCTGACGAGCGGCGCCACCGACTGCGACAGCCGCGAGGCGTCGACGACCAGCACCACCGAAAGCCCGAGCTGTGCGGCCAGTTCTGCCGCCGTGCCGCGCCCGTCCGCCGCGCCGTCGAACAGGCCCATCATGCCCTCGATGAGCAGCACCCGGTCGCCGGAGCGGTGCAGCGTCGCATTGGCCGAAATCAGCTCCGGCCGCATGCCCCAGGGATCGAAATTCAGGCAGAGTGTGCCGCTTGCCGCTGCGTGAAAGGCCGGGTCGATATAATCAGGGCCGGCCTTGCCGGGCGCCACCGCCACGCCGCGATTGCGCAGCGCCCGAAGCAGCCCGAGTGTCACCGTCGTCTTGCCGGAACCGGAGGATGGTGCGGCGATCAGCAACCCGCTCATGCTGTCTCCCTCCCTTGCCCGCCGGCCTGTCGAAAAGGATCGGGCTGCAGCCGCCGTCCGCCAAGCGCACCAAGCCAGTCGAGCGAGGCCCGCAGCCGCACCACCTCGCCGACCACGACGATTGCCGGCGGCTCCAGCCCGGAGGAGGCAACGGCAGCGACTGCTTCGCCAAGCGTCGTTTCCAGCACCTGCTGGTCGCCGGTCGCCGCATTGCAGACGAAGGCGACGGGCTCGGATGCCGAACGGCCGGATGCGATCAGTTTGGCGCTGATCTGGGCGATATGTTTCATCGCCATATACATGACGATGACGGGCGAGCCCTTGCCGATCGCTTCCCAATTGATCGCATCAGGCACGATGCCGGAGGAATCATGGCCTGTCAGGAAGGTCACCGCATGGTTAATCTCCCGATGCGTCACCGGAATACCGGCATAGGCAAGCCCGCCGATGCCGGCGGTAATGCCCGGCACGATGCGGAACGGGATATTGTGCTCGACCAGCGTCAGCGCCTCTTCCCCGCCGCGTCCGAAGACGAAGGGATCGCCGCCCTTCAGCCGCAACACGCGCTTGCCGGCCCGCGCCAGCTCCACCAGCCTCAGAGAAATATCCCGCTGCTTGGCCGAGGGCTTGCCGCCGCGTTTTCCGGCATATTCGAGCTCGGCGCCGGAGCGTGCGAGCTTCAGGCATTCCTCATTGACCAGCGCGTCATGGACGATCACATCGGCCTCGGCGAGTCCCTTGGCAGCAAGGAGCGTCAGCAAGCCCGGATCGCCCGGACCGGCGCCGACAAGCCAGACGCTGCCCGGCTCCAGCGCCGGCAAATGTGTGAATGCGCTATCAATCATCCCGCTGATCTAGGCCCGGCTGATGACGAGGTCAACGGCATCGGAGGCCGCGCACCGGAAGTTGACGAAACGGTGTTGAATCAACTCCGGAAGAAGCGGAATCAATTCCAAAAGAAATGCCGACAAACGATTGATCGGACTCCAAAATAGAAAACGGGCCAACCGCAGAACACGCAGCCGGCCCGTTGAGACCATCAGACCCGCAGAAGCGTCTCGCGGATCAAGCCGATCACTTTTTCCGACTCGATGCCGGTGGCAACGATCTGGCTCGGCAGGTCATCCCAGTGACCCGGTGGGAAGTGGCGGCCATCCGGCTTGACGACCGTTTGGCCATCGGCAATGCCGCCGCAGACGACGCGCACTGCGCCCGTGATCGTCTTGAACAATTCCGGTGCCACGACATAGACGCTGGCGCAGCTGTCATGCACCATCATGCCGTCTTCGACCGCATGCTTGTAGAAGTCGATATAGGACTGCGAAAGCTTGTCGAGCTGCTTGACCGCCCTGTCGCCCTTGGCCGCCATGTCCCCGAGATAGCTGCGGCTCATCGTGGTGATCGCCGTGACATCGAGACCGATGACGACGACCTTCCACGGCGCGGTCATCACGATATCGGCCGCTTCCGGATCGCCGTGAATATTGGCTTCGGCAACCGGCGAGACATTGCCCGGCATATAGAAATTGCCGCCCATGATGACGACGTCCTTCACGAGGCTGGCAATCTCGGGGTCTTCCTTCAGCGCCAGCGCCAGGTTCGTCATGCGGCCGACGGCGACCAGCCTCACTTCGCCCGGATTGGCGCGCACGGTCTCGATGATGAAGCGATGCGCAGGCCGCGGATCGACGGGCAGATCGATGACATCAGGCACCGGCATGTCGCCGAGGCCATTATCGCCATGCACCATGGTCGGCCACGGACGCTCCTGTCGCGACGGATCGATGGTCACGCTCGCACCCCTGGCAACGGGTGCCGCAATATCCCATTCCCGCTTCAGGAACAGCGCATTGCGCGTCGTCGTCTCGATCGAGGCATTGCCGAAAACGGTGGTGATGCCGATCAGATCGATCTCGGGATGGCGGTGTAGGAAAAGCAGCGCCATTGCGTCATCGACGCCCGGATCCGTGTCATAAATGACCTTGTGCATTGTCGTCCTCTAAAGCAATTCCAGCAAAAGCGTGCAGCGGTTTTGCGCCTGGAATTGCGTTAAAACAAAGAGATAGACTGTTGCTGTGTTTCCAGGAAAAACGGCAACAGTCCAGGTGTGAATCGCTGGCCTGCCGGACGGCGCCGCGAGATGCGCCCACCATAACGCGCGTCAGGCTTTCTGCAACCCGATGCGGGCGATGGCGGCTGTCGCATGTACTGATTTGATCTTGCCGAGCACAAGTTCCGCATCCGCGCCAATGGCCGCAAGGGCAGCGGATTCCGCCACGCCGTGACAACCAACGCGGGCGAAGACGATCTCTGAGGGATTTTTGAGCCGCGGGGCCTCCGCTTCCAGGCGCGGCGCATCGAAGAAGATTGTAGGAATTTCAAAATGCGCTGCGACAGCGAGGATTGCCGGCTCTTCCTCGCGGCTGTCGATCGAGGCAACGGCCGCCAGTTCCGCGCCACTTATGCTGGCCACCTGCAGCGCGTCGATCGCCAACGTCAGCACCTCTGCAGATAGCGTCCCGCGCTCGCAGCCGAGCCCGAGCACATAGCGTCTTGCCTCATTGAAGATATTGTCGCTCATTCCCGTCAGCCGAATACGCGCCGCTGTGTCCCTGGAGCCATTGCAGCTTGGGACCGGAAATGCAACAAGGCCGCCCGAACGCCCGCGCCCCGTGCACTCACCCTTGAATGCCCCTCCCGGAATACCCTCGTGCCTGACATTGCCCTCCATCTGCTTCTGCTGCTCTGCGCGGCTGCCTTCTTTGCCGGTTTCGTCGATTCCATTGCCGGTGGCGGCGGCCTGATCACCGTTCCCGCCATGCTGATCGCAGGCATCCCGCCGCTGCAGACGCTCGGTACCAACAAGGTGCAGTCGCTCTTCGGCGCCGCCTCGGCAACCATCGCCTATGCCCGCAAGGGCCATGTGAAGCTTTCGGAACAATTGCCGATGGCGCTGATGGCCGTCATGGGCGGGTCGCTCGGCGCGGCGCTCGCCACGCTCGTTCCCGGCCAGGTGCTGCGGGCCGTCATGCCGGTGCTGCTGGTTGCGATCGCCATCTTCTTCGCCGTCAAGCCGAACCTCAACGATTCAGACACGCACCGCCGGATGACGCCCTTCCTCTTCGGCCTGACGCTGGTGCCCGTCATCGGCTTCTATGACGGCGTCTTCGGCCCCGGCACCGGCTCCTTCTTCATGCTCGCCTTCGTCACACTCGCCGGCTTCGGCATGCTGAAGGCGACGGCCCATACCAAGCTTCTCAATTTCGGCTCGAATTTCGGCGCGCTCGTCGTCTTCGCAAGCTTCGGCGCCACGCTCTGGAAGATCGGCCTCTTGATGGGCGTCTGCCAGTTTCTCGGCGCGCAGCTCGGCTCCCGGCTTGCCATGCGCATCGGCGCAAAACTCATCAAGCCGCTGCTCGTCATCGTCTGCATCGCTTTCGCGATCAAACTTCTGGCCGATCCGACAAATCCGCTACGTGTCTGGCTCGGAGTTTAGAACTCGATCTCATCAATCGTGGTCAGCGTCGTCTTGGCCGAAACACCCGGCGCATTGGCAAAATGCCAGGCGACATACTGCTCGGCATAGGGATCGGTCGACGACATGCCGTCGACGGGCAGGATGACGTTCATACCCTTCAGCGCCGCATAGGCCGCCGTATTCAGCACCGCGCCTTCAGATGCCGTGCCGGCTACGATGATGGTCTTGATGTGTTTCTCGCTCAGGATCCTTTCGAGATCGGTGTTGATAAACTTGTTGGCGCCGGCTTGTACGATCGCATCACCCTCCTTCGGCGCCAGCACGCTGGCGATATCGCCCTTCGTAGCCCCACCGGTGATGCTGTAGACGATGGGAACGCCGCTCTTGCGCGCCTCGTTCATCAGCTTTTCCACCTTCGGAAGCGAGGCGATGCAGCGCGGCTTGTTCTTCGAGTTGCACGGCCCCTTGGACGGGTCCTGCGCGCCGTTGAAATCGAGGAGCAGCAGCGCCGTATCCGACGTATTCACGCTGACCGGCTTCAGCGCCGGCGCTGCCGGCACCTTGATCGTATTCCAGTCATCGATAACAGTCGCCTGCGCCGCGGATGCGCCGAGAAGAGCGATGGCGAATGCGGCTAAGGCTTTGTACGAACCGGTTTTCACTGATATCTCCTTCGGGGCAAAAGGGTCGCCGCAAATCTCCGGGCTGCCTCCACCTCTGTCAAATCACCAAGCTGCGATATGGGCAATTCCAGCAAATTGTGCCGCGCTTTTGCGTAGTGAATTGCGTGAAGACCAAGAATTGATCCGCCTTCCATTACCTCTGGCGTAATTGATAGGCTGCACCGCTTTCGCCCATGATCGCCCTGCCTGAACATGACAGGCGATCAAAAGGAGATGACCCGATGAACGACGCCCCGATGAACGAAGCAAAGACCAACGCAGAGCGCTACCTCGCCATCTGGAACGAGACGGATGCTGCTCGCCGCCGCGCTCTCATCGCCGAGAGCTGGGCGGATTCTGCGACCTATATCGATCCTCTAATGCGCGGCGAAGGCCATGAGCAGATCAATTCGCTGGTCGAAGCCGTGCAGAGCCGCTTCCCCGGCTTCCGCTTCGAATTGATCGGCACGGCCGATGGCTACGGCGACAACCTGCGCTTCTCCTGGGGCCTCGGCCCCGACAATGGCGAAGCGCTGATCAAGGGCACGGATTTCGCCGAACTCGAAGACGGCAAGCTGAAATCCGTCCGCGGCTTCATCGACCAACTGCCGGAAGCCGCCTGATGAGCCCGACCGCCCGCTCTCTCGGAGATCATCTGCGCGAATGGCGCCAGCGCCGCCGCATGAGCCAGCTCGATCTCGCGCTGGAAGCCGATATCTCGCAACGGCACCTGAGCTTCATCGAGAGCGGGCGCTCGACCCCGAGCCGCGAAATGCTCCTGCATCTCGCCGAACGCCTCGGCGTGCCCTTGCGTGATCGCAACCCGCTGCTTCTCGCAGCGGGTTTCGCCCCCGTCTTTGCCGAACGCAAACTGGACGATCCGGCCCTTCTTCCTGCACGCCGCGCCATCGACAGGGTGCTGAAAGGCCATGAGCCCTATCCTGCCATCGCGATCGACCGCCACTGGACGTTGATCGCGGCCAACGCCGCCCTGACGCCGCTGCTCGAAACCATCGCCGATCCCACATTGCTGGAACCACCCGTCAACGTGCTCCGCCTCAGCCTGCACCCGCAGGGCCTGGCACCGCAAATCGCCAATCTCGCCGAATGGCGTGCCCACCTGCTCGATAGGCTACGCCAGCAGATATCGGTCTCGGGCGATCCCGTGCTGGAAAAGCTCTTGAAGGAACTGCTCTCCTACCCCGCGCCCCAAGAGGCGGCCGAGCCCCACACCGACCTCGCCGGCATCGCCGTGCCCCTGCAGCTTTCGACCAAAGCCGGCCTTCTCTCCTTCATCTCGACGACAACAGTCTTCGGCACGCCCGTCGATATCACCCTGTCGGAACTCGCGATCGAAACGCTCTTCCCGGCCGATGAGGAGACGGCCGCGATCCTGCGCAGCCATCTGGCCAATTAGACCTTTTCCGCGCAATTCCGGACGCAAAACCGCGGACATATTTGCTGGAATTGCTTTAGAATTCGACCCCCGGCTGCCCCTTGATGCCGGAGCGGAACGGATGCTTGACGAGCTCCATCTCGGTCACCAGATCGGCAATCTCGATCAGTTCGTCCTTGGCATTGCGCCCCGTCAGCACGACATGCGTCATGTAAGGCTTCTCGTTCTTCAGGAATTCGACGACTTCGTTGATATCGAGATAGTCGTAGCGCAGTGCGATATTGATCTCGTCGAGCAGCACCATGGAATTGCGCTCGTCGCGGATCAGCTCCTTGGCCTTTTCCCAGGCAGCCCCCGCCGCCGCCACATCCCGCGCCCGGTCCTGCGTCTCCCAGGTAAAGCCTTCACCCATCGTGTGGAACTGGCAGAGATCGGAGAAGTGCTTCTCGATCAGATCCCGCTCGCCTGTCCACATCGCGCCCTTGATGAACTGCACGACGGCCGAAGGCTTGCCGTGGGCGATGTGGCGGAAGATCATGCCGAAGGCGGACGACGACTTGCCCTTGCCCTTGCCGGTATGGACGATGATGAGGCCCTTCTCATCCGTCTTGGTCGCCATGATCTTGTCACGCGCGGCCTTCTTCTTCGCCATCTTCTCGTTGTGACGTGCATCGTCCTTTTCGGCTGGTACGACTGGCTCTTCGCTCATGATTGGCTGCCTGCTTTTTTCTTGGTTTCGTTGATGTCTGTAAGATCGAATTGCGCCGAGTTGCTGCGCGGCGTCCAGAGCCTGCGCTCGATCGCCTCCAGCAGCCGCTCCTTCATTTCGGAGAGCGCCGCCGGGTTCTTCTCTTCCATGAAATCGCGCACTTTGGGATCAGCGACGAAGGCCTGATAGACCGCCTCGAAATGATGGTTGCCGACAGCCCCCGTCGTCGCCGCGAAGGCGAAGAGATAGTCGACCGTCGCAGCAATCTCGAAAGCCCCCTTGTAGCCATGGCGCATCACGCCCTCGATCCATTTCGGATTGACGACGCGCCCGCGCACCACGCGGCCGATCTCCTCTTCGAGCGAACGGATCACAGGCTTTTCCGGCCGTGAATGATCGTTGTGATAGATCGCCGGCCGCACTCCGCCCAACGCCTCGGCCGCCGCCGCCATGCCGCCTTCGAACTGGTAGTAATCATCGCTGTCGAGCAGATCGTGCTCGCGATTGTCCTGGTTCTGGACAACAGCCTGGATGGAGCGCAGCCGCTCCTCGAAGACGCCGCGCTCGGCCTTGCCTTCTTCACCCGCACCATAGGCATAGCTGCCCCAGACGAGATAGGCTTCGGCAAGATCGGCCCGCCGCTCCCAGCCCTTCTCGTCGATCAGCGCCTGCAAGCCCGCCCCATACGCACCCGGCTTGGACCCGAAGATGCGATAGCCCGCCCGCTTTGCCGCCGCCTTCTCGTCGAGCCCGGCAGCGATTAGCCGCGCCGCCTCGCCGCGCATGCGCCCGGCTATCGGATTGTCTGCCGCATCCTCGTCGAGTGCGCCGACAGCGCGGATCGCCTTGTCGAAGAGCGCGATCTGCTCGGGAAACGCATCGCGGAAGAAACCGGAGATCCGCAACGTCACATCCACCCGCGGCCGCCGCAGCATGGCTGGCGGGATGATCTCGTAGCCGGTGACGCGCCGCGAGGCCATGTCCCAGACCGGCTTGACGCCAATCAGCGCCAGCGCCTGCGCGATATCGTCGCCGCCGGTGCGCATATTGGACGTGCCCCAGGCCGTCAGCCCGAAGGAGACGGGCCATTCACCGTGATCCTGCACGTAGCGGCGGATGAGCAGTTCGGCGGATTTCTTGCCGAGTTCGTAGGCGGCCGGTGTGGGCACCGCGCGGCTGTCCACGGAGTAGAAATTCCGCCCGGTCGGCAACACGTCAGGCCGCCCGCGCGTCGGTGCACCGGATGGACCGGGCGGGACGAAACGACCGTCGAGGCCGCGCAGCAGACTGGTGATTTCAGCCGGACCGCAGGCGAGGATGGAAGGTTTGAGGCGAGCTTCGATTGCGTCGAGCACCCGTCTGGTTTGGGACCAGAGGCTTGAGCAAGCGAGTTCGCCGGAAACGAGCTTGGCGGCGAGCAGTTCCAGCCCAAGCTGATGCTGCCGCTGTCGCTGAGCTACGACCACCGCG